>Ga0307374_10009427_pt1 | contig 14383 bp, 16 predicted proteins | sample OX3MG_FD_202532 | JGI IMG/M metagenome (GOLD analysis project Ga0307374, IMG submission 202532) | Soil microbial communities from Risofladan, Vaasa, Finland - OX-3 | ecosystem: Environmental > Terrestrial > Soil > Coastal area > Acid sulfate soil | place: Finland: Risofladan, Vaasa | collected... | reverse complement strand
CCAAGAACCGGTCCGAGAACGCGTAGGGGTTGTCGAACACGAAGCCCAGGTTGTGGTACAGGTTCAGCACCTGGGCCATGTTGGTCCCGAACAGCACCCGGCAGGGCTCGCTGCCGGAGCCGTTGAACTCCTGGTGCCAGGCGTTGAGCGGAATGGCCAGCAGCGATCCCTCGCGCCATTCCACCGTGTGCTTTGCCTCGCCGGTTTGCCACACGCTCGTCGCCCCATGCCCTTTGAGGACGAACATGATCGCCTCGTAGACGTGATGCTCCGGCGCCAGCTGGCCACTGGCCGGGATCTCGACGATCTGGAGGTTGTAGCTCTCCTGGTCACCCAGCCTCGTGTAGGCCGCCCGCCCGCCGCGCCGCGGCCACTCGCCCAGCTCCAGCGAGCCCAAATCCGGCAACCCGCTGCCCTCGTAGAGCGGCACGCCCTCTTGCCGCACGAAGTCCTGGTACGAGCTCTTGACGTGCCAGCGTTCAAAGTCGTCCGCGCCTTCAGCCGCCAAGGATGGCTTCCATCCTGGCCGGCGTGCCACGCCGCGCGCACTCTTCGGCGAACATTTTCACCAGCTTGTCGAGCACGTCCTTGGGGATGTCCTCGTACTCCATCTGGTTGCCGCCGTCGCGGGCGCTCTTCATCGAGGCCATGTTGCCTTTGGTCACCGAGTTCGTCCGGCTGCCGAATTTAAGCGCGAAGTGGAGGCCGGGCTCGCGACTGACCACCGCGTGCTGGTGCCACCAGCCCTCCGGCGGGACCATCATCGTGCCCGGCCGCCAGAATTCCTGGACCATCTCGCCGCCATCGGGCCACATCACCGTGTAGCCTTCGCCGCCAAGCCACAGCACGTGCGCGCCCGGCCCATGGCGGTGGAGCTTGGTGAAGGTGCCGCCGGGCATCTCCAGCCGGTGTGCGCTGGACACGCCGTTGGCCAGCTCGTACTGCACGTGGCGCACGCCTACGCCGCGGTTCACGTCCGAGAACGGCACCGAGTGGATGTCCGGATACAGGTTGCTGAAGGCCACCGACACCGGGAAGCCCCAGCCGCCGAACTCCTCCATCTTGAACTCGCCGGAGAAGTAGCCCTCCTGCCCTGCGTAGCGGTCGGGAAACGTGGCCTCGCAGTTGAAGATAAAGTCCGCGTCGCGGATCAGGTTCATGGTGATCGGCGCTGTCGTCACGGCCAGGTAGCGGACGGGCGTGGCGCCGGAGCCGTTGAAGTGCTGATGCCAGGCGTTCAGCGGGATGGCAAACAGGCTGCCGGCCGTCCACTCGAACGTAGCCTTGGTCTGGCCCTCGTACCACACCATGCTGGAGCCCTGCCCGCTGAGGACGTAGATCAGCTCCTCGAACAGCTGCCGCTTGGGCTTCAACTCCCGCCCGGGCGGGATCTCACAGATGTACCCACCGTTGAGCCCGCCGGTGCCCTCGAGCTGCATCCACACGGCGTTGCCGCCCGTCCGCGCCCAGGGCCGCAGGGACACTTGCTGCACGTCCTCGATCTTGCAGCCGTGGATCAGCTCCAGCCCTTCCGCGGCGACCCAGTCGTCGAAGTAGAGCCGGTGCCAACGGCGCTCAGCCATGCGGTTTGTCCAGCCCGCGATCCTGTGCGCTCTTCACATACGACGTGTCGATGACCTTGCTGGCGTCGAAGGCCTTCACCTTCGCATTGGTTGCTTGCGCGATCACGTCGGCGAACTGGTCCGCGGCCGGCATTGGCAGCGAGGGAAACACGTGCCCTACGTAGTAGTCGTAGGTCGCCTGGAGGTCCGCCTGGTTGTCGTACTTCAGGTACTTTTTGATGACGGCGATCGCGCCCGTCTTATCCGTCTTTTCCTGCGCCGTGGCCTCGACGATCGAATCGACGAACTTCTGCGTCGCGTCGTGATGGGCGTTGACCCACGCCCGCGTGCCCGCCAGCAGCACACTGGCGGCTGGCGCCTTCAACGCCGCCAGGTCGACCAGCACGTGCAGGCCGTGTGCCTCCAGCACCAACGAATCGGGCGGGTTGCTCAGACCAGCCTGGATGGCGCCGTTCAGCAGCGCCTGGGTGCGCGCGCTGATCGACGTCAGCTGCAGCAGGTTCACGTCGTTGGCCGAGAGGCCCAGCTGCTTGAGGGCTACCCGCGTCGCGGCGTCGATGGTCGAGCCGAACTGCGTGATGCCGATCTTCGAGCCCTTCAGGTCGGCGCCGGTCTTGATGTTGGCCTGGACCTCGAGCACGTAGGGGTACACCGGCGCCAGGCTGGCCACGACCACCAGGTCGCCACCTTGCGCGCTGGCGTTGGCCACCTCGTTGCCGCCCATCAGTCCGAGCTGCGTCTGGCCGGACAGCAGCGAGGCCATGCCCGGCGCGCTCTGCGCCAGCTGCAGCGTGACGTCCAGCCCGTTCTTGGCGAAGATGCCCGATTCCAGCGCGTACCACGACTGCATGAAGGTGGGGCTCACCTGCGCGTAGTTGACGGCCACTGCCGTGCGTTCGCTGGCCGCCGCCGAAGCGCTGCCCGCCGGAGCTCTGCTCGAGGGCTTGGCGCCAGCCGGCGCCGGCTGACTTGCCGAGACGGAGCTAGGAGCCGGGCTGGATGGAGCCGCCGGAGCACTGGCGGGCGAGCCGCATCCTGCCAGCGCCAGAGCCATGGTGAGCCCAGCTAAGGGAATGAACCGCATCGACAAGCCTCCTGAGGTTTCTCGGCCGCCCCGTGGCGGCCAGCAACCTCAGGAGTGTGCGGCAGCGGCTAGGGCAGCGTCAAGCGCGCTTTGCCTGGAAGGCGGGTAAATCACCACCAGTTCGTGATTGGTGGCGCCCCAGATGCGGTCGAACTCCGTGTAACCGGTGGCGTGCCGCGGGCCCAGCAGCGTGTCGGCGGCGATGAACTGCCGCAGTCCGTCGTCGTAGCCCTCGATCACGCGGTAATGGAGCTGGCTGTCGTTCGAGCTGACGGTCTGCTCGGCAATGGCCGGGAAGCCGGCCCGAACCAGGCTCTTCAACTGAGCGTCGCTGCCGTTTGGCCGCACCAGGGCTCGCAAGCCGAGGCTGTTGGCGTACGGTTCGATTACGTCCGTCGTCATACCGGTGGGGTTCCCAACGCGCAGGATGGCCTGCAGCTCCTGCTGCGACTTGGTGATCCCGTAATAGCGCAGCACTTCGGTGATGGCGGCCGGCCCGCAGTTGTCCAGCGTCTGATCGGTGTGAATCAGCGCCCCTAGGGAGACTTCGCTTGGGCTGGGTGGCGCCGGCGGATCCTCCCGGACCGGCACGCCATCGGTCTCGGCCGGGTATGCCTCCCACTCGAACCACTCGTCGTTGAAACGCTTGACCAGGCCGCCTGGGCCGTTGAGCCAGGTCTGATAGCCGTTGGTGAACGCCGTCCAGTTGTCGGCCTTGCGCCAGGCCAGCAGGCCCTTGGTGGTGTGCTGGATAGCGTCTCCGTTGGCGGCAAACGCCTGGTTGTCGACACACGTGCCCACGTCAGACGGGTCGGCATCTTGCAGCGCCGCGAAGCCGAGCACGAAACGGCAGCCGCCCGCCGGCGCCGCCGCCGAAGCTGGCGCCGACGTCAGTCCAAAGAGGGCGACCGCCGCCAGGAAACCGCGCCAGATCATCTACTCGAGTAACGGGAAGCATGGCGCTCGTGGTGCTCTCGCGGCGTCGGGCAGGACCTTTTGCCCAGCCTGGAAGTGGGGCAGAATGGGCGCGACGTCAGCAACAGGAGGAAAGCGATGCCCGGAGCCCTCGAGGACGTTCGCGTCCTGGACTTCACCCACGCCCTCAACGGTCCGTTCTGCACCATGCTGCTGGGCCACCTCGGCGCGGAGATCATCAAGCTCGAGCCGCCTCAGGGCGACAATTTCCGCCGTATCTGGATGCCGCCCAACTCGCCGGTCGACGCCTGGGAGTTCATGAACGTCAACACCAACAAGAAAAGTGTCGCAATTGACCTCAAGACGTCGCGAGGCCAGGACCTGGCACGCCGGCTGATCGCCGTGTCCGATGTTCTGGTCGAGAATTACCACACCGGCGCCATGGATCGCTTCGGCCTGGGCTACGACGCCACCCGCGAGCTGAACCCGCGCCTGGTCTACGCCTGCACCCGTGGGTACGGGGAGGATGGCCCCTACGCCACTTACGGCTCGACAGCAGGCACCAACAACGGCATGACCGGCTGGACCCACACCGCCTGGCTGTATGGCAAGAACGAAGGGACGAAAGCTCACGGCATCGGCGACGAAGGCGCCGGAGTGAGCATGGCCCTGGGCATCCTGGCCGCGCTGCACGCCCGCGAGCATACCGGCCAGGGCCAGAAGATCGAGGTTGCCATGCAAGAGGCGGTCCTGGGCTTCATGACAACGCGCTTCCACGAGCACTACACCGGCAACAAGGTCGGCTTCGAGCCGGTCAAGGTCGGCGACGGCTGGTTCACCTTGCGTGTGCCCGAGCTGAGCGACGAGAAGTGGCGCGAGCTGGCCGCCATCCTGAGCCTCGATGCCGCCGACCCCCGCTTCGCCTCAGACGACCAGCGCCGCAAGCACGGCAAGGAGCTGCATGCGCTGCTGCTGGCCTGGGCCGAAAACCGGACGCGCCAGGAAATCTGGGACACGCTGCAGAGCATTGGATACGTCGGCGCACCCGTGCTGGCAGTCGGTGAGGTCATGCAGGACCGGCACGTGAAAGCGCGCAACGCCTTCTCCGAGTACGAGCATCCGGTCGCCGGCCCGCTCACGCTTCTGAACCCTTGGATACGGATGTCCGAAACGCCGTCCTCCATCCGAGCCATGGCGCCTGGTCTGGGGGAGCACACCGACGAGGTGCTCACTGGTCTCCTGCACCTCAGCGCGAGCGAAGTGGACGACCTGAGAGCCGGCTCAGTCGTAAGATAGCGGCACTATGCCCGTCATTGACGCTGACACCCACGTCGACGAGACCGAAGCCACCTGGGAGCTCATGCAGCCTGGCGAGGAGGAGCTCAAGCCGGTCACCGGCTATCCGGCCAACCTCGACCCAACGCGCCGGCCGACCCGCTACTGGATGATCGACGGCCGCCGCCAGACGCGCTTCACGCGCGACGATCAGCGCACCAAGACCACGGTCGAGATGCGCGAGCTGCTGGACGTCACGACCCGGCTACGGGCGATGGACCAGTTGGGCGTCGACATCCAGGTGATCTACCCGACACTGTTCCTAGTCGAGGGCACCGACAAGCCCGAAGTCGAGCTGGCGCTGCGGCGCAGCTACAACCACTGGATGGCTGACCGCTGCGCCAAGGCCGGCGGCCGGCTGCGCTGGGTCTGCCTGCCGCCGCTCAGGACGATGGATAAGGCGCTCGACGAGCTGCGCTTTGCAAAGGAGCATGGCGCCGTCGGCATGATGAAGAAGGGCAACCAGGAAGCCGACAGGTGGGTCAGCGACGCCTACTTCCATCCGTTGTACGAAGAGGCCGAGCGGTTGGACCTGCCAATCTGCTTCCACACCGGCTCGGGAGTGCCGGACTACTCGCCGACGAGTGAGTTCCTGCTCAGCTCCTTCATGCGCATGACCGCTCCCGTGCCCAACGCCTTCGAGGCGGTAGTGACCTTCGGAATCAGCACCAAGTTCCCCAAGCTGCGCTTCGGCTTCATCGAGGCTGGCGCCTCCTGGCTGCCGTTTCTGATGTACCATTTGCGGCGGCGCCTCGATCGCCTGAACGACAGCACGTTCGGCCGGCTGTCGTACGATGTGTCGGCCGATCTGCTGCGCAGCCATCGCCTGTACGTGACCTGCCAGGTGGATGAGGATCTGCCCTACCTCCTGAAAGTGGCCGGCGAGGACAATATCATGGTTGGCTCCGACTTCACCCATGCCGATTCGGCCATGGAGCACACCTTCGCCCAGACCCTCCGCGCCCGCGCCGCCGCCGGCGAGATCACCGAAACCGCCGTCCGAAAGATCACCCAAGACAATCCCGCGAGGTTCTACGGGTTGTAGCCAGCCATCGCCGCCGGCCGGCCTGGTGCGCCGGCTGATCTTCTGGGCCTCTTTCTTGCTTTGCCAGCCGCGGGATGCAATCCGAGGCGAGGCCCACCGCTGAAGACGGTGTTGTCGAAGAAGTTGATGCCGCCGCTCAAGCTGCGCGAGCCGCGTGGCAGGCGTCCCCGCGCGACTGGGCCAAAACGCGAGACATCCTGCTGTGCGTGGTGCTGGCGTTCCTGATCGTGAGCGCGCTGGGCTTCGCCGCGTCTCACGTGACCCGCGTGATCTTAATCGTGATTGCCGCGGCCCTAGTGGCGTTCATCGCCTCGCCCATCGTCACCAGGATGGAGCGGATGATGCCGCGCTGGCTGGCCGCCCTCATCGTCTATTTGGCGTTCCTGGGTTTGTTGGCAGGTGCGGGAACCTGGCTGGGAAGCCGCGTCGTGCCGCAGGTCCAGGAGCTGGTGAAGAACTTGCCGAGCGAGATGGCGAGACTGCAGGACTTCCTGGCCGGCAAAGAGCAGCAGATTGGCCATCCCGGCCTGATTACCGATCAGATCACCAGCTTCGAACAGAACTTCGGCATGGGCGGCGGCAACGGGAGTGCCCCAGGAGCTGCGCTCAATGGGGCCAGTCTTGGCACAGCGGTGGGCTTCGCCACCAGGCTGACGGACGTCCTCGCCAACATCGTCGTGGTGCTGGTAGTCGGCTACTACTTTTTGTTGGATGGCGCCCGGATATGGAGTGGCGCGCGGGCCATCGTGCCGCGCCGGCACAGCCCCAAGCTCGCCTTCCTGGAGCTGCAGCTCAACCGCGTGATTGGTGGCTACATCCGCGGCCAATTGACGCTGGCCTTGATCATTGGCCTCTCGGTTGGCATTGGCATGCTCGTGCTCGGCGTCCGGTATCCAGCCGTTCTGGGCGTTGCTGGCTTCTTCTTTGAGTTGATCCCGATGATCGGTCCGGTCATGACCGGCGTGTTGTGCCTCATCGTCGCCGCGTTCCAGGGGTTTCCGCTGGTGCTGTGGGTGCTGATCTTCTACATCGTGCTTCAGTTTGTGGAAGCCAACGTGCTGGGGCCGCGGATCAGCGGCCATGCCGTCGGCCTGCACCCCGCCGCCTCGATCTTGGCCCTCGTGGTTGGCGCGGACTTGTTTGGTTTGTGGGGTGCGCTGGTGGCCGTGCCGCTGGCTGGCCTGGCGGTGGTGCTGGCCACCGCTCTGATCAGGCAGCTCCGCGGTGAGCGGGTGGATGGCCTGGTCGAGCCGCGTAAGCCCTGGCGGCGCCGCCAAGCAGCGAGCGCCGGCAGCTAGGCGCGCCGAAAAAGCGACTCCAGCCATTCGTGTCGAGCGCTCACGCTCGGTTGAACGAGCCAGCCTATCCGGCCGATACTCCCTATGTGACCATCGAGGAACTGATCTCGGAACTCTCGAAGTATCCACCCAGCTGCACGATCAAGCGCTTCCACCCCGACGATAGGCCAATGGGGCCCGGCCCTACCCGAGACGACGTCGACGTGGTCGCCGTGATCGACCGCGACGGCCACGTTGTATTGGTTTAGCCCTTCCGCGACATCGCGTTAGCATAGCCATCATGACGCCTGCGCAGGCCAGGAAGCCCTTCAGCTACATCGATTTCATGTCCAAGCTGCTGGCGCCCCGGCCGTACGGCGGCGCCAGCCAGCCTAACTTCGATCCGCCGGCACTCGCGCCGCTGCGCAAGCCCGTTGCCCAATCGATCATCGGCGTGTTCACCAGCGCCGGCTTGCAGCTGCCTTCGGAGCCGCTGCTGGAAGAAACCAACGACCTGTCGTACCGCTTGATCGATCGCGACACGCCACTGTCCGACCTCATCGTGGCCCACAAGACCCCCGTACGGGTCTGGGCGGTGGAGGATGCCAACGTCGCCTATCCCCGAGATCGGCTGGTCGAGCTGGAGCAGCAGGGCGAGATTGGCAAGCTGGCGCCCAAGGCGGTGTCGATGGTCGGCTCCATCACCCGCTTCTCCGAGCTGGTGGCGGACGTCGTGCCCAAGATCAAGCAGGAGTTTGATGACCAGGGCGTCGACCTGGTCCTGGTGTATCCCTTCTGACCGGCTTGCCACCGGGCCGTGAGCCTGGTCGCCCGCGGGCTGGAAGCCCGAGGCCTGCCGACGCTCTCGATGAGCACGCTGCACGAAGTCACGGCCGCCTACAAGCCGCCGCGGCCGGTGTTCCTGGACTTTCCGATTGGCTGTCCCGGAGGCAGACCGCACCAGGTGGAGCAGCAGCGCGGGATCGCGCGCGCCTACCTGGCTGAGGCGCCCACGTTTGAAGCCGAGCCGAACTATCGCATCCACGAGCTGCCGTTCGACTGGGCGCCCGATGGCGATCGCGGCTGGGAGGAGGAGGTGCGAAACCTCTACCGAGCTGGTGTGGAAACCGTGGCCTCACACTCGAGCGACCACGGCGCCAAGGGCGAGAGCCTAGCCGGTAACGAGCGAGCCTTCACGATCCGCTGCAATTGCTAGCCACGATCACTGCTTCGAGCCCGCGATAAACAGCGCCCACTCACCATAGTGAGGTTCGCTACCTCTGACGAACCCGGCGGCGCGAGCCGGCAAAGTAAGCTTCATCCTGCCCGTCACCAGCTCATCGTCCTCCAGCTGCCAGCTCCCGCCGCTGACTACCGGAGATCGTACCGCTCCCAATGGGCGAACTCGTCCATCGGCTTACGCGGTGCGCCCGGGCGCTTGGCCAGGGCTCGGCGGGCCTCGCGGTCGATGTGCCCGACCGACACCACCACTTGCGCGTGCAGCTCCGAGGGAATGCCCAGCAGCAGCTTGACCGCTTCCGGACCCTGCTCCTTCAACGTAGCGATGCCGGCGCCAAGGCCATGCGCCGCGGCGGCCAGCATCAGGCGCTCGCCCAGCCGGCCTTCGTCCACGCCGGGGCTCTCGTTTTTGCTCACGATGAGGAATGCGACGGCGCAGGTAGCCACGGGCTTGGCGCCCCAATCGCCGATCTGACGCTTCGTTCCCGGGTCGCGAATGACAATCAGCTCGGTTGGCTGCTTGTTACTGCCGCTGCCCGACCAGCGGCCGACCTCGAGGATGCCATTGATGACGTCCTCAGACACCGCCTCCGAGGTGTATTCGCGGACTTGCCGCAAGCGGCGTAGGAATTCGAGAAGCTCGGTTGGGTCAGCGCTCATAGCTCCTATTCTGGACTAAAGACGCTCACCGGCTCGAATCGCGAGGTCCAGCCGGTTCGAGGCGGGCGCCAACGGACAGCTCCAGACCGGATCGTAGGCGCAGGACGGATGGTAGGCGTAGTTGAAGTCGAGCACCACCGTGCCTGCCTGAAAGTCCGAGCCAAGGTCGGCGCTCTTGATCGAGTCGTGCACGTAGCGGCCCCCGCCGTACGTCTCCGTCCCGCTCGTCGCGTCGCGGAACGGTACAAACAGGCCGCCGCCGTAGCCGGCGATCCAGAAAGCGCCCAGCCGGCATTCGGCGCCGCGGTAGGTGAATTCGAGGTGGCCGATGGCCAGCGATTGCTCGTTCGCGGCCGTGGCCACATCCATCGCCGCCACAATCGTCGCCTCTACCCGAGCCTCTGGATCGTGTGGCCAGTAGCTCAGGCCGGTGAACCCGGCCCGCGCCGCCGGGGGCAGCGGGCTCTGCGGATGCTCCCGAAACAGCCCGTCCTTGCGTGCCCGGAACCAGGCCAGCGTGCCGGAGCTCGGCCCGCGCCGCCGCACCTCCGAGAAGATGTCCGCCATCTGCCGGCGCCAATCCAGCAGCTCCAGGTAGTTGGGGCTCACGCCGCGACGGTCTTGACCTCCACGCTGTCCCAACCGCTGCCGCCGTTCGGCTGCGGCAGGTTGAACGTCTGTGGCTGGAGCTGGCCAGTTCCGTCCGTCGCGCGGGCGACCAGAGAGGCAGATTGGCCGGCCGCGATCTGGAACGTGCCCTGCCAGCGCACGAAGGTATCCTTGGCCAGCGGCGGCTCGACGAAGCTCGCCGCCTGCCAGTTCTTGCCGCCGTCCGTGCTGACCTCGACCTTGGCGACGCCGCGGTCGCCGGCGTAAGCAACGCCCGCGATGCGGGTCGCGCCAGCCGGCACTGTCGCGCCGTTGAGGGGCAGATCGATGCGCGACATCGTCCTCACAATGGCCGTTTGGCTCCAGTTCCGCTGGCCGTACCAGTCCACGTAGGGCTGAGTCATGGACTTGAGGTTCACGATCCACTTGGCGTTCTTGACACCGTAGCGGCCGGGGATGATGGCCCGCACCGGGAAGCCGTGCTCCCGCGGCAAGATTGAGCCGTTCATCTCGTAAGCCAGCAGCACGTTGGGATCGCTGGCTACCTCCGCGGGGAGGGCGCTGGAGAACTCGTCGGCGCCGATCGCCGCGATCGCCACCACGCCCGGCTTCAGGCCACCCGCCAGGTTGATGACGTCCATCAGCCGCGCCCCGGTCCACTCGGCGGTGCTCAGCAGGTCGCAGCCAAAGGCCGTCAGCTCGCACTTGGCGGTTAGGTTGCTGATGCACTCCAGCGTCTTGTAGAACTTGACCTGCGGCAGCTTGCGCAACGTCAGGTAGTCGATCTGCAGCGGTTTGATGACCGCGCCGTCCACGATCAGCCGCCAGTCTCGTGCAGCGAGTCGAGGGTCGCCGCCGGCATTCTTGGTCACGGTGTAGAAGTCGGCGTTGGGCGTTACTGCCGCTTGCAGCTCCCCGCGCGGGCGGTTCACCGCCAGCAGCGCACCGTCCTTGTCGCGCGGCAAGGCGCGGGCGGCCGGTGGCTCCGGGTAGGGGTTGGCCGTCGGGCTTGGCGCCGCCGCCGCAGCAGAGGCGCCGCCGGTCGCGGCAGAGGTGCCGCCGGTCGCGGCTGGGGCGCCGGGGGCGGCTGAGGCCCCGGGGGTGGCAGCCGGCGGGCTGGGCACGTCAGTCGAGGGCAGCGAAGCCTCCGGCAAGGCGCTGCTGACTTTGCCCGCCGAACGGCCAAACCAGATTGTCACCAGAAGGGCGGCTGCCGATCCGGCCAGACCGCTGATGAACGCCCGCCTCGTGCCGGGAACGGATGGTTCTGTCCGCTGCGCTGGCTGAGGGCCGATGACTGCGAGCACCTGGACGGCCACCAGGCTTGAGGCATACATCAATCCAATCCCGAGGTAGATGGCGTTGATGAGGATCGGGCTCTGCAGGAGCAGCCCCGTGGCGAACACACCGCCGCCGGTAATGGGGATGATGACCGCGACCGCCACGAGCCACAGCGCCAGCCCCAGCACCAGCAGCCCTACCGGCCGCAGCCGGCGAGCTGCGAACAGGCCAATAGCGAACAGCGCCAGGAACATCACCAGGTATGCGCCAATCAGCGCGAAGTCCTTGGCCATGGGCCCGTACTTCTCGATGGCCGCCTCGAACTGATCCGGCGGAATGACCAGCAGGAAGGTCTCCATCAAACGCTCCGGCAATGTCCGGATCTGCAGCGCCGAGCGTGCCCAGATCATCAGCAGCAGCACCAGGCCACTGCCCACCAGGCTACCCAGGACCGCCATCGCCCACGGAGTTCGGGCTGGCCTTATCGTGCCATCGTTCATAACCTCGTCACCTCCACCTTATTCGACGCTCGGCCGTTCTTCGACCATAAGCTGAACGCTCACTTCCTCCGGCAAATAGCAGTTGCCGGCGTCGCAGGTTTGATAGCGCACCATCACCGTCACCGCCCGATCACCCATCGGTTCGCCTCGCTGGATGATGAGCTCGAACGGCACGGCCACTCGCACGCTGCCCTCAAACACCTGCAGTTGCTCGTCCAACCCCTCGATCGAGAACGGCCGCGCCGCGGGCCAGAGCGGCTCTCCGACTTCCACAGCGTCGGCGCTGACCTCCACCCCGAGCGACACGTAGTCGTCAGGCGAGCCTGGCGCGTAGACGTGATAGCCCGATGCAATGTCGAGCTCCACCACCGCCCGCAGCTGCTGGTAGCGCCAATACGTCGGCGAATCGAGATGCACCGATATCCGCACACGCTCGCGGTCGACGCTTGCCGAGGGGCCGGCACCCGGCAGGCTGACGTTCAGCGCTTGTTCCAACAAGCCGAGGCCCGATTCCCGGACGCGGTAGTTCCGCTGGAACCGCCGCTGGACGACAATGCCGCGCTCGTCCAGGAGGAACACCCCTGGGTAGCAGACGCCGCGCTGGTCGTCCCGCACGGCGCCGCCCATTTCGGCATGGTGTTGGTCGAGATCTTCGTCGAGCATGCCCAGCCCGCGGATGGCGTTGCTGCCTTCGTCCGCGAGGAGCGGGTAGCCGATGGCATTCCTCTCAGCGAACGCGCCCAGCGTCTCGACCGAGTCGTAGCTGATGGCGAACGGCGCCACGTCGCGGCTGGCCAGCTCGCCGGCAATCTTTTGCAGCTCGACCAGCTGCACCTTGCAGAAGGGTCACCATCGGGCGCTGCGATGGAATACGATAAGCGCCTTTCGGCCGCGGCGCTCGTGGTGCAGATCGATGCTGCGTCCTGTCTGGTCGGGCAGGACAACATCCGGAAACAGCTCCCCGAGTTGCGGCCCCACCTGGGTGTAGTCCTTAACAGCCATGCTTCGCTCCTAAGAGGTTCATCGCGGCCGGGCCCAGGCGCTCGATAGTGCCCGCATCGTTTCGCGTTTTGGCCAGCAACAGGGCTCCCTGAAAGTACGCCAGCAGGGCTTCCGCGGCGGCGCTTACGTCCCGTGGCTCGATGTCGCCGGCGGCGATGGCCTCGGCGATTGCGCCTTCGAAGTAGCCCTGATACCCCTGGAATACGTCGCGGACCCTGTCCCGGATTGTCTCGTCGAGGGTGGCCATCTCCACCGCCAGGTTGCCGAACGGACAGCCCAAGACCACCGGCCGGTTCTGCGCCTGCGCCGCTCGCCGGAAGAAGCGGAGGATGCGCTCCAGCGGTGGCGCGTCGGCCGCGAACGAGGGCTCCAGTACCTTGGCCTTGGCGTTCGCCCACTGCACGTCGAGGGCGGCCAGCACCAAATCCCGCTTCGACGGAAAGAAGTAGTAGAAGCTGCCCTTGTTCACCTTCGCGGCGGAGCACAGGTCCTGGACACTGGCCGCGCCGTAGTTGCTGGAATGGATGAGCTCGCGGGCGCTGTCGACGAGCCGCGCCCGCGCCGTACTTGTCCTGCTCATAGTTGACTGGTCGTATACTACCGCAATGGCCTTAATCCCGTATCCGGTTCCGGATGAGCTGCCGCCCGAGGCGCGGGCGCAAATCGAGCATTTCAGCCAGGAGCACGGCCGGCCCACGCTGGTGCGCTGGATGCTGTCGTGGTATCCGCCCGCCCTGGCGGCGATCGACAACATGTACCACCCCTTCATGGAGCAGGGTGTGCTCGGCCGCAAGCTGAAAGAGCTGCTGTTCGTGGCCAGCTCCAACGCCCGCGGCTGTTTCTACTGAGCTGGCGGACACTCGCGATTCCTCGTGCAGGAATTCGGACTCAGCCAGGGAACGGTCGAACGCATGCGCGCCGGCGAATTGACCGGTGGCTTAACCGAAGCCGAGCAGGCGCTGGTCGCCTACGTGCGAAAAGTCGCCGTCGACCCCCGAAAGATCGAGCAAGCTGACGTCGACGAGCTGAAGCGCCACGGCTGGGGCAACCCGGAGATCGTGGAAGCGCTCTCGATGGCGCTGCTGTCGGCGTTCACCAACACCCTCGCCCAAGCCATGCGCTTCGAGGACGACCTCGGCCCGATGAACTTCGAAGGCTACTTCTAGCAGTTCCTCGCCCTCAGGGACCGGCCACCTGTTGCCGATGCGGGTGATACGGTTGACCTTAACGTGAGCGTGCAGGCCGTGGAGCGGGGGACCAATCCGCTCACGGCTTTCCGCAGCCACAACTTCCGGCTGTTTTTCGCCGGACAGCTCATTTCGCAGGCCGGCAGTTGGATGCAGAAAGTCGGCCAGGCCTGGCTGGTGTTGGAGCTCACGCACTCACCCTTCGCCCTGGGCACGGTCGTGTCGCTGCAGGCGCTGCCGATCCTGTGCGGCACGCTGTTCGCCGGAGTGATCGTGGACCGCGTGCCCAAGCACCGGCTGCTGGTTATCACCCAGTCGGCCGCGCTCATCCAAGCCGGGCTGCTGGCCTGGCTCACGGCCTCCGGAGGCATCCAGCTATGGCAGATATACATCCTGGCGGCGTTGCTCGGGACCATCAACGCGTTCGACAACCCCGGCCGGCTGGCTTTCCTGATGGAGCTTGTGGGCCGCGACAAGATCGTCAATGCGGTTGGCCTCAGCTCCGCCGTGGAGAACGGCGCCCGGCTGCTGGGGCCTGCCTTTGCCGGGCTGGTCATCGCGTTCTGGGGCGTGAGCGTGTGCTTCACCCTGAACGCTGTGAGTTTCCTTGCCGTCTTGACCGCGCTGCTGTGCATGCGCCGGGCCGACTTCCTGGCGCTGCCGGCG
>Ga0307374_10009426_pt1 | contig 14383 bp, 8 predicted proteins | sample OX3MG_FD_202532 | JGI IMG/M metagenome (GOLD analysis project Ga0307374, IMG submission 202532) | Soil microbial communities from Risofladan, Vaasa, Finland - OX-3 | ecosystem: Environmental > Terrestrial > Soil > Coastal area > Acid sulfate soil | place: Finland: Risofladan, Vaasa | collected... | reverse complement strand
GGGATGCCCAATCGCCCCTCGGCACCCGATGGCCCGACCGTGCTGGTGGGCGAGGCCGTCGAGGACTGGACAGGGGATGCGGTCTTCTACGAGTACTCGGTGGCGGTGGATCCCATCGGGTCCGGTGCGATCAGCCGGGTCCCGGTCCGCAGCTTCCCGCCCGGTCTCCACGACGTCGGACCCTCCGGGATCATCCCCCTCGACCTCTCTGCCGACCTCGGCGTCGCCTATCCGGCCACCAGCCCCGGACTCCTGGCCTCGTTCGTGGTGATCGATCCCGGCGAGCAGGTGACCACCCGGCCCGAGGCCACCAGCGAGCTCTACTACTGCCTGCGCGGCGAGGGCCACAGCGACTTCCTGCGTCCGGGCACCCGAGGCCGCATCGAATGGGGCCCTGGCGACTTCCTCACCCTGCCCGCCGGTTGCACCACCGGCCATGCGGCCCACGGATCGCGCGCCCTGCTGTACCGGGTCACCGATGCGCCGCTACTCCACTACCTCGGCGCCGTCCCCGAACGGGGCCGGTTCGAGCCCACCCGCTTCGACGGGGCAGAGGCAAAGGAGCGGTTGGCCGAGGTCGAGCGGGATCCCGCCGCCTCGGCCCGCAACCGGGTGAGCGTGCTCCTCGGAAACAGGGCCACCCCCCAGACCCTGACCGTCACCCACACGCTTTGGGCCATGCTCGGGGTGCTTCCGGCCGGGCGGGTCCAGCGGCCCCATCGCCATCAGAGCGTCGCCCTCGACCTCATCTGCGAGTGCTCCCCCGGGTGCTACTCGCTGATCGGCGCCCACGTCGGTGCCGACGGCGCCATCCTCGATCCGGTGCGGGTCGAATGGGAGCCGGCCGGCGCCTTCGTAACTCCGCCCGGCCTCTGGCACAGCCACCACAACGAGTCCGGGCGGGCGGCCTACCTGGTCCCCGTCCAGGACGCCGGCCTCCACACCTATCTCCGATCCCTCGACATCCGCTTCGTGCCGGCGGACGACTGAGCGCCGTGCCGTTCGCCAGCGCCCTGTCCGAGCACCCGATCGCCGCCCTGGCCACCGGGGAGGTCTCCGGGGCCGTGCTCGAGGCCATCGGGGAGCGCCCGGACCTGGTGGCGGTGTTCGCAACCCGACCACACGCCGGGGCGCTCGAGGACATCGTGGGCACGGTGTCCGCCGTGCTCCACCCGTTGGCCCTGATCGGCTGCGCGGCGGAGTCGGTGGTGGGTACCGGACGGGAGGTCGAAGAGACCCCGGCGGTCAGCCTGTGGGCCGGCCGGGTCGGTCCCCTGGCCCCCGTGGCCCTCACCGCATCCCGCCTCGGCGACGACTCGTGGGAGTTCGACGGGTGGCCCGGCCGCCTCGGGTTCGAGCCGAGCGCACTGGTGCTCCTGGCCGACCCGTTCACGTTCCCCGCCGAGCACTTCCTGGCCTGGCTCGACGAAGTCCGTCCCGGGCTGCCGGTCATCGGCGGCAACGCCTCGGGCGGGCGCGGGCCGGGTGGCAGCCGGCTGGCCATCGGCGACACCGTCGTCGCCTCGGGGGCCACCGGGGTCCTGCTCGGAGCCGGTGTCGGCATCGAGACCCTCGTCTCCCAGGGCTGCCGGCCCTACGGGAATCCCCTCACCGTCACCCGCTCGGACCGCAACGTGGTCTACGAGGTGGCGGGCGTCCCGGCCATGGAGTGCCTGGTCGACCAGATCAAGGACAATCTCGGCCCCGTGGATGTGGCCGGCATCGAGTCCAACGGGCTCTTCATGGGACGGCTGATCGACGAGCACACCGAGGATCCGGGGCCCGGCGACTACCTGATCCGCAGCGTGGTGGGCGTCGACCGCTCGACAGGCGCGGTGGCCGTGGACGACCGGGTGCCGCTCGGCAGCACGGTCTGCTTCCACCTGCGGGACGCGGAGACGGCCGACACCGAGCTGGGCCTGCTCCTACGCGGCCGGCAGGCGGGCGGAGGCCTGATGTTCACCTGCAACGGACGGGGGACCCGGCTGTTCGACGACGCCGACCACGACGCCCGGGCGCTTGCCCATTCGGTCGGGCCGGCGCCCGTGGGCGGGTTCTTCGCCGCCGGCGAGTTCGGACCCATCGGCGGGCGCAACTTCGTGCACGCCTTCACCGCGTCCGCCGCGCTCTTCCACGACCGGTAGCCACCCCGTCGACCCCCGTCGACCCCCGTCGACCCAGTCGACCCCGTCGACCCCGTCGACCCCGGCGGCGTTGGCGGCGTTGTCGGTGGGGAGGCGTCCGGCGGACATGGGCGCCGGGCGCCGGGCCACCACATCGGCCGGTAGGGTGGCCACCGAATGGGTAGGGTGACCTCCAAATGACCGACCGCCTCCGACAGACTCCGGACCCGGCCGTCGGCGGCGATCTCGAACAGCTCGGGATCAACGTCATCCGCGGCTTGGCCATGGACGCCCCCCGCGGGGCCAACTCCGGCCACTCGGGCACGGCCATGGCCCTCGCCCCCCTGGCCCACGTGCTCTTCACCAGGGTCATGCGCCACGACCCCTCGGAGCCGCACTGGCCCGACCGCGACCGCTTCGTCCTGTCCAACGGGCACGCCTCGATCCTGCTCTACTCCATGCTCTACCTCACCGGCTACGGGCTGACCCTCGACGACCTGCGGGGCTTCCGCCGCTGGGGCAGCCGCACCCCGGGGCACCCCGAGCTCGGCCACACCACCGGCGTCGAGGTGACCACCGGACCCCTCGGCCAGGGTGTGGCGAACGGCGTGGGCATGGGGATCGCCGAGCGCTGGCTCCGGAGCAACTTCTCGCCCGAGGTCTGCGACCACCACACCTTCGTCATCGCCGGTGACGGATGCTTCGAGGAGGGCATCTCCCACGAGGCGGCCTCCCTGGCCGGCCATCTCCGGCTGGGCCGGCTCGTCTACATCTACGACGACAACCACATCACCATCGACGGTCCCACCGAGTTGTCCTACTCCGACGACGTGGCAGGGCGCTTCGCCGCCTACGGATGGGCGGTGGACGACATCGGCGAGGCGGCGAACGACCTCCCGGCCCTGGAGGCCGCACTCGTCCGGGCCCGGGCGGAAGAAGACCGGCCGTCCCTGATCATCCTCCGCAGTCACATCGGCTACCCGTCGCCCCACCTCACCGACACCGCCAAGGCCCACGGTGACCCCTTCCCCGAAGAGGAGATCCGGCTGACCAAGGGCATCCTCGGCCTTCCCGGGGATGAATCGTTCTGGGTCCCGGAGCAGGTGCTCGAGATGTACCGCCGGTGCATCCCCCGGGGAGAGGCATTGCGGTCCGAATGGAAGGGGCGCTTCGACGCGTGGACAGGAGACAAGGACCGGTGGGAGGCGGCCCAGCGTGGCCACGGTATGCCGGGATGGGAGGCGAAGCTCCCCACCTTCATGCCGGAGGACGGGCCGATGGCCACCCGCAAGGCCGTCAAGGCCTGCCTCGACGCCACCGGCGACCTGATCCCCGGAGTCATCCCCGGCAGTGCCGACCTGACCGGCAACACGGGGATGGCCATGGCCGCCGCGGTGGCCCAGTCGGCCGAGGAGCCCGGCGGTGACCTGATCCACTTCGGGATCCGCGAGCACGGCATGGCCGGCGTGATGACCGGCATGGCCGCCCATGGGGGCCTCTTGCCGGTCGGCGGGACATTCTTCGTGTTCAGCGACTACATGCGGGGGGCGGTGCGGGTGGCGGCCCTCTCCGACGTCCACGTCATCTACTCGTGGACGCACGACTCGGTCGGGCTCGGCCAAGACGGCCCCACCCACCAGCCCATCGAACAGCTGGCCGCGGTCCGGGCCATGCCCAACCTGAGGGTGATCCGCCCGGCGGACGCCAACGAGACGGCCCGGGCCTGGAGCATCGCCGTCGACAGCGACGGTCCGACTGCCCTCATCCTCAGTCGCCAGCCGATCCCGGTGCTGGCAGAGACGGCCGAGTCGGCCGGGAGCGGCGTTGCCCGGGGCGCCTATGTCCTCCGGGAGGCCAGGGGCGGGACGCCCCAGGTGGTGCTCATCGGCACGGGCAGCGAGGTGCACGTGTGCCTGGCCGCCGCCGACCGGCTGGCTTCGACCGGGGTGGCAGCCAGGGTGGTGTCGTTCCCCTCGTGGGAGTTGTTCGCCGCCCAGCCCGACCGGTACCGGGACGCGGTCCTCCCCGCTGGGATCCCCCGCCTGGCGGTGGAGGCAGCCAGCTCATTCGGCTGGGACCGCTATGCCGACGCCACCGTCTGCATCGACCACTTCGGGGCCTCGGCACCGGGGGATGTGGCCCTCGAGGAGTTCGGCTTCACCGCGCAGAACGTGGCGGCCAGGGCCGCCGCATTGCTCGAGCACGCGCCCGGATGAACGTGCGGGCCCACGGAAGGGACGTCCATGAGCCTCCTCGATGATCTCCACGACCAACAGGGCCAGAGCCCGTGGCTCGACAACCTCCGGAGGGACTGGCTCCGGGACGGCACCATGGCCCGGCTGATCGCCCAGGGCGTCCGGGGAGTGACCTCCAACCCGACCATCCTGGCCAAGGCCATCGCCGGTCAGGACACCTACGACGAGCAGTTCGGAGAGCTGATCAGGACCAAGTCGGTCGAGGACGCCTACTGGGACCTGGCCATCGATGACGTCCGCGGGGCCCTCGCCCTGTTCCGCCCGGTCTACGACTCGTCGCAGGGAGGCGACGGCTTCGTCTCGATCGAGGTGGCACCGGCGCTCGCCCACGACACCGACGGGACCGTCGAGGCGGCCCGCGGCCTCCATGAGCGCATCGACCGGCCCAACGTGCTGGTCAAGATCCCCGCCACTGCCGAGGGTGTACCGGCCATCCGGACGATGATCGGTGAGGGCCGCAGCATCAACGTCACCCTGATCTTCAGCATCTCCCGCTACGACGAGGTCATCGAGGCCTACCTCTCCGGCCTGGAGGCCCTGGCGGAGTCGGGGAGCCGGGACCTCTCCCGCGTGGCCAGCGTGGCGTCCTTCTTCGTGAGCCGGGTCGACACCGAAGTCGACCGCCGGATCGAGGCCTCCGGACCATCGGCCGCCGGTGGGGACGGGCTGTCGGCGTTGCGGGGCCGGGCCGCCGTGGCCCAGGCCCGACTGGCCTACCAGCTGTTCACCGAGCGGTTCTCCGGGCCGCGTTGGGACGCGTTGGCCGCCAGGGGGGCACGGCTCCAGCGGCCGTTGTGGGCGTCGACCTCGACGAAGAACCCGGCCTACCCCGACCTCGCCTACGTGGACTCGCTGATCGGCCCCGACACGGTGAACACCATGCCCGAGGGGACCATCGCCGACTTCTTGGATCACGGCACCGTGTCCCGGACCGTCGACACCGGGGTGGACGCCGCCCGCTCCGCCATTGCGGCCCTGTCCGCCGCCGGCATCGACATCGAGGACGTGGCCCGGACCCTCGAGTCAGAGGGCGTGGCCTCGTTCGCCAAGTCCTTCGACGAGCTCATCCAGTCCCTGTCCGACAAGGCCAACGCCCTGAACAGCGGTGGCTAGGCCCCGGCCGGCCGTCGTCGAGCGGGTCCCTCCATCCGGCCAACCGGGTCCGTCTCCCGGCGCCGCGGCCCGACCGGTGGAGATCAGAGCACCGCACGCACCGTCCACCACACGGAGGAGCACCAGATGAAGATCGCCATGGTCGGCCTGGGCAAGATGGGCGCCAACATGACCCAGCGCCTCATCGAGCACGGGCACGAGGTCGTTGCCTTCGACCTCTCGGAGAAGGCCCGGTCGGCGGCGGCCGCCGTCGGTGCCGAGCCCGCCACCACCCTCGAGGAGCTGGCCGGCAAGCTGTCCTCGCCGCGGGTGGCATGGGTGATGGTGCCGTCCGGCGAGGCCACCAACTCGACGATCACCACCCTGGCCGGACTCTTCGGGCCCGGTGACGTGATCGTCGACGGGGGCAATTCCAACTACAAGGAAACCGCGCCCCTGGTGACCGAGCTTGCCGCCAAGGGCGTGGCCCTGGTCGACGCCGGGACGTCGGGCGGCATCTGGGGACTGAAGGAGGGCTACTGCCTGATGGTCGGCGGCACCAAGGAGGCGGTGGCGGTGGCCGAGCCGGCGTTCCTGGCCCTGGCCCCCGAAGGCGGCTACGCCCACGTCGGCCCGCCCGGGGCCGGCCACTTCGTGAAGATGGTCCACAACGGGATCGAGTACGGCCTCATGCAGGCCTACGCCGAAGGATTCGAGATCATGTCGCAGGCACCTGAGTTCGACCTCGACCTCCACCAGATCTCTGCCATCTGGCGCTACGGGTCGGTGGTTCGCAGCTGGCTCCTCGAACTGGCCGAGCGGGCCCTCCGGCCCGGGTCGGGGTTCGACCAGATCGAGGCGGTGGTCATCGACTCCGGCGAAGGGCGCTGGACGGTGGACGAAGCCATCAACCGGAGCGTGTCGGCCCCGGTGATCACGTCCGCGCTGTTCGCCCGGTTCGCCTCCCAGAACAAGGATGCGTTCGGCCTGCGCCTGGTGTCGGCCCTCCGGAACCAGTTCGGGGGACATGCCTTCACCACCCCGGACGGGACTCAGGGTGGGGAGACCTTCACCCCGAAATGACCGTCGACCGGGTTGCGGCACTGCCGCGGGTGAGTGCGAATGGGCACTGTGCGAACGGGTTGAGTGCGAATGGGCACTGACACGGCGACGGCGACGGGCGCGGGCGCGGCCTCCGACGCGAACACCCTCGACGGTGGCCCGTCTGAGCGGCCCGCCCCGGTCGTCGGGAGGCGGCGTTCCCTCCCACCGGTCCTGTCCAAGGCCCCCCCGGCGGCCATGGTCATCTTCGGAGCCTCCGGAGACCTCACCGCCCGGAAGATCCTCCCCGCCCTGGCCCGACTGGCCGACCGCGGCGTGCTGGACGACGGTTTCACCGTCATCGGGGTGGCCCGCACCGCGTGGACCGATGAGGAGTTCCGGGCCCAGGTGGCCGACGCCACCCCTGAGGGCGGTGCCAAGTGGAAGGCACTGACCGGGCGGTTCAAGTACATCACCGGTGAGTACGACCACCCGGACACCTTCGCCCAGCTGCGGGACCACCTGGACGAGGCCGACCGGGTCGACGGGACCGACGGCAACCGCCTCTACTACCTGGCCACCATCCCGAGCGTGTTCGGGCTGGTGGCCTCGGCCCTGGCCGAACACGCCTGCACCCATCCCGCCGAGGGGGGCACGTTCGCCCGGGTGGTGGTGGAGAAGCCCTACGGCCGCGACCTCGAGAGCGCCATCGCCCTCGACGAGCAGATGCACGCCGCCTTCGACGAGAGCCAGATCTACCGGATCGACCACTACATGGGCAAAGAGACCGTCCAGAACGTCCTCGCACTCCGCTTCGCCAACGCCGTCTTCGAGCCGATCTGGAACCGGCGCTACGTCTCACAGGTGCAGGTGACGGTGGCCGAGAGCCTCGGGGTGGAGCACCGGGGCGGCTTCTACGAGACGGCGGGGGCCTTGCGCGACATCGTCCAGAACCACGTGATGCAGGTCCTGGCCCTCACCCTCATGGAGTCCCCCACCAGCACCGATGCCGACCGGATCCGCGACGAGAAGGTGAAGCTGCTCCACGCCATCGACGTCCCCACCCCGGACGAGGCGGTCGACAAGTCAGTGCGGGCCCAGTACGCGGCGGGTGTCGTCGACGGCCGGCCGGTCGCCGGCTACCGCCAGGAGGAGGGCGTCGCCCCTGACAGCCAGACCGAGACCTACCTGGCCCTGCGGTTGCGGGTCGAGAACTGGCGGTGGGCCGGGGTCCCCATCTTCGTGCGGACCGGCAAGCGGCTGCCGGCCCGGGTCACCGAGGTGGCACTCACCTTCCGTCAGGTGCCCTTCTTGCTCTTCGACCACCGGACCAGCCGGGACCTGCGGCCCAACACGCTCATCCTCCGGATCCAGCCCGACGAAGGCATCAGCCTGGAGTTCGGGGCCAAGGTTCCAGGCGAGAAGTTCCACGTGCGATCGGTGGCCATGGACTTCTCCTACGCCGAGGCCTTCGCCGGTGCGGAGGCGGCCGACGGGTACGAGCGGCTCATCCACGACGCCATGGTCGGGGACGCCACCCTCTTCATCCGGACCGACGAGGTCCGCCAGGCCTGGAGGATCGTCGACCCCTACCTCAAGGCCTGGTCGGAGCCGGGCGGCGGGATGCACTTCTACCCCGCCGGCACCTGGGGACCGCACATGGCCGACCTGCTCGTCGAGCGCTCGGGGGACGAATGGCGCAATCCGGTCATCGACCTCGAATTGAGCGGTGGGCGCCTCACCGACCTCCCGCAGTGAGCGGAGGCCAGGACGGGCCCGCCCTCCACCACGGCCGGGTGGCGTCGTGAACGGAACCGTCGAAGTGGTCGAGTCGGTGCCCACGGCGTTCGCCGGCCTGGTGTCCGCCCGGCTGGAGAAGGCCCCTGACGACGGGGCCGGTGCCGGCGGGCACTCCCTCTTCCTCTCGGGGGGCCCCACGGCGGAGGCTTGCTACCGGCAGCTCGCTGCCCGATCCGGGCCCGGTCCCGGTGACGGGCCCCGTGTCGACTGGACCGCCGTCGACGTCTACATGGGCGACGAGAGGTGCGTGCCCCCCGACCACCCGGACTCCAACCACCGGATGGTCGCCGAGGTCCTCCTCGGGGCGGTCGGGCCGGTGCGATCGGACCACCCCATGTACCGCTCCGGCCCCCCCGACCGGGCGGCTGCCGACTACCAGGAGCTCCTCGACCCACTGGCCCCGTTCGACGTGGTCCATCTGGGCATGGGGCCCGACGGCCACTGCGCCTCCCTGTTCCCCGACTCCGCAGCCCTCGACGTCGAGGACCCGGCGGTGCTGGTGATGGCCAACCACGACCCCCACGCCCGCAATCCCCATGACCGGATCACCCTCACCCTGGCGGCGATCGCCCGGGCCCGACTGGTCGTCTTCACCGTCTCGGGCGACTCGAAACGCGAGGCCTTCCGGCGCCTGGTGGCCGGCGACGACCTCCCCGCGGCACGGGTGACCGCCGGCGAGGTCATCTGGCTCGCCGATGCCGCCGCGGTCGGGGACACCCGGATTCCGGAACGGACGGGCCGACCCGCTCCGGTGCGGCCACCGGGATGACGGGCGCACGGTCGCCACGACGGGGTCCTCCGGTAAGGTGTCGCCGATGCCCGCCGACCCCGGCTCCAGCCCCGTGAGGACGGCCGGCTCGCTTGGGTCACCGGACCTCGACGCCCTCGTCGTCACGCCGCTCGACGCGCTGCGGGCCAGGGCCCGTGAGGTCCGCGACACCGCGCACGGCAATCGGATCACCTATTCGCCCAAGGTATTCATCCCGCTCACCATGCTCTGCCGGGACCGGTGCGGCTACTGCACCTTCGCCAAGGCGCCGGCCAGGGTCGGGTCCCCCTTTCTGACCCTCGACGAGGTCCTCGGCATCGCCCGGACCGGCCGGGACGCCGGCTGCCGCGAAGCCCTCTTCACCCTGGGCGAGGGCCCCGAGGACCGCTATCCGGCCGCCCGCCGGTGGCTGCGCGACAACGGGTACACGTCCACGGTGGACTATCTGGCGGCAGCCTGTCGCGCCGTGGTCGAAGAGACCGGCCTGCTCCCCCACGCCAATGCAGGCGCCCTCGATGGGGCCGACATGCTCAGGCTGCGCCGGGTGTCGGCCAGCCAAGGAATGATGATCGAGTCGGTCAATCCCGACCTCGCCGCCCACCGCTCGGCGCCGGACAAGACACCGGCCCGGCGGCTGGCCACTCTGGAGGCGGCGGGCGAGGCAAGGGTGCCCTTCACCACCGGCCTGCTGGTGGGGATCGGTGAGTCCCGGGCCGACCGGCTGGCGACGTTGGCGGCCATCGCCTCGAGCCACCGGCGTCACGGCCACGTGCAGGAGGTCATCATCCAGAACTTCCTCCCCAAGCCCGGGACCGCCATGCACCGCTCAGAGGCGTGCCCGACGGACGAGTTCCTGTGGACCATCGCCGCTGCCCGGCTGGCGCTCCCCGACGAGATCCACCTGCAGGCGCCGCCCAACCTCTCCGACGACCTCGCCCCACTCATCAACTCCGGAATCGACGACTGGGGTGGCGTATCACCGGTCACTGCCGATCACGTCAACCCCGAACGGGCCTGGCCGGCGCTGGGGATCCTCGAGGACGCGACCGAGGCGGCCGGGTGCACCCTGGCACCGCGGCTGACCCTCTACCCGTCATTCGCCCTCCGACCCGACCGTTGGTTGGACGAGTCGATGCGGTTTCCGGTGCTCGACGCCTCGGACGCCGAAGGGCTGGGGCGTGACCATGGGTGGTGCTCCGGCGGGGAGGTGCCGCCCCCGGCGCTGCTCAGTGGACCTGCGGGTGGTGCGGCCGGTGGCGCCAAGGGTGGCCCGGTGGACGAGGTCCTGGCGGCCGTGCTCGACGGGGACGCGGTGGGCGAGGACGAGATCGTCACCCTGTTCGGCGCCAGGGGGCCCGAGGTGCGAGCCGTGGCCGAGGTGGCCGACCAGCTCCGGTTCGAGGCGGTCGGGGACGAGGTCACCTACGTCGTCAACCGCAACATCAACTACACCAATGTCTGCACCTTCAAGTGCAAGTTCTGCGCGTTCTCCAAGGGCCCGCTGTCGCTCAACCTCCGGGGAAGCCCCTATCTGCTCGAGTTGTCCGAGATCTCCGATCGGGTGCGGGAGGCGGAAGCCCGGGGGGCCACCGAGGTCTGCCTCCAGGGCGGCATACATCCGAAGTTCGACGGCGGGTACTACCTCGAGGTGATCAAGGCGGTTCGGGAGGCATCGCCCACCATCCACATCCACGGGTTCACGGCGCTCGAAGTCACCGAGGGTGCCCGCCGCTCCGACATGGCGCTGGCCGACTACCTGGTCCTCCTGCGCGACGCCGGCCTCAAGACCCTGCCCGGCACGGCGGCGGAGATCCTCGACGACCCGGTTCGCCAGGTCCTGTGCCCCGACAAGATCGACACCGAGGAGTGGCTCGAGGCCCACCGCACCGCCCACATGGTCGGACTCCGCTCCAACGTGACCATCATGTTCGGCGCCGTCGAGCAGCCCCGCTCTTGGGCGAGGCACCTGGTCCGGACCCGGGACCTGCAGGACGAGACCGGCGGGTTCACCGAGTTCGTGCCGCTTCCCTTCGTGCACATGGCCACGCCCATCTACCTGCAGCGACGATCCCGCCGGGGACCGACGTTCCGAGAGACGCTCCTGATGCATGCCATCGGACGCATCGCCTACCGGCGGGCCATCGAGAATATTCAGATCAGCTGGGTCAAGATGGGACCCGAGGGGGTGGGCGAGCTGCTGCGGGCCGGCGCCAACGACCTAGGTGGCACCCTGATGGACGAGAACATCTCCCGGGCCGCAGGTGCGAGCCACGGCCAGATGATGGATGCGGAGGGCTTCGGTGCCATCGTCACCCCGCTCGGGCGGACGCTGGCCCAGCGGACCACGCTCTACGGACGGGTCCGGGATCGTGGCGGGACCACCGAGATGGTGACGGCGGCCAACTGAGGCCGAGGCAGATGGGCCCCGACCCGAGCCCCGCCGGGCCAGAGCCTCCAGGAACGGTTGCCGCCTCCATCGACCGGTTGACCGAGGCCCTCGCGTCGGGCGATGCATCTCGGGCCCAGCGGCGTCTCTACCGGTCGATGCTGGACACGGTGGCCGGACTGGCCGCCACCGGAGCCGAGGTCATCGACCTCAAGGTGGCCGACACCGCCCTCGCCGAGATGGCCGAGGCGTTCGGGGTGTTCCGGCCCTTCCGCCGGCAGCGGAAAGTGACCATCTTCGGATCGGCGCGCACCGAGCCCGACCACGCCGCCTACCGGAGCGCCCGCGACCTGGCGGGATCGCTGGCCGCAGCCGACTGGATGGTGGTCACCGGGGCGGGCCCGGGCATCATGGCCGCCGGGATGGAGGGCGCCGGCCGCGACCGGTCGATCGGGGTGAACATCCGGCTCCCCTTCGAGCAGGGGGCCAACTCGTTCATCGCCCAGGACCCCAAGCTGGTCGAGATGCGCTACTTCTTCACCCGGAAGCTGATGCTGATCAAGGAGTCCGACGGCTACGTGGTCCTTCCGGGCGGCTTCGGGACACTGGACGAGGGATTCGAGCTGCTGACGCTGCTCCAGACGGGCAAGGCCGAGCCGGCGCCGGTGGTCATGCTCGACCTGCCGGGGGGAACCTTCTGGCAGGCCTGGAACGCGTTCCTCAACACCGAGGTCGAACCGCGGGGCCTGGTGTCGCCCGACGACCGGGCGCTGTTCATGATCACGGACGACGTGGCCGCGGCCACCGAGGAGCTCCTGGGCTTCTACCGCAACTACCAGTCGTGCCGCTGGGTCGGCGACCTGCTGGTCGTCAGGATGTTGGTGGCTCCCGACAAGGCGGAGCTGGCCGAGCTCAACCGCCGGTTCGCCGACATCGTGGTCGGCGGCGTCATCCGCCTGTCCAAGCCGTTCCCTCCCGAGCGGGCGGACCAGGACCAGCTCGACCTGCCCCGGGTGGCGCTCCGGTTCGACAAGACCCACTACGGACGGCTCCGGCAGCTGATCGACGCCCTCAACCAGCTCGGTCGGTGAGCCCGGGGCCCCGAAGGTTGGATCCCGACGCATCGGTCACCAGGCGTAGTGGAGTTGTCACACTCTGTGTGGGCAGTTGACAGTGTCGGGCGGGACAGATGGACTGGCCGCGGGCAGGCGAAGCGACACCGGGAGCGGGGCGGAGGCGCAGGGTACCCGAGCCCTCAGGGTGAGAGGGGTGCTGGTCATGCGGAGCGACGGAGGCCGCAGAGTGTTCTCCCACCGAGTCCGGGTGGTGGCACGGTCACGGGTGTTCGTCGGACTCGCGGTCGTTGCGTTGCTCGGGACGCTGTTGGTGTCGGTCACAGGGGAACAGCCGGCCGCGGCCTACGGCCCCTCGTACTGCAGCGGCTACCGGTGGGACGTGAAGACGGGCCAGGACCCGCATGCCAACCAGGTGGTCCTGACAAAGGCGACGCCGGCCACCGTCGGCTATCTCACCAGCCTCCCCGCTCAGCCAAATCTGTCGGACACCCAACGCCTAGCGCCGACCGAGCTCACCGAGTACCAGATCACCGGGACCATCGTCGACTACGGCCTCGAGCACGACAACGATTACCACGTGGTGATCCAGGACAAATCCTCGAGCAACGTGATGATCGCCGAGATACCCGATCCCGCCTGCGTGCCCACCTCCAGCCCGTTCGCGGCGATGGCCGCCAACGCCCGTAGCGTGTTCGTGGCCAATCAGGCAACAGCCATCGGGGCCACAGTGGCAATCAGCGGTGTCGGCTTCTTCGACAGCAACACGCTGACATCGAACGTTGCGCCGAACAAGATCGAGCTGCATCCCGTGCTCGACATCAACTTCAATCCCGGGAATCCCCCACCAACGGACTACTTCACGATGAGCACCAACCCGAACAGCGTCAGCGCGATGCAGGGACAGAGCACCTCATCCTCCATCACCACACAGGTCACCGGTGGTTCGGCCCAGAGCGTCACGCTGAGCGCAAGCGGCCTCCCCTCCGGAGCCACCGCTTCGTTCAGCCCCAACCCGATCACCTCCGGCCAAGGATCGACCATGACGCTCTCCACGTCGTCGTCCACGCCGACCGGGACGTACAACATCAACGTGAAGGGGACGGGAACGGCTACGACCTATACCACCTCGACGAGTCTCACCGAGACCGCCCGCAACGACTTCTCCCTCAACTCCAGTCCGAGCAGCATCACTCTTCCTCAAGGTCAGAACGGGACGACGACGATCACCTCCGCCGTCACCAACGGCTCGGCCCAGACCGTCTCGCTCAGCGCCAGCGGCCTTCCCTCCGGAGCGACGGTTTCGTTCAACCCCAGTTCGATCACGGCCGGGGCAAGCTCGACGATGACGATCCGGACCTCCCCCTCGACACCGGTCGGCGAGGACTACGCCGTGTCCGTGACCGCGACCGCACCGTCGGCGACCCATAGCACCTTGATCAGTTTGGGAATCGACCCGGTCGTCAGCCTGCCGTTCTCGCCGACGCCGGGCTACTGGACAGTGGCGTCCGACGGCGGCATCTTCGCCTTCGGAAGCGCAGGGTTCCTCGGCAGCGAGGGCGGTCACCCCCTCAACAAGCCGATCGTCGGCATGGCCGCGACTCCAGACGGAGGGGGCTACTGGCTGGTCGCCTCCGACGGTGGCATCTTCTCCTTCGGCGACGCCGGCTTCCACGGGTCGACCGGCAACATCGTCTTGAACAAGCCGATCGTCGGGATGGCGGCGACACCCGACGGCGGGGGCTACTGGCTGGTCGCCTCCGACGGTGGCATCTTCTCCTTCGGCGACGCCGGCTTCCACGGGTCGACCGGCAACATCGTCTTGAACAAGCCGATCGTCGGGA
>Ga0307374_10009422_pt1 | contig 14387 bp, 13 predicted proteins | sample OX3MG_FD_202532 | JGI IMG/M metagenome (GOLD analysis project Ga0307374, IMG submission 202532) | Soil microbial communities from Risofladan, Vaasa, Finland - OX-3 | ecosystem: Environmental > Terrestrial > Soil > Coastal area > Acid sulfate soil | place: Finland: Risofladan, Vaasa | collected... | reverse complement strand
GATGGCCGAATGGGTCACCCCGCAACTGCTGGGCGGCCCGCTCGATCAGTTCGTGGGCAACCAGATCCTCTACGAGTTCGGCGAGACGCTGAACTGGCCGCTCGGCGCCGCGATCGCGCTCACGCTGATCGCCAGCGTCGTGGTGATTCTCGGGGTGCTCTTCGGCCTGCTGCGCCTGGTGACCCGGTCATGAGCCGCGAGCGCCATCCGCGGCGGCGCGGCGTCCTCGGGCGGCTCACGGCGCGCACTTACGTCGCGCTTGTCATCTTCTTCCTGTTCGCGCCGCTGCTCATCGTGGTTGTGGTGTCCTTCAACTCCACCCCCAACATGAACCTGCATGCCGGATTCTCACTTCGCTGGTACCGGCAGATCGCCGGCGACCCCCTAGTGGTCGCGGCGTTCGGCCGGACCGCCCTGGCTGCCGTGTGCACCGCGGTGATCAGCGCGGTCCTGGGCCTGAGCGGGGCTCTCGGGGCGGTACGGCTGGCCAAGGGCCGGTGGCGCACCGCTGTCTTCACGATCCCGCTGATCCCGCTGGCCGTCCCGGCCCTGCTCTTCGGCGTCGGCCTGGCCACCTTCTACCACTCCGTCGGGGTCGGCTTTTCCATCTGGGCGGTGATCGCGGGGCACGTCATCCTGGCGCTGCCGTTCGTCTTCCTCGTCATGGGTGCGGCGCTGGAGCGGTTCAGGTTCAGCCTGCTCGAGGCGGCCAGGGACCTGGGCGCCGGCACGTTCACCATCTTCCGCACCGTCACCATGCCCCTGCTCCGCCCGGCGGTTCTCGGTGCGATGTTCCTGTCCATGGCGATCTCCGTCGACGAGTTCGTGATCGCGTTCTTCACCGCGGGGTCGCAGCAGACCCTCCCGCTAGTGCTGTACGGCCGGATCAACCTCGGCGTGAACCCCGGCCTGAACGCCATCGGGTCAGTGCTGCTCGTCGTGACGATGGCACTGGCATTCCTGGCCGCCCGAACTTCCGTCCTGGAGATCCCATGACCGACCAACCGCCGCCGGTAGTCCAGATCGACCGGGTCACCAAGTACTTCGGCTCGGTCACAGCCGTGCATGACGTCTCACTCGACATCCGCGAAGGCGAGTTCTTCTCTCTCCTGGGCCCGAGCGGCTGCGGCAAGAGCACCACCCTGCGGATGGTCGCCGGATTCGAGGAGCCCGACCGCGGCTCGATCGCCATCCTGGGGATCGACGTTACCGACAAGCCAGCGAACAAGCGGAACGCCAACATGGTGTTTCAGAATTACGAACTGTTCCCGCATATGACCGTCCACGAGAACGTCTCGTACGGGCTGAAGATCAAGCGGATTCCCAAGGGCGAGGCCAGGAACCGGACCGAAGCGATGCTGGAGACCGTCGGAGTCGGCGGCCTCGGGCACCGGCGAGCGAGCCAGCTGTCGGGCGGCCAGCAGCAGCGGGTCGCCCTGGCGCGGGCGCTTGTCAACGAGCCTGCGGTGCTGCTGCTCGACGAGCCCCTCAGCGCCCTGGACGCGAAGCTCAGGAAGCGGATGCAGCTGGAGCTGAAGACCATCCAGCACAAGCTCGGCACCACGTTCATCTACGTGACTCACGACCAGGAGGAAGCGCTCTTGATGTCCGACCGGATCGGCATCATGAGCAATGGCGAGTTGCTGCAGGTGGGCAGCGCACGCGAGATCTACGAGTCACCCGGCAACTCATTCGTCGCCGACTTCGTCGGCAGCTTGAACGACTTCCGGCTCCGCGTGAGCGCGGTCGAGGGCCACCGGGCCATCGCCCGGCTGGGTGACGGCCAGCAGGTGGCGGTCGGCGTGACCGCGGACACGGAGGCCGGCTCCTCACTGCGGGTCGCGATCAGACCGGAGCGGGTGCGGCTTCGTTCTCCGGGAGACGATGGGGACCGGGGCCAGCGCAGCGAGGCAGCAGGCGATGCGGCACCGTCGGGCACGGAGGATTGTGCTGTGTTCGGCGTGGTCGGCGAGGTCATGTACCTCGGGCCCCTGACTCACTACCTCGTCGACACACCCGCGCTCGGCCGACTGGTGAGCCAGCAACTGAGCGAGCGGCAGCACGCACGTTTCCGGCCCGGCGACCAGGTTGTGCTGAGCTGGGAGGCAGACGGGGCCTTCGTGCTGTCGGACCAGGGCGATGACGACGGGAGGATGGCATGACGGCACCAGCCGTTCGGCTCACGCGGGAAACGGTCAGCTACCACTACGACCCGTCGCTCGAGCCCCGTGCCATAGTCTCACCTGGCACGACCGTCGTATTCGAGACCCACGACGCCCGGGCCGGGGTCCTGCTGGACCGCGGCTCCGGGTCCCTCTTCGAGCTCCCCCTGCCGACGCCGGGAAAGGGGAACCCGCTTACCGGCCCGCTGCTGGTGCGGGGCGCGGAGCCCGGTGACGCCCTGGTGGTGACGATCGAGCAGATCGTGCTCGACGACGCTGGCTGGTGCGGCGGCCACGCCCACGTCGGGCCGCTCGAGCCGGGGCGCGTCCCGCGGCCACTGGGGCGGATCTGCGCAGTAGCCGACGGCATCGTCCGTTTCACCGATACCATCGCGCTTCCCGCCGCCCCGATGATCGGATGTATCGGCACCGCCCCGGACGGATCCCCGCCCCTGTCGGGGCTGCCAGGACGATACGGCGGCAACATGGACCACCCCGCGATCGGCCCCGGCGCCACGGTGTACCTCCCGGTATTCGTCCCCGGTGCTCAGCTGTATGTCGGTGATGTGCACGCGTGCCAGGGCGACGGGGAACTGTCCGGCGTTGCGCTGGAGATCGGGGCGGAGGTCACCACCACGGTCGGCGTCCTGAAAGATGCCGGGCTGCGCTGGCCGTGGGCGCGGACGGCTGACCGAATCATGGTCATGACCACGGCGATGGACTTCGCCGACGCTAGGCGGGACGCGGTGGCGGAGATGCTGGCCGCGCTGGAAGACCAGCTCGGGCTCGCGCCGGCCGAAGGGCTGGCCCTCATCTCCGTGGCCGGGGACCTGCGAGTCGGGCAGGCATACGGCGGGATGGAGCTGACGCTGCGGCTGGAGATGCCCGCCTCGCTGGGTCTGTCTCCGGCCGGCCATCGCCATGCCAGCGGCGTTGCGGGCAGGCAGGGCAGTCCGGCATGATCATCGACGTCCACACCCACCTGACCTGGTATCCCGACCACACCAGCGAGCAGTTCGCCGCCGAGGCGCTCGCGTCGAAGCTGGTCAAGCTGCAGCAGTCCGGCGGCGAGGCATACTCCGCCCGGCTGGACCTGCACTCTTACGATGCGCGGCCCGACGATCATTGGGCAGCAAGTGCCAACGCTGACCGAGTTGTCGTATTCGGCATTCAAGCCCGGGCGACGGGCATCTGGGTGCCGAACGAGCTCATCGCTGAGTACGTGGCCGAGCATCCGGAGAAGCTCATCGGATGGTGCTCCGTCGACCCGAACGAACCTGACTGCGTTGAACAACTCGAATATTGCGTCAACAATCTCGGGCTTCGCGGCCTCAAACTCGGCCCGACCTACCAGCACTTCGACCCCATGGACCGCAAGCACTGGCCCTTGTTCGCAAAGGCAACTGAACTCGGCATCCCGACGATCTGGCACCAGGGGACGACCTTTCCCAGCGCCGCCCGCCTGCGCTGGGCTTCGCCGCTCCAGCTCGAAGACGTGGCCATGGACTTCCCTGACCTGCGGATCATCGTCGCGCACCTCGGGCATCCCTGGGAAGAGGACCTGATCGCGCTGCTCCGCAAGTCGCCGAGCATGTACGCCGACATCTCCGCGGTGCACTATCGACCTTGGCGGTACTGGCAAGCCATGGTCACGGCGATGGAGTATGGCGTGACGCACAAGCTGCTTCTCGCCTCAGACTTCCCCTCCGCCACGATTGAGAATGTCATCGCTGGCCTGCGGAACGTAAATCGTATTGTGGAAGGCACGAGTTTTCCCAAGATTCCGGTTGAAATTCAGGACCGGATCATCAGCGAGAACTGGAAGGCCGCATTGCCTGAATATCTTTAGGGCTTACCCGGAGACTCGGTCGCGGCGCTCAGCTGACGAATTGCCCGGCCGCCAGGGCATTCACCGGCTGGCCATCGCGCCACACAACGGTGCCGTTCACGATCACCAGGTCAACACCGGTTGCTCTTTCCACGGGCGCGTCTTCGGTGGCGCGGGCGGTTACCTTGCCAGGCCCGATGACGCACAGGTCGGCGGCAAGGCCGGGAGTGATCCGCCCGCGGTCGCGCAGGCCGTAAGCATCAGCGGCGTTCGCCGCCAGGTGGCGGGCCAGACGCTGGAATCCGGTCTCGTGCCCCCCAGCCAGGTAGTGCTCGGTGAGGCGGGCGAACGAGGCGAACCCGCGCGGGTGCGGCTGCTGGCCCTGGTAGATGCCGTCGGAGCCGGCGCAGTGCCGGTCATGGTCGGCGAGCCACGCGAGGCCCTCGTCGGTGAGGGTGGGCCGGTCCAGGTGGGCACCGACGTTGAGCTCAGCCTTCAGCAACAGGTCGAGAACCCACTCGCCAGCGGGCCGCGAGCAAGACGCGGCCGCCTGCGTGATTGACTGGCCGGCGAACTCGGCAGCGCTGTCGGGCAGGCAGCCAAGGTACAGGTGCTGGAGGTAGCCGTCTGTGAGCCGCTCCGTCGCGAGCAGCGCCGCGCGTTGCCGGGGGCTCGCGAGCGCGGCGAGGGTCTGCTCGAGCCCGCGGGTCTGCACGTCGGCGGGCAGCAGCAGCGAGGCGAGAATCGTGCTCGACCGACGGTACGGATACATGTCAAAGGTGACATCCACCCCGACAGCGTCGGCGGCCTGGAACGCTGCGGCGATGTCGGCTGGCGCCCCCCACAGGTGGCTGGCATGCACCCGCACGTCGGCGCGGCGCCCGACGGCCACCAGCTCGTCCAGCCCGGCTCTGACATCGGGTCCGTAACCGCGCAGATGCGAGACATAGGGCCGTCCCGCCGCCGCCAGCGGCCGGGCGAAATCGGTGACCTCTTCCACGCTGCCGAACCGGCTGGGCAGGTAGTCCAGCCCGCTAGACAAGCCGACCGCGCCTGCCGCCAGCGCATTCTCGACTTCCCGCTGCGCAGCGGCCCGCTCCGGTCTGCCCAGCGGCCCGGGTGCCATCCCCACGACGTTGTGGCGGATCGTCCCTTGCGAGGCGAGCACGGCCGCGTTCTGCGTCAGCCGCCCGGCCAGAGCGTCTCGGTAGCCAGCCACGCTGAGGTCACTGACAGGTTCCAGCTTCCCGTTGACCGGCGCGAAATACCGGTTGAGGTACCGCACCGTCTCAGGGTTCGCGCCAATCCATGACTGGCCGTCCTGCCCGACGACAAGCGTCGTCACCCCTTGAGCGAGAGCGCCATCGACCCGCCCCGTTGCCAGCAACTGCGCTTCCGCATGAACGTGCGCGTCGATGAATCCTGGGCAGACCACGCTGCCAGGAGCGAGGTCAATCACCTCCCAGTCAGCCGGGGGTGCGCCGACCAACCCGACTGAGGCGATCACCTGCCCATCGACCAGCACATCCGCACGCTGGACAGTGGCGGCGACGCCGTCGGCGACCAGTCCGCCGCGGAGCCAGATCCGAGAACCCATAAGTTGATCTCCTGCCCGTCCCTGTTCGCCATTGCGGGACCGTGGCGAAGGCGTGGGCTGTTAGACATCGCTTGGCGCAGGGGTGTGGGCGTTGGTGGCGAAGCGAAGAGAGGTAATGTCGGCTCGGTATACCATCCGCGCGAATTCGATCGATGCGGTCCCCGTGGTGTCGATGCGGGCAAATTCGCGGTAACTGGCCAGTATGGTCGGCGATCCGGCGCTGATGTCCAGCCGCTCAGCTTCGAACGGGCTTGCTGAGCTCACTTCTACGTCTATCTCAGAACGCTCTAGGTTGACGACGTCAGCAAACACGAGCGGCACCGTTCGTTTTGTCTGTGAACTAATGGCCCGCACCACTGCATCGGAAATGAGCGGCGAGATATATGAGTCACGGATGCCGATGGGATGGCCATCCACTTCAACCAGGCTCATTATGTGGGCAACGACTGCGCGGTCTGGCGGGATGCTGAGCACCTTTGCCAGGCGCTCGTCCACTTCGTCTTCCGTCGAGTCAATGATCCGATTGCGGATGTGCTCGGTATCAGCTACGAGAAGATTCCTGACCAGGCCGTCGATGCTGTAGACGACCTTCTTGGGAGCGACGAAGACACCGCGGCCCTTGACCTTGACGAGCTGCCCGTCGTTGGCCAGTATGGCGAGGGCGGGCCGGACGACAGCCCGGCTTACGCCAAATTCCGCGCCGATTTCACCTTCCGACGCAAACCGGTGCCCTGGCTGCCATTCACCGACTTCTATCCGTTCCTTGAGTATCTCGGTGAGCTGGATATACAGGGGTATGTGGCTCTTGAAGTTCAGTCGTCTTGTCACTTGGCCAGCGCCCCGAGCGCGCCGGCGACGAGGGTACCAGCCCGGAACACCGCGACCCGAGACCGGTCATCTTCGAGAACGCGGATGTCCTCCAGTGGGTTCGCGCGGAATACCACCATGTCGGCCTCGCGGCCTGGCTGTATAGTCCCGGTCACGTCCCCGACTCCCAACGCTTTGGCTGGCACGCTCGTGAGTGACTTGAGCGCCTCCATGGGTGACATGCCGACCCAGTCGACGTATGCCTGCACCTCCTTCAAGGCACCCCCCTGCGGGAAGCCGGGAACTCCTGCGTCCGAGCCGGCGATGATGGTAGCTGAGGCACGATAGGCGCGACGGACGCTTTCGATGTGATGTTCTCTCGTGCTTTTCTGGAGTTCGACGATCGCTCGTGGTATGCCGACGTCCTCGCCCCAGTCCGCGAGGCCGACGTAAAGCGCCAGCGTCGGCGAGTACGCGATGTTCTTGGCGAGCAATAGCTCGAGCCCCTCGTCATCCATGAAAATGCCGTGCTCGATCGTCCGTACTCCGGCTCGGGCGGCCTTGAGTACACCCATACGGGATTCCGCATGAACCGCAACGGGCCGGTCCTTGCGGTGCGCCTCGTCGACGATCGCCGCGAGTTCCTCCTCGGATGTGGTATCCCGGTCAGCGGGGCACATCGGGTTGAAGCCTGTTCCGCTGGTCTCGGTCTTGATCCAGTCGGCCCCGTCTTTCACTTGCTGCCGGACCTCGTCCCGCGCCTCCCACGGCCCGCTGATCGTGGTGCCGTGACCGTAGCGGTAGTGCACTCCCTCGAACAGGTGGCTGGGATGCCCATCGAGCAGCCCGCCCACGGTGGTGATGATGTTCCCTGCGGCCAGTACCCGGGGACCGGGGACGGTGCCGTCGTTGATGGCGTTGCGGATGGTCACGCCGATGTTTGCCCTGGAACCCAGATCGCGGACGGTGGTGAACCCCAGTTCCAGCAGGCGGTGAGCGCTGGTCACCGCATCGACAGTGGCCTCCGGGATCGACTTAGCGATCTCGAGATCGTAGAGGTCCTTCGCGTCGCTATAGATCAGGTGGCAATGCGAGTCGATAAAGCCTGGGCAGATGAACAGACCCTGGCAATCGATGACCTCGTCATCGCCAGCTGGTCCGAGCTCGCTGCCGACGTCGACGATCATCTTGCCCTCAACCTGTACTGACCCGGTGTAGCTCGTGTCCGCTACGCCGTCGATGATCGTCGCTCCCTGCAGGAACCTACGGGCCACCGCGCTCCTCCTCCGGCGTGACATATCCGCACGCAGACCAGGCCTTATGGCCCAGTGCGGCGTGAACCTTGACAAGCGGGAGTCAACCTATCATCCTAGGCTCCTATCTGCTACCTGCCCGTCGCCGTGAGGAGCACGCCAGTGGAGGAGCAAGGATCGCAGTACCTGGATGACGACGCCTACCTCGAGGAGCTCGGCGTTCAGCCCAAGCTCAGGAGGGGCCTCAATCTGGTCGAGCAAGGATTCTTCGGAATTGCCTTTCAGGGTCCGACGGCCGGATCAATTCTTGTTACTTCTGCGGCCTTCGCAGTCGGTGGGCCCGCGTTCATCTGGGTGTTCCCGATCTGCCTCGTGTTCCAGACGGTCATGGCACTTCAGTGGGGCGAGCTAGTCTCGCAGTACCCCATCACAGGCGGCATTTATCAGTGGGCGAAGTATCTCGGCGGAGAGTGGTGGGGATGGCTGACCGCGGTCTTCTATACAGCTTGCGTCGTCATCATCCAGCCTCTGCTGGGCGTCATCGTGAACGTGGTGCTCAACGGATTGTTTCCGAGCATCGCGTTTAGCACCAAGAACTCGATCATTATCGCCGTCATCCTGACCCTGGTAGCCGGAATAGTCATCAGCACCAGTGTGCGGCTCGCGGGCCTGCTCAACGGTGTCGGCGTGGTCTTGGAGCTGTTTGTTCTCTTCGGGGCGACGATCATCCTGCTGTTCCATACGAAACAACCTGTACACATCATCTTCAAGACCGCTAGCGTGCAGGGACACGGCAGTTACATCGTGCCTTTCATCGTTGCGCTGGCTCTGGAACTCACGCTGCTCACAGGATTCGAGAGCGCCGGGTTCTTCTCGGAAGAAGTACGCCGCTCGCGAACCGATGGCCCCAGGGCCATCCTGATGGCCTGCATCGGTACGGCCATCTTCACCGGGCTGTTCGCCTTCGCGATGCTCCTGGCCACACCGAACATCTCCGCCGGGATGGCGGCTGGCGCTGGCTGGGTGCCGCAGACCCTGCATTCCGCTCTGGGAACCGCGGGAGAAGACACGATCCTGGCCGCCGCCCTGGTGGCCCTGGTCAGTACCGCGATCGCGAACATGGGTGCCATGACGCGGCTGATCTTCGGCATGAGCAGAGACCGCTTCCTGCCTGGATCTGCAGTCCTCGGCAAGGTATCCAGCCGTACCGGCGAGCCGTTCTACACGGTCGTGCTCTGCGTTCTGCTGAGCTTCATCCCGATCCTGATCATCACCAAGATCACCGTTGTGGTGGACGCAGTCGCCGGACTGCTGCTCGCGACCTACCTCATCACGGCCGGGACTTCGCTGCCACGGCGACTGCGCCGGTGGCCGGATCGGCCCGCTCCCTTCCGCCTCGGCAAGTGGGGCCTGCCGCTGACGGTGATCGGGCTGGTGTGGGTGGCGTTCGCCCTGACCGTCACTGCTTGGCCTCGGGACATTACCAACCCTGTCTTCGGTCCTACACGCGTGATCTGGGAGATCGGCGGGGGCCTTGTCATCCTGGCCGGGCTCGCATGGGTGGTCAGGTCCCGCAGGACGGTGCCGCAAGCCGGTGCCGCTGCATCAGCCGACGCGGATGCCAGCGTGACCACGGCAGAGCCATGAACAACGTAGCTGTCTCAAACGTCAACTGCCGGGACAGACCGAGCAGGCACTCATCATCAGAAGGCGGTCCAGCATGGCTAACGCGGTACCGGCGAGTCCATGGGGGCCCGCTGACCAAGTCGGCGCAGCCAATCAGCTGACGCAGGACCTTGTTAGCCGGGCGCTCCGACTGGCGACGAGCGGACGGGTCTTCGACCTGAGCTTCCCGGTCTCTATGCAGGCTCCGACTCATCCGGTTTACCTCACGCCCTACTTCATCTGCCTGAATCACCAGCCATGGGCCAGCGAGAAATACGAGCGGGAGAACGCGGGCGCCACCAACGGGATCGGCTGGGCGCAGGAGCGCATTGAGCTGGACATGCACACAGGGACTCATGTGGACGCGCTCGGGCACGCCACAGCCTCAGGGCGGGCCTTCAACAATTTCCCCCTGCTGGACGTCTACGGCAACTGGGGACTGCTGAAGCTGGGAATCGAGAATCTCCCGCCCCTCCTGACCCGCGGCATCCTCGCGGACGTGGCGGGTTACCGAGGTCACGACATGAAAGCTGGCGATGCCATCTCGGCCGACGAACTCCGCGCGGTGCTCCGGGCACAGCGAGTCGAAGTCCGCCCCGGCGACATCGTCATGGTCCGCACGGGCTGGGCACAGTACTGGGGAGTCGACAATGACAAGTACATGCTCGGCGGCTGCCCCGGGATCAGCCTTGATGCCGCCCAGTGGCTGGCGGCGAGCGGCGTCATCGCCGTCGGCGCGGACCAGGCAGCGGTCGAGGTATGGCCCTCCGAGCGACCAGGAGACGTATTCCCGGTGCACGTGGAACTGCTCGTCAAGTCCGGCGTGTACCTGATCGAACAGGCGCAGTTGGAAGAGATCGCGCGTGAGCGCCTGTACGAGTTCCTGATCGTGTGCGTCACCCCGAAGTTCGCCGGCGCCACAGGCTCGCCGGTCCGGCTCCTGGCCATCGCATAACGGCTAGCGCGACCCGAAGACAGCCTGTCAGTGCGGATCGCTACGCTACCGCGCAGTCCGACATCGTCGTGCAGAACTTCCGGCCCGGGGTCGTCGAGCGCCTCGGGGTCGGCTTCGAGGATCTGCGGAAGCGAGCACCTGGCATACGGATCGATATCTGCCTACGGGGCAAGCGGCCCATGGGCCAGCCGTCCCGCGAATGACATCATCATGCAGGCGGTCACCGGCATCATGAGCATTACCGGCGAACCCGACGGCGGGCCAGTCAAGGTCGGAGCTCCCGTCGCTGACTACGCCAGCGGCCTGACGCCTGCTATCCGGGCTCCTCGCGGCGATGCTGGTGCGAGACGAGCACCTACGAGCCGGACGCCAGCAGGCTAGCCCACCAGGGCGCGTTGCTTCCGGAACTGGAGGACGAGTTCCGCAAACGCACCCGGGACGAGTGGCTCGAGATCCTAGGGGAGGGCGATGTGCCCGCTAGCGCGATCTACGACCTCCGCGAGGCGATCCAGTCCGCGCAGGCCCAGCACAATGACCTCATCCAGTGGGTCGTCAATCCCGACAACGACGAGGAGCGGGCCGGCACGGTCCGAAGCCCGATCAGGAACGGCGCCTGGCCTGCGGCGAAGCGAGAGCTGACGCGATGGGCCGCGGCACCCCGGCGTCGGTGCGATCACCCCAGCTCACTCCCGAGGAAGGCATCATGACGCGCATATGCGACTGCGGATCTGCGTGCAGACCGGCAGGTCAGAGCGGGCTCGGGCGATCGATGAGTGCGGTCGGGGGCGCCGCGGGGGCAGTTCGTGGGGCAAGTCGCATGGGGACGTCGGCGGCGGCCTTCACGATGGCGCTCGCGCGGACAGTCCCGGTTGAGGAGGACTGCCCCAGGCCTGTCCCGCCGGTCGGAAGACTTCGCGACATCCCGTTGCCGGCAATGACGGGACTGCGGCCGAGCATGCCGATCGCTCAGCTGGCGGGTGCGCCCTGGACGTCAGGCCGTTACGTCACCCCTTTCACTCCGCGACCGCTGCCCTACTAGGGCGACAATATGGCTCGTTCGGCGCGCATGTACGGGTGGGTCGGAGGTGCAGTAGATCCGGCACCGAATTGTCGATCTGCTCGCCTGGGTGTCCGCAATCTCGGCTTGCCGCATCGCGTCCCGGCCTCGGCCACGGTTCACGGAGCGTTACGCCGGGTGATGGGCTGGCCCGGCCCGCCCCAGGTTGGTCCGGACGGCCACACTGAATCGGGTGGGCCGGCCTGGGTGGGTTGCCACACGCGGATCATCCCAGTCCGTGGCGTCGTTTGCGCCCCCCCACACGATTCGGCCCGGCCCGGTTCCGGCCAGACCTCGGCGGCGTGACATCCACTGCCTGCGGCGGCGCCGCATCCGCCCCGCAGGGTCCGGCCGAAGATGCCGTTTCCGGCGGCTTGGTGTGAGGACGAGGATCACCGGCGCTGATGCTGGGTTCGGATGGGCCGGCCGCTGAGCTCCTACCGAGGCTCGTGGGCGAGCAGCCATGTCACGGCCTGGGCGGCTGACCAGCCGTTGGGGTGGTGCTGGAGCATCGCGTGCACGCCGTCGAGGTCTGATCCAAGCGTGACCAGCGGATCCTCGGCATAGCCGCTGGCGCGGCGGGTCTGGCCGAGCCCGACGTTGGCCAGCAGCGCGTTGCACAGGCAGGACCGGCCGGCTGTGTCTGCGGCATCGCCGCCCTTGCGGAGGTACATGTGGACGGGTTCGCCTGGGCAGCGGTAACCCACGGCACCGTCGGGCCGCAGGTAGGGCACGCGCAGGTGACCCAGGTCGCACAGCCGCGGCCGCGCGTCATACCGCTGCGGGTCGGCCAGGGTGCCCGGCAGCTGGGCGATCTTGAACGGGAACCCGGTGGGCGAGGCAGCCGGGTCGGTGCGCACACGCAGCGTGCCGTCGCGGACCTCGCCGAGCAGCTGGGAGCGCAGGCCGGGGCGCAACCCGGACTCGTCGCTGAGGGCGAACAGGGTGCCCACCTGCACGCCGGCCGCGCCCGCCGCTTGGGCCTCCTGCAGCCTTGCTGGGGTGCCGTAGGCACCGGCAAGCCAGAACGGGAGGCCGATCGCGGCCAGCCTGGCCAGGTCGGCGTCGTCACGCGGGCCGTAGCGGGGCTGGCCGTCGCCGTCCAGGGTGAGCCTGCCCCGCGGTGGAGCGTTGTGTCCACCGGCCGGTGGTCCCTCGATGACGAAACCATCGGGCCTGATCGAGGGATCGCGGGCGAGGTACTCCGCCAGGACGTGCGCGGAGACGATGGCCAGAAAGGCCGGGCGCTGCAGCGGCGGCAGGGTCTTGCCGAGCAGGGCGGCGGGATCCAGTTCGACGGTGTGCCGCTGGCCCTCGGGCATGCCGATGACATCGACCGGCAGGCTCACCGGCTCGTGCCGGGCCAGCGCGCCGAGCAGCCGGGGCAGTTCCCGCGGGATGCCGGCGCCCACCAGAACCACGTCGGCGCCGGCGAGCATCGCGCCGTAGGCCGCAGCAGGCGTGGCCATCTGGACCTTCTCCAGGAAGTTCACCCCCACCGGGCCATAGTGACCCTGCCTGGCCAACCAGACCTCGGCGAAGTTCGCTACGACGGCGAGTTCCTGGGCGCGCGGGTTCTGGCGCAGCCTGAGCCTGGGAACCGGGGCATACGGCATCCCTGGCTCACGGCCACCCGCGCGGAAGTAGCGGTCCAGGACACGCGCGGCGACGTCAGGGACGGGGAAGGCGGCCAACGCCGCACGCGTGTGACCGCCGGGGTCGCCGTCTTGGAGCCGGCGAGCCAGCACAACGTCGAGGGCCGTACCCGACACGACGCCGAGCTGGCCAGTGGCGGACACAGCGCGGGCCAGTGGCCAGGATGAAACGGCCACGCCCATGCCGCCCTGGATGAGGGCGGGCAGCGCCCTGGCGTCTGGCATCAGCATGGAGCCCCCTACCTACGGCTACGTAGGTTACGTTAGCGTAGATTCCTCGGCACGAGGGATGGCAGGGTGCAGGAAGAGGCGCTGCGGCAGATCGAACCGCAGAGCGAGGCGGCTTCGCGATCCACAGCAATCGCCCCGGCCCGCGTGCGCCGGCCACTGGCCACTGGCCCCTGGCAGGCACGGGCGGCCCATCTTCGATGCCAGGCCCTTCCGCGCCGGCCGGGGAACTTACGGTGACCGAGGCAGACAGTGGCCGGACCATTCACCTGCACATCGGACAGCGGCTGCGGGTCGTGCTCGGCGGCCGCGGCGAGCAGTGGCACCGGCCGGCCAGCCCCGGGCCGTCCCTGCACCTGGCCGCCGCGTCCGGCGGGTACCCCAGCAGCCGCCCTGCCGATGCCGTCTTCATCGCCGCCCGGGCAGGTACCGCATCGCTGGTACCGCTGGAAGCACTACGCGCCGAACCTCTGCCCTAGCATGTTCGGTTCTGCGGCGAGCCGCGGCCGAGTCGACCTGGTCAATGGCCACAATCCACCTGATTAGTGCTGTGCTGCGCGATCTTAGCCACGCTGGTCGGTTGGCGCGGCCATGCTCATCGCGAGCAGCATGACGGCGGCGAGCTGCAAGCAATGGCGCCGCCTCGCACCCGGCGGGCACGCATGTTGTCCTGCAGCGAGGAAACGTCGCGGGGAATGGCTGGAAGCTCGTCGCCTGGGAGGACAGCCGGGGAGTGCTCGAGTAGCCGGTCAGGAACCCGGCTAGGGCCAGCTTCTCGGACTCGGAGAACGCCGGCTCGATCACGGCCAGAGCAGCGGACGGCGGAATCGTGGTGAGCTCACACACAGGGCGGCACGCAAGCTCAGCACCCGAATGACTCTGCGCGCCGTCGTCCGCAGACGGAACGGCGCTGTTCCGGCACCGCAGACCACGTTGTGCGCGGGCCGGCCGAGCGCGGCGGCCAGCGCAGCACTGACGGCCTCCCTGGCGCGTCTTTCGAACAGAGTTTCGCCCAGCCCGGGGCCGGGGCTATCGTTAGGGTATGGATGCGATGCCCTGGCCCGCGCCGGCGAGCAGGCCGGCCCGGAGCTGGTCCGCCAGCTCATGCGCGATCTCGGCCTGGTTGCCTGCCAGCCGCGGCCGTGGCGGCACTCGCTTACCGAGCAGGGCCCGGCCGGGC
>Ga0307374_10009421_pt1 | contig 14388 bp, 13 predicted proteins | sample OX3MG_FD_202532 | JGI IMG/M metagenome (GOLD analysis project Ga0307374, IMG submission 202532) | Soil microbial communities from Risofladan, Vaasa, Finland - OX-3 | ecosystem: Environmental > Terrestrial > Soil > Coastal area > Acid sulfate soil | place: Finland: Risofladan, Vaasa | collected... | reverse complement strand
GGGTCGTAAGAGCCTTACCGGGTGGATTGCTTGTGGCGCGCTCACTGCCGGTGGCCTTGGGAGGAGCGCCGGTCAGGTAGTAGATGGTGTGGCCGTCGGGACCAAGCGCAAATCCCAGGTACCCGTAAGCAAACGCGTCATACATGCCGCTCTCCCGTGTCGCATTGGAAACCAGCCGTTCCACCACCTCGACCTTTCGCGCCCGAGGGTCGAACTTAAACAGGTAACCGGACCTTCCGTGCACGGCGTAGAAAACTTTTTGGGGCGCGTACCAGAAAGCCTTGCGCCAGTTATAACCCATCGTGCCCGGCTTGGATGGGTCAAGCTGTCCGAAGACGTCCTTCCGGAGGTTGCACTCCTGCACCTTTTCGATCGAATCGGTATCGTAGCGGTACTGGAAAATATCTCCGTCCGCGGTGCTGAAGTAGACTGAGCCGTCATCAGGATCGAGCGCCAGGGAGCGGCATATCACACGGAACGTCTTGCCCGGGATTCCTTTCTCGCCTCCCAGGGTTACTGGGCCAAAATTCTTAAGCTGATGCGTGTGCATGTCGTACCGGAGGAATAACCCCGATGGCCAGGTGATGCCGTAGAGCCGCCCACGCTCAGGATCCATCATGAAAGATATGATGCCCTCGCCCTCGGGAGCTTTCGCCAGGCTCTCGAATTGGCCCGACGCCAGGTCGTAAGAAAGGAAGTGGCCTCCCGGGTAAGGCTTATACCCCGGGGGCGGTGTGCCCGCCAGTTCCTGCCCCGAGGCAGTTGCAGGACTGTAGTAACCAATGTGTGTGGCGAAATAGAGTTTGCCCTTATATTCTATGAAGATGCTGTGTCCCTTCCCCTGCGGAACCGCGTGCATTCCCTTTTCACCCACTGCCTCTGTCAAGTCCGCGACGTGGGCGATTTTCCCCGTAGCCGGATCGAGTGCGTACATTTGCGCGCCCGTCTTTACCGATCCCGAACAAAGGACGTAATAGATTTTTCCGTTGCTTGCCCGAAAGCAGGCATTGTAGTTGTCGTCGGCCAGGGGAAAGCCGGAGTCATAAAAATGGGCCTGCAGGACCTGGGAAGTGGCGACTGGCTTGACCTCTTTCTGTGGGCTTGGGGTCCGGCAGCCGATCATGGTGATCAGCCCGGCGAACAGCAGCAGTCTCCAGTCAGTACTTTTCGCTTTCATAATTCCTCCAGCACAATATGACGTAGAGTCGTTACAGCAACCTTGTGGTCCTTAGCTAATCGATCGAACTCGCATGAGTCGGCCCATGCCGCTGACTTGCCTCCGCAAACGAGCCCGCTTCAGACTGGGCCGCCTCAAGGTTCATTTCGCAGCCACTTGTCGATAAATTGGTACGCCTCATGACGGACCGCCGTTGGAAATGAGTGCGCCGCGTCAGGATGCCGTACCACCAGCCTGTCCCCGGCGTTGAATCTCTTTGTGTAGACGGGTCCCACGACCTTCAGGGTCTCTCTTACGCCTTCAACACTGAAGTTTGCATCGTGGAGAGGCGCGTTGATAAACAATGGCCTGGGCGCAAGGGCCGTCAGCACGTCCGAGAAGTCGAACGGCATTTCGGCCGGATTATTGTGGTACTGAAGCGCAATCCTTGGCATGTATCGTTCCTGGGCCCAACCGGAAAGGTCTCCGCCGCCATAGTCCTTGAAGCGGGTAAAACCGCAACTGCAAACCAGGACCTTAAGGCGAGTGTCGAAAGCCCCGACAAACAGCGTGTTGTGTCCACCCAGGGAATGGCCAATGCAGCCCAGGCGTTGGGGGGCCACCTCCGGCATCGACTGCAGGAGGTCCAAACCCCTCACATGATTCCAGATGCCTTTCATCGTCTGGCTCTGATAACCGAGCCGGTAAGCATCGGAGTGATACCCGCCAAAGCCCTCCCCAAATGGAAGATCAGGGTAGTCCGGAGCAAGCGTTACGTAGCCGCGCTCGGCAAGCTCTTCCGCATAGTGATAATCCGGATTGCCTCCCAGGCCGGCAGGCTCCGCAGCCCCGAGCGGCGTGGTTTGATGGAGACATAGAATACCTGGGACCCGGCCCGTCAGTTTTTTCGGCCGCAGAAGGTAAGCCGGAGTGCGGTCCCCTTCGTCGCTGACATAGGAAATTTTCCATCGGGAAATCGTTGCGGTGTCAGCGCGCTCAAGAATTCTCATGTCCAGAGGAGGTCTTATCTTTTTCTTGGGGAATGGGCCCATCGCGAGCTCCACCCTGGATAAAATTTCCCGCCGTCGTTCCGCCCAGTCCTTTCCCGCCGGAAGGCCAGAGGACAACCCTCGTGGATGGGCGGCCCATAAAGGTGCGCTCCACAACATGGCTGAAAACTGGCGGCGGTTAAGTTTTGCCATAGACCCTGGTTCCTTATTCGGGACCTTCGCGATGCGGCAACGTCCGTTGCCGCCAGCGGCCGGCGTGCGGCCACACCCTGGAAGGCTGACCATCCGTTGAGAAACTCTGGGACGCATCAGCCCGAGCCAACCGAAGCTTCGCCCTCTCCGAGCGAACAGCAACTGACGAAACATTTCCCTTCGCTGTTCTCAGGCCCACTTTCGGTTTCCCGGAACGGCACGACGGTTGTGCTCTGAATGAATGACTAAGCCTGCGAGCGCACCAGGACGCCAGCCTGCTTCTGAACCTTTCTTATCGCTTCTGCGATCTGGTCCATGTCGCTTTGGGCGCCCAGGAACATTGTTTGTTCGAACCAGACGGCCCTCTCGCAGAGCTTGTCGTTTTCGGGGCAGTGGTTTCGCTCCTCGTACCCGGCAAGTTCCTGCTGGGTGTAAATGGATTTAAAGGCGCGCGAGCCCAGGGCTTCTTTCAGGAAGGGTTCCTTATTCAATGGCGTATAACCGCCCGAAGCCGGAATCCCTTCTGCTCTTAGCGCCTTCAGAAAGCGCGAGCGGGGAAGCCCGGCAAAATGTGCGTCGTCGTAATGGAACATGTACAGGTGGTACGCATTTCTGGTGCAACCATCGTACATCCGGGCCGGCGAAATCCCGGGGATTTCCTTGAGCAGCTTGGTCAAATGCAAAGCGTTCTCGGTTCGGGTACGGCTTTGCGCTTCCAGCCGGGTCAGTTGCTGCAACAGCAGGGCGCCCTGGAATTCCGTCATGCGGAAATTCGCTCCGTTCCGCACATAACCAAAGCTCGCCCCTGATTTACCTCTCCCCTGATTATGAAAACTCAGACAGTATTCATAGAGCCCCTCGTCGTTTGTGAGGATGGCTCCGCCTTCACCGGAATTGAGGTTCTTCGAGGCCTGGAAGCTGAAGCATCCCAGGTTCCCCAGCGTACTCACTTTCTTGTGCCGCCACTCCGCCAGGTGTGCCTGGCAGGCGTCTTCAATCACAAACAAGTTGTGCCGCTGCGCCACATCGAGGATAGCATCCATGTCAACCGCCGAACCCCCGAGGTGCACGGGGATAATGCACCGGGTCCGCGGGGTGATCGCAGCCTCGACCTTGCGTGCATCGATTTGAAAGGTTTCCGGATCGGTATCGACGAAGACCGGCAAGGCATGCTGCATCAACACGATGTTGACCGTCGCCACAAACGTGTATGGGGGCACAATCACCTCATCGCCCGGCCCAATGCCCAGCGCGTTGGCCGAAGTCAACAACGCGGTTGTCCCGCTGGCTGTGGCCAGGCCATACCTGGCGCCCAGCATTCTTGCCCAGGTAGTTTCAAATTCCCTCGCGTAGTGGCCATCCAGACGGTTCCATTTCCCGGTCATCAGGACTTGCATCCAGCCCTTTTTATCGTTTTCTTCGATCACGGGCCAGGAGGGAAAAGGTCTTGTGCGGACTGGACTTCCGCCCAGAATCGCCAGGCCAGCCCCCGCTGACGGTTTCGGCGCAGCCTTGGCGAAACCTCGGCTTGAGGCCGTAAGTCCCGCAGCGACGCCGACTGCGCTTCCCAAAAAATCCCGCCGTGTAAGGTTGCTCTTCATAATCCCCCCTGAAATTTCGGTTTGCCGAATTCCAACTACCCATTGACCTTGGGCTAATGAGTCTTACTTTCCGCTTCGGATGGCTTGCGGAGGCCGTCGATCACCTCATGGACCTCGCGAATGATGGTTTCTTCGATCCCGGGTGCAAACGGGCCAGGCTGCCCGTAGTAGATCATCGCTCCGCCTCCCTCGTAGCCGCCCTCCTTTAGAATCCGCAGCGAGGGAATATACGCAAAGACATCGTTGCTGTATCCGGCAACCCAGAGGTTGTCCGGTCCCAGCTCTTTCTTGAGCCTCAAATCATAATCGACTACACACTCGCCGGCAAGGGCAACCAGGGTCAAGCTGGGTCCGAATTGCCAGACTTCAAGCGAATAGGGATAGGTAGATGGCAAACGGCCTTTCTCGCCGATAATTTTCAGCATGGCCTCAGCGTGCTTGCGAACATAAATGTCGTCACTTTTGAGTTGATCTTCCATCTGGGCGCGGGTTGGCGGACCGGCAAAGTGAACGGGAAACACTCTGAAGGCCGTTTTGAGCGGCCCGCCCACCGGATGCAAAGAAGCACCCATTGCCTTCTCGACCGCGTGGCCCAATTCTTCGCCGTGCTGCCGGGCAAATTCCACTCCGCTACGCTCCTTGTTCCAGCGCGGGTATGGATTCGCATCGGCCCCGCAACCCTGCATAAACATCGCGATCGCCCCGCGATAACGATTCTCCAGCCAGCGCTGGGCGAAACCTGCGTAGTCACCGCTGAATTTGTAGAACCCTGAACCGATGGTTGTATTGTGGCAGGCATACCCAAAGACGACGCCCAGAAGTTTTCCGCGTTGAGATCGAACAACAAGAATGGGAACGCTGTGGTCTACCGGCCCATCTGGATTGAAGCCTCCGACGTATCCTGCGGCCGTTTTCACGCGGCGATTCATCGCGAAATCAGCTTCTCCGTGGCCGAGGTTCAGAGAGGCTGGTTGAAGCTTGCCGAGCGCAGCGCCCACAACCTGGACGATCCGGTCTTCAAGGTAGCCGGTGTACACTTTGACCGCCGCCCATTGTTCGGCATCCATGCCTTGCTTGCCTTCGTAAGCAACCGCCAGCATCGTGCCAATCACCGGACCGCTGTGCGTGTGCGAGGAGTTAAGAAGCAATTGATCGCGGCGCAAGCCATACTGTTGTTGAACACGCCGGGCTATGTTCTGGCTGACGCTCAAAGGCAGTCCCAGGAGGTCGGTCGTCACCAGCACGGCTCGATGGCCGGACTCATCCTGCAGCGCCAACGCCTTGGCGTGCAGCTCCAGAAGCGTTCCCTGTGACGGCCCGGTCCTTGCGGCATAACCCGCCATCCAAAGCGAGCCGTGCGGAGTAATCCTGACCTTCGCGAATCCCGCTTTCCAGGACGCGCCGGCAGGGAGAACCGTTCCAAGCAACAGTACACAAAGAATAAGGGGTACAGCGGCTGGAAAAACCTTAAGTTTTTGCACAGTGCTCTCCTCGTCCGGCAGGCGGCAGGGGCTGTGCGCCCTTCGGGACGACGATACGGCAAAAAATCTCACCCGAGAAGCTGACCCTGTCCGGCCGCCATTTTCGGTGACATAGCGCCGGGCCAACTTCTCGGATGCTGGGCGTTAGCCCTGGACAACGTTGAACTGACGATAAAGGCTGAATCAAACAATATCTTAGAAGATCAGCTTCAGGCCTAGTTGAACGTCCCGAGGTTCGGCGGCCCCTGTTATGACGCCGAACGTGGATGTTCCAAAAGTTGAGCCCACCCCTGTGAAGTTTGCGTGGTTAAAGATATTAAAAGCCTCCGCCCTAAATTCGAGTTTCGACGCCTCATTGATCGGGAGCTGAAAACTTTTGAACACTGAGAAATCCCATTCGCTGATGCCCGGGCCAATCACAATGTTTCTCCCGGCGTTACCAAAAGTTCCCGGAGCCGGTGGGGAAAAAACAGCCGTATTGAAGAACTCCTGCAGCGTTTTTGGGCCGTTATTGGGATTGCCGTTCAGGTTTGGTCGCTGTGCTCCCGTGCCAACATTGGCGATATCGCCGGATACGTAGACTCCCAGTGGAAATCCGCTTTGGAAAGTTGTAATTCCCTGGATTTGCCATCCGCCCAGAGATCCTTGCGCTACAGTGCCAAAATTACTTCCATAGGGATGCCCGTGACCGACTGGCAACTGATAGATATAACTCAGCACCAGGATGTTGTTGTCTTGAGCGTAAAGTTCCCCAATAACATTGAGCAGGGTCAGATCGCCGGGATCCTTCTCAACAATCCACTGGTATTGCTTGATGGCCCGCGCAATCTTCCCGTGCGTGACATACTTGTGAGCTTCCTTCAGTGCCTTGGCTTTATTGAAAGCCATGAAGTAGGATCCTAAAAAGAACTAAGTGCTTTCTTCAAGCTAACATACGGCCCCCGTGGAGTCAACGCAATGGGGCCGCAAGCCACGGCGGCCAACATCGATTAACACTTTATATTTCTATCATTTAGGCCAAACCGCCAGACTGCCGGGGGTGCCGAGAACACCCTTCGTGCTTTCTGTTGCGTTTGGCACCTGTTTTTCTTTATAATGAGTCCTAAGCAGAGAAGCATAGGACGCAAATCACATGCCCCCACCCATCGTTCAAAAGTTACAACAGGAAATTCGGGATCTGGAACACGAATTGAATCGTGAGTTGCCCGAGGAATTGAAGCGCGCGCGCGCACACGGTGATCTGAGCGAAAACGCCGAATACATCATGGCGAAACAACGGCAGGACTATGTGGGCGCCCGGCTTGCTCAGCTCAAGAAGCGCATTGCAGACCTCTCACTGATCAACGTCAACAATATTCCGAAGGACCGCATCGCCTATGGCTCAAGCGTTGTCCTGTACGATGTTGATCGCGAAACCGAGATCAATTACAAGCTTGTGACCAGCGAAGAATCAGACATAAGCAAAGGCTGGATCTCCACCACTTCTCCTATCGGCCACAGCCTGATGGGCAAAAAGGTTGGTGACGAGATAACGGTCAAAACCCCCAACGGCATTCGAGAGTTTGAAGTTCGTTCCGTCCTCACGTACCACGAGCAAAACTGAGGGTGCGCGGTTCGTCCGGGCTGTCAGAGGGACGGGGAATCGGGATGGGCGTCTCCCCGCACGGCGGGGGTCGCTTTGCACTCAGGACTGAAGAAAACTGGTTAAGAGAGGTATCGCACGCCCTGACGACTTCACGGCCTGCGTTTCGGCACTGCGAAGCTAGTTGCGCCGGCGCAGCACTGGCGGCTTGTCGTTTTCCGTGCCCTGGCCGCTACTGGTATTCGTTGGCTGTCCGGACTTTGGCTCGCGCTTGAGGAGGGTCGGCTTGTTGCCGGCGTTTTTAGTCATTTTCATCCTGCCAAGAAGCGTATTCAATCGATCTTGAACATTCTGGAATTCGGAAGTGGACACCAGGTATTCGGGACGCTTCGGAAGAATATTCTTGATCTCTTCTTCAGCCTTGATGATGCGGTCCTGGGTCGGCGGGTGGTCCATGAAAATGCTGGGAACGCTGCCCGGATTACGCCGCTGTTCCGTAATGATCTTGGCGAACATGGCAAGATAAGCATTCGGATCATACCCGGCCTTCCACATATACTGCAAGCCAAGGAAATCCGCCTGCTGCTCGTCATTCCGGCTGAACTTGAGAAACGCAAGCGGGATGCCAAAATTCATACCCTCTGAAATACCGAGATAGACCGGATAGGACAAGGGCGTGAGCATAAGGGGAATCATGGCGTACTGAAGCAAAGTCTGCTTGGTCATATCGGACGCCCAATGGCGGCAGGCAACGTGGGCAGTCTCATGCGCGAGGACACCGGCAAGCTGGGCTTCACTTCCCGCAGCGTGGAGCAGGCCGGTATTGACATAAATAAATCCGCCCGGGAGGGTAAAGGAGTTGATTTCCGGCGAGTCAATCACCCTGACGGTGATAGGAACCTTGGCGTCAGAATTTTCAGCGACGTTCTGCTCCACCCGGTTGACGAATTCCGTGATGACCGGGTCCTTAACAAGCTTGGAGGACCGGTCGATCTGCTCAGCGTACTTCTTGCCGACCGCAATCTCCTTTTGTACGGAAATGATGCTGCGATGGGCAACACGCCTTTGACCGATACAGTAGACATCATCCATCTTGTTGCTGGCATCTGCACAGTTCTTCACGTCCGTAGTATTCGCCGCTACGACAGGAACCGCTGCGCACACCAGAACAGCCAGCATTCCCCAGCTTATAAGAGGCGTTTTTCTCATGGTTGGTATCCGCTTTCGGTTTTTCCTCACCTTTAAGATGATCAATCCCCCCCGCGGGTTTCCTCGAATTCTACGACTCCATTCCCCCACCGATCGAGCCGGCGCCGCATTTTGGGGCAAATAACTTCCTGAGCGGACGTGGGACAGCCCCCACTTTGGAGCGGGCGACCACCTCCCCACTCAGTGCCGGAGACGATTCCGGCGACAGATCCACGTCTTGTCCACCCTGAAGTTCAATAGAAGGAAGAAGTTCCTTGAAGGAACCGAGAGAGATCGCTCAGGAAAAGGGTATCCTCTGTGCAATGTCGTTGAACAGGTTTATAAAGACCTGGAAAATGTTCGCCACCCATTGCGGAATGTACTGCGGGAGAGAGTTCAGCGTACTATCAAGCCAATCGGTATTCCATCCATAGGAAACATCCCACGCGTCACGCTGACTCCACACATCCCGGAGCCGGTACCAGTAGTGGATCCGGCTGGCGACCATGTCCGCCTCCAGGCTCCTGGCGGCCTCAGCGATCTTAAACTGGGGAGGAGGATCCTCCGGCAGCGGGCTGGACGGCGAATAGTCCGTCTGGATCCGCTGAACGGCCACATGCCAGTAGGCTTGCGCCACGCGCTTTTCGTGCTGGCGCTCTTGCTGGTCCCAGGTCCGGTTGTAATCATAAAATGACGGAGGAGGATCAGCGCTAAGCCGCATGACAGGGCGGGTGGAACGATACACAAATAGCGAACCCAGGACCATGGCCAAGGCCCACTTCCACCACCCCGAACCCTTGTCCTTGCGAGGTTCTGGGAAGAGCTCCTCCTCTAAACCGTATAGCGAACCCGGATGTTTCATTTGGAGAACTCTAACTTCGCGACGGCAGAGGGCGCAATGGCACAATGGTTCCAGTTACGCCCTGGCCAAGTTAACGAGTTGTGTATAATAATTACAGCCTGGTGACACATTTTTACATTCTGCCGTGGAGAAGCGGACGACAGCTCCATTGAGCTATGTATAACTTATAGATGATGTTACGCGTACATTACCGACAGATTAATTCCAGGGCAATTCAGTAGCCAACCGACAGGCGACCCATCTCTCCAAGCAAGATTTTTGCTCTCATGTCCATTATCTCTCTGATAACTAATCGCGGCCGAAAACGGGCGATACGCACTCGCGAAGACGAGGGCGGCAAAAACTTCATCTAACAACCTTCACCTTGGTAAGCTATAAGGTCTTATTGATCCGAAGGGAGATGAACTCATGATGAAAGCGATCGCGATTACTCCAGGAACCAAAGAAGTGCACATCGTAGAGCGTCCCGAACCGGAACTGACCGCTCCGGATGAAATCAAGCTGAGAGTTTTGCGGGTAGGCATCTGCGGGACGGACCGTGAAGAAGCGTCAGGCGGACGGGCCGACGCCCCTCCGGGCCAGAAGGAGCTGGTCATCGGACACGAGATGTTCGGGCAGGTCGTGGAAGCCGGTCATCAGGTCCAGTTAGTGCAGCCCGGCGACTTTGGATGTTTTACCGTCCGGCGCGGCTGCGGGCACTGTCCGGCTTGCCTGAACGATCGCAGCGACATGTGCTCGAGCGGGGACTATACCGAGCGCGGCATCAAGCAGAGGGACGGATACGAAACCGAACAGGTGGTGGACCAACTGGAATATTTTGTTAAAGTTCCCAAAGAACAGGTGCCGCTGGGAGTCCTTTCAGAGCCGACATCGGTTGCCGAAAAGGCCATCGACGAAGCGCTTTCGGTTCAAGTTGCCCGGCTTCCGTGGGCCGGAGACTCGCAGAAGTGGCTGGAGGGCAAGCAGGTTCTGGTGGCCGGACTGGGTCCCGTCGGACTGCTGGCCGCCGTCGCGCTAAGGTTGCGCGGCGCCCAGGTGCTGGGGCTCGATGTGGTGGATGCGGATTCTTTAAGGCCGAAGCTCCTGACGCAGTTGGGCGGAAAGTACGTCGATGGACGCCAGGCCAAATCCTCTGCGCTGGACGACGCTTTCGGACAGATCGACATGATCTTTGAAGCAACGGGGGTTGCCCACGTGGAATTTGATCTGCTCGGATCGCTGGGCATCAACGGGGTCTACGTCCTGACGGGAATTCCGGGCGGGGATCGCCCCCTGCAGATCGACGGAGCGGCTTTGATGCGCCACCTTGTGCTGCACAACCAGGTGATGATCGGAAGCGTGAACGCCAGTCGGAAGCATTTTGAAATGGCCGTCGAAGACCTCGGGAAAGCCTACAAGACCTGGGGAAAGACGATGGAGCAGATCATCACCCACGTCGTGCCCTACCCGGACTTTGCCGAAGTGCTCGAAAAGCATCCCGACAATGAAATCAAAGCCGTCATCGAGTGGAGCAAGCCAAACTGAATCAAATTGCGATTGAATGATCGGGTGATTGCGCGATTGAGGAACGCAGCGCACTGCCAGCGCGGGTCCGTCATTCGATTCATCCAATTGACATTCATTTAGTTCCGCATTCTCAAATGAGAGTCTGGGTTTTTAAGATCAATACGAAACGCGGCTGGCGGTTCGACCAGTATTTCAGGTCGCGGGCGCTCGGAAACTACCCGATGGGGGATGAAGGCTGGATTAAGAGCGCTTCGAGCCTCCGTTACCTGCGCGAGGAAGTCAGGCGCGGCGACCTGTTTCTCTGCTACGAAACCGACCGCAAGGAACTGAGAGGCGTGGCGCACGCGGCTTCCGACGGGCGCGACGCCGGAATGGGACCGCTGGTTGATTTCTGCCCGCCGGCCCTGGCCCTGCGGTTTGAAAATCCTCTCAAGCGCCGGCCCGATCTGGACCACATCCTGGCCTTCACGCCGCACCGCGGCCGCGGCACGGTACAGAAAATCGACCGCGATGAGTTCGCCCGGCTGAAGCGCATCATGCTGCGCAGGAATCCCGATCAGGCCCGCGAGCTGCGCCGGTTTCTGGGATAAAAGGCCAGTGATTGCCCTCGGCAGCAGCGCCCTGGCAACTGTGCGCCAGGGCCTCTGAACTTCGCCGCGCGCGAGGCCGCAATCTGCCGCAGAATTAGGAGAATCCCGTACCCGCCGAACGGACCGCGCAAACCCTCCCGTGCCCACTTTGGCAAGGGCCCCCACGCTTCACAGGGCTCAAAGCCCGTGCCGGGGCCCTTCAGGCCCTGCCAGCGGTCACGCATTGGGCGCGGGCTGCGCCGTTGCAGCGGGTGTTTCCGCCTGCGCCTGGGAGTGCTGCGGTTCCGGCCCAAGGGGCATGACAATCCAGGCAACGATATAAGCAATAAGCCCCCAGCCTCCAAGGAACACTGCTGCCAGCCAAAGCAGGCGGACCAGCGTCGTATCGACGGCGAAATACTCCGCAAAGCCGCCGCAAACACCCGCAATCTTATGATCGCTGCGGGAGCGCATCAGCTTTTTATGCAGCTTTACCGGAGGATGCATCTCGGTGCCGCACTGGGAGCAGAAATTGACCTTTTGCGAATATTCCTTTCCGCATTGCGGGCAGAACATAACGGTATCCCTCCCTTCCTGATTGAGGTCCCAATCCTCACTTGGTTTATACGCGAAGGGCACGCCCGAAGTTCATTTAGAAAGGGTTGCCATCTTTGGAAGAGAGAACTGCAACGAGGGGCGCAAAGAGCGAAAGCTTCCTCTCCCGGTGTGATTTCAGGTAAGATGCCCTTGATCGCCTCAAGCGTGGCTTCTTCCCATCGCAATGGGCGGCACGGCCCGAACAGCGCCTGGATCGCCATAGAGATCTCGGGAGACTACAGGATGGATTGGAGACATCAGCCGCTGCCAACAGTTTTTGCGCGAGCCAAGTCAATGCGCCGGAGGGTTGTGTACAGCCTTGGCATTGTCCGGCTGATTCTGGTCCCTGTCATCCTGCTGGCTGTTTATTACCTTTTCAGAATGGGCTGGATTGTCGACCGCATTGTGAGTGTGGACGCAGCAGTGGCCATGCAGGCTGAGCGCGCTTCCATTGTGATGCTCGACGCCCGGCGGGCGGAGCGAGGCTTTTTCCTGCTTCACGATCCCGCAGACCTCAGGTCCAACCAGCAATCGCTTGAGGACCTGCAGAAAATGATCCGGTCAGCCCGCAAGATCCAACCCCAGGAAGCGAATGCCATCGGGAAGATGCAGGCCGCGCTGAATGCCTATCAGCAGGGAATGAGCAAGGCGGCCTGGCAGGTCAGCGGAACAGGCCCGCCACGGGTCGACCGGCTTCGCGGCGCAGTCCTTTCCTACGAAAGCGATCTCAATCAAATTCTCCTCCGGGCGCACCGGCACAGCAGGGCCGTCCTGGTCCGGGAACTCCATAATAGAACCAGCCGGTTTGATTCCGAGATCGCAGCCGCCGGGACCGAAGATCCCGCGCTGGAGTCCATCTCCGGAGAGCTCCAGGAATCGGCCAACTCCTTTCTGAGCCAGGCCTCGGCGCTGGAGCAGCGGAGCTGGAACCGCGTCGAGCGCGATCACCTGGACGCTCAGAACCTGATCGTCCGGGCCGAATGGGTACTGGGTATCGTCTCCCTGCTGACCCTGCTGATCAGCATGTGGGTCAGCTACATCCTGCCCCGCGAAGTGGTGAGGCCGCTGCTGGACCTCAAGCAGGCGGTGGATCATGCTGCGGCAGGCAATTACGAGATCGAGTTTGATGTGCAGGGCAAGGGCGAAGTTGTGGAACTCGCCAACAGCGTGCGGGACCTGATCGCCCACGTGCGGGAGAAAAAGAGCGAGGCCGGCCCAACCCCCACCTGACGCCGCCGCGCCGGCCGCTTCCGCCAGGGATTGAATCAGCCTGGAAGTATCCGCGAAAACTTGATAGATTATGGACTGTTGTGAAAAAGGAGAAGGACCGACATGAAGGGAAAAGCGGACGTTATCGATGCTCTCCAGAAGGCTTTAAGCGAAGAACTGATGGCCATCAGCCAGTACTTCATCCACGGCGAGATGCAGAGCAATTGGGGCTATAAGCGCCTTTATGCTGAAATCAAGAAGCAGGCGATCGGCGAAATGAAGCACGCCGAAGCCCTGATTGAGCGCATCATCTTTTTGGAAGGGATTCCCAACCTGAATGATTTCCCGAAACTCAAGATCGGGAAAAACGTCGAGCAGCAACTCCAGAGCGATCTGGAACTCGAAAAGGGCGCTGTGGCGGAGTACAACAAATTTATCGTCATCGCCCGCAAAGAAGGCGATAACACCTCAGCCGACCTCTTCGAAGTCCTCCTCAAAGACGAGGAACAGCATGTTGACTTCCTCGAAGCGCAACTCGGCCTGATCAAAGACCTGGGCTTGCAGAATTACCTCGCGCAGCAAATGCACGGATGATCGCCCGTCCTCTGCTGTGCGTTCCAGCAGGAATCAAGCCAACAGCGCTTGTACCGCAGGGCCCGCTTTCCTGCCCTGCGGTGTTTCTATAGGGTTCGACGCAGAAGCCGCAGCGTTAAACCGCGAACGCTGCGCTACAATATCCAGCTTAAGTCCGCCAGGCTGATGAACCAGCAAACGCGCAGCCCCTCAAAGCAGCCTTGCTCCTGCAATCCCAAAGTTGTAATCTGAACAGCATGGAAGAAATCGTTTTTGAAGTGACCCAGGAAGGGGACGGCGGCTTTGTGGCAGAGTGCCTAACCGAAGGCATCTTCACCGAAGCCGATGACTGGGAAGCGTTGCGACGGAATGTAAGAGAGGCGGTGGCAGCCTTCTACTTTGACCGTCCTCAACGACCGGCACGAATCCGCCTTCATCTCGTTCGGGATGAGGTCCTCGCCTAAACCTTTCCGCAGGATTCAATGCAAAGGCCGCAGCGTTACAAGGCGAACGCTGCGCTACAACGGCTCGCGAATTCCCCAGACACGGCACTACCCCTTGATTACCCCAATGGGTTTCATGCGCGCGACGCGTTTGGAAAGCCCGGCGTTGTGGACCACGTTGATGACGGCATCCACGTCCTTGTAGGCTTCGGGAATTTCTTCCGAGATACCGTCGCGAGTTTCGGCGCGCACGATCACGCCCTGTTGTTCCAGGCGCTCTCTGGCGTTCACTGCGTAGGCAGACTTTTTGGCGGCGGTGCGGCTCATCACGCGCCCCGCGCCGTGGCAGGTGGTCCCAAAAGTCTCCCGCAGCGAACCCTCTGCTCCCACCAGAACGTAAGACGATGTTCCCATGGAGC
>Ga0307374_10009420_pt1 | contig 14389 bp, 13 predicted proteins | sample OX3MG_FD_202532 | JGI IMG/M metagenome (GOLD analysis project Ga0307374, IMG submission 202532) | Soil microbial communities from Risofladan, Vaasa, Finland - OX-3 | ecosystem: Environmental > Terrestrial > Soil > Coastal area > Acid sulfate soil | place: Finland: Risofladan, Vaasa | collected... | reverse complement strand
ATTGGGTCGTGATCGGACTGGTCATGCTCGTGTTCTTGTGGTTCCGCCCGCTCGGCCTGTTCCCCGAGCGGAAGCGGGTCGTGAGATTCGGCGACGCACCGGCGCGACGCGGCGCCCCCGTCGCGATGAGCGCGCGCCGGGCGGAGACCCCGTGAGCGCCCGCGCGGTGCCGGCCGCGACCGCCCGGGACGACCCCGGCGGAGCAGCGGGCGGCCCGCTTCTCGAGGTCGAGGGCCTCGCCGTCCACTTCGGCGGCGTGCAGGCCGTCTCGGACGCGACCTTCACAGTGCGCTCCGGCACCATCACCGGGCTCATCGGTCCGAACGGCGCGGGCAAGTCCACGGTCATCAACCTCGTGAGCGGTCGCACCCGGCCGAGTCGCGGCGCGGTGCGTTTCGCCGGGGTCGATCTCACTGGCCGGCCAACGCACGAGATCGCCCGGGCGGGGCTCGTACGGACATTCCAGCACGCGAACGTCTTCGCGCGGCTCACGGTGCTCGAGAACCTCCTCGTCGGCGCGAGCCCGTGGCGCGGGGAGCGGCTCGTCCAGGCGATCTGGCGAAAGTCGTCGTGGCGGGGCGCGGAGGCCGAGCTTGCCGGTCGCGCGTACGCGCTGCTGCAACGCTTCGGGCTCGAGGGGCTCGCGAACGAGTACGCCGGAGCGCTGAGCGGAGGACAGAAGCGCCTCGTCGAGGTCATGCGCGCGCTGATGGCGAGCCCGCGGATGCTCCTGCTCGACGAGCCGATGGCCGGGGTCAACCCGTCCCTCGCGATGTCCATCGCCGATCGCCTCGAGGAGCTGCGGGACGAGGGAGTGACGATGCTCATGGTCGAGCACGAGCTTCGCCTCGTCGAGCGCCTGTGCGACCCGGTCGTCGTGATGGCACGTGGTCGCGTGCTCGCGGAGGGCTCGATGGAGGAGCTCCAGCGCAACAAGGACGTCCTCGACGCCTATCTCGGAGGCGACGGTGCATAGCGCGCCGGGCGCGCCGCGCCCCGTGCGGCCAGAGCCCGTCCTCAGCGCGACCGGTCTCGACGCGGGATATGGCTCGGCACTTGTCGTGCGCGGTCTCGGGCTCGTTGCGGGGCGCGGCGAGATCGTCGCGATCGTCGGCCCGAACGGCTCGGGAAAGAGCACGCTGTTGAAGACGCTCGCCGGACTCGTGCCCGTGCGAGGTGGCACGATCGTCCACGACGGCGTCGACGTCAGCGCGATGCCCGCAGAGCACAGGGCGAAGCGAGGCATAGCATTCGTTCCCCAAGAGCGCGAGGTCTTCGCGTCGCTGACGGTGCGCGAGAACCTCGTCATGGGTGGTTTCGCGCTCGGACGCAAGGCGTTGCACGAGGCCCTCGAGCGAGTCTTCGGCGCGTACCCCGTGCTCGCTCGGCTCGAGGGGTCCCATGCAGGGCGCCTCAGCGGCGGCGAGCGCAAGACGCTCGCAATGGCGCGCGTCATGATGGCATCGCCCACCGTCGTGCTGCTCGACGAGCCGACGGCGAACCTCGCGCCGATCCCGAGCGCCGAGCTCCTCGAGCGCGAGGTGCCGGCGCTCGCGCGCGCGGGAGCGACCGTGGTCCTCGTCGAGCAGCGAGCGGTCCAGGCGCTCGCGGTAGCGGACTGGGCATACGTGCTCGTCGCCGGCCAGGTCGAGATCGACGGCAGCGCTCGGGAGATCGCCGGCCGCGGCGACATCGGCCGGATGTTCCTCGGCGCCCGAGCGTCGAACCAGGGCGCGGACGAGGGTGCCGCCGGCGCCGAGTCCGTCCGATGAGCGCGAGCGCGTACCGGTCCGAGCGCGAGCAGGTCGCGCTCGCATGCCGGATCCTTGCGATGGAAGGCCTCGTCGAGTCGACCCTCGGCCACGTGAGCATGCGCGTCGACGGGGACCGCTTCCTCGTCCGGTCGCGAAGGGCGGGCGACCACGGCGTGCTGTTCACCACCGCCGACGACATCGCGCTCACGGACTACGGCGGCACGCTGGCCGAGGGCGAGGTCCCGACATCGCTGCCGTCGGAGCTGCCGATCCACGGCGAGATCTTACGGGCGCACCCGGAGTGGAGCTGCGTCGTCCACGCGCACTCGCCCGAGGTCGTCGCGTGCACCGTTGCTGGCGTCGAGCTCCGGCCGGTCGTCGGTGCCTACAACGTCCCCGCATTCCATCTCGCGATGGCCCAGATCCCGACTTACCACTTCGCGGGGCTCGTCCGCACGGCGGAGCGGGCCGCGGGACTGCTCGACGCGATGGGCGACGCGTCGGTCTGCCTGTTGCAAGGGCATGGGCTCGTCACCGCGGCGCCGTCACTCGAGGCCGCCGTGCTCATGGCGATCGACGTCCACGTGCTCGCACGCCTCACGGTCACGTGCCAGCAGATGCAGCACCCGATGCGCGAGGTCGACCCCGACGACTACCGCGACCTTCCGCACTTCGGGCAGGACTACTTCGACCAGCTGTGGAGGTTCTACGTCGCGAAGGCGGCTCGCGCCGGGCTGTGACGGCCGAGAGGATCAGCGCGCGGACATCGTCACGAAGTCGCGGGCGTACGCGAGTTCGAAGAAGCGCGCCGGGCTCTGCTCCATCGTCGGGAGGAGGTCGACGCCGTTCGCGGGTGTGGCCTCGCCGCCGGGCGTCGACGGCGTGTACGAGGAGAACACCGGCCAGAGCGGGTTCATGTCGAGCACCATCGCTCGGACCGCGCCGGCGCGCACGAGCACCCGCGCGAGGTCCACGATCGTCATCGGTCCGGAGACATATACGAGAGCGCCGTCGGCGGTCACCCCGAGGGCGGAGCGCGGCGTGTTCGGCACGGCGCCGAGGCTAAATCCCCACACGGAGGTGTCCGCGGGGTCGAGGCCCGCGACGGGATGGCCATGGTCCACGAGGAGCCGGAGGTTCTGCCGGACCGCGACGACCGCCGGAGTCATCGACACGTCGCGTCCCCACTCGCCGACGGTCGCCGTGCCGTCCTTGTAGATCACGAGCGACGCGGCACCGGCGCGCAGCGGCGCGACGAGGTGTCCCTCGCTCAGATATCCGCCCTCCGAGTCCTTTATGAGGAAGCCTCCCGCGAACGCCGCGACGAGCGATCGTGCAGCGACGGGGGAGATCGGTGCGGTGTGATGCCAGAAGAGGCCGCCAGGCGAGAGGCTTCCAGAGTACAGCGTGGCTCGCAGGAGGCGCGGGTCCATCCACGCGACACCGGCGAGCGTCGCGGGCGCGTCGGGCAGCCGGAGCGTCGTCGTGTAGAGGGCGACCTGGCCTCCCACGAGGCGACCCGCGGGGCGCCACACGCCCTCGCCCGGGAGCGGGGGCGCGAGGAAGCTCGCGAGCGCGTGGGGCCGGGCGAGCGGCACGAGCACCGCGCGCCGCCGTCCGCTGGCGGGAGCCGCCTGGACCGCGCCTGACGGCGCGACGCCTGACGGCGCGACGCCTGACGGCGCGACGCCTGACGGCGCGACGCCTGACGGCGCGACGCCTGACGGCGCGACGCGAGATTCGAGCCGGGTCACGCGATCGGACCGGCCGGCGGAGAGGAGGACTGCGCCGAGCACGCACCCCACCGCGACGACCGAGAGCGGACCGAGACGTCGCGCGCTCACCCGCGCCGCCGCCCCATCGCGTGCACGGCCATCGGTCGATGCTGCACCACGATCCTGTGCGTTGCCCGTGGTGCACATGAGGGGATGCTCATGTTCTCGCAGGGCGCAGGGCGCAGGGCGCAGGGCGCAGGGCGCAGGGCGCAGGGCGCAGGGCGCAGGGCGCAGGGCGCAGGGCGCAGGGCGCAGGGCGCAGGGCGCAGGGCGCAGGGCGACGGTGGCGATATCGTCTGCCCGATGAGGATGTCCCGGCTGTTCGGAACCACCCTTCGCGAAGCGCCCGGCGGCGCGGACGCGGTGAGCCAGCAGCTGCTGCTGCGCGCGGGCTACCTCCGCCCGCTCGGCCAGGGGATCTTCTCCTACCTGCCGCTCGGCTGGCGGGTCATGAGGCGCATCGGCGACATCATGCGCGAGGAGATGGATGCGGCGGGCGGCGTGGAGGTCTCGTTGCCGGTCGTCCATCCCGCAGAGATCTGGCGGCAGAGCGGGAGATGGGACGCGGTCGGGCCGGAGCTCGCGCGGTTGGTCGACCGCCGCGACCGCGACCTCGCCCTCGCGATGACCCACGAGGAGGTCGTCGCGTCCCTCGCGGCGACCGAGATCCGCTCCTGGCGGGACCTGCCGCGTCTCGTCTACCAGATCCAGCTGAAGTTCCGCGACGACGCGCGGCCCCGAGCCGGCCTCATCCGGGCGCGGGAGTTCACGATGAAGGATGCGTACAGCCTCGACAAGGACAGCGAGGGCCTCGACGCACAGTACGCGCGTATGCACGCCGCGTACACGGCGATCTTCGAGCGCTGCGGTCTGCCGTCACTCGCGGTCGGTGCCGACGTCGGGATGATGGGCGGGTCGGGGGCGCACGAGTTCATGTACCTCACGCCGATCGGCGAGGACACGCTCGTGCTCTGTGACCACTGCGGCTACGCGCAGAACCGCCAGGTGGCCGTTGTCGGGGTGCGCGAACCGCTCGCGGAGGAGCAGCTCGCGGTCGAGGAGGTCGCAACGCCCGGCGCGTCGACGATCGAGGCGCTCGCGGCCGCGCTGGACGTGCCCGCGGAACGCACGGCGAAGGTCGTGTTCGTGGCCGCGAGCTACGCGAGCGGCAGCGGCGCGCCGTTCGTCGTCGCCGTCGTGCGCGGGGACACGACTCTGAACGAGACCAAGCTCGCGAACGTGCTCGGCGCGAGCGATTTGCGGCCGATGACGACCGAGGAGATCGAGGCGATTGGCTGCGTTCCCGGCTACGCGTCCCCCGTCGGGCTCGACGACGCGGCCCGAGTCGTCGTCGACCTCCTCGCCGCCGCGTCGCCAAACCTCGTGGCCGGAGCCAACAGGAACGGCTACCACCTACGCAACGTGAACCTCGGGCGGGACTACGTCGCGGACCTCGTCGCGGACCTCGTCGCCGCCGAGGACGGCGACCCCTGCTCGGTCTGTGGCTCGCCGCTGCGGACGACGCGCGGCGTGGAGATCGGGAACATCTTCAAGCTGGGCACGAAGTACGCGGAGGCGATGGGCGCGAGCTACCTCGGAGAGGACGGTCAGGAGCACCCGGTCGTCATGGGTTCGTACGGCATCGGCGTCGGGCGGCTCCTCGCCTGCGTCGCCGAGGAGCACCACGACGAGCGCGGCCTCGTCTGGCCGCGGAGCATCGCGCCCTTCGCGGTCCACGTCTGCGTCCTCGGCGAGGAGGTTCGTGACGCCGCCGAGGAGCTGTACACCGAGCTTGCGGCGGCCGGCGTCGACGTCCTCCTCGACGACCGGGGCGAGCGGCCCGGCGTGCAGTTCGCGGACGCCGACCTCATCGGCGTGCCGCTCCGTCTCGTCGTCTCGTCGCGGGCGCGCGACGCCGGCGGGGTCGAGGCGCGCCGGCGGTCCGGTGGCGATGCCGAGGTGATCGCCCGATCGTCCGTGCTCGAATGGGTGAGCAGCGAGCTCGCCGAGCGTCCGGACACGCGCTGACCGGCACGTGCCGGTCCGTGCCGGTCGCGCCGCCTCCGGTTATCGTTGCGCCATGGCGCACCTGGGGGGGACGACCGGCCGCGCGGACACGACGGTGCGGTCGGTCGAGCGGGCCGTGTCCGTACTCGAGATCCTCGCCCGGGAGCACGAGGCGGGACCGACGGAGATCGCGGTCGAGCTCGGGGTGCACAAGTCGACGGTCTCTCGGATGCTCGCAGTGCTCGAGCGTCGCGGTCTCGCGGTCCAGGTACGCGAACGTGGTCCCTACAGGCTCGGCTCGCGCCTCGCGTTGCTCGCCGGCGTATCGGCGTCCGGCGCGCCAGACCTCTCCCGCTCGAGCGGTCCCGTCTGCGACTGGCTCGCCGCGTCCGCGGGCGAGACCGCGGGCGTCGCGGTTCTCGACGGCGACGAGGCCGTGAGCGTCGCCGAGGCGCGCGGCGCGGCCGCGGTCACGAGCCAGCACCCTGTCGGCCGGCGGTCGCCGCTGCACGCGACCTCGACCGGCAAGGTGCTCCTCGCGCATCTTCCCCCGGCGCGCCGGCGCGAGGTACTCATGCGCCCGCTCGCCCGCTTCACCGCGTCGACGCTCACGCGTGCCGAGGAGCTCGCAGTGCAGCTCGACGTGATCGTCGATCGTGGCTGGGCGACCGCGGTCGAGGAGTGGGAGATCGGCCTCAATGCCGTCGCAGCGCCCGTGCGTGCACGCGACGGTGGAGTCGTCGCGGCTCTCAGCGTGTCTGGGCCCGCATACCGCCTCGGGCGGGACGAGCTCTCCGAGGCGTCCGCGCTCGTCTGCAAGGCAGCCCGCGAGGTGAGCAGCCTCCTCGGCTACGTTTCGACCACGTGAGCATCGCGGTCAGCGCACGCCTCCGAGGTGCGCGTCACCGTGCGAGGGCGCGCTCGTAGCACTCGACCGTGCGGGCCGCGATCGCGGGCCACGCGAACATCTCTTCGACCCTTTGCCGCCCGGCGGCTCCCATCGCGCGTGCCCGCCCGGGGTCGTCGACGAGGGCGTTGATCGCCACTGCGAGCCCCGCGGCGAACGTGGCCGGGTGGACGGGTCGCCTCTCGGCGCCGCCGTCGAGCTCCACGGGGACGAGAAGGCCCGTCTCGCCGTCGACCACGATCTCCGGGATGCCGCCGACCGCGCTCGCGACGACAGGCGCGCCGCACGCCATCGCCTCGACGTTCACGAGGCCGAACGGCTCGTAGATCGAGGGGCACACGAAGCACGTCGCGTGGCTGAGGAGCTGCGCGACCTCGGGGCGGGGGAGCATTGCATCGATCCACACGAGGCCGCCGGTTCTGCGGCGCGCCGTGCGGGCGAGCGCGTCCACTTCGGTGGCGATGGCGGCGGTGTCGGCGGCTCCCGCGCAGACGACGAGCTGCGAGCGACCGTCGAGGAGCGGTGCGGCCTCGAGGAGGTGGGCGATCCCCTTCTGGCGGGTGACGCGCCCGACGAACAGGACGTAGGGGCGGCCGGGGTCGACGCCGTAGCGTTCCAGGGCGTCGGTCGCGTCGTCGTGGCGCCACAGCTGCGCGTCGACGCCGTTGTGGATCACCTCGACGCGCGCTGGGTCGACCGCGGGGTAGCACGCGAGGACGTCACGAGCCATCGCGTGCGAGACCGCGATGACGCGGTCCGCTCCCTCGAGCGCGGTCCGCTCCGCGAAGCTCGAGATCGCGTAGCCGCCGCCGAGCTGCTCGATCTTCCAGGGGCGCAGGGGCTCGAGACTGTGGGTCGTCACGACGTGAGGTGTGCCTCTCCCGAGCTTCGCGAGGTGGCCGGCGAAGTTCGCGTACCAGGTGTGCGAGTGGCAGATCTGCGCGTCCCCGATGCCCGCGGCCATCGCGAGGTCGACCGAGAGCACGCCGAGGGTACGCGTGACCGGATCGGCGTCCGGTGCGTCGAGCACCGCCCACGGCCCGTAGGTCCGCTCGACGAGCGCGGAGGCGCGGGGCGCCCCGAAGCAGTGGACCGCGACGTCGACGAGCGGGGCGAGCGCGTCCGCGAGCTGCTCGACGTGGACGCCCGCGCCGCCGTAGACCTCGGGCGGGTACTCGCGGGTGAGGAGGGCGACCCTCATGCGGGGGGGACCTCCTGGCGCTTGCGGAGCACGACGACGCCTTTCGCCGACAAGGCGAAGCGCCGCGCGTCCGCCTCGGGGTCGAGGCCGATCCGCGCGCCGGCGGGGATGTGGACCTGCTTGTCCACGATCGCGTTCCGGACGACTGCGCCTGGGCCCACAGTGACGTCGTCGAGAAGCACGGAGCTCTCCACGAGCGCGCCCGCCTCGATACGCACTCCCGTGGAGATCACGGAGCGCCGGACCGTTCCGCCCGAGACGATGACGCCCGAGCTCACGAGCGAGTCGAGAGCGTGCCCGCGCCGGTCGTCGTCGTCGAACACGAACTTCGCCGGGGGCATGGGCGGTTGCCAGCTGAGGATCGGCCACTGCTGGTTGTAGAGGTTGAAGATCGGGTGCACGGAGACGAGGTCCATGTGCGCGTCGAAGTACGCGTCGAGCGTCCCGACGTCGCGCCAGTAGGCGTGCTCCCGTTCGCCGACGCCAGGGACGACGTTGTCGTTGAAGTCGTACACGCGGGCGCTTCCCGATTCGACCAAGCGCGGGATGATGTCGCCGCCGGTGTCGTGGTTGCTCTGCTCGTCCGCCGCGTCGGAGGTGACCGCGTCGATGAGCGCGTCGGCCCTGAAGATGTAATTGCCCATCGACGCGAACGAGCGGTCGGGGTCCCCGGGCAGGGCCGGCGGTTCCGCGGGCTTCTCGAGGAAGCCACGGACGGCACCGCCCGCGGCGGCGTCGATGATGCCGAAGGCGCTCGCCTCGTGCCGCGGGACCGCTATGCCCGCGAGCGTGACGTCCGCCCCGGTCTCCATGTGGAACTCGAGCATCTGGCGAGGGTCCATCCGGTAGATGTGGTCGGCGCCGAACACCATCACGTGTTCGGGCCGCTCGTCTCGGATGAGGTTCAGGTTCTGGAATATCGCGTCCGCCGAGCCGGCGAACCAGTGCGGGCCCCGGCGCATCTGCGCGGGGACGGTGGCGACGTAGTTGCCGAGCTGCGGCGAGAGCCTCCAGGTCTGGCTGATGTGGCGGTCGAGGCTATGGCTCTTGTACTGGGTGAGCACGACGATCTTGCGGAAGTCCGCGTTCGCTAGGTTGGAGAGCACGAAGTCGACGAGCCGGTAGCAGCCGCCGAACGGGACGGCCGGCTTCGCCCGGTCCGACGTGAGCGGTTCGAGCCGGCGTCCTCGCCCGCCCGCGAGCACGATCGCGAGCACCGACGCCCGTCCCGGTCCGGAGCGAGCTGTCACCGCACGCCTCCCCTCATGGCCGCGCCGCCGCATCCCGGCCCGCTTCGCGCCCGGTCATTCTCGCCGCGGGCGGCGCGCGAGTCCACGGATCGTCGCGCCGAGCGTCGCGCGCCCGCGATGATCGCGAGATGCCGCCAACGAGCCCCCCCGGGACCTCGCGTCCGATCGTCGCCTACCTGCCCGACCTCATGGACCGTTCTCGGGTCGCCGCGGTCGCCGCCGAGCTCGGCCGGGAGCTCGTCGTCTCGCGCACGCCGGCGGACCTCGTCGCGAGAGCCGACGAGCCGGAAGCGACGTTCGTCGTCGACCTCTCCCGCGCCGGCGCAGTGGAGATACTCGCCGCCCTGCCCGCGGGCAGGAGCTTTGCCATCGCGGGGCACGTCGACCGGGAGCTCATGCGAGCCGCGCGCGCGGCGGGCGACGTGAGGGTGCTCGCACGCTCGGCCTTCTTCGCGTCCCTCGGCGAACTGCTCACCTAGAGCGACGGGTGCGCCCGCGCGAGGCCCGCGCTCGTGCGACGTGGCGGGCCCGTTCCCGGCTACGGCGCTGGCCGGGCGTTGCGCGGCTGGAGCCCGGACGCGAGGTACGCGGCGTCGATCGTCGCCATGTTGCCCACCGCGTCGGCGCCTCCGGTGATGGGGATCCCGCCGTTCGCCAGAAGGTCGGCGAACGCCTCGAGCTGGTAGTGGTAGGTGCTGCGCCCAGGGACGTCCTCGTCGATCGTCTCGCCGTCCTCGAAGCTCGCCCGGAGGCGGTTGCCCGTGTGCGGCAGGATCGGGTTGACGACCGACATCGTGCCCCGCTCGCCCTCGACTGTCACGAACGCGACGTGCTCCTGGCCGTCCTGCATGGAGGTGCGGACGCGACCTTCGATGCCCGAGGGAAAGCGGAGGTCGGCGACGAGGACCTCGTCGATGCCCGGCGGGTCCTCGAGCGCGGTCGCGCGCTCCACCGACGGTTCCTCGCCCGCGAGAGTGCGCACCCAGTGGACCGCGTAGCACCCGAGGTCCATCATCGCCCCTCCACCGAGCTCTGGCCGGTAGCGGATGTCCGACCGGTCGCCGATGTCGGTCGAGAACTCCGCGTCGATGCGGGAGAGGGGCGCGAGGCGACCGACGACGTCGAGCATGCGCTGTGCGAGCGGGTGGTAGCGCCAGTGGAAGGCCTCGACGAGGTACCGACCCGTGCGCTCCGACGCGTCGACCATCTCGCGGGCCTCGGTGGCGTTCGACGCGAAGGGCTTCTCGACAAGGACGTGGCGGCCGGCCTCGAGCGCGGCGATCGACCACCGGGCGTGCAGCGACGCGGGGAGGGCGACGTACACGGCGTCGAGGCTGTCGTCCTCGACGAGGGAGGCGTAGTCGCCGTGCACGGTCGCGATCGCGTGCGCCGCCGCGAAGTCCTCGGCGCGACGCGGGTCGCGCGCCGCGACTGCGGCGACGGTCACGCCGGGGGTGTCCTCGGCGGGACGGAGGAGGGCAGTCGGGACGATGCGTGCGGCTCCGAGCACTCCGATTCGCACGTGCTGCTCCTTTCACGCCGGTCCCGGCGGTTCGTTCGCGCGGCAGGCGCCGGCGTGCGTGGCGCCGATCACCGTACCGGCTGGAGTCGGCCTCGGCCGCGGCGGGCCGGAGCACAGCGGTCAGCTGGCCGAGAAGCCGCCATGTGGGTTGTCGGGCGCCGCGACCCACGCGTACGCCTCCGCGAGCTTGAGGATCGTGTCGCTCGTCGCCCCCGCCTCGAGCTGCTGGAGCATCCGCGCCGCGATGGCTCGGCGCACGTCGTCCTGCTCCCTGTCGTCCTGCTCCCTGTCGTCCTGCGTCGCCACGCCCGCCCCTCTCCGTTCGCGCCCGTGTCGCGGTCCGCGCCGCCCTCGCGCTGACGCGAGGGCGCGGCCGCCCGGAGCCTCCGAGCACAAGGAGCGTAGAATGCGCGCACGATGAACAGGCGCACAGCTCGGCTCGCACGCTTCCTCCAGCGGTGGTGGGAGGGCGAGCAGCCAGGTGACGGTGACACAGAGACCTGGCGACGTGGCCGGAGCGCGGAGCAGATCGCCTCCGAGCTCCGCCGTGACGTGCACTTCGAGATCAGCCAGAGCACCTTTCTCTATCGGCGTCCGGACGAGACCGACGCGGCCGAGGCGGTGGCCACGCTTGTCCCTTCGCCCGGCGAGGAGGACACGGCTCTGCTCGTCGCGGCCGTGGTCAGGGCGGGAGAGCGCGCGCGCCGCGTGCGTGCGACGACGGGCGCTGGCGCGGTCGTCACCGTGTTCGCACTCGTGCTCCGCAACGTGTTGCGGGGCCGCTGACGGCTCGGGCCGTGCGACCCGGCCCGCCGCGAGGTGCAGCGCTGCGGAGGTGTGAGCGGCGCGCGCGCTCGTAGACTCGACCCATGCGCGACGAGGAGGCGGCGGACCTCGACCGGATCCTCACCGTGCCAAACGCGCTGTCGGTGGCTCGGCTCGCGTTGCTCGCGGTCTTCGGCGTCTTGTTGTTCGGCGCGGGCGACCGTGTCGTCGCTGCGCTCGTGCTAGGCCTCGCCGGGATCACAGACTTCCTCGACGGCTACGTCGCCCGCCGCTTCCACCAGGTTTCGAGCCTTGGCCAGATGCTCGACCCGACGGTCGACCGGGTCGCGCTCACGATGTCGGTCGTCTCGATCGTCGTGTACGGCGCGATCCCCGTGTGGCTCGCGGTGGTCGTCCTCGGTCGGGAGGTGTTCGTGACGGCGACGGTTCTCGTGCTCGCCAAGATGGGTGCCCGCCGCTTCGACGTGCTCTGGATCGGCAAGGCGGGCACCTTCGGGCTCATGGTCTGCCTCCCGCTCTTCCTCGGCGGTCACGGTCCGGGCACCTGGGCGCACGTCCTCGCGGACGCTACGTGGCTCGTCGCCGTGCCGGCCCTGGCCGCGTCGCTCGGCGCGGTCTTCGCCTACGTCCCCCACGCACGAGCGGCCCTCGCGGCCGGCCGTGCCGCGTCGCTCGAGTCGTCGTAGTGAGCGCGGCACCCCTCTCGCGCCGCAACGGCGCGGCGCCCCTCTCGCGCCGCCACGGCGCGGCCGAGCCAGGTGGGCGCTCGTGAAGGCGGTGATCATGGCCGGGGGCGAGGGCACGAGACTTCGCCCGCTCACGATCAACCAGCCAAAGCCGATGCTCCCGATGGCGAACCGGCCGATGGCCGAGCACGTCATCGCGCTTCTGCGTCGGCACGGTATCGAGGACGTCGTGATCACCGTCGCCTACCTCGCGAACACGATCCGCACCTACTTCGGCGACGGCTCGGAGTTCGGGGTGCGGATCAGCTACGCGACCGAGGAGACCCCGCTCGGCACGGCGGGTTCGGTGCTGAACGCGAGGGACGAGCTCGACGAGCGCTTCCTCGTGATCTCGGGCGACGTGCTCACCGACATCGACCTCGGCGCGCTCCTCCGTTACCACGACGAGAGCGGCTCTCTCGCGACACTCGCGCTCAAGTCCATGGACAACCCGCTCGAGTTCGGAATCGTCATCACCGACGGGACGGGGCGCGTCGAGCGGTTCCTCGAGAAGCCGACGTGGGGACAGGTCTTCTCGGACACGATCAACACGGGCGTCTACGTGCTCGAGCCAGCGGTGCTCGACCGCGTGCCGGGGGGACGCCCCGTCGACTTCTCCGCCGAGGTGTTCCCGGCACTGCTCGAGGCGGGGCTTCCCGTGCATGGGTTCGTCACCGACAGCTACTGGGAGGACGTCGGCACGCTCGATGCCTACCTGCGCGCGCACGAGGACGTGCTCGACGGCAAGGTCGGCGTCGACCTCGACGCGTTCCCGATGGGGCCGGGAGTCTTCGTCGGCGAGGGCGCCGAGGTCGACCCCTCGGCGGTCATCGACGGGCCCGCGCTCGTCGGCGACAACTGCCGCATCGCCGCCGGCGTCCGTCTCGGGCCCTACAGCGTCCTCGGCTCCAACGTCCGGGTCGGCGAGGGCACGGAGATCGAGCGCAGCGTGGTCCACGACAACTGCTACCTCGGAGCGGGGGTGAACGTCCGAGCGAGCGTCATCGGGCGCTCCTGCGAGCTGCGAAACGGCGTCCATCTCGAGCAGGACGTCGTGATCGGCGACGCGTGCCGCATCGGGAGCCACGCGGTCGTGCTCTCGGGAGTGAAGATCTACCCGAACAAGGTCGTCGAGGCCGCGGCGACCGTGACGTCCTCGATCATCTGGGAGTCCCGAGGGTCGCGATCGTTGTTCGGCCGGCTGGGGGTGAGCGGGCTCGCGAACGTGGACCTTTCGCCAGAGCTCGCCGTGCGGATCGCGATGGCATTCGCGAGCGCGCTCCCGAAGGGCTCGACGGTCACCACGTCGCGCGACTCGAGCAGGGCCGCGAGGATGTTGAAGCGGGCGGCGATGGTGGGGTTGAACGCCGCGGGGCTGAACGTGGACGACCTCGAGGCGGCGACGGTCCCGGTGACGCGTTTCCAGGTTCGCAACGGCAGCAGCCGCGGCGGCGTGACCGTCCGGCTCGATCCTGACGATCCGCAGTCCGTGCTCGTGCGCTTTCTCGACGCAGACGGGAACGACCTCGACGAGGCCGCGCAGCGCAAGATCGAGCGCCTGTACTACCGCGAGGAGTCGCGGCGCGTGCTCGCGGCCGAGATCGGCGACATCGGCTTCCCGCCCCGCACGGCCGAGCTGTACACCTCCGCGTTGTTCGAGGGCGTCGACCTCGAGGCGATCCGCGGCGCTCGTTACAAGCTCGTCCTCGACTACGCGTACGGCACGGCGAGCCTCGTGATGCCGAGCGTGCTCGGCAAGCTCGGCGCAGAGGCCCTCGTCGTCAACCCGCTCGTCTCGACGCCCGGAGTGCTCACCTTCGACCGCTCCGCCCATGCGGGGCGCCTGGCGGACCTCGTGCGCTCCTCGGGCGCGCACCTCGGCGCGGTCGTGTCCCCCGACGGCGAGCGGATGACCCTCGTCGACGAGACGGGCCACGTGCTGTCGGACACCGAGGCGCTGCTCGTGTTCGCAGAGCTCGTGGCGCGCTCCCTGCCGGGCGCGCGGCTGCTCGCGACCGTGGACGCGCCGAGCGCCCTGGCGGGGATATGCGCTCGCAACGGTGCGTCGCTCGAGCTGATGGGCCTGGCGGCCTCCGAGATCGCCGGCTCCCGCGGGGCCGCGGACTTCGCGGGAGACAGCTCCGGCGGCTTCGCGTTCCCTGAGTTCCTGCCCGCGCACGACGCCGTCGCCGCGCTCGTCCGCCTCCTCGCGCTCCTCGCAGCGCAGGGCCGGTCGCTCTCGCGCATCGCGGCCGAGGTCCCCGATGCGACCGTCGTGCGCGAGGAGGTCCACACGCCGTTCGAGCAGAAGGGCGTTGTGATGCGAAGCATCCTCGAGACGGGCCGCGATGGAGAGCTGGTGCTCGTCGACGGGGTGAAGCGTGTCGACTCGGCAGGGTGGACGCTCGTCGTGCCGGACCAGGACCGCCCCATCACCCACGTCTACGCCGAGGGTCGCGACC
>Ga0307374_10009418_pt1 | contig 14390 bp, 11 predicted proteins | sample OX3MG_FD_202532 | JGI IMG/M metagenome (GOLD analysis project Ga0307374, IMG submission 202532) | Soil microbial communities from Risofladan, Vaasa, Finland - OX-3 | ecosystem: Environmental > Terrestrial > Soil > Coastal area > Acid sulfate soil | place: Finland: Risofladan, Vaasa | collected... | reverse complement strand
CCCATCCCGATCCCGCCCTGACCGCGACCCCGCGACCAACCCCAGCGCCGCGCCGCCGCCCTCAGCACTCGGTCAGAAAGGGGGGCGTGAGCAATTACCCGGCCTGAGCCGCCGGAGCTCAATCATAGCTCATCCCGTCCGCGGCAGGAGGCCGGTATTCATCTTGCCCACGACGTAGCTTGGTCTCGCCTGGACAATGCGTCCAATGCTCCTTACGAATGGGCCTCAACGCAAAACTCATGGCGTTCAATGAGTTGATGGCCGATGTTGGCGAAGCTTGACGAAATGGCGCGTATGCCCGCACGTCGGCTGCGTGTGAAGCAAAGCCTGCGACGATCTCGTGTCGGCGACCTGCAAGCTGCTTCGATCAGCACCGGCCCACCTCACAGGAGCTCGCGCCATGACCATCCAGTTGCGTCAAATCTGCCTCGTGGCGCGAGAGCTCGCGCCGGTCATCGAAGAACTTGAGGACATACTGGGGCTGCAGCGCTGCTACGTGGACCCCGGCGTGGGTGTGTTCGGCCTCGAGAACACGCTGCTTCCCGTGGGTCGGAACTTTCTGGAGGTTGTCGCGCCGGTTCGCGAGGGCACGGCCGGCGGCCGTTACCTCGACCGCCGGGGCGGCGATGGCGGATACATGGTCATCACCCAGGCCGACACACGGGCCAACCAGCAGGCCATACGCCAGCGCGCGTTGGACGCTGGCGTCAGGATCGCCCACGAGTCCGAACGCTCGGGTTGGAATATCTGCCAGCTGCACCCGGCCGACATGGTCGCGTCATTTCTCGAGATCGAATGGGACGCCCACGAGGACCTTGCGGGGCATTGGATGCCCGCCGGCGGCTCCGGCTGGGAGGACAAGGTGAGACTGGACGTAACTGTGGACTTTCTGGGCGTGGAACTCCAGGGCCCTGACCCCGCGAGTCTCGCTAGCCTATGGGCCAATGTGCTCGGCCTGCCTCTCGCAACCGATGGCGAAGAACTCTGCATTCGACTCAACAACGCAATCTTGCGTTTCGTTGCGGCGACCGATGGCCGAGGCGCCGGACTCGGCGGACTCGACATCGCCGTGCGCGATCGCGCGCACGCCCTGGAGCACGCCCGCCGTCGCGGCCGCTACGTGTCTGACGACCGGGTCGATATTTGCGGTGTCCGCTTCCGCCTCCACGATCTGGGCGAAACGATGCGAGACGGAAAGCTAGGGTCGGCACGCTAATAGCCGACGCTGGACGAGAACCTCTTTGGGTTCTCCAGCTCGATTTCGATCCGTGGCGCCTCGGCCTGATGGACGCAGTCCGAGGGAGGCGCGCCCACGACGCCCAGGTCGATGAATGCTATCGGTTCGGGCTGAGAGTCGACCGCCTTGCGCCGGGCCACCTCGGCCACCGCGAGGAGCGCGATTCGTTACGGTGTTGCTTCAGCGGTTCGATCGCGTCAGCACTACGGTTTTGCGCCTAAGTTGTCGCCGCATCGCGGTGGAGAACGCCGCCGACGGCCAAGGCGGCGACTTCATCCGGTGACTTTCCGAGCCATTCGCTGAGCACCTCACCGTTATGTTCGCCGCGGTGCGCCGCCGGCCCTCTGACGCCACTGGTTGCGTTCGAAAACCGATAAGGCGATTGGGTGACAGGCCGGGTTCGTCCCGCACGGCCGTCGATGTCCACGATCGAGCCCCGGTGCCGAACGGTTGGCTGTTCGCGCAGCTACGCGCCATGCCGGACCCGTCCCCAAGCGATGTTCATGCGGGACATAGCTTCCTCGACTTGCTGCCAGCGACCGCATGTATCGAGCAACCGTTCCGCGACGGCGCGCAATCCTCGTCGCTTTGTTCATTCCCTTCGTCGTTGGCTCAGCAACACCCAACTGGGTCGTGAGCCGTTGCCAGAGGTAGCGGAAATCGGCCGACACTAGGATCGGCCCGACACCGGTTTCCCAGGTGTCGTTGGGCAGGCTCATAGTATCCTCGGAGTCCTCGAGTTCGTAGTGTAGCTGGTCGTCGGTGGCGATCGTTGCGTCAATCATCGCCATGTCGATGTGCTGGCCGAAGCCGGCGCGCTGACGCAGGATCACTGCGGCGAGCGGCGCGACCGGCCCGTGCAGCGAGGCATTGGTGTCGGCTACCGAAAGAGGGAGATCGCGGTTCGGGACTTTGCCGCGGCGCATGGACCGCGCCATGAGGCCGACTTGGGCGTGGACGATCGGCCTATGGGCCGGCCGCCGGGACTCCGGGCCGTCGCGGCCGAAGCCTGAGATGGACAGCATCACCAGGTGGGGATTCACCTCGCGCAACGCGTCATAGCCGAGGCCCAGCCGCGGCATGACGTCGGGCCGGTAGTTCTCGATCAGCGCGTCGGCGTGGCGCACGAGCTCAAGCATAAGTTGTCGGGCGCCGGAGCCTCATTCGTTGGAAATGCTGATCTCCTTGTCGGTGATGAACTCCAGCAGGGCGGGCTGGCCGCGCTGCGTCGCCTCGATCCCGCGCCTCAGGGCTTCCACGATGTCGCCCGGATCGGTGATGCGCTCCCCGTAGCCGCCGAAGGCCTTGGCCATGTCGGCGTAGTGACCGGAAATGTCGGTAGACCCGTACTTCCGCTGCGAGATGGGCATGATCGGTATCTCGATCGCCATCGAGAAGTTGTTGAACAGGATCGACAGGATCGGGATCCGCTCGCGCACGGCGGTCTCGAAGTCCATGCCCGTAAAGCCGATGGCCGCGTCGCCCCAGACGTTGATGCACAGGTGGTCCGGCCTCGCGAGCTTTGCGCCCATGGCGAAGCCTAGACCAGAGCCGAGTTGGGTGGTCTTGCCCCAGCCGATATAGGAGAGCGGCGCGATGGAGCGCCAGAACGGGGTCATCTGATCGCGCGGGCTGCCGGCGTCGTGAGTGATGATCGTCTTCAAGGGGTCGGCGAGCCGGTTCAGCTCCCAGACGACGCGGTAAGGATTGATCGGCGCCGAATTGTTCTCGAGCTTCGGCGCCCACTCGGCGAGCCAGGCCTCGCGCAGCGAGGTGATGCGTGCCGGAACCTCGGCGCGGGCGCGGGCCGGCGCCTTGTCGAGGTTGCCCATCGCCTGCCGCAACGCGGCCAGGGTCAGCTTGGCGTCGCCGATCAGGCCGTGCTGGGCGGCGACATCCTTGTTGAGATCCATCGGATCGAGCGTGGCGTGGATGATGGTCTTGCCACGCGGCATCGGCACACCGAAGCCGGTGAGCGCGAAGCTGCAGCCGATGCCAAGGATCACGTCGGCCTCGGCCAGGAAGGTCTTCACCGGTCGCGGATTGGCCCGCCCGCCACTGCCCAGCGACAGCGGATGGTCCTCCGGAAAGGCGCTCTTGCCCTCGATCGAGGTGGTAACCGGGATGTTCCAGTCCTCGGCCAGCGCCCGCAGCTCATCCCAGGCCTTGGCGTAGTGCACGCCCTGGCCGGCGTAGATCACCGGCCGCGCGGCGGCCGCCAGCACCCGTGCCGCGTCCGCGACCGCGTCCGGATCGGGGCCGCTCTTCGCCCGGAAGCTCGGCGTGTGGACGAAATCGTCGGGGACATACTCGCCGAACACGTCGACCGGGACCTCGATCAGCACCGGACCCGGTCGGCCGTTGCGCAGCTGGAAGAACGCGCGCCGCAGCACCTCGGGAACCGCCCGGCCCATGGTCAGCGGCTCGGCCCATTTGGTGATGTGCCGCATGTTCTGGACGGAATTGAAGTTCGGATAGTAGTGGGCGAGGCGGCGCGGATAGCCGGCCGGGATCACCAGGATCGGCGAGGACTCGGAGAAGGCCTGGGCGACGCCGCCGAAGGCGTTCTCGGCGCCCGGGCCGTGCTGCATGCAGAAGACGCCGATCTTGTCGCCCGACGACATGCGCGAATAGGCGTCGGCCATGTGCAGGCCGGTGCGCTCCTGGCGCACGATGACGGTGCGGATGTCCTCCTCGGCCGCGGCCTCGATCAGCGGATTGACCGGATAGGCAAAGAGGATGTCGATGCCCTCGGCCTTCATGGCCTTGGCGATGGCTTGGACGACTTTCATCGGTCTGGTCCTCGGCGGTCCCAGACGGGCCCTTGCTGGGAACTGAAGTCCGCCTCAGCGGCCATGGAACACCGGCTCGCGCTTCTCCACGAACGCCTTGCTGGCCTCGCGGTGGTCCGCGGTCTGGCCGCAGTGCACGTGATGAGTGGCTTCCAGATCGAGGCAGTCGTCCACCTCCCCCGCCATCGCGCGGTTGAGGTTCTCCTTCATGTAGCGGTAGGCCACCGTCGGACCGCGGGCCAGGCGCAGGGCGATCTCGCGGGTCCTGGCCTCGAGCTCCTCGGGCGCGCACACCCAGTTGGTGAGGCCCAGCCGCAGGGCCTCGTCCGCGCTGACCCGGTCCGACAGATAATAGAACTCGCGCGCCTTGGCCGAACCCACCAGCTGGGTCAGGAAATAGGTTCCGCCGTAGTCGCCGGAGAAGCCGACCCTGGCGAAGGCCGTGGTCAGGATGGCGGTGCTGGCCATGATCCGCAGATCGCAGGCGAGCGCCAGCGAAAGGCCAGCGCCTGCAGCGGCCCCAGGCAGGGCGGCGATGGTCGGCTTGGGCATCTTGAAGAGCTTGCCGGCGGTGGCGCGCTGGTTGACCCTCTGGCGGTGGATGGCGCCGTCGATGGTGTTCTCGCCCACGGTCCCCTCGCCCCGCGCGGCCATGCCCTTCACGTCACCGCCGGCGCAGAACCCCCTGCCCGCGCCGGTGAGCACCACGCACTTCACCGCACTATCGAGTTCGGCGGCCACGAGCTGTTTGCCGAGCGCGTCGGTCATGGCGGCGCTCATCGCGTTGCGCGCCTCCGGCCGGTTCAGGGTGACGGTCAGCACGCCTTCCTCCAGCGAGGCGAGCAGGTCCGTCGTGCCGGTGTCGATCTGTTTGGCGCCCATATCTATGTTCCTCCTGTTATTGGCTAGCTGCAGTCGCGCGACTGCCGATTATTTGACGCACATGCGCGGGGGCAGCCTCGGGCGGGTGCAGCGTGTTCAGAAGATCCGGGCGATTGATCCGAACCATGGGTGTGGTCGGATTTCTCCACCAGGCAAAACTCTGTCTTCACGCGATCCTCCGTCAAGTTGGGCTCGGCGCGGGGGCCCATCGCCGCAATCGCGCCACCGCCTGCTCTGAGAGCTCCAGCGAGCGGTCAATGCTCCGCCGAAGACCAACGAGGTCGACACCCGCCGTGCTCTTCTTGCCTTCCATGTATCGGGCGTAGACCCCATGGACGATCGCGGCGGACTTCCAGCGGTTGAAGCCCACGTAGTAGCCGAGGCGCGACAGGTCTCGGCCGGTGCGTTCTGCGTATCTCGCGGCCAGCTGCGTGCGCGACGGAAACCCCGCAAGCGAGGTTGCACCTTCCGGTGGCGGCGGCGTGGGATCGGCGGGGTCCGGCCATTGGTTGAGGGCGTAGGCGAGGTCGGCGAGCGGATCGCCCAACGTGGAGATTTCCCAGTCCACCACCGCGGAGACGGCGCCGTCCGACCCGAACAGGCAGTTGTGCACGCCGTAGTCGCCGTGCACGACCCGGGCCGGGCCCTGGTCGGGGATGTGGGCCAGGAGATAGTCATGTAGCGCATGGGCGCGCGGGTCGTCGTACTGCGCCGGTTCGACCGAGGCGGTCCAGGAGCGGTACCAGGTCTTCAGCTGACGGCCGAGGTAGTCGTCCTTCTTGCCGAGTTCGCCGAGGCCCACGGCGTCGGGATCCACGGCGTGCAGGTTGGCAAGCACGTCGATGAACGAATGGCCAAGCCGCTCGCGCGCCGCCTCTGAGACCATCCGCCTGCTGTCTTCGGCGGTGTAAAGCGGGCGGCCATCGACGTGCCCCATGACGTAGAACGCCGCGCCAGTGACCGACACGTCGTCGCAGAAGCCCAAAGCGGCCGGGACCGGTACCCGCGTCGGGCCGAGCGCGCTGATCACCGCCCACTCGCGCGCCATGTCGTGCGCCTTGGGCAGCAGTTCGCCGAGGGGCGGGCGACGGACCACCGCCTTGCGGCCGGAGGCGTCCTCCAGCCGGTAGGTGAGGTTGGAATGGCCGCCCTCGAGCTTGGACCACTTGAGCGGCGGCGTCAGCGACGGGACGTGGCCCGCGATCCAGGCTTCCACGGCCGGGATGTCATAGCCCGCCAGGGTCTCGGTGGCGCTCATTCGGACACCTGCGCCCGGCGGGCGGCCGCGGCGAGTTCGGCGACCGCCTCGTCCCTCAATTGGCGCTTCAGGATCTTGCCTGACGCGGTGCGCGGCAGAGGCGTCTTGGCCGCGAACATGAAGCGGGGCACCTCGAAGCGGGCCAGGTGCTCATGCAGGAACGCCCTCACCGCATCAAGGTCGAGGGACGCGGAGCCGTAGAGCGTCGCGCCCACCTCCTCGCCGAGCCGCTCGTCCGGAACGGCGTAGACCGCGGCCTCGTGCACGTCAGGATGCATCAACAGGGCCGCCTCCACCTGGCCGCAGCCGATGTTCTCGCCGCCGCGGATGATCAGATCCTTGATCCTGTCGACGATGAACAGGAAACCTTCCTCATCCAGGTAGGCCACGTCGCCGGTCCTGAACCAGCCGTCGACGAATACCTGGGCGTCGACCTCCGACCGGTTCCAGTAGCCGCGGAACAGTGACGTGCCGCGCACCAGGAGTTCGCCCCGCTCGCCGGCGGGCAACGCATGGCCGCTCCGGTCGATCACCTTCAGCTGCAGCACGGCAGAACAGCGCCCGGAACTGGCGGGCCGATTGAGATAGTCCAGTCCGCCGATGCCCGTGCCGATGGCGTTGGTCTCGGTCATCCCCCAGCCGGTGCCGGGCATGGCCTTCGCGAACGAGGACTCGATCTGCTTCACCTGCTCGGGCGCCCGCGGCGCCCCGCCGCCGCCGACGCTCATCAGGGTGCTCAGGTTCCGCTCGGTGCGTCTGGCCTCGCGCACCAGGTCGCCGGTCATCGCGGCCGGCGCCGTGAAGGAAGTGATCTTCTCGCGCTCTATCAGCGCGGCGGCCTGTTCTGGGTCCCACTTGTACATGCAGACCATCTTCCGCTGCATGCGGTAGGACATCAGGTAGACCGCGTGGGAACCGGTCGCATGGAACAGGGGCACGGCGAGCAGGGTCGCCGGCTGGCTCGCCGGCGGCGTCGGCTCGATGCCGGCGACGAGGGCGCCGGCCCGGGCGTCGAGCTCCCAGGAGAACAGGGCGCTGATCACATTGCGGTGGGTCGAGACCACGCCCTTGGGATGGCCCGTCGAGCCGGAGGTGTAGAAGATGGTCGCGTCGTCGTCGGGCGCGACGTCCGCCGCTGGCATGTCCACATCGCCGACGCGGGCCAGCAGGAGTTTCAGGTCGGGCGCGGTGGGATTCCGGGCGCGCGGCCGCACCGCGATGACCTGCACGTCGAGGTCCGCCGAGCAGTGCGCCAACCTGTCCAGGCGTTCCTGGTCGGCGAACAGCACGCTCGCGCCGCAATCCTTCAGGCCGTATTCCATCTCTTCCGGCTGCCACATGGCGTTCATCGCCACGGCGATGGCGCCGATGGAGGTGACCGCGCTGAACGCCATGATCCATTCGGGGAAATTCCGCATGGAGATGGCGACCCGGTCGCCCTTGCGGACGCCGTAGTCGGTGACCAGCAGGTGGGCGATCCGCGCCGCACTCCGGTAGGCTTCCGCGAAGGTCAGCCGCTCGTCCTCGAAGACGATGAAGGGCTGATCGGTGACGTTGTCGGCGGTGAGCGCGCGCAGCGAGGCCGGGGCGTTCTTGAACACGCGTTGGGCGAAGCCGTTGATCTGCAGCGTCACCAGTTCGTGCGACTGTCCCGGCCCGGTGAGCGCTGCTACGGCGTCCTGCCGGGTCAAGGGCTTGGCTCGGCCCACCTCGATCACATCACTCAACGCCGTCAGCTCCACATGTTCGCGCCGCCGCAGATGGTCAGAGCCTGGCCGGTGATATAGGCGCTGGCGTCCGATCCGAGGAAGACGGCGAGACCCTTCAGATCCTCGGCCTCGCCGAGGCGGCGAAGCGGTATTTGTTGCTTGGTCCGGCGCTCCGCCTCCGGGTTATCCCACAGCGCCTGGGCGAAATCGGTACGGATCAGGCCCGGGCAGATCGCGTTCACCCGTACGCCCTTGGGGCCGTATTCCGCGGCCAGGTTCCGCACCAGGGCGATCACCGCGAGCTTGGAGATGTTGTAGGTTCCGAGCGTCAGCGACGCGCCGAACGCGCCGGTGCTGGCGGTGATCATGATCGAGCCGTGCCCCTTGGCCACCATGTCTGGCGCCACCATCTGGGCCAGCCAGTGGTTCGACTTGACGTTGGTGGACATGATCTTGTCGTAGGCTTCGTCGGGGATTGCCGACATCGGGCCGTAGAACGGGTTCACGCCCGCGTTGCCCACCAGGATGTCGATGGGACCGAGCTGTGCGTGGATGGCGTCCACCAGGGCCTGCAGCTGATCCTTGTAGCCGGCGTTGCAGGCGAAGGCGTAGGCGCGAGTCTCGCCGCACTTGGCGTTGATCTCGTCGGCGGCGGCGACGCACTGGTCGAGCTTGCGGCTGGAGATCATCACGCGCGCGCCGTGCTCGGCGAGCGCCTCGGCCATGGCCTTGCCCATGCCCTTCGAAGCGCCGGTGAGCAGCGCCACCTTGCCGGTCAGGTCGAAAAGTTCTGTCGAAACCAAGGTTTCCTCCTGATGGGCGGCGCTGGACGCCGCTCTTTGGACCGTCCTCCGACGCGGCGAGCGCCGCGCCGGAGAGCCGTCTCGGGGTCGCCGATCGGACTCTTTTCCGATCGGCCTTTGCGTCCTAGTGCCGGCTCAGCTCCGCGCGGCCGACCACCATGTGGTGCACCTCGTCGGGACCGTCGGCGAAACGCAGGTGGCGCTGGTCGGTGTACATGGCGGCCAGCGGGGTCCATTGCGAGATGCCGGTGGCCCCATGGATCTGTATCGCCTGGTCGATGATCTGGCACACCCGCTCGGGCACCATGGCCTTCACCATGCTGACCCACACCCGCGCCTCGCGGTTGCCGAGCACATCCATGGCCTTGGCGGCCTTCAGCACCATCAGCCGCATGGCCTCGATCTCGATGCGCGCCCGCGACACCGTCTCCAGGTTCTTGCCGAGCTGGATGATCGGCTTGCCGAAGGCGACGCGGGTCGTCGCCCGCTTGACCAGCAGATCAAGCGCCCGCTCGGCCTGGCCGATGGAGCGCATGCAGTGGTGGATGCGGCCGGGGCCAAGGCGCACCTGCGAGATCTCGAAGCCGCGCCCTTCGCCCAGCAGGATGTTCTCCTTTGGCACCCGCACGTTGTCGAACTTCAGGTGCATGTGGCCTCGCGGCGCGTGGTCGTGGCCGAAGACCTCCATCGGCCCGACGATGTGCACGCCTGGCGTGTCCATGGCCACGAGGATCTGCGACTGCTGGAACTGGGTCGGCGCGACGGGACTGGTCTTGACCATGCAGATCATGATCTTGCAGCGCGGGTCGCCGGCCCCGGAGATGTAGTACTTCTCGCCGTTGATCACCCACTCGTCGCCGACCAGCTCGGCGCGGGTGCTGATGTTTTTCGCATCCGACGAGGCGACCCCCGGCTCGGTCATCGCGTAGGCGGAGCGGATCTCACCGTTGAGCAGAGGCTTCAGCCACCTCTCCTTCTGTTCGGGCGTGCCGACCCGTTCCAGCACCTCCATGTTGCCAGTGTCGGGCGCCGAGCAGTTCAGCGATTCCGACGCCAGGGCCTCCTTACCGAGTTCGGCGGCGATGTAGGCATAGTCCAGGTTGGTCAGGCCTCGGCCGATCTCCGAATTGGGCAGGAAGAAGTTCCATAGCCCGGAGGCCTTGGCCTTGTTCTTCGCCCCTTCGAGCAGTTCGAGCTGGCCCGGGGCCCAGCTCCATCGGTCCTTTCGGCCCTCGCCCAGCCTGTAGAATTCCTCCGTGATGGGCGCGACGTTCTCGGCGATGTGCTTCTTCACCGCCTCCAACAGCGGCGCCGCCTCCTTCGACATGGCGAGGTTGTTGAGCTCGGCCTCGAGGTCGGGCCTGGTTTCCACGGCGATCTGGTTCATGGGGTCTCCTGGGGTTCCATTATCGGGTGTTGGATTTCGCGCTATCGCGTGCGGCGGCCAGCCACCAGCGACCGCGTCAACGATTGGGACCGCGGTTCATCGGATAGGGCTGCCAGCGCTCCAGCGCCGCGCGCGGCAGGACGGTGGGATTGACGCAGCTCATCGGCCAACGGCCGCGCAGCACCAGCGCCACCTCACGCCCAACCCGGCGCCGCGTCTCTGGCCGCATGCGGGTCGTGGCCGACGCCACGTGCGGGGTCACCAGCACGTTCTCCATCGTCAGCAGCGGATTGTTGTGCGAGGGCGGCTCTGCCTCCAGCACGTCGAGGCCCGCGCCGGCGATGGTCCCGCTGGTCAGCGCCTCGATCAGCGCCACCTCGTCGATGATCGGGCCGCGGGCGGTGTTGATAACGACGGCGGTCGGCTTCATCCGCGCCAGGGCCGACCCGTCGATGGCGTGGAAGGTCTCGTCGTTGAGCGGGGCGTGGACCGAGAGATAGTCGCTGCGCTCCAAGAGCTCGCCGAAGCCCACCGGCTCGACGCCCGCCGCGGTGATTTCCAGCTCGCTGACATAGGGGTCGTAGGCCAGCACCCTCAGGCCAAAGGCCTGCGCCCGCCGCGCCGTGCAGCGCGCCACATTGCCGAACGCGTAGAGACCGAGGGTCTGGCCGAGCAGACGCGGGGTGCGCGAGAGGATCGGGCGCGCCTCGTACCACTCGCCCGCGCGGGCCATGCGCGCCATCTGGGTGGTGCGCCGAGCGACGTCGAGCAGCAGCATCATAGCGTGGTCGGCGACCTCCTCGATGAAGACGTCCGGCACGTTGGTGACGACGATGCCCGCCGCCGTGGCCGCCTCGATATCGACCATGTCGACCCCGACGCTGCCGACGCCGATGACGACGCAGCGCTTCAGGTTCTCGATCACCTGCCGGTCGATGCGCAGGCCCCACGAGGTGATGATGGCGTCGACATCGGCGACGCCCGCGGCGAACTCCGCGGGCGTATCGGCGCGGATCTCGACGACGTCGGCCACCGGCGCGAGCCCTTCGAGCTCCAGCGCCCAGCGCTGCTCGACGGTCTGGTTCTGCGCCTGCTTCGGCAGCTGAATGCCGACCCTCTTGTTAGCCATGACCGCCCTTTACTCGACTTCGCTGGGGGAGCGGCCTCGGGGCCGGCCTCCATGTACCTGAAAGTTGGCTAGTACCCTGTGCGCTCGCCTTCCCGCTTCGTCGCCCCCTGCACGGCGGCGAGGTCGGTGGCGGCCGCCTGCATCATGAAGCCGGCATCGGAACCGAGGGTCACGAAGTTGAACCGGCCTGCAGGCGCAGGCGGGTATAGGCGACGCCGCCGGTATGGATCCCTGCGGGCACCTTGTGCTGCTTGCAGGCGGCCAGGATGCGCGCCACCGTGGCCACGTGCGTCGGATCGTCGGTGTCGCCGCGCGGCGGCAGGCCCAGGGCGTACGCGAGGTCCCGAGGGGCCGACATAGACCCCGCCGAGCCCTGGGGTCGCGACAATCTGATCGATGTTCTCGATCCCCTCCTTGGTCTCGATCATAACGATGCAGGCGATCTCGTCGTTGGCCTCGGCCGCATAGCCGCGCCCGCCGTAGAGCGCCGCGCGGATCGGCCCGAAGGAGCGGCTGCCCTCGGGCGGATAGCGGCAAGCCGCGACGGCCGCCGCTGCTTCGGCGCGGTTGTTCACCAGCGGCACGATCACGCCCATCGCCCCTGCGTCCAGCACCTTCATGATCTCCTTCGGATCGTTGCCCGCCACCCGCACGATCGGTGTGGTGTCGGTGGTGGATATGGCCGGCAGGATGTTGCGCAGATCGCCGTAGTCCAGCAGGCCGTGCTGCAGGTCGACGCACAGCCAGTCGAAACCGGCGTTGGCCATCATCTCGGCGCTGTGGGTGTTGGCCAGCGGCAGCCAGCCGCCGATGGCCTGTCCGCCAGCCCGCCACTTGGCGAGCGCTAGGTTCTTCCTCATGGACGCAGCCCCTTGTTCAGTAGCTGACGAGGCGGCGACAGCAAAACCTCGCGGCCAGAATGGCACAGAGCTGCGAGCAGCCGTACCCACTCCGAGGTCCGTGATAGTCGCGTGCCTCGCTCACGGTGTCCAATTCGGTTTTCTCGTCGATCCATGCGCTGCACTCATGGCTCACGCCATGCGGAAGCGGTGCAACTCAACCCCGCCGCCGGTCGGCAGCGCAAATTGATCAGTTCCATCGCCCAGCCGCTGCCAGCAATTGAGATTCGTTATCACCCCGGTCGTCCCACGATAGCCAGGGGACCATCGAGGGGCACGAGGTCTCTGAATATCCGGGCGGCGGCGGTATAAGTCGCCCGCTGGCCGGTTCCACCGCACCTGCTGAGGGGCGTGCGAGCCCCGAGCGCGGGCAAACAATCTGAAGACCCATCGCCAGCTCGGCGCGCGCTGCAATGGCGACCCAGCGCGTTCGGCGCGCTAAAGGTGCGCTTCTCCTCCGCAGTTTCCCCGGGACAAGCAGCGGGTGGTCGCCTGGCGCGACGGACTGGGCGGCGTCGTGCTCGAGCGACGCGTGGCAGATCACGTGGTCGTTTCGAACGCCTATTTTTGGTTCGCGTGAGTTGGCGCGTGGACGGCCGCGTTACCGGCCACGGGCTTCCGCCGAAACGCAGACGAAGTCGATCAGCCCCCAAACCAAAGCAAAGCCAATGGCTTCGGTCAAAGGCTTCACGTCGGCTGACTCAAGTCGTCGTCGCATGGGGATGTTATTTTCGAATGTGTAAGTGAATTAATTTCATGAATCGCGATACCTTGACTCGGTCCCGGAGGCGCAGTGCTTAGTGACCCCTCTCTCGTCAATTCGCGCTGCTTCGGAGCGAAGTCATGGGACTATCGACACCTACAACCGAGCGAAACGCAAAGACCGGTGCTCTAACGGTTGATCAAAAGCGCGTCTTCTACCGTGACGGCTATGTCATCCTGCGGAATGCGGTGTCTAGCGACCTCGTCGAGGCAGCGCTGCGGCGTATCCGCAACGCGCAAAAGGGCGAGAGTCTCTCCGGCGATCACACTATGACGGATCTTGTTAACGCGTCGACGATCACGCCGATCCTGCATGAAGCCATGGGCCGATTCGACCCCGTGACAGCCAGCCAGGTCGGGGTCCTCAAGCCGCGCCAGCCTGGCGACCATTTCAATTCGCTCGGCTATCGCGACCGCGACATGCCGTACTTCGGCACGGAATTGCACATGGACGGAAACATCACCATCGCCGCGCCGCAAACGCCCATGGAGGGTACCCCGGAGGAGATCTATCTCCGGCATTTCGCCTCCGGTCCGAAAGGCGACCTGGGCCGCAGCGCCGAAGTGATGGGCCACAACTACACGCCCTTCTTCCAGGATCCGGAGATGACGTTGTCGCTGGGCAGTTTCACCGCCTTCGTTTTCGTCTGCCTCAACGACCAGACGGAGGAAGGGCGCGGGCAGACCTCCGTGCTGCCGGGCGGCCACCACGCCACAGAGAGGTTCTTCCAATGGCAGCGGAGCATAAACCAGCACCTGGGTCCCGAAGGGCGGGGGTGGCCGCGGTTGGACTACAACGTCCCCAATCGTTGCGGCATGGTCTACCTGCCCGACGCCGTACGCGAGCAGTTCGTGGACCAGACGTCGGAACGGACGCCCGATGGCAAGAGATGGCCGCGCCCGACCCAGGTGCTGATGGACGCCGGCGACGCCTGCATCGCCATGTACCACGTCCCCCATTCCGGCTCGCGAAACGAAAGGGGCGCGGAATCGCGCAAGAACATCATCTTCCGCATCCGCAACAAGAAGCGTCAGCCGAACAAGGTGCTCACCGGTCTGTCCGACCACCCCGACCGCGGCTGGCTCGGCGATTGGCTCGAGTACGAACCCGGCAACAACCCGTGGGAACGATCGAAGGACGCCATGTGCGACATGTGGGATGAGTGGGAGGGCATGCGTGACGTCGTAGCGGAACAACGCGCGATCTAGGCGCAGCACAGCGTTCGATCGGCCTATGATTTCCGGTCGAGCATCACCCTGCGGCGGGCAGGCCACACTGCTCGATGAGCACGATATTGGGAGCGTGCCATGGCGAAGAGGGACGAGAAGCCACAAACGGCTGGAGCGCCAGTGACTACTGTTCGGTTGCAGAATATCGCCCAGTCCTATGGCCAGTCCGCAGCTCTCATGGCGGCAGTCGAGGTCGGAGTGTTCACGGCGATTAGCAACGGCGCTGGGACCTACGAGGAGGTCGCCGGGGCCGTCGATATCCATCCAACCAACGCTGAGCGGATTATGGTGATGCTGCGCGC
>Ga0307374_10009413_pt1 | contig 14395 bp, 11 predicted proteins | sample OX3MG_FD_202532 | JGI IMG/M metagenome (GOLD analysis project Ga0307374, IMG submission 202532) | Soil microbial communities from Risofladan, Vaasa, Finland - OX-3 | ecosystem: Environmental > Terrestrial > Soil > Coastal area > Acid sulfate soil | place: Finland: Risofladan, Vaasa | collected... | reverse complement strand
GCCTTCCAATCGCCCCGATCGTGCAGGCCGTCAATCCGCGCCAATAGCCGGCCTCTTCCTTTCCGTGCGAATGACGTTGGGAATGAGCGGTAATCACTCGCTTCATGTACGGAACGGAGCGAACATCCCAACGAGCCTTTACGGCTTAGGAGATTAGAGCGAATGGAACACGCGAAATTGGCGAACGGAAGCGGACATAAACTGCTGATCGGAAACTCCCCATCACCGGCCCTGCGGGATCAGATGGAAGCGGCGCGCTCGGCCGGTGAGAGGGCGCCCCGAAAGAAAGCTGCCCCGAGAAAGGCCAAGCCTGCGCGGCCGCTTCGGAAACAGATGGGTAGTAAATTGAAATCAGACAAACTGGTTTGCCGCTATTGCGGGAGCGACGACCTGGCTCCGAGTTTCTTCAAGCGGCGGGATCGCCGCTGCCGCAAGTGTTTTAGTAAACGCTATGGATCAGCGGCCCGGGCGAGGAAGGCGAAGGTCAAGAAATAGTCTGGTCACGACATGAATTGACTGATGTTCCTTCGGTCAACGCCCGGATGCGCGCCTTCTTCAATGTTGAGTCGTCAATGATTATCGTGAGGCTCGACAAATCTAGTGTAGTACTAAAATGATGCGTCGTCATACTCAAGTGCCAATCAGGAGCTGCCGAAGCGCGGGCTGAACCACTGGATGGAAACTAGTCTTCCGCGACCGCCTCGAGAGCGTCGCCCGCGTTAGCGTTTTTCACTTGCACCAATTAGTGTTTGTTGCTACCAACATGTAGCACGATAAGCATTGGGTTCGGGTAACTCGGGCGGGCTTCGATCGGAAACGGGGGAAGTACTTGATGTCCGGAAGCACCGGTGGGCTGGGTACGCAATGGTATCTGCTACGAACCAAGGCTGGCGAGGAGCGGAGAGCTCGCGACCAAGTGGACCGTATCGCCGACGATGTGCTACTGCCTTTTATAAAAGTGCGGGTGCGGCGCTACGGCCGGATGGTTGAATCGGTCGGTCCGCTTTTTCCGTGCTACCTGTTTGCCATGTTCGACCTCGAGCATAAGTACCGGCAGGTGCTCTACACGCGGGGTGTGCGCGAGCTTCCACGCTGCGGAGTACAAGCGGCGGTAGTCCCTCAAGGTGTCATCAGTGAACTCAAGCAGCGCTGCAAAGACGGACCGCTGGAATTGCCCAAGCGCATGCTAGTGCCGTGCGAACGGGTGAGAGTGATCGACGGTCCGTTTCGCGAATTTGAAGGCATCTTCGAGCGCTATCTTCCGGGCTCGGAACGGGTTGCCATTTTGTTCTCGATGATGGGCGCGGGAGCGCGGGCCGTGTTGCCCTCCAGTATGGTGGTCCCCGCGGCCTGAAAGAGTCATTGGACCTAACTGCGGCCCGGTAACTGTCTCTGTTTGTGCGGTTGGCCGTAACGATCGCGAAAGCTTTACGACCTGCCTTTCCTCTCCGGATGGGACCGGCGGTAGCTTGTCCGGCAACCCGTCAGAGGATGGAACGTTGACCATGGGGTACGAAAAGGCGCCCGCAAATTGAGTCGAACGGAGTTTGCCTGCTTTTCCAGGGAATATCGGAGCGTCGCTCTTTTGTCGCTGAGCCCGTTGAGCAGTGAGTTTGCATAATTGCGGATAGGCTTGCGAGTTCTCTTTGAACGAACGGCGGTGGATATAAATCATTCGTATTGAAGTGCCTGAAAGGAGGCTCCGTCATGATACGGAAAGTCGCGGCCACGACCATAGCGGGTTTGTTGGTGGTAGCTACCGCGTCGCTGGCGCTTTGCGCCCAGGTAGTCGGCACGGTATCGGATACTCAGGGTAATCCGGTTCAGGGCGTTCAAATAACGGCACAGACACCCGCTGGCAAAGTGCTTGCACAAGCTCTTAGTGGTGCTAATGGACAGTACCAGATTAGCGGGCTCAATCCTGGCACCTACAAGTATGCGTTAAACCCGCTGCAGACGGGTTTCAAAGCTGGAACCGCAGTCTCTGACCTGGGTCCCAAGGGATTGACGATCAACTGGACGCTGTCCGCCACGGTTCCGGCCATCGCCTTGGCCAGCGAGGGTACGGAAGTCGCATTAGCCGGGGATCCATTCGGGATGACCTGGCCAGGGTTCCTGGGCTTTGATGCTTTAGTGGCTGCCGGTCTCGGAGGAGTCGTTGGCGGGGTTGCGGCCGCAGGCGGCTTTTCGGGCTCCTCTTCACCTGCAAGCCCGTCGCTATAAAAAGCCTGCGAGGGGTGCGGTCGTAGCGTACGAGTGCGCGCCTTCGGACGGGGCCGCCGCGGCCACTCGAGAAGCTGTTGATAACGGTTCCGTTGCTTCTGCCCAGGGCCGTCAGGCCGATGTATAGCTTACGCGGTAATGGCAGCATAGGGTTTTCAACTCTCTCCCCGCGGCGAAAGTCATCCGGTCGGGGGCCAACCTCGGTTTCTCCTGCAACAGTGAAAGTTCGCACTTAAATGTTCGTGCTTGACTGATTGGCCATTAAGCGGCGAAGTTTGGGTGGCCGCAAAGTGCTCGTGCAGGCCCGCTTACGGAACGGCCTTTCCATAAAGCCTTTCTGGCGCTTGGGAAGCTGACCGAATGAAGAATCTCATGCCGCGGTATCTCCTGGTCGTGCGATATCACCGAGTTTTGTCAACTTTCCAGGCCAGGCTGCTCGCCCTGGCGCTAGCGTGTTTGTGGGTAAGTGCCTGCAGCGGGGCGGCCACCGGCGGAGGGCCCCAAACTTCGGCGGGAGCAATCGAAACCGCACGGATCGGTGGGAGCGCCGGAAACATGGGCAGGCTGGAGGAACTGCGCGTGGAGCGCAGCAGAGACGCCTTTTCGAACAAACTAGCGATCGGTCCGGGGGATGTGATCCAGATAACCGTTGCGCACGTTCCCGAGTTGAAGAAGTACAAAGTCCGAGTCTCTCAGGATGACACGATCGCGCTCCCTTTGGCGGGTGTGGTCCGGGTTGGCGGTCTGACCGAAGAGGAGTTGCGGCAAGCGCTCTACCAACGGCTTGAGAAACCGGTAAAGGACCCTCAAGTCGAGGTTTTCGTTGATCAGTACTTCAGCCGCGAGGTGGCGGTGGTGGGGATGGTGCAGAAGCCGGGGCTTTACAGCATCACGAGCCGCTCGGACACGATTCTGGATATGGTCGACCGGGCCGGCGGCATGACCAGTCAAGCAAGCTCGCGGTTGCTATTCATTCCAGCCTCGGCGGCGGGCGCCGCAGACCGGCTGGCACTGACCAAGGCGCTCGCCGAACCGTCGGAGCGGACCGCAGCCCGAGTCGAGCCAGCCACCGCCAAGGAAATCCTGCCCCAACGGGAAAAGGCGCAGCAACGCGACGAGGTCGATTCCGGCCCTCTGGCGACCGAAGGGTCCGAAAGTTCGGCGGCGGGATCGACACGACTGGTATCGTTGCTGGGAGCAACCGATCCGATCAGCGTTGATCTGAGCAGTGCGGCACGCGAGGGCAAACTGGATATTCCGGTGCGTCCGGGCGACACGATCATCGTGCCAGCGGCGGGCGAGGTTATGGTTGACGGCTGGGTCGCAAATCCGGGGGCGTTTCGGATCGTGCCGGGGATGACGGCGCTGAGCTCGGTATCGGCGGCGGGCGGCGCGCTGTTCAGCCAGACGGCGGAGGTCCTGCGCACCAATCCTGACGGCAGCCGACGCGCGATCGTCGTCGATCTTTCCAGGATTAAGAGTGGCGAGGAGGCGGACGTCCCGGTACAGGCCGGCGACGTGGTCTTCGTACGCCGCTCGGCGATTGGCGCTGTGCCGTATGCGTTCTACGAGATCTTCACCAAGTTTGGAACGGGCATGTATCTGCCTCCGCCATAGGAGAAATCTTGCAGGAAATATCGCCCTATCCACTAATGCGCGAGCGTCCGGCGATTCCACCGCCAGGCTACCAAGCGCCCGGCGCCGACGCGCCCGATCTGCGCGACTATTGGGTGATCATCCGCAAACGCATGCGGCTGATCGCCGCCTTGTTTCTCGGTGCGCTCGCGCTTACCGCGCTGGTGGTGTTCAATCTCACGCCGCTCTATACGGCCAGGGGAACGCTGCTGTTGGAGGCCGAGACGGCTCCGATTCTGGACACGAAGACCCCGGTCAGCGCGCCTGAGGTCTCGGGCGAGCATGATTTTTATAAGACTCAGTACGACATCCTTCGGAGCCGTAGCCTGGCGGCCAATGTGATTAAAGAGCTTAATCTCTCCGCCAATCCGCTTTTCGGCGGGCCGACTCCTAACCCGGGCTTGATTGCGGGATTGTGGATCGGGGTGCGCGGCACGATCCGGCACTGGTTGGCGCCTTCCGTGAAGCTCGCTCACGACCAGGAGACGCTGGGCGTTCCACCCGGCGCAATCGATGCGTATTTGGGTCGGCTGCGGATCGAGCCGGAGTATGGCACGCAACTGGTGAAGGTGGCGTTCAGCACGCCCGATCCGGAGCTTTCCGCGCGGATCGTAAACGCGCATATCGATGCCTACATCCGGCGCGGGATGGAGCTCAAGGCGGACACCGCGCGCAACGCCGAGCAGTTTCTCCAGAACAAGCTGGTGGAACTGAAGGAACGGGTCGAGAAAACCGAAGCAGCGCTCAATGCCTACCGGCGCGAACACGGAGTGATTGCGTTTTCGCTGGACGAAAAGGGCAAGGGCCAGATGCTCGAAGAGCGTTTGACCGACCTGAACAACTCGCTGGTCAAGGTGGAAACCGATCGGATCACCCTCGAAGCGCAGCACGATCTGATCGAGCACGGAGCGGCGGGCTCGCTGCCCGCGGTGATGCAGAACCCGCTGATCCAGAGTCTCAAGGAACAGGTGGCGAAGCTCGCGGGGCAGTACGCGGCGATGAGCAACCAGTTTAATCCGGGCTATTATCGGCCGCTCGACGATTTGAAAGCGAAACTCGATCAGAGCCGTGCGCAGTTGGCGCACGAGATTGATCGGACGGCAAAGGGGGTCGAATCGGATTACAGCGCGGCGAGTGCGCGCCAGCAGATGATCGAGCAGGAGATCGCGAGCGTCAAACTGAAGGCGCTGGCGCTCAACGATGCTTCGCTCCAGGACGCGGTGCTGGTGCGCGAGGTGGACGCGAGCCGCAATCTCTACAAAAGCGTGCTGGAGCGGGTTCGCGAACTCGACGTTTCGGCCGACGCGCCGTCGTCGAATGTTTCGGTCGTCGACCGCGCCGAGGCTCCTCGGTTGCCGTCGAGTCCGCGCAAGCTCTTCAGTCTTATGCTAAGCGGTTTTCTGGGATTGGCGGGCGGCGTGGGTCTCGCATTCTTTCTGGAGTCTTTCGATGATCGGCTGAAGAGTTCCGAGCAGATCGAACGGGAGCTGCGTCTGCCGAGTCTCGCGCTGGTGCCGGATTTCTTCAAGCTCACGTATAGCGGTTATGGCGAACGGCGCCTGGGTAGCCGCGACCGGGAGAAGCAGCTTGCAGGAGCGGTCGCCGATTCGGCGAAGCTTCCCCGCTCGCGCAAGGACCCGAAGGATGTGATGGTGGTATCGAGCGACATCCTCTCGCCGGCGGGCGAATTGTACCATTCGATTTGCACGGCGTTGCTGTTTTCGCAGGCCGGCCACACGCCCAAGAGCGTGGTGATCACGAGTGCGGTGGAGGGCGAGGGCAAGACCGTCACGGCGCTTAACGTGGCGACCGCGTTTTCTCAAACCGGGGGGCGAGTACTCCTGGTGGATGGCGATCTGCGCAAGCCCCGCTGCCATCAAATACTCGGTATCGAGAATCATTCGGGCCTGTCGGATGTGCTGACCGGCCAGAAGCAACTCGAAGAGGTGATTCATCAACCGACGACCGGGTTCTTTTTTCTGAGCGCCGGATCCGATTGCCCGAATCCCGCCGCGCTGCTCGGTTCCGGTACCATGCGGGAGCTGCTGGCTCGCCTGTGCGAACAATTCGATCGGGTGGTGGTGGACGCGCCGCCGGTGATGCCGGTCAGCGACGCCGCCACGCTCTCGACCATGGCGGACGGTGTTCTGATGATCGTTGGGGCGCCGACCTCCAAGCGCGTCGTCCGGCAGGCTTGCGCGAAGCTCCGCTATGTCGGAGCGAAGATCTTCGGTGTGGTGCTGAATCGGGTCGACACCGCGAGTCCTGACTACTACTTCTATAATCCGTACACGAGTTATTATTCCCGCAAACCATCGGCTCCTCGTTAAGAGCCGTCGTCGATCAGTCAGTTACAACCATCGAGTCTTCGCGCGTAAAAGAATCGCCGGCGCGAGCAGGCGGCCTCTCGGATCAAGCGATCGTCTGGGGGGTCGGCGCGATACTGCTGGCCACGCCTCTGGCGGTGGGCGGGGTGGAGCCTTGGGCGTACGTTCCGACGGAAGCACTGATCTTCCTGCTTTTGGCGCTGTGGATGGCGCGCGGGCTAATCGGTGGGGGCGAGATCGTGGAGCTCGATAGGCTCGCCGCACGGCGGCTGGGCGTGCTTGCGCTGCCCGCCACCTTACTGATTGGCCTGATTGCCTTTCAGATGGTTTCACTGCCACCGAGATTAGAACGGTTGATTTCGCCGGCGACCTTTACGCTGTATCAGAGAAGCCTGCCCGGCTGGCCCGATAATCCGCTTGCATATCAAATCGGGCGGGCAAACCGCCGGACGCCCCATGCGATTGTCGTGCTTCCCACGGCGAATGAGGTGGCGGCAGGCGCTCCGATTCCGTTCAGCGACTCGGCACGGTCCGAGCATGAATCGCATGAATCGGCGCAAAGCCAAGCGAAGCCGAGGATTGGTATTTGGCGCACGCTTTCGATCTCATCCGCGTTAACCGCGCCGGCGCTGCTGAAGTTGCTGGCGTACGCAGGTCTGTTTCTACTGGTGGCGGCGTATCCGTTGCGGGGCGATGCGGAGCGGCGTCTCGGTCGGCATCTGGCTTTGGTGGTGCTTGTCGCCGGGCTGATTACGGCGTCGGTCGCACTGCTCGAGCGAGTCTATTCAAATGGCCGGTCGCTATGGCTGTTTTTGCCCTACGACTGGCGCGGCGGCAATCCATGGGGCGACCGCGCGGTCGGGTCCTTCGCGAATCCCGACCATCTCGCGAACTATCTGTCGCAGACTCTGCCGTTCGCAGTGGCGGCAGTGTTCTGGCCGGCTGCGTTCTCGCGACGGCGCCCGCAGGTCATGCGCGCGGTTGCCGGGGCCGCGCTCATTCTCATCGCCAGCGCGCTGCTCTTGAGCTCTTCACGCGGAGGCTGGCTCGGGGCGCTGATGTCCCTGATCGTTCTGGGCGCGCTCTGGCCGCGCGGCGACGGCGGCGTCCGGCACCGCATGGCGGGGAAAATCGCAGTAGCGACGAGCCTTGGCCTGTTTCTGGTCCTGCTGCTGATGTTCGTCGGCCCCGGCGGGCGCACCCAAGCCGACGCGCGCCTCAAAGAAACTGTGACGGACGAGAGTCTGGTGGGTCGCGAGGCGCCGGCGCTGGCGACTATCGCGGTGATCCGGGATTTTCCGCTCTTCGGTGTCGGCCTCGGCTGCTGGCCCGAGGTCTTTCCGCGTTTCGTGAGACCGCCCTGGACGCCGACCTTCTGGAACGCGACCCACAACGATTACATTCAACTCGCGGCCGAAACGGGTCTGATTGGCTTCGCCTTGTTGGCCTGGTTTCTGATTCGCGTATGGCGACGGATTCATCAAGGCACAGGGGCAATGAGGTCTGGGACGCGGCTGCTCGTAGCGGCGGTGCTGGCGGCGGCGAGCGCCGCCGCGGTCCACGAGTTCTTCGACTTTCCGCTGCAGGTTCCCGCCAATGCGTTGTTGCTCACCGCGCTACTCGCAATGGCGGTGAGGTTGACCATCGAAAAGGAGGCGCTAACGCCCGGCCGCCGGCCGTTAAACCCGAAATTCCTTTACGGGATGGGACTGCTCGGAGCGATCGGCTTGCTGCTGGCGACCATAGCGCAGAAACGGACGCCCTACCCGTACGACCTGAAGCGCCCCGCGAATATCGCGCAGGCCTACGCGCTTATCAACGCGTATCCGGCGAACGCCAAAGCACATCTGGCGCTTGCAGGGATGCTGGCTGGCACGGCTGCGCCCACGGACCGTATCGAGGAATTGCGCGCGGCGGTCTGGCTGGATCCGACGGATCCCTATTCCCGCGATCTCTATGCCCAGGCCCTGCTTGAGCAAAATGAGCCTGCGGTCGCGCTCGATGAGATCACCCGCTCAGTTTTCAATGCGCCCGACCTGGCAAGGCATCTCTATCTGAGGCCGCGCATCGTTCCATGGCTTGCGAAGCCCGAACGCAAGGCCATCGGTGCCGGCTTCAAGCTCGCGGTCGCCCATCGTTATCAGGGAGCGGTAGAGAATTTCGCGAGCTACTACGAAGAGCTTGGCGACACGAGGGCGGAGGCGGCGCTGTACGAGGCCGCGGCCGGATCGGCCGGCGGCGCCGGGCGGCGCGCCGCGTACCTGAGCAATGCCGCAACGGCGTATCTCAATGCCGGCGAACCGAAGCGGGCGGAGACGGCGTTGCGCGCGGCGATCGCCGCGGCTCCGGCAGATTCGGAGCCATACGTCAGGCTGATCGACGGCGTCTTCGGACCGGCCAAGGACTGGCCGGCGGCCAACGCGCTGGTCGCGCAAGGGATCGGACAAGGGGCCGACCCGGTGGCCCTTTACCGGGCGCTGGCGCAGGCGGCGCAAACCGCGGGTGATTACGCGGTGGCGCGCGAGGCGCTGCAGCAGGCTCTGGCGGCGCGGCCCGCCGACTTCGCCGCGATTATGCAGATGGGTCAGCTCGATCTGGCCGACAATCATCCGGATCGGGCTGCAACCTGGTTTCGGCGCGCGGCGCAACTGCGGCCGGATTCGCCTGAAACCTTTTCCGATCTGGGGCGGGCCGAAGAGGCCGCTTACGAATATTTCGCCGCGGAACAGGCCTATCGCCGCGCGGTCGCGATTGCACCGAGCGATGCCGGTATACAGCAACAATACGCCGCCTTTCGCCAGCGCGTGGCGGAGAACTCGAAAGTTCATCACTGAGCACGGCGCTCCATTGCGCGCGCTTGTGCCGCTGGGCAGACCGGCCCGCGAACTGAATTCGACTCACAACTTACGGTCAAGATTCGCGGTGGGGGAATCTCCGGATGCATCTTCTCGCACTGGGTATAAATTATTGGCCGGACGAAACCGGCATCGCACCGTTCGCGACCGGCAGATGTGAGTATCTGGCGGCTTGTGGACACGAAGTTATCGCCTGTACAGGGCCGCCTTATTATCCCCAGTGGCGCGTGCCCGACGCGTACCGCAGACGCTTGTTCTCACACGAACAACGCAATGGAGTCACGATCCTGCGCTCGTGGATCTATGTTCCGCGTAGACTTACATCACTGAAGCGCGTTTTGCATGAGGCTTCTTTCATCTGTTCGTCATTTATACGGGCGCTCGGAAATGCGCGTCCCGACTTGATATTCGCAACTTCACCGCCACTTGGACTGACCGCCAGTGCGATCGCGCTCAGCCGGATCTGGCGCGTACCCTACGTGCTGCACGTGACCGATCTGCAGCCGGACGCCGCCGTGGACCTCGGGATGCTGCCGCAAGGCCGACTAATCAAGGCACTCTATCGGCTGGAAGCGGCGGGCTATCGCAATGCCGCGCTGGTTTCGACACTGACCGAGGCGATGCGCCGGCGAATCATCGCCAAGGGCGTGCCGGCTGACAAAGTGGTCTTGTTCTCAGACTGGGTGGATCCGCAACTTTTTTCGATCGCGGCGCCCGAGACCTCGCGCCACGCGACGCCGGACGCGCCCTTCATCGTTGCTCATTTCGGCAATATGGGTGTGAAGCAGGGCCTCGACGTTATTATCGAGGCCGCCAGGCTCTCGCGCGACGATCCGGGGATCGTCTACCTGCTCGTTGGTGACGGTGCGGCGCGGCCCACACTGGAGGCCAAGGTTTGCGAGTTGCAACTGCCAAATCTCCGTTTCTGGCCGTTGCAGCCGCACGATCGTTTTCTCGAGTTGCTCGCGCAGTCCGACGTTTGTCTGGTCACGCAGCAGCGTACCGTCTCTGACATCGTGTTTCCCTCCAAAGTGATTACGCTACTCGCGGCGGCGCGGCCGGTTGTTGCGTCGGTTGGTACCGGAAGTGAGGTGGCTAGAGTCATAGCCGAGTCGGGCGCGGGAATAACCGTCGCGCCTGAGGATCCGCGCGCACTGGCCGACGCCGTCATGCGTGTGCGTGCTGATCCGGCGCTGTCGGCGCGCATGGGACTTGCCGGGCGGTCCTATGCCATCGATCGATGGGAGCGTGAGACCGTGCTGAAGTCGACCGAAAAGCGACTGGCGAGTATTTCCAATAGCAATGCGGTGTCGGCCGACGTCACCGACGCCGTCAATGTGGATTAAGTCGATAGGAGCACTTCATGAGAAAGGTCTTGGTTACCGGAGCCGGCGGTTTTATCGGACATCATCTGGTTCAGTACCTCAAGGAGCTTGGCTACTGGGTGCGGGGCGTTGACGTGAAGTACCCCGAGTACGAACCGAGCCGCGCCGATGAGTTCGCTCTGCTCGACCTGCGACGCATCGACGCCTGTCTCGAAGCGACCCGTGACGTGCCGGAGGTGTACGCGCTCGCCGCCGACATGGGTGGGATGGGCTTCATCTCGTCGCATCACGCGCAGATTCTTCGCGACAACTCGCTAATCAGCATCCACACGCTGGAGGCGGCGCGGCAAAACGGTGTCGAGCGATACCTCTATTGCTCGTCGGCCTGCGTCTATCCCGAGTACCGCCAGACCGACACTAACGTGACGCCGCTGCGCGAGGAGGAAGCCTACCCGGCACAGCCCCAGGATGCCTACGGCTGGGAGAAATTGATTACCGAGCGGCTTTGCACCCACTACCGTGAGGATTACGGCCTCGAGACCCGCATCGTGCGCTTTCACAACATTTTCGGGCCACTCGGCACCTGGCAGGGCGGACGCGAAAAGGCGCCGGCCGCGATGTGTCGGAAGGTCGCGGTGGCCAAGCTGACCGGCAATCATGAGATCGAAATCTGGGGCGACGGCGAACAGACGCGTTCCTTCTGTTACATCGATGACTGCGTTGCCGGGATGCACAAGCTGATGCGCTCGGATTACCGCGAGCCGCTCAATCTGGGCCAGGACCGGCTCGTCACGATCAATCAGCTTGCCGACATGGTTGCGGCGATTGCCGGCATCGGCATCGTCAAGCGCCACGTACCGGGGGCGCAGGGCGTGCGCGGCCGCAACTCAGACAATACCCGTTTGCGCCAAGTCCTCGGTTGGGAGCCGGAGATAAGTCTTGAAGAGGGCCTGAGCCGAACCTATGGATGGATCGAAGAGCAGCTCCGTAACGCGAACGAAACGGCAACGACAAAAGCCCGGCTCTCCCGTTCCGACGAACATCCCAGCCGATAACATAGCGACTTCCCCCTCAAGCCGATGCTGGTAACCCGACGAACGCTGCTGCGCCAGACCGTCGCATTGTGCGACGCGTTGACGCTCGTGGCCGCTTTCGCCGGCGCCTATCTTTACGTCGGTTCCGTCCTCCATCGTGAGTTTGTCTCGTTTGCCAGCTATGCCTGGCTGCTCGCGGTGATCGTACCGATATGGCTCATTTGCCTGAACGAATTCGGCCTTTACGCGTCGGCCGTTTACGGTTCCCGCCGCGAGCTGCTGGAGCGCCTGGTGCGAGCGCAGTTAGTCGCAGGCCTGGTGCTGCTCGCCGTCATGTATCTGACGCGATCGGAATCGGTCAGCCGATTGTTGCTTCAGGTATTTCTGGCCATCAGTTTCGCGATGCTGGCGGCGCAAAAATTTGCGCTGCGCGCCTGCCTGATTTGTTCCCGGCGCCGGACGCCGCTCCAGCGTCGTAAGGTTGTGCTCGTAGCGAGTGCTGCGGGAGCCGACACTTACATGAAGCTGGCGAGCGCGCACGTCTCGATGCTGGCGGACGTGGTCGGAATTTTAACTTTGGGCGCGCCCAACGGCCACGTGGGCTCGAGTGGCCTCCCGCCGGTACTCGGTACGGCCGGAGACCTTCCGGCGGTGTTGCAGAACCGGGTCGTGGACGAGGTCGTCATCGCATCCCCGATGGACCAGACGACGCTTGAGCTGCTCAGCCGCTGGTGCTCGATACGCGGGGTGCTGATACGTGTTTTGGTCGAAGTTCCACGCCCGGTCCTTGGAGTATGGAATGCAGATTATCTTGGTCAGGGCGCGTTTATGTTGTCGCTTTCAACCGTTCCGCAAAGCGCCTATCATCTCGCCTTCAAGCGGATTGTCGACGTGATCGGCGCGGCGGTTGGACTACTCGCGTGCGCGGTCGCCTACCTATGTTATGGACCACGCCTGCGGCGGGAAACCGGCGCCTCAGTGCTGTTTCGTCAACAGCGAGTCGGGTGGAACGGACGACGCTTCACGCTCTACAAGTTTCGCACCATGTGCGCCGAGGCGGAGCAACTTAAGCTTGCACTCGATGGCCACAACGAAATGAACGGCCCGATGTTCAAGCTCAAGGACGATCCGCGAGTAACTCCGACAGGGCGCAAGCTGCGCCGCCGCCATCTCGACGAGCTGCCGCAGTTCTGGAACGTGCTCAAGGGCGATATGAGCCTGGTCGGCACGCGCCCTCCCACTGATGACGAGACCGCCGCCTATCTCGAACATCATCAGCGCCGGCTCAGCATCAAGCCCGGACTGACCGGGCTCTGGCAGCTCAAGGGCAGTGTCGCGGTCAAGGACTTCGAGCACGTGGTCAAGCTCGATTGCGAGTACATCGATAATTGGTCGCTGTGGCTGGACGCGAAGATTCTGGCCAAGACCGTCACCAAGGTGATCCGCGGTGACGGCTGGTGAGGCGCGCCGTTGATCGGCTTAATACGTGATTAACTGGTCGGCAATTGACTCTCAGTCATTGGTGGGACGCATTGTCCGACTGCCTGGGCGTCTGCTTCCTGCCGGCACCCTCATGCACATCCGCCGGGGTCCGGCGAGCGGGATGAAATGGATTGCCGGGAGCTCAGTTCATGGATGCTGGCTCGGCACCTATGAGCTCGACAAGCAAGCGGCTCTCCTGCGCTTCGTGAAGCCTGGCGATGACAGTTTACGACATCGGCGCACAGGCCGGTTTTTATACCTTGTTTTTCTCTCAGCTTGTCGGTGATAGCGGCCAGTGCTTCGCCTTCGAGCCATGTCCCTACGAAAGCCGCTTTTTGGCAGATCACGTGCGGATGAATCGGTTGACCAATGTGCGCGTGATCCAGGCCGCCGTGGCTGAGCGGACGGGATTCGTCGGAATCTCGACTGATCGGGGGTGTTGTCAAAATCAAATTTGCGACGATGCGAAAACGGCTTTGATGGTCCCGTGTGTTGACCTCGATTCTTTGGAGGTGCCGTCTCCTGATCTAATCAAGATTGATGTGGAGGGGGCCGAGTCAGATGTCCTCGGTGGCGCGTCAAGGACGCTTCGCGAGAAACGCCCCGTGGTGTTTGTCGCGCTGCACAGCGACAAACAAAGCACGAAGTGTACGGCGCTCCTCAAAGCGGCGGGCTATGCCGTCTACGACTTGAAAGGCCAATCTGTGAACGGTGTGCCTTCGGGCGACGAGATCTACGCGGTGCCGCACCCGTAATAGGGGTCGCGCGATAAAGCCTCGCTCCATATAGTGTGCATTTAGCGCTACGAAGGCCTTCGGCGCTGATCGCCGGCTCAGCATGAAGCCCGGATTGACCGGGCTCTGGCAGCTCAGCGGCACGGTCAAGGACTTCGAGGAGGTTGTGAAGCTCGACTGCGAATATATCGACAACTGGTCGTTGTGGCTCGATGCCAAGATCGTGGCGAAGACCGCCACCAAAGTGCTACGCGGCGACGGTTGGTAAAGTGCGTATGACCAGGGCGGCTCAAGAGCGGCTTACCGGGCAAGTTTATAGCGGCGTGGCTCGCTGGCTCGCCCCGTCGTTACCATGGGCCGCACTGACCTTCGCGTTGGTCGCACTGGCCGGATGGCCAACGACGCCGCCGCTGGTTGCCGACAGCATCGCTTACAGAGCGCTGGCTCTGGGTCGGATCAGCGAGGTTCCCGGGTCAATTTCTGGCCGTGTTCTCCATCCCTACTTTGTGCGGTTCGCGAGCTGGGCGACGGGCCTCAACATAGACCAGGCGTTCTTAATGGTCGCGCTTATCACCCTCGCGCTTTTAATCGGAACAGTCGCTTGGATTCTGAGGCAGAACACCGGCTTCGGAGCCCTAGTTTGGCCGCTGCTCTTAACGCCAGTCCTCGTCGACGAAATGTTTGGGCTGTACTACTGTCAGGACCTGTTTTACGCCGCCCTGTTAGGCTGCTTTTTTGTGGCACTGGTTAAGGATCGCAGGTGGCTGGCGCTCGGGCTTT
>Ga0307374_10009412_pt1 | contig 14397 bp, 10 predicted proteins | sample OX3MG_FD_202532 | JGI IMG/M metagenome (GOLD analysis project Ga0307374, IMG submission 202532) | Soil microbial communities from Risofladan, Vaasa, Finland - OX-3 | ecosystem: Environmental > Terrestrial > Soil > Coastal area > Acid sulfate soil | place: Finland: Risofladan, Vaasa | collected... | reverse complement strand
AGCCCGCGCTCGCCCGGGGCGAACTGCGCGCGATCGGCGCCACCACGCTCAACGAATACCGGAAATACATCGAGAAGGACGCGGCCCTTGAACGCCGCTTCCAGCCGGTCTACGTCGCCGAGCCGTCGCTCGAGGACACGATCGCCATCCTGCGCGGCCTTCAGGAGCGCTACGAGGTGCACCACGGCGTTCGCATCAAGGACGCCGCCCTGGTCGCCGCCGCCACGCTTTCCCATCGCTACATCGCCGACCGTTTCCTGCCCGACAAGGCCGTTGACCTGGTTGACGAAGCCGGGGCCGGCCTGCGCATGGCGATCGACTCCATGCCGGTCGAAATCGACGAGATCGAGCGGCGCGTCATGCAACTGGAAATCGAGCGCCAGGCCCTTTTGAAGGAATCCGACGAGCATTCCCGTGAGCGGCTCCGGCAGATCGACGCCCAGCTGGGCGATCTGCGGGAACAGTCGAGCGGCTTGAAGGCGCAGTGGGAGACCGAAAAGAAGGCCGTTGGGGATTTGCGCCGGTTCAAGGAGCAGATCGAAAGCCTCAAGGCCGACGAGCAGCGCTACGAACGCTCGGGCGAGCTTTCGCGCGTCGCGGAAATCCGCTACGGCAAGCTGGCGCAGGCCGAGGCGGAACTTCGCCAGGGGCAGGAGCGGCTGGCCGAGCTGCAAAAAGACCACCGCATGCTCAAGGAAGAGGTCGACGAGGAAGACATCGCGCGCGTCGTCAGCAAATGGACGGGAATCCCGGTCGGGCGCCTGCTGGAAGGCGAAGTCGAAAAACTCGTGCACATGGAGGATCGGCTCCGCCACCGCGTCGTCGGCCAGGATGACGCCCTGGCTCGCGTTTCGAACGCGCTGCGGCGCAGCCGCGCGGGGCTTTCCGATCCGCAGCGGCCGATCGGCTCGTTCATTTTCCTGGGTCCGACCGGCGTCGGCAAAACGGAGTTGGCCCGCGCGCTGGCCGAGTTCCTCTTCGACGACGAGCGCGCCATGGCGCGTTTCGATATGTCCGAATACATGGAAAAACACTCGGTCGCGCGGCTGATCGGTGCGCCTCCCGGCTACGTCGGCTACGAAGAGGGCGGTCAATTGACCGAGCAGGTTCGGCGCCGTCCCTATGCGGTCGTCCTGTTCGACGAAATCGAGAAGGCGCATCCGGACGTCTTCAATATCCTTCTGCAAATCCTCGAAGACGGCCGGCTGACCGACGGCAAGGGCCGCACCGTCGATTTTCGCCATACGGTCCTGATCATGACCAGCAACGTCGGCTCGGCCGCGATCGGCGAATGGGCCGGGCGCGACGCCGATAAGGGCCGCGAGCTGGCGATGGAGGCCCTGCGCTCGACCTTCCGGCCCGAATTTTTGAACCGGGTCGACGACATCGTTATGTTCGGTCCGCTGGGCCGCGAGCAGCTCGACAAGATCGTCGATCTGCAGCTCGAACAACTGGCCCTCCGCCTGGCCGAGCGCGAGATTTCGATCGTGCTCGAACCGGCCGCTCGCGAGCGCCTGGTGCGCGAGGGGTACGACCCCGCTTTTGGGGCGCGTCCTCTGCGGCGCGCGATCCAGCGCCTGGTGCTCGATCCGCTGGCCCTGGAGGTCCTCGAAGGCCGCGTTGTGCCCGGCGAGCAGGTGAGCGTCGGGGTCAATCCGCGCTCGCACGAGATGACCTTCGAGCGCGCCGGCTCCCGGCAATCGACGGCGGCCTGAGGCGAAATAAGCCGTCCGAGCATCCAATAGGTTGCGGGCGATCAGGTCCGTGCCCAGGGCCGCCGCGGCTTGTGCCGGGAACGGACATGGGCAGGAAGGCTGTTGGAATAGATGTTGTAGCGATTTGACCCGGTACCTGGGCAAACCTACACTAAGAGTCGGATCGGGTGAGGCCAGACAATGAGAACCCTGCGGACTACTTTTCTTCTTACGCTACTGACAGTGCTGCTCGTGTTAATCGGGCACGTTTTCGGCGGCCGGGCCGGGATGGCGCTGGCGCTCGGCTTTGCCATTCTGATGAACGGCTTCGCCTATTTCTTTTCCGATAAGATCGCCCTGAAGACCAGCGGCGCCGTGCCGGTGACTCGCGAACAGGCGCCCCGGCTCTACGAGGTGATGGAGCGGCTATGCGGCAAGGCGAATCTGCCGATGCCCAAGCTCTACATGATCCCCAGCGCCGCTCCGAACGCCTTTGCCACCGGCCGCAACCCGCACCACGCCTCGGTGGCCGTCACCCAGGGCCTGCTCCAGGTGATGAACGACGACGAGATGGAAGGCGTGATCGCGCACGAGCTTTCCCACGTCAAGAATTACGACATTCTTACCTCGTCGATCGCGGCCACGGTCGCCGGCGCCGTCACCTGGCTGGCCGAAATCGGCAAGTGGGGAATGATCTTCGGCGGTTTCGGCGGCAGGGACGACGAGGGCGCGGGCGGCCTAGTCGCCGCGCTGGCCATGGTGATCATCGCACCGCTGGCCGCCATGCTCCTGCAACTCGGCATCTCCCGTCAGAGGGAATTTCAGGCCGACGCCTCGGGCGCGCGCATGGTCGGGCATCCCTACGGGCTGATCAGCGCGCTCAAGAAGCTGGAAGCTTACAACCAGCGCATCCCGATGAACGTCACCCCGGCGACGTCGGCGCTCTTTATCGTCGCGCCGCTTTCGGCGCGCCGCACGCTGGCGAACTTTTTCAGCACGCACCCGCCGCTCGAAAAGCGCATCGAGACCCTCCAGAACATGACCATCCTGCGCTAAAGCGCAAGGGGCCGCCGCGCGGTGCTGACGCCGCGCCGCGGCCAATCCGCGGGGAAATTTTTCGAAAAGCGGGGAAGGCTGCCGGTTATTGCGTCGGCGCGTAGTAGCCGTCGCGGGTGAGCACGCGATAGTGCTCGGGGGTGGTCATTTCGACCTTGATTTTCCGGAATGTGCCGTCGCGGGCCGGGTTCGTGGGGTAATAGCCGATGACGTACTGGCTGCGGAGTTCTTCGGCGAGCTGGTCGAACGCCTTGCTCATCTGCCGCTCGTTGCTCGCGCGAATCACCACGCCACCGGTCTGGCTGGCCATTTTTTGGGCCACCGCCCCGCCCACATAGCCTCCCATGTTGATGTACTCCCAGGGATTGGCGACCAGAACGACGTGAACAACGGTGTTGGCGAGCTGCGCCGCCTCGATCGCGTCGTCCAAAGTTTCCTGGCTGCCGTAATCCTGGGCGTCGGTCAGGGCGATGATGGCCTTGCGCCCGGCCTGCCCGGCCAGCTTGTCGTGCGCGGCCAGGTAGACGGCGTCATAAAAATCCGTGCCGATCGGTTTGTCGCTCGAGGGGAAGGGTCCCGGGCTGCCCATCGGCGGCCCAGCCGGGGCATTGATGCGGGTGCGATCGATGGCCTCGTCCAGGATGCTCGTGCTGTCGGTCAAGTCCGCCAGCAGGTTGACGTCGGTGTCGAACGACATGACCAGGGCCAGATCGCTCGGCCGGAGCACTTGCTTCAGAAATCGCTTGGCTGCGACCTTTTCCGCGCCCAGCAGTTGGGTCTGGCTGCCGCTGGTGTCGACCAGGATCGCCAGGGTCAGCGGCAGATTCATCTCCTTGGTGAAATAGGCGATCTTCTGCTGCTTCCCATCCTCGAAAACCCGGAAATCGCTTGCCGTCAGGTTGGGAACGATGGCGCCGTGCTTGTCGCGGACGGTGGCATACAGGTGAACCATTTCCACCTGGACCTGCAGCGGCTTCTGCATCTCGGGAATCGGCGCCAGCTGCGGTTGCTGCGGGGAGGGGGGCTGCTGGCCCGGTAGGATAATCGGCCCCTGTTGCGCGGCCCAGGCGCCCACGGCCAGAACAGCCAGAAAGAGGACTACACCGGTTAGCCGAGAACCCCAACGCCTCATGTGAATGATTGTAACGCTCCCGTTCCGCCCTTGCTTCGGTAGGATGCGCCGGGCCGGACTCGCGCTGCCTGTTTTCACCCCGCCGCGGCAATCTACCCGCACCGCCCGTCTCAAGCGAGGGGTTCCGATAAACCAGCCGGCTCGCGCGTTCGGGCGGCCGGCGCGGCGGGCTGGATCGCCAGCAGCTGTTCGTGCTCGGGGCAAAGCGGCTGGAACTCGCAGCCGTGGCAGTGGTATCCGGGCTTGGGCCGGAACTGTCCGGCGCGAATCTGGCCGGCCACTTCCATCACCCTCTGGCGGGCGTCGTCGAGCGCGGCGGCGTCGCGCGTCGTTTCGACGCGCTGGTCGGTTCGCAGATACCAGAGCACCAGGCGCGCCGGATCGAGTTCGAACGCGTCGCGGACGGCCAGGGCGTAGATGCTCAGTTGCAGGTTCTTGTCGGCATCCTTCTGCGATTTCGCCGTCCCGGTCTTGTAATCGACCACTTCCACCTGTTTTTTCCCCGCTTCCTTCCCCGCGCCGCCCTCCGCCAGGCGATTGATCTGGTCGATCCGGCCCGTGATCACGAGGCTGGGCGAAAGCGGCAGCTCGAACGTTTTCTCCTGGGACAACGCGTCGGGGTTGAGCGCCAGGTAGCTCGCGTGGAAGGCCCGCAACTGCTCTTCGCCCGCCTTGCGGTATTCCTCTTCCTGATAGTCGTCCCGGTAGGCCCCGGCGGGCCATTCGCGCCGGTAGATCGCTTCGAGTTCCTCGATCGGCATGGGAATGCCCTTGCGCAGGCCGGAGGTGAACTCCTGAATCGTCCTGTGCATCAGGTTGCCGAAGGTCAACGCCGCCGCCGGCTTCCCGCGCAGGCCCCAGCCCCTCTCGAACAGGTATTTCAGCGGACAGGTCAGATAGGTATCGATGGCGCTCGCGGAAAGCTCGAGCGGCTCGGGCACGGGCGGCCGGTAGCCGGTCGCCCAGAGCGCGATGCGGGACCAGGCCCGCGCGTCCTGGCGCGAGGGATCGATCAGCGGCGGCCAGGCCGGATCGGCCGGCACCCCGCCGACGGTCAGGCGCTCGTCGGGCAACTGAATTTTCGGGGCCAGCTCCTCGATATCCCGGGCCCGGATTTGCGGATTGGAGAGGAAATCCTCCAGGAAGAGAGACGCCTTCGTCTTCGCTCCCACGACGGCCGTCAGCGCCAGTTGCTGGCGCGCGCGCGTCAGCGCCACGTAGAAAAGCCTTCGCTCTTCCTGGACGTGGAAATCGCCTTCCGGCCGGGCCTCTTTCATCAGTTCGGGCGGAAATTCGAGCACGGGCCGCCGCTTGTCGGAGGGAAACGAGCGGTGCGAGAGGCGCATCACGAAAACGTGTTCGAATTCCAGGCCTTTGGCGCTATGCACGGTCATCAATTGGACGGCGTCCTCGACTTCGGGCTCGCCTAAATTGACGCCTTCCCCGGCTTCGAAAACGTAGTCGAGGTATTCGATGAAATCGGCCAGGCGTCCCTCGGGATATTTCCCCTGCCAGGCGTGGATGAATTCGAGAAAACGCTCCAGATAGAGCCCGTCGGCGCTGGCCGGGGTGATTTGCAGCTCCAGCCCGTTCAATAGCTCCCGCGCCAAATCTTCCGCTCGCAGGTTATGAGCCAACCGGTTCAGCCCGCCGAGCAGACGCACCAGCTCGCGTCCCCGTTCCACATCGCCGGGCAGATCGTTCGAAGCGCCGAGCTGCTCGGCCAGGCTGCGATGCTCGCGCCGGGCGCGGTGGGCCAGGCGCACCAGATCCTCGGGCGTGAAACGCCAATAGGGCGCCGCGGCAATGCGGGCAAAACTTACGTTGTCGCCGGGACCGGCAATCAGGCGGAGATAGGCGATTAGATCGCGGACCAGCGTATTCGACAGGATCGAAAGATTCCGGATGACGAACGGGATTCGTCTCGCGCCCAGCTCCCGCACCAGCTGCTCCCGGTGGTTGTGCTTGCGGTAGAGCACCGCCATCGTGCCCCAGCCGTGTCCTTGCGCGTGCAGGCGCTCGATCTCCCCGGCGATCCAGTGGGCCTCCTGTTCGGCCCCGGCCAGCTCCACCACGCGAACGCGCTCGCCCTCCCCGACCGTGGCTTCCAGCCGCTTGTCCGGCAGGAAGCGATCGCGGTTCTGCTCGATCACCTCGCCCGCCACGCGCAGGATTCGCCGCGTCGAGCGGTAATTTTCGGTGAGCGCCAGCCGGGCGTCCTTGTTTCCGGAGGGAACGAGGAAGTATTCGGCGAACCGGCGGAAGCTGGCGAAGGAAGCGCCGCGGAAGCGGTAAATGGCCTGGTCGTCGTCGCCGACGACAAACAGATTCCGGTGACGGCCGGCCAGATGGCGCAGCAGCTCGATCTGCGCGACGTTGGTGTCCTGAAATTCATCGACGAGGATGTAGCGGAAACGCTCAGCCAGCCGCGCGGCGAGCCCGGAATCGTTCCGCAGTCTTCGTTCCGCTTCGAGGATCATCGAGCCGAACGTCATGAGCCGCCGCTCGCGCAGCAGCAGCTCGCTCACGCGGTAGGCGCGGGCGATTTCCCGCTGCCGCGCCAGCTCCGCCTCGCGCACTTCGATATCTTCGGGGGCAAGGCCCTCCCGCTCGGCGTCGAGTTTTCCCGCCAGGGCGTCCACATAGCGGTCGTAATCGTCCGGCGTGACCAGCTCGTCCTGGCAGCGGGAGAAAAAAGAGAGGAAATCGCCCAGCACCTTGCCGGGTTCATTCAATTTCAGATAGCGCTCCAGGCGCAATTCCCGCATGTTGCGCCGCAGCAGAATCCAATGGTCGAGCTTCTCGATCACGTCGAGTTCCGGCTCGACCGGCTTCAGCACCACGTTCAAACAGAACGAGTGGAACGTGCCCATCCAGACGTCCTTGCCCCGCTCGTCGGACCTCTCGACCACCCGCTGCTTCATCTCCTCGGCGGCTTTTCGGGAATAGGTCAGCCCGAGGATGTTGTCGCCCGAGAGGTGCGGGTTTTCTTCGAGCAAACGGGCGATGCGCTCGGTGATGACGCGCGTTTTTCCCGTTCCCGCGCCGGCGACGACGAGCAGGGGACCCTCGTCGTGCTCGATCGCCTGGCGTTGGCGCTGGTTCAGGCTGATCGCCGTTTTGTTTCGCGTGGACATGGAGACAGGTTTCCAGGGTACACAGGGACCAGGCGTAAGAAAAGCGAAATCTCAGCCTCGTGGGGTACGGCCTGACGCCCCGACTGGAACTACCTCTATTCGAGGTCGACCGCAATTTGGATGGTAAGTATCCCTTCTGGACAAGTAGGCAGAAATGCGGTAGCGTACAGTCCGATCAGGCATCTTGCTCGTTCGGTGTCTGGAGCAAGACATGCCGGGGTTTTGTTCGCCATGATGACCGCGTATTTCGATGAATCCTACGCCGCAAAAGGGTACATGGTCATCTGCGGCTGGATTGCCAGTGTCGAAGAATGGGAGCGGTTTGAAATTGACTGGAAACTATTCTTGGCTTCGTACAAAGTGCCGTACTTCCACATGAAGGAATTCGCCCAATCAGTCGGGCCGTACAAGAAGTGGAAGGATGCGCCTTATTTCAGGGCGCGGTTTATCCACGAGGCGCATGGAATTATCCAACAGCACGTGCGCCATGGTTTCGCTTGCTCAGTCGATGACGAAAACTGGCAAGGGACAAACCATATTTACAATTTAAGCGAGAACTTTCCCAGTCCCTACGCGGTTGCCGGCAGGGCGTCCATTGACTGGGCGGAGAAAGTTGCAGAGAAGTCACAGCAGCAAGTGGAGTGTATCTTCGACGATGGCGGCCCCGACAAGTCTGGATTACTACTTGCTGCGGATGTTGCTCCCAAGGCAGTGAGTCCAATTTTCAAGCCGAGCCGAGACGTGCCAGACAGGAAACTCGGGACCCGCCGGGGCATGGTTCAAATTCAAGCTGCGGATTTTCTCGCATACGAAATATCGAAGTATATCAAGGAGATGCTGAACATTGTGGGCACACCCAGGGTAGTCACCAGGGCGGTAAGGGTGCGAGAGTCCTTGAGAATGTTTGGCGCGAACCCTCCCAGGACGTTGTTCTTTGACCAAAAAAAGTTGACCGCATTCTGTTTACATTTTGGCATTGGTCGGCGTACCCTATTGGCAGATGCCACGAACGCGAAAGACCAAGCCTCGCGATGAGAGCCGCAAGAAAATGCGGCCCTACACGCGGGGTGCATTCCACACGCTTCTCAAAAAGGCGATCACGACGCCCGCTCCGAAACCCGCTGCAAAATAGCCCGAAATTGCTGGTTTCCTTCGTGCCTACGGTTGTAGCGGAATGTGTATTCGTCCAGGTAGCTCTGCAAATATTCCCGCGAAGCGGAATGGTAGACGCCGCCGATGCCCCGCTTGATAAGGCTCCAAAACCCCTCGACGCTGTTGGTGTGGATATGGCCGCGCACGTAAACGCGATCGTTATGCCGAATGGTGTAATGCCGATAGCCAGCGGGCTTCTGGTCTTCGGTGAGCATGGCCCCGATGCCGGAATAGGCTCCCAGTTCATCGGTGTAGACAACGCTTCCGGGCTTCACGTGCTTACGAACGAGCGGAAGCAGGCTGGAGCCGCGCACATCGAGAACGGCTCGGGCTACGACCTTGCCCCCGCGCTGGACAATGGCCACAACCGGGGTCTTTTTCTTATCTCCGCGCATCGGACGGCCAGTTCCGTACTTGCGAACCCCGCCGTAGTAGGTTTCGTCGATCTCGACCGTCGGCCCCTCCAATTCCAGGTCGCCATCGGACATGAGGGAGCGAATCTGTCGGAATATGCGCCATGCGGTCTTGTAGGTGACGCCGGTTTCCCGCTGGACCTGTTTGGCGGAAATGCCGCAGCGGGTGGACCCCATGAGGTAGGCCGCATAAAACCAGAGCCGCAGCGAGGTGCTGGACTTCTCGAAAATGGTGCCCGCGAGCGGGTAAATGTGGTGGCCGCAGTGATCGCAAGCGTAAGCGGTGCGGCCATGCACGCGGTAGTGTTTGCGCTCGACGCCGCACTTCTGGCATTCGGTGATTCCGCCGGGCCAGCGTTGCTCTTTGATAAATTCCAGGCAGGCGTCATCGCTCGGAAATTCCTTGTCGAAGTTCCGCACGGTGTAGCGAAGTTCCTTCGGAATGCTCTGTTTGACTTTCATAGCTTCCTCACAGGACAAATGTATCAGGAAGCTCTACTTGTTGTCAAGGGATAATTACTATTTAGATGGTCAGCTCATCTGGGATTGGGAAGTCCAAAAACGCTTCACGCGGGACATAGAGGTTGAACTGCCTGATGCTGTCGCGAGTCGTCTCATATGGCTCGGAATCGTAACGGATGGTATTTACCTTCTCGGAGTTAGGAACAAATCTAACCGCGCAGGGACGGTCTTGAGTCAACATATCGCGATTTATATATTTCATGGAGGCCTCCAAGGGCCAGCGGGGACCCAGGGCGAGCATCTCACTGCAGCGGCACGGAAGCAACGGCTAGCGAGTCCAAACTATCCAAAGTGCTCGGTGCTCGCCCTCGGCCATCCGTGAATCTCCCTCCCGCCTCGCTCCGCGTTTTGACCGTCCCGAAAAGCGGGGCCTATACTGGCCTGGAAGATCAGCGGACGGGAGAACGCCATGGAAAAATCGGTGATTTTGAGCGCAGTGCGCACCCCGATGGGGAAATTTCTGGGTGGCCTCGCGCCCCTTTCCGCAACACAACTTGGCGCCATTGTCGTGCGCGCCGCCGTCGAGCGGGCCGGTATCGACCCCGGCCAGGTGGACGAGATCATCATGGGCAACGTGCTCTCGGCCGGGCTCGGCCAGAACCCGGCGCGGCAGGCGGGCCTCGGCGGTGGTCTTGCTCCCCGCGTGGCCGCCATGACGATCAATAAGGTTTGCGGCTCGGGACTGAAATCCGTCGCGCTGGCCGATCAGGCCATTCGCCTGGGCGAAGCGGAAATCGAGGTCGCCGGCGGCATGGAATCGATGTCCAACGCGCCCTATCTGCTCACCGGCGCCCGCACCGGCTACCGGCTCGGCAACGGCGAGGCGATCGATTCGATGATCCACGACGGCCTCTGGGACGCCTACGAGGATTTTCACATGGGCATTACCGCCGAACTCGTCGCCGAAAAATATAAGATCTCTCGCGAGGAGCAGGACCGCTACGCCGTGGAAAGCCATCAGCGCGCGGTTCGCGCCGCGAAATCCTGTTTCTTTGAATCGCAGATCGTTCCCGTGGAGGTCCCGGCGAAGAAGGGCGAGAAAGTCATCATCAGCAAGGACGAATCGCCGCGCGAGGATTCGACGATCGAAGCCCTGGCGCGCCTGAAACCGGTATTCAAAAAGGACGGCACCGTCACGGCCGCCAATGCGCCCGGCACGAACGACGGCGCTGCCGCCCTGGTTCTGACGAGCGAGCGCGTGGCCGAGCGGCTTGGCAAGAAGCCGATGGCGCGCGTCGTCGCCCAGGCGACCAGCGGCGTCGAGCCGAAATGGGTGATGATGGCGCCGGTCGAAGCGGTGGAAAAACTGCTGGTGAAAACAGGCTGGGACCGCGACAAGGACGTGGATCTGATCGAATTGAACGAGGCGTTTGCCGTGGCCGCGGTAGCGGTGACGCGCGAGCTGCGCCTGGATCCCGGCAAGGTGAACGTGAACGGCGGGGCCGTCGCGCTGGGCCATCCGATCGGCGCTTCAGGCGCGCGGATTCTGGTGACGCTGCTGCACGAAATGGAGCGGCGAAACGTGAAACGCGGTATCGCCGCGCTCTGCCTGGGCGGCGGCAACGCCGTCGCGCTCGCCGTCGAACGGGGATAAAGGAGGTCGTACAAGAGATGCCTGGGTCCCGCGCGATGAACTACCGCACCGCGTTCGCCCTGTACGAGCAGCGCCGCCAGATCGGGGTAGGTGGCTGCGGCATCGTTTATGAGGTTGCCAACGAGGACGGGGAACTGTTCGCCCTTAAGGTTCTTCATTCCAACGTCGAGCGAAGAAGGCTTAAACGCTTTAAGAACGAGATCGCTTTCTGCCAGAGGAACTCCCACGAGAACATCATTCGTATTCTGGATCACGGAGTCACCGAGGATGCCAACGAACAGAGACCCTTCTACGTCATGCCTCTCTATCCGTCGACCCTGAGGGACCTAATTAACAGAGGCATCCCTCACGATGACGTCCTGCGGCTCTTTGACCAGATTCTTAGCGGCGCGGAGGCAGCCCACTTGCTGGGCGTCGTCCACAGGGACCTCAAGCCCGAAAACGTCCTAGTCGGCCCGGCGGACGAGAGACTGGTGTTGGCCGACTTCGGGATCGCTAGCTTCCGAGAGGAGGACCTGCTCACGGCGGTCGAGACGGGGGCAGGGGAAAGGCTTGCCAACTTCAGGTACGCGGCCCCGGAGCAGAAGGAGAGGGGTCGCGAGGCCACCGGGCGCGCCGACATCTTCGCTCTGGGGCTAATGCTAAACGAGATGTTTACTAGCACGGTCCCGAGCGGCACGAATTTCAGGCGAGTCGCGGACGTCTCAGAGAACCACCGATACCTGGATGCTATCATCGACAGCATGATTCGACAGGATCCCGAGCAGAGGCCTGACGCCGTGCGGCGGGTAAAGAGCGAACTAATCGCGAGAGGGAACGAGTTCATTTCCCTCCAGAGGCTCGACCATCTCAAGGCGGAGGTCATCCCGGATGACTCCCCGGACGACCCACTGGTCCGTGACCCGATACGCATCGTCAGCTTTGATTACGCGGGCGCAAGACTAGTTTTTCAGCTTAGCCGGCCACCGGTTTTGAACTGGGTCAGGATCTTCCACGGAGGGCAGTGGAACCGTTCGTCCCTCTCTGGCTACGGTCCGGACAGGTTCGAATTTCAGTCATCTAGGATGAGCGTGCAGAGCCCTCCTGAACAGCAGGTACAGACCGTCGTCGACTACGCCAAGAGCTACGTAGGCGCGGTCAACGGTATCTACAGCGAGCGCGTGGAAAAGGGCCTCCGTGAGCAGCGCGAACAGCTCCGACGCCAGCGCGTCCGGGAGATAGAAGAGGAAGAGCGGAGACAGAGGGTTCTCCGCAACACCCGTCTCTAGGGGGATGGTCGATCCAGTGTTCTGTCCCAACTGCGGTATCGAATACAGGGCCGGATTCACCCGCTGCAACGACTGCGACGTGGATCTGGTGGAGGCACTGCCCTCCGAGTCCTCCGGGGATGAATCCGCCGCAGGCGAAGCCGGCGATGATTCCCTCGATCTGCTCTGGCGCGGCACGCAGGGCGGCATCTTTAACGAAATCTGCCTGGCCCTCGAAGAAGCTGGCATCCGCTTCAACCAGGAAAAACTCGATGCGCGCCTGAACTTCACTTCCGACTACGCCCCGCTCGACATCTGGGTGCCGGCGGCCGAACGGGAAGCCGCGCGGAAAGTCCTCGATGAAACGCTGGAGCGGATCAACCAGCCCGTCGCCCATATGCCGGAGAGCGCTCCCGGGTCTGCCGATGAGGGCGATTGGGAGCAGGCGCCTGCGATTGTCGAAGATCCCCACCCCGATGACGCGACCGCCGAAGCGTGGTCGGGCGAGCAGGAGCGCACGGCCCTGTTCCTGAAATCCTGCCTGGCGGCAAATGGCATCGGCTGTTATGTCGCGGAGGGGGAATCAGGAACCTTTTCCGTGCGTGTGCTTCCCGAGGACGAAACCAGGGCGAAAGAGATTGTTCGCCAGGTCGTCGAGGGTATTGCGCCCGAATAGCGCCGCCTTCGCTCTTGCTTTCTCCGTTTCGGCGTGATTCCCTGGTGTTCCCAATATCTTTCGACCCTGCGGAGGGAATTTGAATCTAGACGCCATCAAAATTGCCGGAGTCGTTGGCGCGGGAACGATGGGCAACGGCATCGCTCATGTTTTCGCCCGCGGGGGCTACCAGGTGATTTTGTGCGACGTGGAACAGAGCCGGCTCGACCGCGCCCTCGCCACGATCAGCAAGAACCTCGACCGCGAAATCAAGCGCGACAAACTGGCCGAAGCCGATAAGCCCGCGGTTCTCGCCCGGATTCACCCCGCCACCGGTTTCGAAGCTCTCGGCGCCGCGGAGATCGTTGTCGAAGCCGTGCCCGAGCAGCCGGCCCTCAAGCGGCAGGTGATCTCCGAACTGGGCCGCCTTCTCGATCCCAAGGTTGTCATCGCCTCCAATACCTCTTCGATTTCCATCACGGCGCTGGGCGCATCGAGCGGCCGGCCCGACCGCTTCATCGGGATGCACTTCATGAATCCGGTTCCGGTGATGACGCTGGTCGAGGTGGTACGCGGTCTGGCGACCAGCGAGGAAACCGTTGCGCTCGTCCTCGGCCTGTGCGAGCGGCTGGGGAAAACGCCCGTCGCCGCGAGCGATGCGCCCGGATTTGTTTCCAATCGCGTGCTCATGCCGATGCTCAACGAGGCCATGTACGCCGTGCTGGAGGGCGTCGCCACGGTCCAGGCCGTCGATCAGGTCATGAAGCTCGGAATGAATCATCCGCTCGGCCCGCTCGAGCTGAGCGATCTGATCGGCCTGGACGTTTGCCTGGACATCATGGAAGTGATGCACCGCGGCCTGGGCGATTCGAAATACCGGCCGTGCCCGCTGCTGCGAAACATGGTCGCCGCGGGCTGGCTGGGCCGCAAAACGGGCTGCGGCTTCTACGTCTATGAGGGCGGAACGGCCTCGCCCAATCCGGCCCTTGGCGTCGGGGCCGTTCGCCGATAGGGTGCGTCAGGGGAGGCCGGTCCCCTGCGGCCGGCCGCATCGTTGCCCCGCTGATCGCGCAGACCGCTTTGGGGGTGAGGGGAAGGGCTTCGCAGTCGAATCTTTCCTTTGCTTTTTCTTCGCCTGATGGTAGGATGCCCCCTTGCCTCACGGGACGACGTTCCCGGAAGGCTTTTTTCTCTGGTAAACTCTGGCCGCCGGCAGCTTTCCGCAAGACACCGGCCGCAACAACGAGGTGGAAAATGGCCGAAGAAAAATCCAAACTACTCGAAAACGCAATCGCTCAGATAGAAAAGGACTACGGCAAGGGATCGATCATGCGGCTGGGCAGCCGCGACGTGATGGTTCCGGTGAGCGTGATCCCGACCGGCTCGCTCGCGCTCGACGCCGCGCTGGGCGTCGGCGGGCTGCCGCGGGGCCGCGTGGTGGAGATTTTCGGGCCGGAATCGAGCGGAAAAACGACCCTGGCCCTGCACGTCGCGGCCGAGGCGCAGAAGATGGGCGGGCAGGTAGCCTTTATCGACGCCGAACACGCGCTCGATCCCGCCTACGCCCGCAAGCTGGGCGTCGACGTGGACAACCTGTTGGTCTCCCAGCCCGATAACGGCGAACAGGCGATCGAAATTGCCGAGGCGCTGATCCGCTCGGGCGGGGTGGACGCCGTGGTGATCGATTCGGTGGCCGCGCTGGTGCCGAAATCGGAGCTCGAGGGCGAAATGGGCGAGCCGCAGATGGGCCTGCAGGCGCGGCTGATGTCGCAAGCCCTTCGCCGCCTGACCGGAA
>Ga0307374_10009409_pt1 | contig 14402 bp, 16 predicted proteins | sample OX3MG_FD_202532 | JGI IMG/M metagenome (GOLD analysis project Ga0307374, IMG submission 202532) | Soil microbial communities from Risofladan, Vaasa, Finland - OX-3 | ecosystem: Environmental > Terrestrial > Soil > Coastal area > Acid sulfate soil | place: Finland: Risofladan, Vaasa | collected... | reverse complement strand
ATTTTATGGGAGAGCGGGATCGGCTCCGATGTGATGAAACCAATCGCCGCGCCGATCGTCGGCGGAATGATCACTTCGACGATTCACGTTTTGATACTGGTGCCGGTGTTCTTCGCAATCATGAAGGAACGCAGCCTTTGAAAGCCGCGGGCCGCACGCGCAATCATGGTGACAGGAAAATGAAACCCGAATTCGACGACAAAGCCGCACGCACAGACACGGGTCTCCCCGTCTATAACGAGCGACTCCTCGGAATGCTACTTGTACTCGGATTTGTGAACATCGTGAATCCAGTCAGTGTTCATGAATCCCGCTGCGCCTCACGGCGTGGTCTGCCTCCATATCGAAAAATACTAAGTAATGGCCCGCGCGGTCATGCTTGCGGCGGCATTTGCGGACCACGAACTACCTTCCCCGGCATCGCACCGGTCGGCTGGCCGTCTGCGAAAGTGACCTCGCCATTCACGATCGTAAATTTATAGCCGTCCGCACGCTGCACGAACCTGCGTCCGTTAGCCGGCAAATCGAAGACCATTTCCGGCGGATGTAGCCGCAGCCGCTCGAAATCGATCAGGTTAATATCCGCCTTCATGCCCGGCGCGAGCGTTCCGCGATCGAGCATGCCATAGAGTTGCGCCGTGTCGTGCGTTTGGCGCTTTACCGCAAACTCGAGCGGTAGCCGTTCGCCGCGACTGCGATCACGCACCCAGTGCGTCAGCATATAGGTGGGCATACTGGCATCGCAGATCAATCCGCAATGCGCACCGCCGTCGCTTAATGACAGTACAGTATTGGGATTGGTTAATTGCGGCAGAATGGCGTCGAAGGAGTAGGTCCTGTACGCCAGCGGCATATAGATGATCTCGCGGCCGTCGCGTTCGAGCAGCGTGTCGTACGCCACCTCTTGCGCCGTGCGATGCATCCTTTTTGCGCGCTCCCGGATGCTGCTGTCCGCGGTTGGTTCGTATTCCGGAGGATCGCCGAGTGAGAATTGATGCTGAAAGCCGGCGACCATCCCGAGCGTCTGTTCGTCTTTCACCGCCGGCAAGTCATTGAGAATTTGCGCCCGCACCTGCGGATCGCGCATCCGCGCGACGCGCTCCTCATGGCTGAGCCCCGCCATCAACTGCCGATAGCTGCGATGGGTGCTGAAGGGATGCACCGAGCTTTGCAAACTCATCAGAGATCCCGCCGGACGGGCCCCGACTTGCGCCAGCATATGCGCACCCTGCCCATTGCTGCGTTCAATGAATTCCAGAACTTCGCGCATCTTCATCCCGGAGCGACGTGAGATCAGCGCGGCCAGGGAAATCGGACGCCCAGTTTCCACCGACAGCCGGGCCGTCCATTCGAGATTCGCGTCATCGCCAGTAATATCCGAAATAATCTCGAACACCCCGTGGCCCGCTTCCCCCAGCGCGCGGCCGATCCCAATCACCTCGTCGAGTGCCGCGAAGGTGCCCGGAACGAATGCCTTATCGCGCGTGCGATGCACCAACGTCCGCGAAGTGCTGATACCGAGCGCTCCCGCTTTGAGCCCATCGCGCACAACTGCCGCCATGCGTACTATATCTTCGGGCGTCGCCGGCTGGTTTTCCGCGCCGCGTTCGCCCATCACGTAGGCTCGCACCGCGCAATGCGGCACGTGGGTTCCCACATCGAGTACGCGCCTCATTCCTGAAAGCGCATCGAGGTATTCCGCAAACGATTCCCACTCAAAGTTGATGCCGGCGGTCAAGGTCTCCGTCGGTATGTCTTCCACGCCGTCCATCATGCTGATGAGAAACGCTTCTTTGCCGGGTTGGACCGGGGCAAAGCCGACTCCGCAATTGCCCATGACGAGCGTCGTGACGCCGTGCCAGCTTGACGGTGACAGATAAGGATCCCAGGCCACCTGGCCGTCGTAATGGGTGTGAATATCGACCCAGCCGGGAGTCATCAGCAAGCCGCTCGCGTCAATTTCGCGATGCGCCGAACCAGCCCTACCGCCAACGCTGGCGATCTTTCCGTCGGCAAGCGCGAGGTCGCCCACGAAGCCCGGCCTCCCAGTGCCATCGATAATCATGCCATTGCGTATCGCGAGGTCGTTCATTCGATGGTTCTCCTGCGATGGTTTTCACGGATTGCGGTTTCCCCTCATTGGCGCAGCGCCCTGGCATTCATTCATCGGCAGTGCACTTTGAGGGCGAAAGGGCAATTACCGTGGCTCATCCATCGGCAATTTCTAGCACAGTAGGAACAGCCGGTGACAATGAAACATTGAAGCCACTGGAGAGCATGTCCCTTCTATCCTTCCGCACGCGAAAGGCTATGGCCGCAGCATCCCAAGCGCGGCGGTAGGCCGAAACCCCTTTTGACTGAGCAAGCCCGGCTGTTAGTGGAACCGGGCGCTCCGCGCGGTACTTAGCGGTTCGACCTTTCAAGAATATCGGAATGCCGAAAGGCTAACGTCCCGTGCGGTAATCTCGCTCTGCAGCGACGATTTCCAATCGCCGGACTTGGTACTCCATGGAACCAAACCAATCGCAGGTCCCGTGGTTTATCTGGTCCACCCAAGATAGAGTTAAAAGGTCAGGATCGAAACGAGACGCGGGTCTGACTTTGATCCAGCCCCACAGTCGTCATTCGCTCCCCTTCGACCACGTCTCGCCAGACCAATCCAACGTCTGGATCCAAGGATTGACTGAGAGGCTTGTATACTTTCGATTTTTCCAGAAACTGCAATTGAGTTAATGCTCGTTCCGTGGCCGCCTGGCGTTACTCGACGCAGCCGCTGCGACACCAGCGCAACTTCCGGCAAATTTTGCAACGCGACAGCATGTACTTGTGGTACCTTCATGAGCGCTACATTCAGCAAACAACAACAGGAGGACACGTAAATGAGTAGCGGAACAAGCGACAAGATTAAAGGCCGCATCGAGGAAGCGGCGGGAGTCTTGACGAACGATCAGCGCCTGAAAAATCAGGGAAAGATGGACCAGGCTAGTGGCAAAGTGAAGAAGGCTGTCGAACGCGTGGTAGACAAAGCGAAGCGCTAACTGGAGACGCGCGCCCTGAACGAGATCACTTCAACATGAGGAACTAACGTTGTGAATGGTAAGCACAAAGTGCTGGCTATAATTCCTGCGATAGCGCTTGGGATTGCGTTCGCAATCCCGGCGCTCGCGCTGGATACGAGCAGCAATCCTCCCGTATCAGCCAGTACTTCAATGAATCAGGCAGGCGAATACACCCAAGGGGCCGTGCAAAACGCTTATGTTGGAACGGTTACGGCGTTGCGAGACACGGCAATCACCGCCGAGATTAAAGCAGCTTTCGTGAGTGAGATGGACATCAGATCCTTCGACATTCATGTTACTACCACGGCCGGCGTGGTGACACTGGATGGCCATGTACCGAACTCAGATATGGCGGCTCGCGTTGAGGCAATAGCGAAAAACACCGAGGGCGTTCGAGATGTAGCTAACAATCTGCGAGTATCCTCTTCGGCCTCCCAGAACTAGGAGCACGCCCGAAGGTGCCGCGATTATTGGCCATGGGCCACATTGGCCTGTCGAGCGTCATAGTCGGCACTAACTCATTGCACTGCAACCGACTAACGACGACGACTGCTCCTGGCTACCGTCGAAGTCAACTATCCAAGCTCGCACGCCCGGACCACATTATTGTGGGGCATGCATATTCCGCAACGTTATAGTGCTTCGTCTTTGCCAAGCCATTATGCACAACCGCGTGCGGCTGATACGGCGCCGAATACGTAGTCGTGGTGTGTTTCTGCACGGTCCCACCATTCGGATCCGTCGTTACAGTGGTTGTGCTTTAATCCGAAGGCGCGTACGGTGCCGGCTGTAAATATGTCCTTTGCTCGATGCCGTTATCATAACGGGTCGTCGTGGTCGTGTTTTCATTTCCAAGCGGCGGCGTCAGAGGTGGAGTGAAAGTGTCATATTGCCTGGTGGAGGTCTCGGTGACATGAGTAGTAGGCGCACAGCCGGCTAGCCCGATTACGGCAATCCCGGCCCCAACGATCATTGCGAACTTCATTGTGTGTTTTATAGGGCGACAATCCTGTCGATCTTGTTTTCGGCAGAAAGCTGATAAAAACCGAAAATCTCGCCTCGAGATTTATCGATTTCATGCTCGGACTAGGAGCCGAGTACGCTTTCTGAGGGACTACGATACTGTTAATCTTTTGACCATGTAGATACATGGGCCAGACGCACTATCGTGGCGTTTCCGTACCGCAAGAAACGGCTTATATCAGCAGCACCCCCCTACCGGGCTTCGAACTTTATGCTGGCGCAGTTGCCGGGCGACAGGCAGCAGGGCCGGCGATATAATGATAAAGGGCCAATAGAGTGGATAGTGGAGACGTAGAGATTAAAGGACTTTTGAGCGCTGGCGGTTCGATTCGATATCACGGTCGGAGAGCAATCCCGCCGCGGCGACCGATTTCGTTATGAGCGTCGAACACTGGATCGATCTCAAGTGCCATCCGTCCGCACGCCCTGACACGGTGCGCGCCATCCAGGTGCGTGTACGCCGATCGGAGACCGCCGAACTTCAGATGACGTTCCGCCTCGATGGAGATATTCCCCGGATCCGGGTTCCTTTGCCGGGCGTGCCTCGATTCGCTCCGCAGCTCTGGCGCCACACTTGCTTCGAAACCTTCCTCGCGGTCGAAGGGCAACCGGCGTATCACGAATTCAATTTCGCGCCGTCGGGAGAGTGGACCGTCTACGCCTTCCGCGGCTATCGCGACGGCGGTCCGGTTACGAACGAAACGGGGAGCCCGCACATTGCCGTGCGCGCTACCGGCAGCCGGCTTGAGCTCGATGCCCTTGTCCGGCTCGACGACTTGTCAGCGGTCCACGCGTGCGCTTCCCTCCGAATCGGCCTCGCGGCGGTCATCGAATCGAGCGCTGGACACTCGTATTGGGCGCTTCGCCATCCGCTCGACAAACCGGATTTTCATAACGCCGATGGATTCGCATTGGTGTTTGATCCGAATCAGGCAAAACTGGGCTGTGCCATAACAGATCGGCTGCGCGGCCTAAAATAGACATTTGATGAAGCACTCCCGACCACGAGGTCTCAGCCGGCGGCGCGTCGAGAACCTGCTATCTAAAACGAAGTATGACCGTTCCACCGGTGGCCGAATTGACCTTCTTTCCCGGCACTTCCTGGGACATCCTTACGAACCAAATCCCTTGATTGGTTCTGCCGATTCATCGGAAGTATTCACGGCTTCCCTCGACGGATTCGACTGTGTCACGTTCATCGAGACAATTTTGGCGCTCGCGCGCGCTGCGAACGTTGATGACTTCATCGAGTGGTTAAGACAGATTCGGTATGAACAGGGCCGCATTCAATGGAAATGGCGAAATCACTACATGACGCTTTGGATTCGCAACAATATAAGCGAAGGGATAATTAAGCCGTTTTCGATGCCGGGCATTCCCACTCTCAGCAGGGAGCGCGTCCTGAATCTCGTACCCGGACTCGCTGCACAGCGGACTCGGGTCAGATGTGTACCAAAGGCGTCACTGCCGCGGCTCGCAACGAAGTTGCAGAACGGTGATCTGATTTTTTTCGTCTCCACACGCAAGAATCTCGATGTGTTTCATGCCGGAATCATCGTGCGCGATGGCGAAAGCCTGCGCATGCGTCACGCATCGCGCAGCCAGGGTATGGTCGTGGAACAGGAATTGAGCACATTTCTCAAGGACAATCGGATGGTCGGCGTCATTGCGGTGCGGCCGCAAGACGTTATGGAACGCCCCGCGGCAACTAAACTGGGACATCGGGTTTGTCGATGAGGCGAATGCCCTCCTCGCGGAAAAGAGCTGGCGCCAAGCGGCGGGGTCGAATGTGAACATCGTCTATCCAAAAGACTATTCGTCCATAAGTATTCGGAGACTGGTCGACGACGCCGATTCCGATGTCCTCTTTGTCGGCGATCCGCGCGTGAACATCGAACCCGGACCGCGGATGTTTGATCGAATGGCGCAGGTCATACGCGAAACCGGCGCCGGCTGGGTTTATGCCGATGCGGCCGGCTATCCTCGCATCGACTATCAGAGCGGGAGCATCCGCGACGGTTTCGACTTCGGCCCAGTAGTTGGCGTGTCAGTTCAGGCGGCGCGTCAATCTGGAACCGACAGCGTATTGAAGTGGGGCGGACTATACGACCTGCGGTTACGAATCTCGGAGAAGCACGCCATCGTGCGGATTCCCGAAGCATTGTACGGCGCATCGATGATTGATGCGCGGCCGACGGGTGAAAAACAATTCGATTATGTCGATCCGCGCAATCGCGATTACCAAATTGAAATGGAGAGCATCGCCACGGCGCATCTCAAACACATTGGCGCCTGGCTGCCGCCGCACTTCGAGGACGTTCCAGATGCCGCGGAAGCATTTCCAGTAAGGGCTAGCGTCGTTATCCCGGTTCGGAATCGCGAGCGGACAGTTCTCGACGCTGTGCAAAGCGCCCTCGTCCAGCGCGCTGATTTCGACTTCAACGTAATCGTCGTCGATAATCATTCCACGGATCGGACCACAGAGATCTTGCGCGGGATTAGCGACTCGCGTTTCAAACACATCGTTCCCGAACGCCGGGACCTGGGAATCGGTGGATGCTGGAACGAGGCGATTTACTCCATGCATTGCGGACAATACGCCGTCCAGCTTGATTCTGACGACCTGTACATCAGTGACGGCGTCCTTCGCCGGGTTGTCGCGGAACTTGAAGCTGGGCCTTATGCGATGGTCGTCGGCTCCTATACGATGGTCGATTTTTCGTTGAAGGAGATTCCGCCCGGCCTGATTGACCATCGCGAATGGAGTCGCGAGAACGGAAGAAACAATGCGCTCCGGGTCAATGGCCTTGGCGCGCCGCGCGCATTCAATACTTCGGTTCTGCGCCGTATCGGATTTCCGAATGTCAGCTATGGCGAGGATTATGCAGTAGCGCTGCGCTTCAGCCGTAATTACGAGATCGGCCGCATCTATGATTCCCTTTATCTTTGCCGCCGATGGGAAGGCAACAGCGACAGCGCCTTGCCGCACGAGGTTGCGAATCGGTACGATCTGTACAAGGACTGGCTTCGATCTATCGAGATTCAGGCTCGGATGCGAAGATGATCCACGAACTGCAAGAACTCTTTAAGCGACAGGTACGGGCTTGGCCGCAACTCGCGAAAGGTATTGAAGGTCTTGCCCGGGCTAAGACCCGGCGAGTACAGATCGATTGGTTCGACATATACATCCGTCACATACCTCATCGAGTCGCCAGCACAACGGCGGCGGTCGATCGGCAGTCGGTTGCGAAACGCCCGTGCTTCTTGTGTTCAGGAACTCTGCCCGCGGAGGAGGAGGGTGTGCAGTTCGATGAGGACTTCACGATCTACTGCAATCCGTTTCCGATCGTGGATCATCACCTGACCATCGCTCACCGGGAGCACAGCTTGCAGCGCATCGCGAACGAGTTTGGAAAGATGCTGGACCTTGCGACAGCCCTGCCTGGATACTTCGTTATCTATAACGGTCCAGAATGCGGAGCGTCCGCACCAGACCATATGCACTTTCAGGCTGGCTCGCGAGGATTGTTTCCGATCGAACTGGACACCGCCGGAATGGCTGGGATTACTGTGCCGAACTACACAAGAAATGTATTGTTATTTCGCGGCCGCGATCGATCCGCTTTAATTGCTCGAATTGATCGTGCGATCGATTTACTCGCGGAAACGACTGGCAAACGGCCAGAACCATTGGTTAACATTGCGGTCTTTCATGAGCGAGGAGAGTGGTTCATCTATCTGTTCCCGCGAGGAAAACATCGGCCACAGGTCTTTCACACCGGCGAACTGACAGTGAGTCCGGCATCGATTGATTTGTGCGGAATAGTTGTCGTACCGATAGCGCATGATTTCGAAGGGATTACCGGTGACGCGATTGCTGCGATTTTTCGCGAGGTCACTTTGCCTGACGATCAGTTTCGGGAAGTTGCCGAGAAGCTGGAGAGTTCGCGTTGAGCGTATCAGTGGGGCTGATCGAAGGACAATCCGCCGTCGAAGTCGAATTGACGGGAGCGTTTATCGATACTTCCGGCAAGCCTTACCTACCTGGCCGATACAGATTTACTTCTGAAGTTACACTTGCTCCGTCGGACATGGCATCGTGCGCGTTTGCGCTGAACGATGTCACGATCGGCATCGGATTTCATTGGGAACGCAAGGAGCGCCAGGTGTTCCGTGGGGCTTTTCGCCTCGTAAAACGAGCAGCCGGTCTTACTGTAATCAATGATATTTCGCTTGAAGAGTACGTCACGAGCGTGATTTCATCCGAGATGAGCGCGTCCTGTCCGCTTGAACTGCTGAAGGCTCACGCGGTGATTTCGCGCAGCTGGATGTGGTTTCCGAAAGCGAATCTCTCTCGCTTCGGAGGCGGGCAGTGTGATGGTCTCGATGGTCGCGAAATCCTTCGCTGGTACGGCCGCGAAGCGCACCCGGACTTCGATGTGTGCGCCGACGACCATTGCCAGCGTTATCAGGGTATCACTAAAGCATTCTCTCCGGCTGTAGCCGAAGCGGTTCGCGCGACAGCCGGCGAGTTTCTTCGTTACGGCGGCGCTATTTGCGACGCTCGGTTTTCCAAGTGCTGCGGCGGAATAACCGAGCGCTACGCGACGGCCTGGGAGGACAAGGATATTCCGTATCTCAGATCTAATTACGACGGTCCGTCGGCTCAATCCCAAGTTTACAGTCATGAGATGTGGATACGCTCCAACCCGTCGGCTTACTGCAATACAAACGATTCGGAGATCCTCTCGCGCCTGCTCCCGGGATTCGATCAGGAGACTCGCGATTTCTATCGTTGGCGTATTACCTACTCGCCCGGAGAACTCGCCGATCTGATCGGATCGAGACTGGCCGTGGACCTTGGTCCGATTCGCGAGGTGCGCGCGCTCGCACGCGGATCGTCAGGCCGGATATATCGACTGAAGGTAACCGGGGAACGCGATTACGTCGTCATCGGCAAAGAACTGGAAATTCGCCGGGCTTTATCGCGCACACATCTTTACAGCTCTGCATTCGTCGCGGATATAGAGTCGGGGCGCTTTGTCCTGAGAGGAGCCGGCTGGGGACATGGTGTCGGCCTATGCCAGATCGGCGCCGCAGTCATGGCCAATGAGGGCAAGACCTACACAGAAATCTTGCAGCATTACTATAGTGGAACGACCGTCAGCGCGTGATGTCCGCAGCCGCGCGTTCACAATGTACTTGTCCAGCAACGTGGCCGCCGTTTCAAACTAAGGCAACGCGATCGCGGTATGCCAGGCGCGCGCCGCAGTCATATTGCCCGTGACGACGAACTTACCCGCGTGAAAAAGCTCGGCGCTTTTTAGCGGCGACAGTGCCTTCGATACGCCGAAGCCGCCAGCAATCAGAACGTCGCCGTCGGCGAGCGCGGTTGCGGTATGATCCATGCGCGCGGCCTTCATGGTCATCTGACAGCCGCCAGTCTTTTTAATCGTCTCTTTGACGCAGGTGAAGGTCTGCGTGAGTGGATCGTAGATTTCGGCCGTTCTGAGAGACGCTCCCGAAGATGCCGTCCACATACCCGTCACACCCGTGCCGGCGCCGGTCAGTGCGATAGTCGCGCTGCCGTCGAAGCCGCCCGCCATCAATACCGTACCGTCGCTGAGCAGGGTCGCGGTATGCCACGCGCGGTGGTCATGCATCGTGGCGACTGGCGTGAAAGTGCCAACGAGGGGATTCGTGCCAGGATTGAAGATCTCCGCGGTATTTTGCACCGCGCCGGATCCGTTGAAGCCTCCCGCGATCAATACGGTACCGTCATTGAGCAGGGTTGCGGTTTGCCCGGCGCGAGTCGCGTGCATATTGGCGATCGCGGTGTAATTATCGGTATTGGTATCCAGTATTTCGGCGGTGTTCAGCCCGGTGCCGGCCAGATCGGCGAATCCGCCGGTCACCAGAACCGAAGTCTCATCCTGCAGCAGTGTTGCGGTATGCATCATCCGACCGACCAGAGGATTACTAGTATTGGTTACATGGTCGTCAGGATGAATCACGTCTGAAGTGCGGCATGAGTCGAGGTCCGGACCGTTGCAGAGTCCCGCGATTGCCACGAAATGACCCTCGATATGAGGCGCACCGGCAGGAATATCCAGGGACGGAAAGAATGCGCGCGGATTGGTCATCGGTTGCAAGGTTGGGAGTGTCGGCACCGCGAAGGTTCCGGTCGTGGGGTCGTACGCCTCGAAATCGTCAAGCGTTAGGATGTTGAAGGTTATCGATGAACGAGCCGGCCGAGCGCTGCCACGGAATCCGCCGATCATATAGATCTCGCCGGCGTCGTTGTTAGATTCGGATTCCGCGGTGTCAAACATCACCTGCGACTGATGCGTCGCGCGTGGCGTGGTCATCGCGCCGGTAACGACGAACTTCCTGAAACTGACGCTGTAGAATTCCGCGCTCTCCGTTACATTGCCACCTGTACTGACGCCGCCGGCGATTAATACATCGCCGGAAATAGGTAGTCGCGGTGGCTTCGCGCCGGCCTCAGCGAATACTGGCGTGCTGTAAAGAATCAGGAGCGAAAGTAGGATGCTCGGCAGGCGATGTCGAGGGTAGTCGAGCAACATGGCAGTGGGGGACGATGATGGCATTCTTTGCAGTTTCCTTTAGTGAGCATTGGAAGTCCGGAAGAAGCAAAAGAGATGCCGATACCGGGAATCGTGACGAATAGCAGATTCCAGCATTTAACAGGCTACAAGAATATCGAAAACTGCGCAGCCTGTAATTTTGACATCGCTTCGGTGCCCGCAGGATCGAACCGGTGGAACATCGCTTCGTGTTTGAAGCATGTAATGGTCATTTAATCGACCGATTAATGCGCGGAGTCCTCCATCGAAACTGGACTTCAGAGGTCGCCTGCTTTCCGCGGATTCAGCGTCGCGGACCGCGCGGCGCCGTTCCGTTGCGACAGATTCAGATCATTCGGACGCGAAAGCTCGGCGATGCGGGCGGCCGGTTCGGCCAAGTCCCCAGCGGGACTCAGCGTCGGCGCCGAAATTCGCCTGGCGTGACACCGATGACGCGATGAAAGCAGTCGGTCAAATGGGCCTGGCTGGAAAATCCTACATCCAGCGCGATTTCAATGATCGGCATCTCCGTCGCACGGAGCAGCACTTTGGCCCTTTCGAGTCGCCGCTCGGTGAGGTAGCGATGCGGCGGCAATCCAGTAGCGGCTCTGAACGCACGGCTGAAATGATGCCGACTCAGTCGGGCCTCGTCGGCGAGCGCGCCCAGCGACAACTCCTTGCCGAGATCAGCCTCGATACGGTCGCGGACCCGTCGAAGGGCTCGCCCCGCGAGTTCGCCCTGGGCGGGCGCAAGTTCCCTCGAGTGACCACTCAGGCGAAACGGGTGAAGCGCGAGCGAGTCGGCGAGGGAGTCGGCGTAGAGCGAACCGCGTTCGCTCGGCGAACGGAGTTCCTCGGCGGGCGCGCTAACCATCGATGAGATTAGCGGATCGACAAAGCCCAACCGCATACGAAACGAAGCCAGCCAGTTTCTCGCGTCACGCGCCCCCAGCAAACTCTCTAACCGCTCATGTGGCAGATCGACGGTGGTGACGCCGAGGATACCGCCACGGCGAAATGTCGCGCTCGACCCCGGCGGCAGGACGTTGACCTGCCCGGGCATCGATCCGTCGGGACCCCATACGCCGCGCGAGCGCCGGTAAACCGGCCCCTCGGTGTGCAGGGAGACGAGCAGGTCGGGAATGTCGATGAGGTCGAAGCGGTCGATGTTGACGCGCCATGAACAGACCGAGAGATCGCGCCAGCCGGAGCCCTCGCTCGAGACGGTTGGGCCGCTGCCGAAGCTCGCGGCCAGGAACTCTGAACCGGGGAAACGAACCGGCCGCGACTCTGCGGTTCGCATTACCATCCGCCCAAATTAGGGCAAATATAGACTTGACTAACCTACGCATCCGCACTATCTTCAGGGCATGGACGCGAAGGAATACACCCCGACAACCTTGGTTGATGCGATTCGCTACTACTCTGATGAGGACCGCTGCATCGCCTATATGGTCTCCCGCCGCTGGCCGGACGGGATCGTCAAATGCCCGACCTGCGGCAGCGCCAAGGTCCATTATCTGGCCAATCAGCGCCGCTGGAAGTGCAGCACCAAACACCCCAAGCCCCAGTTCAGCGTCAAGGTCGGAACCATCTTCGAGGACTCGCCCCTCTCGCTGACCAAGTGGCTGCCCGCAGTCTGGTTGATCGGCAATTGCAAGAACGGGATCAGTTCCTGCGAACTGGCGCGCGACCTGAAGGTTTGTCAGAAGACCGCATGGTTCATGCTCCATCGCATCCGGTTCGCGATGCAGCGCGGCAGTTTCGCGAAATTCGGCGGGAGCGGCCCGGTCGAAGCCGACGAGACTTTCATCGGCGGCCTCGCGCGCTTCATGCACAAGGACGCAAAGGCTAAGAAGATAACTGGCACTGGCGGATCGGGAAAAGAACTCGTGATGGGCTTGCTGGATCGAGAGACTGGCAAGGTGCGCGTTAAGCACTTGTCGAATCGCAAGCGCCACACCCTTCAGGCGGAAGTGCGCGCGAACGTCGAGGCGGGCGCGGAAGTGTTCACCGACGAACTGGCATCCTATACCGGACTCGACAAGGATTATGTCCATCAGTTCGTGAATCATGCCGAAGAGTACGTTAGCGGCAATGTTCACACGAACGGAATCGAGAATTTCTGGTCGCTCCTCAAGCGCGGCCTGAAAGGAACTTACGTCAGCGTCGAACCCTTCCATCTGTTTCGCTATCTCGACGAGCAGGCGTTCCGGTACAACGAGCGCAAGAACGATGACGGCGACGGCGGCCGTTTCTCGGAAATTCTGTCCACGGTTGTCGGCCGCCGCCTGACCTATAAGGGGTTGACGGGCAAGACGGATGATGTGCCTGTTCGAGCCGGAGCCTGAAGCGTCAGGGGCGCGGGAAACGGAGAAAATAATGAGTAGACCAAAGCAATCCACCTTGGTCATCCCGCCGGGCGACGATCCAGGTGGAGACACGCCATTCGAGCGGTTCGACAACATCATGAAGCGAATCCTAGCCACGCCGAAAGAGGAAGTGGACCGGCGGATAGCCGAAAATGCAAAACCGCGCAAGAAGGCTCCAAAGAAGGAATCCACGAAATGGCGAAGTTGATAATCGTGCACGAAGGTCGCAGCAACACAGAGTTACTTCTTAATGTTGACCACATCATCTATGCACGCAGCGCTCCGAGCGAAGTCACCCCAAGTGAAACCTCAGTTGGTCTCCTTGAGCATCACATCTTCGCTATTCGCGAGACGGTCCATCAACTGCTTGCCCTTTCAGAGGCTGCGGAGGAAAAGTGATGCGGCTTCTGAGCAACACTTCCTGCGCGTCTTCCAAAGCTTGTTTGGCTTCTCGAATAGTCAGGCCATTCAGTAGCATGACGATCTTGTCTGCAAGCGATAAAGGCACATCGGTCTCGTCTGTTATCACCATTTTTATTTTCCTCTTCGCAAGCGCACTAGCCAGTACGCCCGCGTTTGCTGTTGATCTAAATGCCCCCGCAACAAAGAGAGTAACAATCGGCTCGGAAATCGAGCGCGGTCAGTCCGCGATCATCAACCAAGCCATGTCGAATATAGGTGATTCTCTTCCGCAGTTCGATGAATCTCTTCTTGACGTGCTCACTCAAGAAAAGCAAAAGAATACCGACACAGATGGCTTTTATCTCGGTGCCTACTACGAGATGTGGCTCCAAATGAAGACCGCTGTCGAAAATCCGGGCGTGGCGTCTGAGGACGAAATTAAGGCCGCCAACGATTCGGCGACCACGTACTTTCGTGAGTTCCGCAGAAGGCAAAAGCAAATGCAGATCGACGACGCCACCTTTTACAAGGCGCTTAGCATCGATGCCGCACCTGGTGGCCCCTCTTTCGAGCAGACAGAGGCAATGCTCAGAGAATGGGACTCTAAAGTTGGATTGACGCATTGACGCGCTCCTCGAACTAAACTCCAAGACGGTTGATGAGACGCTTGCGTATATTCATCAAGGTCTCGTCGCTCAAAGGAATATCCACGCAGTGGATTTTCAAAAGTGCATCCAACACTGGCGAATTAAACTCGCGCCCTTCGGATATTTCGACTAGCTCCTCGCGAACGTAACCCGCAAATAGGTCCGCAGCCTGAAGCGGATAAAAATTGTCATCTGTGTCATGGCGGAAGCCTTTTATTACTCGCGCCGCCTTAACCGGCAAATCCTTAACTGCCCCCCTGTACATGTTCTGCAACTGATTCGGACTCATGATTTCCTTGTCAAAAATGAACT
>Ga0307374_10009406_pt1 | contig 14403 bp, 8 predicted proteins | sample OX3MG_FD_202532 | JGI IMG/M metagenome (GOLD analysis project Ga0307374, IMG submission 202532) | Soil microbial communities from Risofladan, Vaasa, Finland - OX-3 | ecosystem: Environmental > Terrestrial > Soil > Coastal area > Acid sulfate soil | place: Finland: Risofladan, Vaasa | collected... | reverse complement strand
TGGGATTTGGGCAGGGTTTGGATGTAGAGAAAGTCGCCGGGACGCCCCTCTTCGCGCTTCATGCGCGCCTCAGCCGCCTCAACATAGCGATTGAATGCCTTCACCGTCTTCGGGCTCAGGTTGGCCCCATAGAGATCGGACGGACCCGTCACAGACAGTCCGGCCACTGCCAATAAGGGCAACAAAAGCAGACTCGAGAAGGGACGCCCCACGGCCCGTTTATTTCGAGCGATCATAAGCACCTTTAAGGGTATCATGCCCTGCGTCCAAACCCCAAAAGGCCTTGCACGCTGATGGCGGCTGCCGGACCGTTCCGCTCCCAGCCCCTTCCCTCAGGCCGGCATCGGAACGCGGTTGCGAGCATTTCCTTCATGCCCGAACGGCGGCCGCACCTTCTATAAGTCTCGCTACCCGGCCGATATCAGATTACCCGCACCAAAAGTGGAAATCCTTGAAGCGACTTTTTGTGATAAACTTCCACGGAATTCAAATTGACGGGGCAAGGGGATATGGCACAAATCAAAAAGCCTTCAAAAGTTTATGATGCAATTATTGTGGGTTCAGGAGCAGGGGGCGGCATGGCCGCTTACGTTCTGACCCAGGCCGGCGCCAAGGTCCTGATGCTTGAAGCCGGCGGCTGGTATGACACCGCAAAAGACTCCAAGATGCTCGAATGGGATTATCAGGCGCCGCACCGTGGCGCCGTGAAGCCCAACACCACCTTCGGCTATTTCGACGCCGCAGTGGGCGGATGGCAGATCCCCGGCGAGCCTTACACCCATGCTCCCGGGACAGACTGGAACTGGTTCCGCTCGCGGATGCTTGGAGGACGCACCAACCACTGGGGGCGAATCTCGCTGCGTTTCGGGCCCTACGACTTCAAGCCTTACTCGCGCGATGGCAAAGGCTTTGACTGGCCGATCACTTACGACGACCTGGCCCCTTATTACGACAAGGCCGAAGAGTTGATCGGGGTCTTCGGCGCTGACAACCACATTGAAAACGCCCCGGACGGGAAATTCCTGCCGCCGCCCAAACCCCGTTGCTATGAATTTCTGATTCAGAAATCCTGCCAGAAACTCCATATCCCCTGTATCCCTTCCCGGCTGTCGATCATCACGCAGCCACATCACGGCCGGCCCGCCTGCCATTACTGCTCGCAATGCGGGCGGTCCTGCGCAACCTCCTCGAACTTCTCCTCGCCCACGGTCCTGCTCCCTCCGGCCATGGCGACGGGAAACCTGGACATTATCTGCAACGCCATGGTGCGGGAGGTCCTGACGGGGCCCGACGGGCGGGCAACGGGTGTTTCCTACATCGATAAGAAGACGCGCAAGGAAGTGCAGGCCCGCGGAAAAATTGTGGTCCTGGCGGCCAGCAATTGCGAGACGTCGAGGCTGCTTCTGAATTCCAGCAGCGCGCAACACCCGAACGGCCTGGCGAACTCCAGCGGAGCGGTGGGCCGCTACCTGATGGACACCGTCGGCGCAGATGGCACGGTGGGATTCTTCCCTGTGCTGATGGACCTTCCGCCCCATAACGACGACGGAGTCGGCGGAATGCACCTTTATATGCCCTGGTGGAATTACGGAAAACAGTTCAAGAACCAACTGCCTTTCGCCCGCGGTTATCACATTGAATTTGGCGGAGGGCGGCACATGCCCGGTGTGGGGGAGCTGGGCGGCTCGGAACGCTACCTGGGAGGAGGCTACGGCCCGGAGCTGAAACAGGGCTGCCGAAAGTTGTACGGCGCGTTCGTGGGATTTTCGAGCCGCGGCGAAATGATTCCCAACGACGAGAGCTATTGCGAGGTTGATAAGAACGTAGTCGATGAATGGGGGATCCCGGTTCTGAAGTTCCACTTCAAATGGACCGAGGACGAAATCCTGCAGGCACGGCACGCGCGCGAAACCTTCCGTGAAATCATCGAAACGGCGGGTGGAGAAGTGGTGCAGACTTACGGAGCCAGGCAGAACTGGGGAATCTCGCGCGGCGGTGAGATCATCCACGAGGTGGGCACGGCCAGAATGGGATCGGAGCGCAGCACTTCCGCCCTGAATCCCTATTGCCAGGCGTGGGACTGCAAAAACCTGTTTATAACGGACGCCGCGCCTTTCGTCAGCAACGCCGACAAGAATCCCACGCTCACGATCCTGGCCCTGGCTTGGCGCACTTCCGAGCACATTGTGGACCAGGTCAAGAAGCACAATATTTAACAGCGGTCATCCAGGTTTCAATAGGGGGCGATAGGCATCATGTCTGAAAAAGGAAACGGCAAACTCGGAGGCGCCATCAAGCGGCGCGACATGCTGAAGGTATTTTCTGCTGTGCCGGCGGTCTTGGTCCCCTTTGGGACCGCCCTGGCAGCGGAGCAGAAAACCTCCGGAAGCGCAGCGGCGGCGCAGACGGCTTCCGCATATCAACGAAAGGTCTTCAGCGGCCATGAATGGGAAACGATCAAAGTCCTGAGCGACCTGATCATTCCCGCTGACGAGCGCAGCCGCAGCGCCAGCCAGGCGGGCGTTCCGGCATTTATCGACGATTGGCTCAACTTTAAGGGTGGAAAACTCAAGGCGGAAATCCTCGGCGGCCTGACCTGGCTCGATCTGGAATGCAACCGGGAGTTCAGTCATGACTTCGTTAGCTGTACCTCAACCCAGCAAAAGAAGATGCTGGACCGCATCGCCTATCCTGACAAGGCTGTGCCCGGGGATTCAAACTACGTGGCTTTTTTCAACTATTTGCGCGATCTGGTGGTTGGAGGATTCTACTCAAGCGAGGAAGGCGTGAAGGACCTGCCTTATCTGGGCAACAAGGTCGTGCCCGTGTGGGAAGGCTGCCCTCCAGACGTTCTGTCGCAGATCGAACAGAATCTCAAGACAAAGCGCGTGGGGCTGAGTTTGGCAAGCGACCAGGAATCGACCCAAAGCTAATTCAGATGATTCAGGGATTTGCGAGTGCGGACCGCGAAAGGGCGTGCCTTGGTCTGTTCCACAACGCGGTCCTTCTTATTCCTGTTCCATTCTCGCCGTGTCAAGTGGGATGCGCCTTTCGGCGCGACTGAAAAAGGCCGCTGAAGGACCCAGGGACTGAAGCCCTTGATAGGGCTTGGGCAATCCTTGTGGCATGGCTCAAGCCAATCCCTGACGATCCATGTGCAGTCGCTTCATGTGCTCTGGATTATTCTTCGCCAACGTTTGTTGGTAAGTTCGGCGAAGACCGCGCACATAGCGGTCCGCCTCGCGGGTTGGTTTGGGGATCCGGCGCCCATCCAGGCATTGGCGGACCAACTTCAGCGCGGCCGCCAGGGAAACACGGTGCCCCTGCGTCACATAGATGGGCCGGGTGCCGTCACGAGTTCGCAGCACCACTCCCACGCGCTCCCCGCGAAACTCGATCGGCGCGCTCGATCCTGCCTTCGCACCAGGCTCTCCGGCTTTCCCGACCAGAAGGGACTTGGCACAGCCGATGGCCGGCTTGTCAAACAGCACGCCAATGTGGCACGCAAGGCCGAACCGTCGCGGGTGCGCGCGGCCATGGCCGTCAATCAGGACCAGATCGGGATCTGTTTTAAGGCGGGCAAAGGCCGCGATCAAAATCGGGCTTTCGCGAAACGAGAGCAGGCCGGGCACATAAGGAAATTGCAGCTTGCGGCGGGCCATGCGGCGTTCAACTTCCTCCAGTTCGGGAAAGCGGTAAACAATGACTCCCGCAAAAGCGACTTGGGTTTCGGGGTCGAAGGCGATATCGGCGCCGGCCACGTACCGGATGCGTCGAAAGCGGTCTTCCAGCACCACGCGTTCGCGGAGGCGTTCCTGGAGCCGCATGGCCTCACGGGGAGTGAGTTTCCAGCGAGTTCGGAGTACAGGGGTCATCGGCTTTCCATTCCCGATCATACTCCATGTCCACGTGCCCCTGGAATTCAACCCCGCTTGCCAGTAGTGGTACATTTTGATGTAGCGGCGGCTTTACGCCGCCACGTGGCGAGGTAAACTCGCCGCTACAGATTTCAATCTGCACCACCGGCCGCTTGCCGGGCTGGTTGGCAAGGGCCGGAAATCGCGGTACACTTTGGGTTACAAGTCCTTGCGAAAACAATGATCTGTTTGCAAACCTTTCCGCGCATTCTTAAAGGTTACGTTCAGCCCATTACATTAATAAACTGAAAGTTCCAATGAAGAGCGCCTTTCGTTCTGAGAGCAGCCTGTTCCGAATCCTCGAAGAAATTTCACGCTGCGCCGCCCTTCAACCCGAAAGGCTCGCCGAAAAACTGGGCCTCAATCTCTCCACCGTCAAAAATCATATAGGGAAACTTCGCAGGGCCGGGCTTGTAATCCCCGCAGACGGACGCCGCGAAATCAGGCTCAATCCCGATTACGGTGCTCTGGTCGGAATCGATATGGGAGCCAGCCACCTCCATTTTGCTTTGGCCGATTTTTCCGGCGAGATCATCCGTGACGTCGTCGAAAAAATCCGGCCGGAAGACGGTCCCGGGAAAACGATCCGCCAGATCAAGAAAGGCATTCACCGGTTGATTCCGGCATCCAAACGAAGCAGCCTTCGCGCCATCGCGCTCGCTGTCCCCAGCGCCGTCGATCCCCGCACCGGGCTCGTGCTCATGGCCAACAATCTGCCAGGCTGGACCAACATCAACTTGAAAGACGAATTGCAGAAAGAGTTCCGCCTCCCCGTCTTTATCGAAAATGACGCCAACATGGCGGCCATCGGTGAACATTGGCGCGGCGTCGCCCGGAGCGCCGGCAACTTTGTTTTTATCGCGCTGGGGACCGGCATCGGGTCCGGGATTTTTGTAAACGGTCAGCTCTACGTGGGGCGTACGGGCGCGGCGGGCGAGCTTCAATTCCTTCACGTCGAGTGGCCGCGCTGGAATGAAGATTTTGGGGACACGGGATATTTTGAAAGCCATGCCTCCGGGCAGGGGATCGCCACGCTCGGACGGAAACTCATGGATCCGCAGCCCAGCGCCGGGTCCGAGGGACTCGCAGAAACGCGCGACGCCTACTTTGTTTTCGAGGCGTTTCACAAGGGACAAGCAAAGGCGCGAAAGGTCCTGGAAACGATCTTCACCATCCTCGGCGTGGGCGTTGCCAATGTTGCCGGCGTCCTGGATCCCGAGATGGTCGTGCTGGGCGGCGGAATCACCCGGGGCGCTCCCGACTTTATGCTTTCGACGGTCGCCACGGTCGCCCAAAGGATCCAACCCAACTGCCCTCCCATCCTGATGAGCGAGCTTGGAGACCAGGCCCAGACTTATGGCGCGATCTATTCCAGCCTGATGGCGGCGTGCCGGGCTGCCGCGAGCCGGAGCGGATGAATAGCGGACGAAAGACCCCGAATCCCTTTCCGCAGGGACGCCGCTTCAACCCTTCACAGACATTAATCGGGTAATCACAAAGGAAAAACTGGATTTTATCGTGGCTGCTATTGCGGTTGGATGATGCCCTTTTTCACCGCGTAAAGGACCAGTTCCGCCGTGCGATGAAGGTCCAGCGTGTCCATCAGCCGGGCTCGATGGACGGCGACCGTATTGACGCTGATATTCAGCAGAATGGCAATTTCCTTGTTGGACTTTCCCTGGGCGATCAACTGAAGGACTTCCTTTTCCCGGAGCGTCAGGCGGTCGTAGGGGTCCTGGCCGGCCTCCTGCATGCTTCCCGTTTTCAATCCCTCAATCACCAGGTTCGAAATCGAGGGGCTCATGTAGGCGCCACCCTGCGCCAGCACAACCACGGCCTGCGCCAGGTCCACCTCAATCGCATCTTTCAGGATGTAACCTTTGGCGCCGGCTTCAATGGCCTTGCGCACATAAGCCGGATTGGAGTACATGCTGAGAATCAGCACCCGGGTGGCCGGGTTGGCCTTCAGAATCTCTGCTGTGGCCTCGAGCCCTCCGATCTCGGGCATCAGTAGGTCCATCACGACCACATCGGGCTTGAGTGTCAAGCACTGCTCGATGGCCGAGATGCCCGTGTTGGCCTCACCCACCACCGTCAGGCGTGGATCATCCTCCAGCAGGCGGCGGAAACCCTGCCGGACCAGGACATGATCGTCAGCCAGAAAAACACGGACCTTTTTATCAGCGGCGATTGGAGGCATGGTTGTTTATCCTACCTTTTCGGCGACGCGAAGCTCTGGAGATTTTCTCAATGGTATTCGAGCGCTGATGGTGGCGCCCTTCCCCGGAGCCGAATGCACGTCCAGCGTACCGTTCAGGTGTTCGGCCCGCTCCCGCATCCCCATCAAGCCGATACCCTCGTTTGGAGACCGCTCCGCGGGGTTGCCCACTTCAAATCCTACACCATTATCCCGAATTTCCAAGTATAGTCCACCCTGCCGCTCCTCCATTTCCACCCACGCTTCGGTGGCCCTGGAATGGCGCGCCACGTTGTTGAGCGCCTCCTGAACAATCCGATAAACATGGATGGCTTCTTCCGGCGGAAAGTGGTTGGCCGCCAGCTTGCCGTTGAAGTGGACCGGCATTCCGGCCTGCCGCGAGAACTGCCGGGTGAACCATTCAAGGGTCTGGTCGAGCCCAAAATCGTCCAGCACTCCGGGCCTGAACATCTGCGACTGGTCCCGGACTTTCTCGAGCGTCTCTTCAACAATCTTCTTAACGTACTCAAGGTCTGCGAGGAGGGCCGGATCGGGGTTGTGGGCCTTGCGTCCCGCCCGGTTCAGCATCACGCCGATGGCCGTGAGAATCTGTCCGAACTCGTCGTGCAAATCCCGGGCAACCTGCCGCAGCGTTTCCTCCTGAACATCGATCAGTTTCCAGGAAAGCTTCCGCAACTGGCCGGACTGCACCTGGAGTTGTTCGGCCAGATGGCGCAGCTTCGCAAACGTCTTCTTATTGGCCTCCAGCGTGTAGAGGCCCGTTCCGAGCGCCATCAGAAACAGGATGGCTGTAATCAACAGAATGTCGGTCTTGACATTTTCATACGTTGCGTTGATCCGGTCCGCGGCGTCGGACTGCGCCTGGTCATTCAGCACCAGAAGCCTCGCAACAATTTCGGAAATCACCGCCCGCTTATTTTCAAGCTTGGTTTGGATCAGGGCCCGGGCCTGGGCGGCGTGGCCTTTTTGCGCCAGAGCGAATACCCCGTCCGCGGTCGTGCCGAAGTCCGTGAGCGCATGGCGCAACTGGACCCGCTTGTCGTGGCTGGCCGGAGTATCAGGCGCGAACCGGCCTTCCAGCATCGCAGCGTTTTCCATGTCGCTCCGAAGCCGCGTGAACTCCGACTCCCAGTCGCGGATCGGATAGCGGCTCCTGGAAAGCACCACGTCCCGCAACGAGATCGCCAGCAGGTAGGCGTCATTCTGCAAGCGCAGGAGTTGTAATGAAGCCTTGCGGTTCTTCTGGACCACGTTGACCTGAAAGTCCTCCAGCCACCGGATCTGGCGGCTGCTGTAAATCACAAAAATCAGGAAGATCGAAAGAATAATGCAGAGGCCGATCCAGAGGCGGGTGGAAGGCGACGGGATTTTCCGCAACTGCTCGTATTGGGTGACGGACTCGCTCATAGGGTTTAAGAAGGACCCTGGAAAGGAATATCGTCGATAATGCCCTTGCCTTCCTGGACCACGTAGGTGCGGCCTGCTTCCAGCCTTCCCAGTTCCTGCTTCAGGCCGCTGGGCCATTCCAGCAGGGCCTTCTCAATATACCGGGAGGGCCCCAGTCCGAAGGTCACCCTGGTGTCGGAGCAGGAAAGGTAGCTTGAGCCGCTCTTCACGGTCAGCCATCGCTTTCCCTGCGGCACCCAGATATGAACGTTGGTTCCGATACCGTCCCGGTTTGAGCGGACGCCAACCGTGGAAAACCTGATGCTGTGGTTGACCGAGCCATCGTTGCGATAGAGATAGGCCGGCCCGTTATTGGTGGTCATGAGCACGTCCAGGTCTCCATCGTTGTCAAAATCCCCGTAAGCGGCGCCCCGGGCGACCTTGGGCCTGTCGAACGATTTTCCTACCAGCGCGCTGATATCACGGAACTTGCCATGCCCTTCATTATGGAACAAGCGCGGCCTTTCTGCATAGGTAATGCTGGCTTCCACGCGGTTGATGCTGGCATCGATGTGGCCGTTGGCCACCAGCAAATCGAGCAGGCTGTCCATGTCAACGTCGAAGAAGAAACAGCCAAAACCGAGCGTCATTCTCGTCGATTGCCCCACCGCGGAGGATGGCGCTTCGTCGATAAAGAACCCGTGCCCTTCATTTCTATAAAGTCCCACCATCTGCTGGGAAAAGTTGGTCACGACCAGGCTGGGCAGCCCGGAGTTGTCATAATCGGCGGCGTCGGCGCCCATTCCGGCCCTGGCCACTCCGTCCTCGCTGAAGGCCACTCCCGCCGACACCGCAACCTCCGTAAAAGTTCCATCGTGGTTGTTGTGGTAAAGCTTGTTGGGCTGCGTGTCGTTGGCGATAAAAACGTCGGGCCAGCCGTCCAGGTCGTAATCGATCATCGTGATGCCGAGCGATTTCGATGTGGGATCGTGCAAGCCTGACTTGCCGGTCACGTCCTCGAACGTTCCATCGCCCCGGTTGTGAAAAAGCCAGCAGGTCGTGCCCGGATAGGCTTCCGGAGTGCAATAAGACTTGGTTTTTCCGTCAAGGCTGCAGAAAATATCCGTTTCCGGAGACCATTGGACGTAATTGGCCACCAGCAGATCCAGATGGCCGTCGCGGTCATAATCGAACCACAAAGCCGACGTGCTCAGGCTCGAATACCCGCCCAGCCCGGCCGCGCGCGTCACATCCGTAAACGTACCGTTGCCGTTGTTGTGGAACAGATGGTTCTGGCCGTAGGTTGTAACGCAAAAATCATCAAACCCGTCGTTGTCGTAATCCCCGACCGCCACGCCGATGCCATACATCTCAACCTCAAGCCCGGCCTGGCGGGTCACGTCGGTGAAGGTCCCGTTGTGGTTGTTGCGGTAAAGCTTCATCGTCGCGCGGCGCTGAAAATGCCCCGGCCAGTCTTTCCCGTTGATCAGCAGGATATCAAGCCAGCCATCGTTGTCGTAATCAAGGAAAGCGCAGCCGGAACCCAGAGTTTCGGGCAGGTATTTCTTGCCGAAAGCGCCGGTGTTGTGCTGAAAAATAACGCCAGCCTGCCCGGTAACGTCAGCCAGTTGGTCCGGAAAGGGACGATTGGAAGAATGGGGATGCGCCAGGCGCAGCAAGTCCTCCCTGATGCGCGGTGACTCATAAAGCAAGCCGCCTGCTCCACCCGCAACCCCGATCCCCGCAAGCAGCTTAAGCAATTTCCGACGGTTCATCGCCCGACCAATCCAGACCCGACCCTTGCGTGTCTTTCACATTAACGGTCACTCGAGTTTGAGAGCAAGAACTTTCCAGTCGATAGAAGTTTTTGGAGGGGTTTCTAATGAAAGATATGAAACTGATTAATGTGTTCAAACTATACACGGCTCAATAAGCAGGTTCCCATCCGACGCGTCAGGGCAAGGCTTCAGCCATGCCGTTGGGGAACCCGGTATTCCAACCGGCTTGGGCCGCCGAGGGCCTCCGGGGTTGAAGCCCTGGATGCTGCTCCGGCACGCCTTGCGGCAGGGCGAAAGCACTGACGACTTCCCGGCGAATTTAACATAGTCATTTTGGGTCGTTGTGTATAGTAAAACACTCCGTTGACCGGTCCAGCCCTGGCTGGAAGACAACCCGGATTTCTTTTCGCAAAGCGGCTGGCTTTCTTAACAGAAACAAATAGGATCCGTAGTACTTAAAAATCGCGTGAGGCGTAGAAATCAACCTTGCAATTCAGGAGCAGTCTCGGCTAACGTAAAAACCCTTGCATCAAGGTTGGGGCAAGAAGGGGCGTTCCATACAACCGATGAGTTTTGACCCAAAAAACAGTGGGCGTCGTAGACGCCTGAACAGGACCTTGCTCGTTTTCGGGCTGGTGCTTGCATTCAACGCAGCCTATCTGGCCGCGTACGCCACGCCGGACCTTTTCTACGTTGTCAATGCACTCTTGCATCCCTTTCTGGGGATTCTTGCCGCCGCGCTCTTTATCCTCTACCTCAAACGCCGCCGCGAATATCTCGCAAGCTTCTCCGGACGCATTTCCGTTCTTTGCCTGGCCCTTGCCGCAGGCTTCGGCATTTACCTTTTCTTCGTCGGGATGACGACCTCCCTCAGCCTGGCCCTCTACTTTCACGTTGGATTTGCGATGGGCGGCCTTTTCTTCCTCCTGGTTCGCCTGCGGACCTGGGTGCGCGACCGCAACGCACTGTCTTGTGCCCGCAACACCTGGCAGATCGCCGGAGTCGGGTTCGCGGCGGCACTGGTTTTCTACGGCGCGGTCTCTCTTTACCGTCACTACAATCCCAACCCGGAATACATCGTCAAAAACCCGCGGACCGCTCCCACCAGCATGTACCAGGAGGGCGGCGGAAAGAACAGTCTGATGTGGCCCAGTTCAGCCCAGACCTCGAATGGCGGAACAATCCCGAGACAGTTCTTCATGAACTCAAAGACCTGCGAGCCGTGCCACAAAGATATTTATCGCCAATGGAACAGCTCGATGCACCATTTCTCGTCTTTCAACAACCAATGGTACCGCAAGGCCGTTGAGTACATGCAGGACACCGCGGGAATCAAACCCTCGATGTGGTGCGCAGGCTGCCATGACCATGCCCTGGCGTTCACCGATATGATGCAGAAATACCCGGTCCGCCAGATCGAGTTCACGCCGGAAGGACAGGCGGGCCTGGGCTGCATGTCCTGCCACGCCATCGCGCGCGTCAGCAGCACTATGGGGAATGGCAGTTATATCATGAAGTATCCGCCGCTCGACCGGTTGGTGGCCAGCAAGAATCCGGTCCTGCACTACATCGCCAACTTTTCGATCCTCCTGGACCCCAAGCCGCACCGCCATGTGTTCCTGAAGCCCTTTCACAAGAGCAGGAAGGAAGTGACGGAGTTCTGCTCGTCCTGTCACAAGGTGCATCTGGACTATCCCGTGAATCACTACCGCTGGATTCGCGGCTTCGACGATTACGATAACTGGCAGGCCAGCGGTGTTTCAGGCAACAGCGCAAGATCATTCTACTATCCGCCCAAGCCCATGGTCTGCATCGACTGCCACATGCCGATGGTTCGCTCCCACGACTTCGGCAACATCAACGGGTATGTCCATTCGCATCGTTTTGTGGCGGCCAACACCGCCGTATCAACTTCCCACGGCGAGACCCGGCAGGTCCAAGATGTCGAGGAATTTCTCAAAGGCGCGGTGACCGTCGATCTCTTCGCTATTGCCGAGGAACCGAAAGGCGAGTCCGAGCAGCCGCTGACCCGCGGAGCGATGGGTGGAGGCCCTCAGCTTTCCAGCATGTTTGCCGTTGGCGAGGAATCCGCCCGCGGGCTTGAAGCGCAGGAAGTCACTGCCGTGCCGCCCGCAAAATTAATGGCCCCGCTCAACCGTGGCGGCGCCTATCTGCGGCGGGGTGAGACGGCCCGGGTTGAAGTCGTCGTGCGCACCAAGGCTGTGGGGCACTTTTTCCCGGGCGGCACGGTGGATGCTTTCGATTGCTGGGTCGAGCTCAAAGGCGTGGACAACAAAGGCCACACCCTTTTCTGGAGCGGCGAAGTGGCCGGCAACGGAAAAGGGCCGGTCGATCCTGCGGCCCATTTCTATCGCTCGCTCTCGCTCGACGAACAGGGACACTGGATCAACAAGCGTAACGCCTGGGCGGCCCACGCCACCGTTTACGCGCATCTCATTCCTCCCGGCGCGGCGGACACCGTCCACTTCCGAGTGAAGGTCCCCAAAGACTGCGGCGACAAGATCACCTTCACCGCCTCGCTGAATTACCGCAAGTTTGACTGGTGGAACACTCAATGGGCCTTTGCGGGCCGGCGCGATCCGTATCAAAAAAATCGCCAGACCACTCTCGATTCCGACAATACGCACTGGCTTTTCAACGGAGATCTTTCGCATGTTTCGGCCAGGGAAAAGAAGGTCCCCAACGTGCCTATCGTCGTCATGTCCCAGGACATCGCGACCGTGCCGGTCCTGGCGGCGTCCGATCAGCCATTCCAGCAGAAGATCAAGCTGCTGCCTGACGACGTTTATCGCTGGAACGATTACGGCATCGGCCTGCTGCTTCAGGGAGACCTGAAAGGCGCGGCGCGGGCCTTCAAGATCGTCACCCGGATTAACCCGAAGTATGCCGGCGGTTGGGTAAACATCGCGCGCGCCCTCGTTCAGGAAGGCAATATGGACGCGGCGATTCCGTACCTCAAGACGGCCATCGGGCTGGATCCCCTGCTCGCGAGCGCCCATTACTTTATGGGGGTGGCCTATCAGACCAAGGGGCAATACCCGCAAGCTTACGCCGAATTCGCCAGGGCCGCCGATGCCTATCCGGGCGACCGCGTGGTCAGCGACGCCATGGGTCGCATCCTTTTCCTCCAGCGCAAGTACGCGCAGGCCGTCAAACAGTTTCAGTACACGCTAAGCATCGATCCTGAAGACCTTGTCGCCCATTACAACCTGATGCTCTGCTACCGCGGGCTGCAGGACAATGCCCAATCGGACCGCGAGGAAAAACTGTATCTGCGCTTCAAGGCGGATGAAAGTGCCGATGCCATCACGGGCCCGTATATGCTGGGCCACCCGGATGATAATATCGAGGCCCAGCCGATCCACGAGCATGTCTCGATCAACGACGAAAACCCCGAGGGCTTGCAGTTCTACTGGAACTACGGGCAGCGGTGGGACTGGCTGCCGGGCAAGCTGCAAAAAGAGCAACAGATCGCCCTGGCACGCTACCAGAAGGATGGAAGCTACGGCTATCTCGCCGCAATGAGAAAAGACAAGCTCAAGCCGCACGCCGCGCATCAAGCATTGGCACAGGGAAAGCCCCGGGCGCAAGCCGGCCACAAAGTTGCGGCTGAAAAGAAATTCCTCGCGCATCCCGCGCACAAGATTGTGGCCGAGGCACGGCCTCTTCGGTAAAGCCGCCGTCCCGGCGGCATTGGCCGGCAAGATGCCGGCGCTACCGGCGGGGCCGGATCTTCCGGAACGAAAGGTTTCTGATCAAAAATGATGAGTCCATCTTCGCGTCGCGATTTTTTCAAGAACCTGGTCCTGCTGGCGGGCGCGGCGCAGATCGTTGGTCCCGGGCGCCTTTCCGCCGCAGCTCCTGCGTCCGCAAGGCATTACGTGGACATCGCGCGGCAGGCGGGGATCCATTTCATCCACAACAACGGAGCTTTCGGCAAAAAGTACCTGCCGGAAACCATGGGGTCCGGGTGCGCCTTTATCGATTACGATAATGACGGTAACCAGGACATTCTTTTGATCAACGGGACCGATTTTCCCGGCCACGTCCGCCGCCAGACGACGATGAAGCTCTACCGCAACAACGGCAACGGAACATTTACCGACGTCACGGCGCGCGCCCGTTTGAATATCCCGATGTATGGCATGGGCGTGGCCATCGGGGATTACGACAACGACGGCTGGGACGACATTTACGTCACGGGCCTCGGCGAAGCCCGTCTCTTCCACAATGAACATAACGGAACGTTCCGGGACGTCACCCGGGAAGCGGGCGTGAACAACACCGGCTTCGGCACCAGCGCCGCCTGGGTGGATTACGATCGCGATGGAAAGCTCGACCTTTTTGTCTGCAATTATGTTGAGTGGTCGCAGAAGACGGATATCTACTGCTCGCTGGACGGCCGGCACAAGTCCTATTGCACTCCCGCCGCCTACAAGGGGCAAAGCTGCCGCCTCTTCCACAACCTCGGCAACGGCCGCTTTGAAGACGTCACAAAGAAAGCCGGCATTTACGACCCGACGGGCAAAAACCTGGGCGTGGCCATCGTGGACTACGACATGGACGGCTGGCCGGACATCGCGGTGTCAGACGATACAGAGCCCAACAAGCTTTACCACAACAACCACAACGGGACGTTTACTCAGGATTCCGTCCAGGCCGGAATCGCCTACGACGCCAACGGCATTGCGCGCGGCGCCATGGGCATCGACGCCGCGGACTTTGACCGCTCGGGTTACCCCAGCCTCGCCATCGGCAATTTTGCAAACCAGATGCTGGGCCTCTACCACAACGAAAAGCACGACTTCTTTATCGACATCGCGCCCCAGTCTTCCATCGGGCAGGACAGCCGCCTTTCGCTGTCATTCGGCCTTTTCTTTTACGACTTTGACCTCGATGGACTCCTGGACCTTTTTGTGGCCAACGGCCACATTGAGCCCGACATCGCGCGCATTCAGGCCCAGGTAACCTACGCGGAACGCCCTCTGGTTTTTCACAATGAAGGGCACGACCGTTTTGGCGAAGTCGGAAAACAACTAGGCTTTACCCGGCAGATCGTGGCGCGCGGCGCAGCCTGCGCTGA
>Ga0307374_10009405_pt1 | contig 14404 bp, 15 predicted proteins | sample OX3MG_FD_202532 | JGI IMG/M metagenome (GOLD analysis project Ga0307374, IMG submission 202532) | Soil microbial communities from Risofladan, Vaasa, Finland - OX-3 | ecosystem: Environmental > Terrestrial > Soil > Coastal area > Acid sulfate soil | place: Finland: Risofladan, Vaasa | collected... | reverse complement strand
TTCCCGAACAGAATCGATGGGGGCTTATCGCCAGTTTCCGGGCCCCCAAAGATGGCGGCTATCTAAAGGGGCTTTACTCGTTCAACGAAGACTTCAACGGCGCAAACGGTGAGATGCGCCGGCGCGCGGAGTTCGGTCCGCAGTGGATTATGACGGCGGATGGCCGCTGGATAGAGCTTACCACCGCGACCTTCACCCACACGGCAGATGGGAAAACCGAGCGCCTTGACCGCGGCGCCGGCGTCATTCACGGCCGGTTCTACTTGACCAATGGCGGCTTCGTGCCTCTCACGACAAAGTACGGAGATAAATTCAGCCGGGCGGCGTCAGGAAAGCCACCAGCCAATATTGCGCTGCCGTAAGGTGGGGATCCTGCTGCGGCGCCCCATTTTTCTGGCCAACCCCCCCCAGTAATTCGCCGGCGAGCGTTCCCTGCCACGCGGCCCGGCCATGGAAGGGTTCCCCCGTTATCGGGGGTCAGGGGGCAGGGCGCTCCCCGACGAACGGCGATGACTCCCCGATTACGAGGGCGAAGCAATCTGCTTCGCCCCTACTTTCGGATCCAGTGTACGCTGCGATCCGCGGGGTCAGCGGCGCCAGGCGCCTCGACAGAGGATTTCGACTCGCTCGAGCTGTCTTCCACAAAGACCCAGATGGTATCGCCAGAGGCGCTGGTGTGGGAAAGACGATAGCCGAAGGCAGCGACCTCATTGAGCCACTCCGCGATATCACACTCGCTGGCGAGGCCCGCGAAACGGCGCACCAAATATCGCTCCGGATACGGCTTCAACCGGGCGCCCAGGCTAAACGGCCGGTCGGCGCGGTCTGCTTGTTCCATTACTGGCCTTCCTGACTCTTATTACGAAACGGCCACCAGTTCCGAGAGGAACGCGGCGCCGGCCCCGGGACAGGCGCGGCCGCCAATCGCTCTCTTTCGGCGCGTTCGGCGGCTAAAATTGCTTTCATCTCCGCATGCGCCTGCTTGCTCTGCTCAATCTGAAGCTGGAGCATAGCCGCACGCGCTCGCTGCTGCTGCTCCAGGCCGGCAACCTGCGCGTCTCTTTCGGCAAGCTGTATCTTTACCTGCTCTATTTCTCGACGCAGGTGCTCAATCTCCTCGTGTTGGGGCGCGGCCGGCGGGGTTGACGCCGGCCGCGTGGGAGCGGCCGCTGGCATGGGAGGAGGAGGAGCGGGGATCGAACGCGAGGCTGTGCGAATCCCCTGCGCCAGTTCCTGGACCACGTCGGCGGGAACGCGATATTCGCCGCCATCTCCATCGGGCGCCAGCTCGGCACGCAGCCGGCCGGCGCGAATCATCCGACAGAGCGCCATCACCGAGGTATGGGTGATGAGCGCCGCTTCCTGAAGGGTGTAATAGCTTTCCGGTTCGGGTTCAGCGGACGAAGCCCTGGTGAATCGCGGAGCCGCGCGAAGAATAGCTCCATTACCGTTGGCTTCGGATTTAGTGAGTTCCATAGATCCATCGTTTGCGATGGAAGCGAATGATTCCTACTGCAGCCGCCGGTTTCGGGGCATAGAGTTTATAGATGCAGTCGATAAACTGATGCGGCGCCACAATATTAACCAGCGCCTCAGCGCTCAACCGGCGCTTCCCGCCATCCGCCGGAGCTATCCATTATTTCGCATGGGCGAAAGCGGGACTTATAGCTTAAACTGGCGCACGCCTCAACGTAGAAGCCAAAGTAAGCCCATCGCCGCCGCAAGCGTCGCGCCAGCTCAATGGTCTGGAGCATACAGTAGGTTCCAAGGCTCCGGTCGACGGTTTCGGGATCGTAATAGTGATAGATGCCCGAGACGACGTAGGGGGTGACCTCGGTGAGCGTGATGGCCCGTAAAACGCTGCCCTCCCAGATCGATATTTCAACACCCGGCAGCGGGTTTTGAACAAAGCTGAATTCGTAGACGGCGGCGTCGCGCTCCTTCTCGGGCCATCCCTTCCGCCGGGCCTGAAACGCGTGGTACCGGTGATAAAGATCCAGCCGGTCGGCGTCGGCAGTGGGCGGCTGTATCACGACCCGGAGATCCTGGTTCCGTTTCCAGGCGCGCCGCTGGCTCCGGTCGGGCCGGAAACGTTGCACCGGAATTCGAATCGGGCGGCACTCACTGCACCCTTCACAAACCGGACGAAACAGAAGCGAGCCAAACTTCCGAAACCCCCGGTTCATCTGCTCCTCGTAATCCGCCGGAGAGAGCTGCGCCGCCACCCGGTATTCGAGAATGGCAAGCCGGTCGGGCAGGTAGGGGCACTCGTGAGGCTCGGTGATGAACTGACGCAGGATAATCATGTTAGGTCTTGGGTGTTAGGTCTTGGGTGTTAGGTCTTGGGTATTAAGTCTTGGGTACTGGGTGTTCGTCTTGATTCATCCTTCATCCTTCATCCTTTTGAAGTCCTCCGTCCTCCGTCCTCCGTCCGCGCTTCGTCCTTCAGTACCGCGCCAAACATCCGATAATTGGAGCTAAGGAAGTTAATAAAGCGCATTACGTGGGCGAGCGCCCGTCCACGAGGCCGTAGATTACGGCTTATGGGGCTATCGTATCCGTCGAACGGAGTACAAGAGAATGTCCGCACCAGCAGAGCAGGGAATGCTTCCGATTTTTCATCGATATCGATCAGGAGTGGTGTTCGCCACGATCGCTTTCGCGGCTATGGGAATGGCGGCCATACCGGCCGGGGCGCAGCAGTTAACGGATCTGGGAACACTCACCGGACCTTCCGGTTTCAGTATTGGTCGGAGCATTAATACCGTGGGTCAGGTCACCGGTTATTCGCTCTCTTCAGGTGGAAACTACCACGCGTTCCTATGGGAAAAAAACAGCGGGATGCAGGACCTTGGCAGTTTCATCGGCAAAACCGGATACAGCGTCGGTATGGGTATCAACGCGGACGGGCAGGTGACAGGGTATTCGACTGCGTCGAGCGGCGCCACCCAGGCCTTTATCTGGGACAGCGCGCACGGGATGATGAACCTGGGCGGCCTGGCCGGACCCAACGCTTCCAGCCAGGGCGCAGCGATCAACGCGTTCGGCGACGTAACCGGCAATTCCAAGGCATCCAGCGGCGCCACACACGCATTTCTCTGGGACCGCCAGACCGGCATGATCGATCTCGGCAGTCTGACCGGGCTCGCAGGTCTCAGTAAAGGCCAGGGGATTAACGCCGCCGGCCAGGTCACCGGGTATTCGCAGGCCCCGGGTAACGCCACCCACGCGTTCGTTTGGGATAGCGGCGTTGGCATGGTGGATCTCGGAACTTTTACGGGTCCGACCGGATACAGTAACGGCGAGGGTATTAACGTCGCCGGCGAGGTCACCGGATACTCCACAACTTCACGTGGGGTATACCACGCCTTTGTGTGGGATAGGGCGCACGGCATGACCGACCTCGGGAGCCTCGCCGGTCCGCTCGGATCCAGCTACGGTGTCAGCATCAGTGACGCAGGGCAGGTCGCCGGATATTCGCAGACCCCGAGCAATACCACGCACGCGTTTGTATGGGACCCTCTCCACGGCATGACCGATCTCGGAAGCTTGACCGGCCAGGGCGGGTACAGCATTGGTCTCGGCATTAACGCGGTCGCGCAGGTGACCGGCTACTCACTCTCCACGAGTGGGAACTATCACGCGCTGGTAACAACGCCGGCGCCAGCGCAGAGCGATACAAGCGCGCCCACGACCACGGCTTCGCTGGACCCTGGGACGCCCGACGGTAAGAATGGCTGGTATACCACGCCGGTCACGGTTACCCTGACGGCCACCGATCCCGATGGCGCGGATGACGTGGCGGCCACCCATTACACCCTGGATGGCGGGACGTCAGCGTCGTACAGTGGCCCCATTACCGTCTCTGGCGACGCAGTCCACAACCTCAGCTTTTGGAGCGTGGATCAAGCTGGCAATACCGAAACCGCCCATGGGCTGACCATCAAGATCGACAGCGCCCCGCCAGTGGTCACCGCTTCGGCCACCCCGACCATCCTCTGGCCGCCAAACGGCCAGTTGGTCAACGTGACCGTTTCCGGCACAATTACCGACAACCTTTCCGGTGTCAATCCGAGCAGCGGCGCCTTCTCGGCGGTGGATAGCTACGGAGAACCGCAGCCGGGCGGGACCTTTGCCATTGCGTCCGACGGAAGTTATTCTTTCACCGTGCCGCTCGAAGCCAGCCGGCTGGGAGAGGACAAGAACGGCCGCGCCTATACCGTCGTCGTACAGGCGTCGGACGAGGCCGGCGTTACCGGGGCCGGATCAGTGGTGATATCCGTCCCGCACGACCAGCGCTCACACTAACCGCTTGGCGCCCGTTCCGGCGCTAACCGTCTGATTCCCGTGCTCGTTTTGGCGCTAACCGTCTGATACCCGTTATAATGGGTGAAGACGTGCGAGAGCGGAAGGTTGAGGCGGCGTCTGATGAGCTTGACATGGTCCGAGCGGGTGTTGTATACTTATGGCCGGCAGCGCGCCTTGAGAGTGGCGCTGCCGCGTGCGGGTGTAGTTCAGTGGTAGAACGCCTCCTTGCCAAGGAGGAGGTCACGGGTTCGAACCCCGTCGCCCGCTTCACCTCTGGAATCGAGGATTCCAGAACCAGAGTATAGGTGACACTTCGGAATACCTCTTGTGGCCGCCCCAGGGTCCTCATAGAGGTATTTTTTGTATCCGGTGGCCTTGTGAGGCCATATTGGACCGCCATTTGCCAGCGTGGCTGGCGCCAGCGAGGGGAGATCGGGGTTCATGCAGGTTAATGTTCAGGATGCGGCGCCAGGAACCGTGGAGTTGGAGGTCCTGGTTGAAGCGGATCAGTACGGTAAGGCCGTTGATGAAGTGGTCGACCAGGTGGTCAAATCCGCTCAGCTTCCCGGTTTTCGAAAGGGTAAAGCGCCTCGGAGCATGGTCGAGAGATCGGTCAATCCGGAGACAATCCGCCAGCGCGCGATCGATCGTGTTCTCCCAGACGCTTACCGCGACGCGCTCAGCCAGTCGGGCCTCAAGCCGATCGCCGAACCGGAAATCGAGATTCTGGAGGTCGGCGACCGAGAGCTGAAGTTCAAGCTTACCGTCCATAAACAGCCGGAAGTGAAACCGGGTGAGTATAAGGGCCTCAAACTGGTCCGTTACAACACCGAAATCACCGATGAGGACGTTGAACGCGAAATCGAAAATGCCCGCGACTCGCGTCCGGAATACGTTTCTGAGACGGAAGCCCCCGCTGAGATGGGGGATTCCGTGTTGGCTAACGTGGATGTTTGGCGAGATGGCGCGCCTCTTGAAGGCGCAATAATGCAGGACATGGAGATTCGGCTGGGCGACGGCACGAAGTTCCCCTGTATCGATGACGATCTGGTCGGGCGAAAGAAGGGCGAAGTTTTTGACGTGGAGGTGCAGTACCCCCTCGATTTTCAGACGGAGTCGCTTCAGGGTCTTAACTGCGTCTGGCACGTGGAGGTCAACGAGGTCCGGAAACGGCGACTCCCGGAACTCAACGACGACTTTGTGATGCGCGTCTCTACGACTTCTCAGACAGTGGACGAGTATCGAGCCGAGGTTCGGCAGCGGCTTGAGGATCGCGCCCGGTCGCTGGATGAGTTTTCGTTGGAGAGCCAGGCGCTCTCGCAGCTATTGGAAAGCTCAACGATTGTATTTCCGCATCTTCTCGTCGATCAGCAATTTGAGACGCAGGTTCAGAGCCTGGAGCGCACTCTCAGACGCAACCGGATTTCGCTGGAGCAGTACGCGGCTCTGCAGGGTGTTACAAAGGACGCGCTTCTGCAGCAGCAGCACGATGAGGCGGAACAGATCATCACCGAATATCTGCTAATCCACGAGATCGCCCATCTGGAAGGAATAGACCCGGGCCCCGAGGAAGTAGATGACCAGATTGAGAAGGAAGGCCGCGAGCGAGGCGCACGGCCGGCGGTCGTTGAACTGGAAAAGCGTGACGACGCCCGCCGCAGTTCTGCCCGGACACGGTTGATCAAGGAACGGGTCATGGGTCTCATTCTTGAGAACGCTGAGATTGCGGATCAGCGGCAGAGCCTCTCGCAGGCTGAGAAGCAGGAGTCTAACGAGGCCGACGTTCAGGCCGGCGCTTAGGAAAGTTGAACATGAACGACAGAGAACCGGAGCAGCAGATGAGGTACGAGTCCTCAAAGATCATATCCCCTACTAAAAGCCCCACTGGCGTCATTCCACCTACGAAGAGCATTTCACCTACGAAGAGCATTCCACCTACGAAGAGCATTTCACCTACGAGCATCGTCCCGGCTACGAACATAATCCCGCACGTCATCGAGCATACGGCTCGTGGTGAACGATCGGCGGATATCTGGTCCCGCCTGTTAGCGGATCGGATCGTCTTTCTTGCCGGCGAAGTGGATGACTTTACGGCCAACAGTATCGTGGCGCAGATGCTCTTCTTAGAAAAGGCGGACCCGGACTCCGAGATTCTTCTCTATATCAACAGTCCGGGCGGGAGCGTCACCGCCGGACTTTCGATTTACAGCACGATTCAGACGATCAGTTGTGACGTTCAAACCTGCTGCTTCGGAATCGCGATGAGTATGGGGGCTCTTCTCCTGGCGGCCGGCACCCATGGCCACCGCTTTGCGCTGCCCTATACCCGTATTCTGATCCACCAGGTGGGCGTGCAGCGCGGGCCGGGCGGCACCGCGACCGATATCGACATCTGGGCGCGAGAGATGCTGCGCACCAAGGCGGAGATGAATGAGATTATGGCCCGGCATACGGGCCAATCGGTGGATCGCATCGCCAAAGACACCGATCGTGACTTCTATATGTCTCCACAGGAGGCGAAGGAGTACGGGATCATCGACGACATTATCGAGACGAAGAAGAAGCCCATCGGTGAGAAATAACGTCCTTTGTCTCCGATGATCTTCGCGCGGGCGAATGACCCTATCCAGGCCGGGTTTCCGCGCCTGTCCACGAGATTCGAACTGAAGCAAGAGAAGAGAAAGGTTCTGCCTCATGGCGCGGTCTAACTACGAAGAGGTCCGCTGCTCGTTCTGTGGAAAATCCAAAGACCAGGTCCGGCAGATGTTTCGCGGTGAACGCGGCGCAAATATCTGCATCGAGTGCGTGGAATTCTGCAACGACCTCATCGAGGACCAGGGTGTCAGCCACGAATACCCCATGGTGGGCACGGCGCCCCGGCCGCGAGACGTTCATCGGGTCCTCAGTCAGTACGTGATCGGGCAGGAGCGCGCCAAGCGGGTGCTCTCTGTGGCGGTTTATAACCATTACAAACGGATCAAGTTCAGTCTTTCCGATGTCGAGCTTCAGAAGAGCAATATCCTTCTCATCGGTCCCACCGGCTCAGGAAAGACGTACCTGGCGCAGACGCTTGCCAAAATTCTCCAGGTTCCCTTTACCATCGCCGACGCCACGGTGCTCACCGAAGCCGGCTACGTTGGGGAGGACGTTGAGAATATTCTCCTCAAGCTCTATGCAGCCGCCAATGGCGACATCCAGGCCGCTCAGCGCGGAATCGTATATATCGACGAGATTGATAAAATCTCACGTAAGACCGACAATCCCTCGATCACTCGGGATGTCTCCGGTGAGGGAGTGCAGCAGGCGCTGTTGAAGATTCTGGAAGGCACCGTCGCAAACGTGCCGCCGCAGGGCGGACGCAAGCATCCTCAGCAAGAGTACGTGCAGATCGACACGAGCAACATCCTCTTTATTTGCGGCGGCGCGTTTGAAGGACTGAATCGGATCATCGAGTCCCGGGTCAGTTCGCAGAGTATCGGGTTTCGCGCGCCAACGAACACGCGGGCGGATCGCGAAAAGCGCGCCAGTGAGATTCTTACCAAGGTGCAGCCCGAGGATCTTCTCAAGTTCGGCCTGATTCCGGAGTTTATTGGTCGGCTTCCAATTGTGGCCACGCTCGAGCCGCTTGACCTCGATTCTCTTTGCCGGATCCTGACAGAGCCAAAAAATGCCCTCGTAAAGCAGTACCAGCGTCTGTTCAAGATGGAAGACGTAGAGCTTGTCTTTGCCGAAGATAGCATTCGTGCCGTAGCTGAAGAGGCGCTCAAGCGCCGCACCGGCGCCCGGGCGCTGCGCACGATCCTGGAAGACGCGCTGCTCGAGATTATGTACGACATCCCTTCTCGTAAGGACGTGCGCCGCTGCCTGGTAGACGCCGAGGTTATCCGTGATCATAAGGAGCCGGAGCTGGTCACCTTTAATCAGTTGCGCGGCGCCGGCGCCATTGACGATCTCAAGACGGCGTAGTATAACCGCGCAAACTGTGCAGGGATCATTTGGTTATCAAGGGCGGTTAACACGGGAGGGCTCCTGGTTTGCGGTCTGAGCTGGCCTCACAACGCGTGTGGCGAATGGGTGGCGTCGGGATGGCGGCATGGCTTGCTTTGCCGGTTAAACGCTGCCGGCGCCTCGCGCCCGAGGGCGTGGACCCGGCCCTCATTCCGCTGGCGAGCCGCGTGCCGGGCATTCTTGTTGCCGCCCGGTACGATTCCACGTCCACGCTTTCGTACAGCGAGCTGGGCCTCGGCATTCTGGCCCGGCCATCCGGTGGCAGGCTCGGCTTCTACTGCGCCGCGCTCTGGGTGGACAACGCGGAGTCGTGTGAGGCGGGACGCGATCTCTGGGGGCTGCCCAAAGCCATGGCTCGATTTGACTGGCAGACATCCGGGAGCGGTTGGTCGGTAAGAGTTGAAACGGAGGAGGCGGGCGTCGCTACGCTCTCCACGGACGCCCCTCGATCAGGCCTCGGCGTTCCGTTCTCCACGAACTGGTTCAGCTTTCCTCACGACCGTCTCGCGCGTTGGACGATCCGGTCACGTTCGGTTCTCAATCAGGCGAGGATCGGCATCGAGATTCCCGGGGGCAGTCCGCTCTCCGATATCGGAATCGGCCGGACGTGTCGCGGTCTCTTTCTGGATCCGCTCCATCTCGCTATCCGCGTGCCTCGCGCCGCCGGAGGCGCCTGAAACATGTTTCGCCGCGATTCAGGCTCACCGCTTTCCCGCCGCAGACCGTTTCTGAGTTCGTTTCTTATCGCCGCGCTGACCAGTTTTGGCCTGACGCGACTCGATGCGATCCAGGGAATCGCGCGTCGGAACGTCTCGCCCCGCGGCGGAAACAGAATCCTGTTTCTGCTGATGAAATGGCTGCTTGGCAGCTTCTATATGGCGTTCGGACCGCTGCAGGTCAAAGGCGCTCGAAATGTGCCGCGTGCCGGCGGAGTGATTATCGCCCCGAACCATACCAGCGACTGCGACGTCACCGCGCTCTATGTCGCGCTCCCGCGCTGGGCCTGGTTCGTTGCCAAAGAAGAGTTGTTCAAGATCCCGATTCTTGGCAAGATGATGGCCTATTATCACGCGTTTCCGATCCGGCGTTCCGGCCCGGCCGATCGTTCCGCCATGAAACAGATCTTAGACCTCGTTGGATCGGGCGAAGCTGTCGTCATTTTCCCCGAGGGAAAACTGACCGAGGACGGCTATCTGCAGGAATTTCAGCAGGGTACGGCGATGCTTGCTCTCAAAGCCGGTGTTCCAGTGATACCCGCCGCGATGAATGGCACGCGGAATGTCGTCCCGTATGGCCGCCTTTACCCGATACCCTCGTTCCGGCGAGTGAAGGTCCGCTTCGGCCCGCCGGTTGACTTTTCGGGGCTGCCCGAGGTCGATCGGCACGAACGCCTGCGAATCGCCACGGAACGGATCCGGCAGGGTGTGGTTGACCTTGTCCGCGAGATCGCCCCGGAGACGCTGCGGGAAACGGCGAGGGTAGAATAGGGAGAGTGAGGAACACGAATGGCAGACATCAATTCCCCAACCATAGCGATGGTGATGCGGCCCGGCCTCTTCGGGCCGGTGGTCAGCGATGAGGCGATCGCGCGGCTGAAGGAGTTTGCTTCAGTGCGGACGCCGCAGCCGGATCGCCCTCTCGCAGAACAAGCGCCGGAGCTGCTGCAAGACGCGGACGGCTGCGTTATGTGTTGGGGATCACCGCGGCTCACCGCCGATCTGCTTGAACACGCGCCCGGTTTGAAGATCCTCGCGTACGCCGCTGGCAGCGTCCGGGGAGTGGTGAGCCCCGAACTCTTCGACCGTGGAATTATTGTTACCAGCGCGGCCGCCGCAATCGCCACCGAGGTCGCGGCGTGCGCACTGGGCCTCATTCTCTGCGGACTGAAGGGGATCTTTCCCACCGGTCGTGTCACACGCGCCGGCGGTTGGCGCGGAGAGGCGAGTGGTGACGTGACCGGGCGCACGGTAGGAATTATCGGCGCCGGGCACGTGGGCCGCAGAGTCATCGCGCTCCTGCGAGGGCTGCCGAACGACCTGAAAATCCTGCTCGCGGACCCCTATGTCTCCGCGGAAGGCGCCGCCGGCATGGGAGTGGAGCGTGCGTCGCTCGAAGAACTTTTGCAGCGATCCGACGTTGTCTCAATCCACGTGCCCTCGCTTCCCGGAACGCGCCACATGCTCAACGCGAGTAATCTTGGCTTGCTGAAAGACGGAGCGACTCTCGTCAATACGGCACGGGGATCGCTTATCGATCCGGAGGCGCTGGCGGCGGAGCTCGCTCGCCGCCCCACTCTGCAGGCGCTCATCGACGTCACGGATCCTGCAGAGCCGCCCCCCGCGGACCATCCGTATCGAACGCTGCCAAACGTGAATCTAACGCCCCACCTGGCCGGCCCGGTGCGCGGCGCCCAGGCGCGCATGGGTGACCTCGCGGTGGAAGAGCTGCGCCGCTGTTTTGTTGAGCGCCTGGCGCCCCTCCATCCCGTGACGCGGGAGATGATGGAGTTCGTCGCGTGACCGATTCGCCCGATCCCGGGCCGGTCTTTTACCCGAAGGTCCATGCATTCAAGGATCCGGGGGCGCTGCGGGGCCATCTCGAACGACTGGGCGTCGATCTACCGGTTGCCGATAGTTTGGCCGGACCAGCGAAATCTCCACTAAACCGACCTGTTCGCGCCGGCCGCCTCACCATTGGAAACCGGTTTGCCGTGCAGCCGATGGAGGGATGGGACGGAACATTCGATGGGCGGCCAACGGAAGATTTACTCCGCCGCTGGAGGCGATTTGGGGAGTCGGGCGCCAAGCTCATCTGGGGCGGAGAGGCGTACGCGGTCCGGCGCGAAGGGCGGGCGAACCCGAATCAGCTCTATTTTCAGGATCAGTCGCCGCGGGACCTGGCGCTCCTCCGGCAGACGGTTGCGGAGGCGCACGCGGCCGCGTTTGGCAGCGAAGAGGGCCTCGTTATCGGGCTTCAACTGACCCACTCCGGACGCTTCTGCCGGCCGGAGGATAAGAAGCGGCTGGAGCCCCGAATTCTATATCATCATCCGATTCTGAACCCGAAATTCGGGCTTCCGGCCGACTATCCGCTTCTCAGCGATGGCGAAATTCGGTCCATCATAGAGGATTACATCCGTGCGGCCCGTGCGGCCCGCGAGGCCGGATTCGATTTCGTGGATGTGAAGCACTGCCACGGCTATCTCGGGCATGAGTTTCTTTCGGCTTTCACCCGCCCGGGCGAATACGGAGGCGGTTTCGTGGGCAGAACCCGGTTCCTCCGCGAGATCATTGAAGGCGTCCGGAGAGAAGCTCCGGGTCTGGAAATCGGAGTGCGGCTTTCGGCATTCGATTTTCTGCCCTACAAGCCGGACCCCGAGACCAGCCGGCCTGGAAAGTCGGGCAGAGGCATTCCCGATGATTCTCCCTGCCTGCGGCCCTACCGATATGCGTTCGGCGCCGACCGGCTCTGGCCCGCCGATCTGTACGATCTGAGTGAGCCGCGCCGACTGATATCACTGCTGCAGTCGCTCGGCGTCTCGCTCATCAACGTCACGGCGGGATCTCCCTATTACAACCCGCATATCCAGCGTCCGGCCTACTTTCCGCCATCGGATGGCTACCTGCCGCCGGAGGACCCGCTCGTGGGCGTCGCGCGGCAGGCGTCCGTCACCGCCGATCTTAAGGCGGGGGCGCAGGGCGTTGTCTTTATCGGATCCGCCTATACCTATCTTCAGGATTATCTTCCCCACGCGGCGCAGGCCGCCGTTGAGCAGGGCAGAGTGGACTGCGTAGGCCTTGGCCGGATGATCCTCTCGTACCCCACGCTTCCGGCGGATATCTTGCAGAGCGGCCGAATCTTGCAGCGCAAGCAGATCTGCCGGACGTTCAGCGACTGCACCACCGCGCCGCGCGGCGGGCTTCCATCCGGCTGCTATCCCCTGGATGATCACTACAAATTCAGCCCGGCGCACGAAGAGCTCAAAATTCTCAAACAGACCGCAAAACAGTAATTCTCGTCAGACGCGAGAGTCCATTCAGCCGGGAAATTCCATAAGTCGGGCGGAGAGGCCCTCATACGCCAGGTCGAGCAGCGGCTCCAAGTTCACAATATCTTCGGCGTTATACGCCAGCAGCAGCGCCAGCGCCTCTTCGCTGCCGGCCTGGTATTCCTGCCAGAGGCGTACGGCGTCCCATCCGCCCAGCCCCGTTGTCTCGGCGCTCCGTTCCAGCCCGACCGACCGCTCAATCGCCTTGAGGCCGCCGCGATATCCGATTTTGCGCAGGGCGTGACAGAGATCCAGGTGGAGCATGTCGAAAGGCAGACTGCGGAACGTTCTTCGCAGCATCGGAATATCAAACCCGCTGCCAAAGAACGTCACCAGCATCTCGTAACCGGCTATTTCCTCTTCGAACAGGTCCAGATTATCTCCCCGCACGTACTGGCGCACGCGATTCCCATCATACAGGCCTATGACCGTCACGGTGACGCCGCCGTCGGTCTCAATATCGAGGAAGCCAACCTTGCGAAAGGAACGGGCAGCTCGCCAATGTTCGCCCGCGGGGAGAGCGTGAGCAAAATAACGGGCGTCCCGGTTTGCTAGAGCCAGCCGGGAATCGGACAGGGTGTTCAGGAGCCGGTCTCGGGCGCCGGAAGCGAGGGGAATACGATCAGGGGTTTCAAGACACAAATCCCAGGAATCGAATCCCTGCCGCCAGAGCTTTCGCTCGGTGGCAAGCCCGACCCCCGGGACGTGGATAAATGTGCGTGTCAGCATCTTCGCTCGAGCCATTTCAGAATGGTCAATCTCGCTCCGCTCTTGCGGGCGGCGCCATCAGAAAACTCGAGAGACGCCAAAGCCATAATCAGTTTAACTTACGGGGCCGACTACCAGGACGCCTTGCTATTTGACGGTAGTTATGTCACTATATTTGGTGGTATTTGAGATGCTATGTCTTGAATGGTGTGTTGAAATGCCAGACTGTGTATAGGAGGTTCATAATATGCCCGGCCACACAACTATGCCCCCACTTCGTAGGACAGTCTACCTGCCGCGGCACCTTGCAGCAGCCACAAAGGAACTCGTGCAGCAGGGCAAAGCCAGGAGCCAGAACGACCTGATAGTCATGGCTTTGCAGAATCTGATCGACCAGATCAAGCGTGAAGCCATAGACGCGGAGTTCGCCAGAATGAGTGAAGATCCCGAGTACCAGCAGGAGGCGCTCGCCATCTGCCGGGAGTTCGAGGGCTCCGATTGGGAAGCCCTTCACCGGGCAGAAGCTGAGAATTCACATCGATGAGACGCGGAGACGTTTATGATGCTGGACTGGACCCAACCCGGGGATCCGAGCAAGCAGGTAGACGTCCCGTCATTGTGGTGAGTCGCGACTCCATCGAATAGCATAGCCCCATCATACTGGTCGTCCCCTGTACTACCTACCGCGGGAGACGCATCTACCCCAGTCAGATCCTTATTCGCGCATTCGACGGTGGCCTGACCGTCGATTCCGTTGCGTTAGGCGATCGGGTCCGCGCACTTGGCAAATCTCGTCTACGCACGCCGCGTGGCAGTCTAAGTCCGACGACCCTGGCGCGTCTGGACGAAGCGCTGAGAAACGCCCTGGATTTATAGCAATAGGACGCTCCAGGCAAGCGTCCTATTGCCACCAGCGCCGTACTCAGTTTATTGCACTGCGCTGCCGATCACGATCATGACTCGGAGGGGAATGACGGCTCGTCGGGCTTCGTGGGGCGGAGGGAGCTGCGGACTCCGGACCCCGCATTTGCCAACCCCGCCTCGGCCGAGCCCTTTTCGCCCACGCCCTGCAGAGAAGAGTTGGGAAGATCCGGTCCGACGCCGCGTGCGAAGTTGTCGGCCGCCCGGGCGTCATGCTCCTCCTCATAATTCAGGATCTCGTCTTCACGCTCTTCCGCCGCTTCGTTTTGGGCGACTTCGTCTGACCGGGTTTGAGCCGCCTCATCGGCGTCCACAGCCGCGACATCTTCTAACGTCCTACCCCGGTCGGCGCTTGGAGCCGGCTGGGTGCCATCGGGCATGCTCGTCTCCGTCCAGGTGGGATGAAAGTCA
>Ga0307374_10009404_pt1 | contig 14404 bp, 11 predicted proteins | sample OX3MG_FD_202532 | JGI IMG/M metagenome (GOLD analysis project Ga0307374, IMG submission 202532) | Soil microbial communities from Risofladan, Vaasa, Finland - OX-3 | ecosystem: Environmental > Terrestrial > Soil > Coastal area > Acid sulfate soil | place: Finland: Risofladan, Vaasa | collected... | reverse complement strand
TCATCAGGGCCGGAGCGCTCGTCGCGGCGACGACCCACTATGCCGAGCTCAAGGCCTACGCGCACACCACCCCGGGCGCCCGCAACGCCGCGGTGCAGTTCGACCTCGAAACGCTGAGTCCGACGTATCGCCTCACGATCGGCCTCCCCGGCGGGAGCCAGGCGTTCGCGATCGCTGAACGCCTCGGCCTGGCGGAGGAGATCGTGTCCGATGCCCGCTCGCGTCTCAGCGAAGCGCAGCGCACGTTCGAGGCCACCCTCGCCTCCATCCAGGCGGTCGAGGGCGAGACCGCGGATGCGCTCGAACGCGCTCGAGCGGCCGAGGCTCGCGCCAACGAGGCGTTGCGGGTCGCCCGAGAGGAACGAGCCCGGGCGCGCCGCGAGCGGGACGAGGCGGTCCGCGCTGCGCGCTCGGAGGCGGAACGCGTGGTGGCCGCGGTACACGATGAAGTCGCCGCGACGCGCCGGCTCCTGGAACGCGGAACGATCACGACCGAGGGGCTCGACGAGGCGACCGCCCGGGTCGACGAGCGGCTGGAACGGGTCCCCGGCGAGGCCGCGGCCACGACGGAACCGGCACCCGTGGCGCCGTCCCGGACCTGGCGGCTCGGCGATCGCGCGCGAAGCCGGTCCGGCGGCTGGGAGGGCCGGATCAGCGCACTGGAGCGAGGCGGACTGCGGGCGACGCTCGAGGCTGGGGGGATGCGCGTGACCGCCGACGTCGACGATCTCGAACCGGCCATCGAACCGGCTACCGCGGCGGACGGCGGAAGCACGATCGGGGACGCTTTCGCCCGGGAGGCCCGTCGCGACCCAGGCGGGTCGATCAGTCGCCTGCGCATCGACCGGGCCCGCTCGGTGCCCGCATCGCTCGACCTGCGCGGGGCACGGGTGGAGGAGGCGCTCGATGCGCTCGATCGCTACCTCGACGACGCGGCGGTGGCCGGCCTCGCTCGTGTCACCGTGATCCACGGCCTCGGCACCGGGGCCCTCCGCGACGCCGTCAGATCGGAGGCGGCCACCCATCCGCTGAGCCGGGAGGTCCGCCCGGGCGAGCGCGGCGAGGGAGGCGACGGGGCGACCGTCATCCTGCTCTGATCGTCACCCGGCGGCGGCGCCGGCGCACGACCCGACGAGGGTGCGGTTTCTTCGACGGCTTCGGTGTCACCGCCGGCTGGCTCGGCGGCGGCGCGCTCGGCGGGAAGGAAGGCTGGGCGGATGGGCTCGGGCAGCCGAAGATCGGATCGCAGCTGGCCGACGGCTGGACGACCGGTGTGCACGTCTGGGTCGGTGCGAACGGGGCACCCCAGGTCCGTCCGAACGGATAGATGTACCCGAACCCGAAGTAGGCGGTCACGGTGCCGCTCGGTCCGCCGCGGACGCCGGGACCCTTCATCGCCCTGGCGATCCACCCGCGATCGGCCGCCTGCCAGGTCGGAAACGCGGCGTCCTCGTTCGACAGGTCGAGGAACCCCTTCTGGACCTCGGGTCCGACGCAGCCGTCCGCCCACAGCAGGCCGGTCGCCGAGTCGATCGCCACGGCGACCTTGGTGTCGTCGACCTGCGTCGGCTGGGTCCCGGCGATGAAGTGCTCCGTGAACGTGTGGGTGGTGAACGGACCGGGGAGGAGGCCACTGTTCGCGTCGACGGCGACATCGACGATCCCCGGCGGCTTCTGGAAGTCGGTGATCGGGGTGCCTTTGGTCACGTCGGTGAGGAATGCCTGCCAGAGGGTGGCTGCCGACTCGAGGGCGACCGTACCGTTCGGCGGGATGCTGTTGTCGCTGTTGCCCATCCACGCGGCGACCGCGAGCGCGGGCGCGTTCGGATCGGTGGGCGGGGCGAGGTAGCCGAAGGCGGCGAGATCGATCTGGTCGTTCGTGGTGCCGGTCTTGAGCGTCGCCGGCCGGCGCTGCCCCTTGTCGTAGATGGCCCGCAGGCCCCAGAAGGGGTTCTGTGACGGATCCGTATTCGAGGCGAGCATCGAGGTGAGGACGTACGACGCCTGCGGGCTGGCGACCTGGGTGCCGGTCGGCGGCGTGCTGCCGGGCTGTGGGTAGACGACGGCCCCGGAGCTGTCGCGGACCTGCAGGATGAACGTCCGTGGCATGAGGACCCCGCCGTCCGCGACGGCTCCGTATGCCCCGAGCTGGTCGGCGTAGTGGACCTCCAGTGTCCCGATCGCGATCGAGGCGCCGGCCGTGTTCGTCGGCTGCTGGAAATGGATGCCGAGCTTCTCCGCCTCGGCGAACACCTGATCCGGTCCCACCTCGATGGCGTTCTTGATGGCCGGGATGTTGAGCGAGAGCTGCAGCGCCTCGCGCATCCGGACCAAGCCTCGCTCGGCGAGGTCGGCGTCGGTCGGGATGTAGTTGCCGAAGTCGGTCGTGACGTCCATGAACGTGCTCGCGGCGGTCATGGTGTGGTTGTCGAGGCCGGTGAGGTAGTTGACGAGTTTGAACGATGAGCCGGACTGCCGCCAACCGTCGGACAGCACGTCGAACTGGGGCTGGAACTTCTTGCCGTGCGGCGGGGCATAGTAATCCGCGCTGCCGACGTACGCCATCACCTGCCCGGTCCGGTAGTCGAGCGCCTCCAGGGCGGCGTTGTAGACGCCGCGGCCGACGAGGTTCTTGATCCACGACTGAAATGGGACCTTGATCGACTTGAGGTACGCGGCAGGGTTAGGGGAATTCGGTGCGATCCCTGCCGCCTTCGTCCATTTCTCGGCCGACTGTTGCATCTTCCAGTCAAGCGTCGTCGTCACCTGGTAGCCGCCGGTGTCGATGGCCGGGCAGTTGTCAGCGTTCGCCGGACCGCAGAGGATCGCTCCGAGCTGTGCGCGGACCTGCCACACGAAATGGGGGGCTCGCCAGTTCGGATTGGACGTCGGGACAAGGACGACCGGGTCGCTCTCGGCGGCCCGGATCTGGGCGTCGCTGAGCGCCGCACCTGCCACGGCGAGCGGGTCGCCGCTGAGGGTCAGGTGGCGGTTGACGATCATCTTCTCGAGCACGTCGTTGCGCCGGATGACGATCTCCGCGGTCGCCGGCACCACGAGCTGGGTCGTCTTGCCATCCGCGGCCGTCTGGCTCACCGCGTTCTTGCGGAGGTCGTAGGTGCTCGGCGACTGGGGGATGGCCGCCAGGATGGCGGCCTGGGCGATGGTCAGCTTGCCAAGGTCCGTGACCCCGAAGTAGTCACGGGCGGCGGCTGCGATCCCGTAGCTCTGGTCGCCGTAGTAGTTCTGGTTCAGGTAGGCCACCATCATCCGCTGCTTGCCGTCGATGCCCGGGAATTCCTGGGTGAGGCGGATCGACTGGATGATCTCGCGGATCTTCCGCTCGTAGATGCTGCCGGCGAATGCGCTCTGCGGGAGGAGGCGGGCTCGGACGAGTTGCTGGGTGATCGTCGAGGCGCCGCGATCGTGTCCGGTCGCGGTCTGGATCGCCGCGGCGACGATGCCGAGCGGATCGAATCCGGCGTTGCTCCAGAACGTCTTGTCCTCGATCGAGGTCGTCGCGTCGACGACGACCGGCGGGAGCTCGCTGAACGACGCGACCACCTGCCGCTGGGTCGTGCCGAAGCGGGCGAGCTCCACCTTGCCGGTGCGGTCGTAGACGACCGTCTGCTCGGAGAAGCTGAGGTTCTGGAACGCCTGCAGCGGATCGGGCAGGCCCTGGCTGTAGATGTTGTAGCCGCCGACCGCGGTGACGAGCCCGACGACCCCGAGCAGGACGAACGTCCCGAACAGGAAGAGCGGCAGGGCGACGGCGACCGTCCGGACGGAGCGACCGCCCCCGCGCCGACCGGTGCCGTTCCGCCGATGGCGCTGCCGCCGGCCGAGGGTGGTGTTCATGCCGCGTCGGACGATAGCATAGGTACCCGTGACATCCCTTCGAACCACTCCCGTTCCTGGCTCCGGCCCCCGCGTCGAGACGGCCCGAGCGCGGTCACTGTGACGACACGCGACCCCGGCGGCCTGCTCGCCGAACTGCGCTGGCGCGGGATGTTCCACGACGCGACGCCCGGGCTCGAGGCGCGGCTCGCGACCGGCCGGCCGATCGCCGGCTACATCGGCTTCGATCCGTCGGGCTCGTCGCTCCACGTCGGCCACCTCGTGCCGGTGTTCGGACTGCTCCACCTGCAGCGCTTCGGCGGACGCCCGCTGGCCCTCGTCGGCGGGGCGACGGGGATGATCGGCGACCCGTCAGGCACGTCGGCAGAGCGGAACCTCCTCGATCGGGACACGATCGCCGCGAACGTCGCGGGCATCCGTTCACAGCTCGAGCGCTTCCTCGACTTCTCGGCCGGGTCATCGGCGGCGCTGATGGTCAACAACCTGGACTGGCTCGGCGAGGTCCGGGTGCTCGACTTCCTGCGCGACGTCGGGAAGCATTTCACGGTCCCGTACATGCTCGACAAGGAATCGGTGCGGACGAGGCTCGATGGCGGGCTCTCGTTCACCGAGTTCAGCTATATGCTGCTGCAGGCTGCCGACTTCGCCCATCTCCATCGTGAGATGGGCGTCGAGCTGCAGATGGGCGGGGCCGACCAGTGGGGCAACATCACGGCAGGACTCGAGCTCATCCGCCGGACCGCCGCGCGGGTCGACGATGAGGCGGCGCCCGCCGCATTCGCTCTGAGCTATCCATTGCTCCTCGATTCGAGCGGCCGCAAGTTCGGCAAGACCGCCGCCGGCACCGCCGTCTGGCTTGACCCGGCGAGGACCTCGCCGTACGCGTTCTACCAGTTCTTCATCGATGTTCCGGACGCCGACGTCGATCGACTGCTGCGCCTGTTCACGATCCTCGACCGGACCGAGATCGAAGCTCTCCAAGTGGAGCAGGAGGTCCACCCGGAGCGACGCCCGGCGCAGCGGGCGCTCGCCCTCGAGCTCACGACCCGGGTCCACGGATCGTCGGAGGCGGAGCGCGCGGTGACGGTGAGCAGGGCGGCGTTCGACAGCGCGCCGATCCGCGACCCGGCCGTGCTCGCCGCGATGTACGAGGTCCTTGACGGCCATGAGCTGACTGCGGACGACGTCGCCGGCGGGCCGATCCGGGTGCTCGTCGCCAGCGGCCTCGTGACCTCCAATGGCGAGGCGCGACGGACGATCGCGCAGGGTGGGCTTTCGATCAACGGCGTTCGGATCGCGGGCCCGGACGACGCCGTGCCGGAGGCGATCGCGGGGCGGTGGCTCCTGCTGCGGGTCGGTCGCAAGCGGATCGTCGTCGGTCGGCTCGCCGGAAGCGGCTCCGTGAGCTGAGCGCGACGGACCCTCAGGCCCGCTGCCGCGCCCGCAGGACGGCGATGACGTCCGCCGGCGCGAGTCCCCGTTCGGCGAGGAGCACGAGAGCGTGGTACACGAGGTCGGCCGTCTCGCCGGCCAGCGCCGCCCGGGTCGCGTCGCGGGCGCCGGCGTTTCGTTCCGCGATGGCGTCATCCTTGGCCGCCATGAGCACCTCGGTCGCTTCTTCGGTCACCTTGCGAGCGGCGGCATCGACGCCACCGGCCAGGAGCGCCGCGGTATATGAACCATCCGGCCGTGTCCGCCTTCGGTCGTCGATCGTACGCCACAGGGTCTCGAGCCAGGCGAAGTCCTGCGGCGCCGTGACCGCGGCACCAGGAGGGGCGTCCGTGTCATCGAAGCAGCTGCGGGTTCCGCGGTGGCAGGTCGGGCCCACCGGGTCCACGGTCATGAGCAGGGCGTCCTCGTCGCAGTCGAGGGCGAGCGCCCGAAGGCGGAGGACATGGCCGCTCGTCTCGCCCTTGCGCCACAGGCGACCGCGCGACCGGCTGTGGAAATGGACCTCGCCGCTGGCGAGGGTCGCGGCCAGCGCCTCCGCGTCGACGTAGCCGACCATGAGGACCCGCGCGTCCGACGCATCCTGGACGACGGCCGGCACGAGCCCGTCCGGGCCGTAGCGTGGGGTCACGCCGCGACTGCTGACCGGCGGACCGCCAGGCCGGCGGCGGCGAGCGCGTCCTTGACCTCGGAGATCGTGTAGATGCGGCGATGGAAGATGCTCGCCGCGAGCACCGCGTCCGCGCCGCCATCACGGATCGCGGCGATCAGATCGTCCGGTCCGGCCGCACCGCCGGACGCGATGACCGGCACCCGGACCGCACCCGTGACGGCCCGCAGCAGCTCGAGGTCGTAGCCGGAGCGAGTGCCATCGCGGTCGATCGAGGTGACGAGGAGTTCGCCCGCCCCGCGCTCTGCGGCCTCCCTGGCCCAGGCGACCGCATCTCGAAAGGTCGGCTCGCGACCGCCGGCCACCACGACGTCCCAGCCCCCAGCCGGGTCGCTGCCGCGGCGACGCGCGTCGATGGCGACGACGACGGCCTGCACCCCGAAGCGGTCGGCGCACGCGGTGATGAGCCCTGGATCGCGGACGGCGGCGGTGTTGAGAGCGACCTTGTCGGCACCCGCCCGAAGTACCGCGCCCATCTCCGCGGCGGACCTGACACCGCCGCCAACGGTCAGCGGGATGAAGGCGCGCCGGGCGGTCCGTTCGACGATCCCGAGCAGGGTGCTCCGCCCTTCGGGAGCGGCCGTGATGTCGAGGAAGACAAGCTCGTCGGCGCCTTCACGAGCGTACCGTTCGGCCAGCTCCGGCGGATCGCCCTCGTCCACGAGGTCGACGAAACGGGTTCCCTTCACGACCCGGCCGCGGGCGACGTCGAGGCAGGGGATGACCCGGCGGCGCAGCATCAGGCCACCCCGACAGCGTTGGGCAGGCCGCGCGAAGCCGCCGCGAGGTGGACGACGTTGGCGAGGACGCGCAGTCCATCGGTTCCGCTGCGCTCCGGATGGAACTGCAGGCCGAGGCAGTTGCCGACCCCGATCGCACTCACGAACCGCTCGCCGTGGACGGTCTCGGCGATGACGATGGCGCTCGCCGCGACATCGGGACAAACGATGTATGAATGGACGAAGTAGAAGTCCGCACCGTCCTCGATGCCATCGAACGCCGGGTGATCGCGCCGCCGTTCGACCTGGTTCCAGCCGATGTGGGGGAGGGTGGGCGCGCCGACGAGCGGGACGGTCCGGCCGGGCAGGATACCGAGGGTCGTCGCGCCGTCTTCCTCGCTCGTCTCGAAGAGGAGCTGCAGTCCGAGGCAGATACCGAGGAACGGGCGATCGGCGGCGATCCAGGCACGGATCGGATCGACAAGGCCTCGAGCATGGAGCCGGGCCATCGCCGGCGCCGCCGCCCCGACCCCCGGCAGGACGAGGAGGTCCGCTCCGTCGAACGCCTCGGGCTCTGCGGCGATCCACGTTCGCGCACCGACTGACTCGAGACCCTGGCCGATGCTCACGAGATTGCCGGCGCCGTGGTCGACGATCGCGATCCGCGCGGGCGTGCCGTCAGCCATCCGACCGACCCTGGCGGGGCGATGTCACCCGAGCGAGCCCTTCGTCGAGGCGACGCCCGTCCGGCGCGGATCGGGCGCGGTGGCCGCGCGCAGCGCGCGGGCGAGCGCCTTGAACGCCGCCTCGGCGAGGTGATGATCGTTGCGCCCCGTGCCGTGGATGTGGATCGTCGCTCCGGCGGTGCGGGCGAATGCCTCGAGCGCGTGCTCGACGAGCTGGAGCGGGAGTCCGCCGACCCGCTCGCCCCGGAACGGAAGGTCGATGACGGCGTACGGCCGCCCGCCGATGTCGACGACCGCGCTGGCCAGCGCCTCGTCCATCGGCACGGTCGCCTCGCCGAAGCGGGCGATACCGGCCCGATCGCCGAGTGCGGTCGCGCACGCCGCGCCGAGCACGAGCGCCACATCCTCCACCGTATGGTGCTCATCCACCGCCAGATCGCCAGTGGCGCGGACGTCGAGATCGAACAGTGCGTGGTGCGCCAGGGAGGTAAGGAGGTGGTCGTAGAAGCCGATGCCCGTCACGACGGTAGCCTGTCCGCTGCCGTCGAGGCGAAGACCGATCGCGACGTTCGTCTCCGCGGTGGTGCGCTCGACGGTCGAGGCCCGCGGCTCGGCCGTGCCGACCACGAGTGCGCCGAGTGGCGTGGTCATCGACCGGCCCTCCCATCGGGTGGTGTCGACGCCCGCACGGCGGCGACGAGGCGGTCGTCCTGGTCAGCCGACCTGACGGTGATCCGGAGGTGGTCCGCGAGCGGATGGCCCGGACCGAACGTCCGCGGCACGAGGCCGCGGTGCAGCAGCGACTCGGCCGCCTCGGCAGCGGCCGAGGGTGACTCGAACCGGGCGAGCACGAAGTTCGTGACGCTCGGCAGCACCTCCCAGCCTTCGGCGCGCAATCCACCGGCGAGACGATCCCGCTCAGCATGGACCGCGGCGATGCGCGGCGCGAGCCATCCATCGGTCTCCAGTGCGGCGGTGACGACCGCGACGGAGACGACGGAGACCGAACCGGGTGGACGGTAGGGTTCGATCGTGGCGACCGTCTCTCGCACGGCGAGCGCGAAACCGACCCGCAGGCCGGCCAGGCCGTACGCCTTGCTCACCGTCCGGACCACGATGAGTCGGGGGTAGTCGAGGCGTACCCCGATCAGGCTCGAGCCGACGAACTCCGCGTAGGCCTCGTCGAGCACGACGATGGGCGCTGCGCGTCCCGCCCGCCTTGCGTCGGCGTCGAGGTCCGCCAGCAAGCCGGCGATGGTGCCGTCCGGCTCAGGGAGCGCGGTGGGATTGTTCGGATCGCACAGCCAGATCAGGTCGGCCGTGGCCGCGGCAGCCCGGATGGCGGGGCGATCGAGGGCGAAGTCGGCATGCAGTCCCAGGCGTGGGACGCGAACGACCGTCGCGCCACGCTGCTCGGTGAGCACGCGGTACATCGAGTAGGTCGGTGTCGGTACGATCGCCGTCCTGCCCGGCCGGAGGAACGCCTTGGCGATGAGGTCGAGGATCTCGTCCGCGCCCGCGCCAACCACGATCTCGTCCGGTGATACGTCGTAGCGGCGGGCGGCGGCGGCGGTGAGCCGGGCGTAGTCCGCGGGCGGATACTCGGACAGGCCGTCCTCGAATCGGCCAGCGGCGATCACCGCGGCCGCGAGCGCCGGCGGCTCCGGGGCGGTGTTGAGGTCGAACCGCAGGATCGATCCGATCGGTACCCCGTAACGCGCGGCGACGGCCGCGCTCGTCGCCTCCCACGTGTAGCCGATCGGCGCCGTCGGCAGGGCGCTCGTCACCGGCGTCGGACTCACCGGACACCCTCGTCTCGGAAGCGGATCTCGACCGCCTCGCGGTGGGCGATGAGCCCTTCGGCGGCCGCGATCTCGCCGACCGTGCCGCGGATGGACGCAAGTCCGGAGCGGTCGATCCTCTGGACCTGGACGAACTTGCCGAACGCCTCCACCCCGAGGGCGCCGGAGCTGCGGGCGAGTCCGCCGGTGGGCAGGACGTGGTTGGCGCCCGATGCGTAATCTCCCGCGCTCTCGGGAGCGTAGGGACCGACGAACAAGGATCCGGCATTGTGAAGCCGGCCGACCGCCTCCTCGACGTCGGCGAGGACGACCGTCAGGTGCTCCGGCGCGTACGCGTCGACGAACGCGATCGCAGCCTCCCGATCCGGAGCCAGGACGACGAGCCCGGCGGAGGAGAGGCTCCGTTCGAGGATCGGGCGGCGGGCCGCAGAAGCGAGCTGTCGGTCGATCGCGCCCTCCACCGCGTCGGCGAGGGCGACGTCGGCGGTGACGAGGATGGCGGGGGAGTCCGCTCCGTGCTCCGCCTGGCTGAGGAGGTCGGCGGCGACGTGGTCGGGATCGGCTGTCCCGTCCGCGAGCACGAGCACCTCCGACGGTCCGGCCGGCAGGTCGATTCCGACCACCCCGAAAACCTCGAGTTTCGCCGCCGTGACCCAGGCGTTGCCCGGGCCGACGATCCGGTCGACGGGTTCGATGCCGAGATCCGCGAGGCCGTAGGCGAGCGCGCCCACTGCCTGCGCTCCGCCGGCGACGATGAAAGCGTCGACACCGACGAGGCCGGCCGCCCCGAGCAGGGTCGGATCGAGGCGTCCGTCTGTCCCGGCCGGCGAGGCGACGATGAACGCTCCGACGCCGGCCTCGCGCGCCGGCACGGAGCACATGAGGAGCGAGCTCGGGTAGGCCGCCGTCCCGCCCGGAACGTAGGCACCGGCGCGGGCGAGCGGAACCCAGCGCCGTTCGATCTCGATGCCCGGGACGATCGTCGTCCGGGTGCTCACCGGACGCTGGGTGGCGGCGAACCGGGCCAGGTGCTCGGTCATCGTCTCGAGGCCGCGTCGGATCCCGGCGGGGAGACGGTCGCGGGCCGCATCGAGCTCGTCGCGCTCGACGAGGAGTCGACCGTCCGGCAGACCGCCACCGTGGCGTCGGTTCGACTCGCGTACTGCGACCGATCCGCGGAGTCGGACGTCGGCGAGGATCGCGCGGGCACCGTCGCGGACCGCCAGGTCGGGGACAGCACCGCGCCGGAACAGGGCGTCGCGCCGCAGCGCGACCGAGGGATCCGTCGCGAGGGTGCGGAGATCGAGGCGGGCGAGGCGGACGTGCGTCGCGGCGGTGACCGCGTCTGGCGTCACGGCACGATCTTCTCGATCGGGAGGACGAGGATCCCCGACGCCCCGGCGGCCTTGAGGCGCGGCAGCAGACCCCACACTGCGTCGGCATCGACGACCGAATGGATCGCGATCATTCCGGCGTGGGCAAGCGGGATCACGGACGGGCTCTCGAGGCCCGGCAGGATCGCCTCGAGCTCGGCAAGATGGCTCGCCGGCGCGTTCATCATGAGGTACTTCCTGCCCCGTGCGGCGATGACCGCGGCGAGCATCGTGTCGATCGCCGCCAGCTCGGCTGGCCGCTCCCCGGAGGCGGCGGCCCCGGCGATGAGGAGTGCCTCCGACACCAGCACGTCGCCGATCGGCCGGAGGCCGTTCATGGCGAGGGTGGAACCGGTGGACACGAGGTCGACGATCGCCTCCGCCAGCCCGAGCCGCGGCGCCACCTCGACTGCTCCGGAGATCGGGATGATATCCACCTGGATCCGTCGCTCGTCGAAGAAGCGGCGCGCGGTCTCCGGATGGGCAGTCGCTACACGAAGGCCGGCAAGGTCCTCCAGGGTCCTGTACGGCGCGTCGGACGGCACCGCTGCTGCGAGCCGGCAGCGGCCGTAGCCAAGCGGGCGGAGGATGGGCAGCTCGGCTCCGGTCTCGACGAGCAGATCCTGCCCTGTGATCCCGAGGTCGGCCACACCGTCGCCGACGAACTCGATGATGTCGTTCGTGCGCACGAACAGGATGTCGAGCGCGAAGTTCTGGACGCGGGCGATGAGACTCCGGTCATGCTCCTCGAAGACGAGCCCGGCATCGTGCAGCAGGGCGAGGGTGGGCTCGACGAGGCGGCCCTTGTTCGGGACGGCGAGCCGCAGGCGCTCCCTCATCGATCGCCACGGGTCGGGTACGGGCGGGAGGCATCGCGACCGCTCGCCCGGAGTCCATCGAGGACGGCGCGATAGCCGCCCTCGCCATGGTGGAGCCACGACGCGATCCGGGTGATCGTCGCCGTGCTCGCGCCGGTGACTCGCGAGATCTCGCCATAGTGGAGCCCGTCGTCGAGGAGCCTCACGACCGCCCATCGCTGGGCCATGTCGTGCAGTTCGCCCACGGTGCAGAGGTCGCGGAAGAACTTCGCTGCTTCGTCCACGTCGTCGAGGCTCAGGACGGCTTCGTACAGTGCCGTCACGTCGTTCCGGGAGCGTAGCTCGTCGCCGGTGGCCATCAGGTCTTCGAAGCCTCCGAAGCGTGGTATCGTAGTAGCATATTAGCACGCTACCATGTGAGTGGAGGGGGCGTCAACTGATGCGGTTCGACTTCCTGCCGGCGGTCGATCTGCGTGGCGGCGCCGTCGTCAGGCTCCGCCAGGGCGACTTCGCGCAGCAGACGGTCTATGGGTCGGACCCTGCGGCGATCGCCCGAAGGTTCGTCGACGAGGGTGCGTGCTGGATCCACCTCGTCGATCTCGACGGTGCGCGAATCGGAGCTCCGGTCGAGACGAATGCCGTCGCGGCCGTCATGGCGGCGATCGCCGACCGCGCGAACGTCGAGATCGCCGGTGGACTGCGGACCGCGGAGCTCGTTGAGGCCGCACTCGCGATGGGCGCTGCGCGTGCCGTCGTAGGAAGCGCGGCGATCCGCGATCCGTCGTTCGTCCGATCGCTCGTCGCACGCCACGGCAGTGAGCGGATCATCGTCGCACTCGACGTCCGCGACGGTCGCGCCATCGGTGACGGGTGGCGGCCGGGCGACCCAGGGGTCGCCGTCGACGCGACGCTCGGCCGCCTCGCCGATGCGGGAGCCACCACCTTCGAAGTCACCGCGATCGCCCGCGACGGCCTCCTCGGCGGGCCCGATCTGCGGCTGCTCGAACGACTCGTCCGTCTCGGGCGCGGTTCGATCGTCGCGTCCGGCGGTATCGCGGGAGCAGCGGACATCGCGGCGGTCCGCGCCGCCGGCTGCAGCGGCGCGATCGTCGGGCGCGCGCTCTACGAAGGCCGCCTCTCGATCGCGGACGCGCTCAGCGCGGCGAGCGCCGACTGATGCCGGTCAGTGACCGGCGCCGCTCGCCTCGAGGTGCTTGCGGTGAACGTCGACGATCTTGTCCGCCACGCTCGCCGGAACCTCTTCGTAGTGGTCGAGCGTGGCCGTGAATCCGCCGCGACCGTGGGTGAGCGATCGGAGCTCCGTGGCGTAGCTGAACAGTTCGGCCTGCGGGACGTGGGCGGACACGACCTGGATCCCGTCCTCGGCGGTGTCCATCCCGAGGACGCGACCGCGACGGGTGTTGAGATCGCGGTTGACGTCGCCCATATATCGCTCCGGGACTCGCACCTGGACCGCCATGATCGGCTCGAGGAGCGCCGGACGGCAGTCGTGGACACCCTTCTTGAGGGCCATCGAGGCCGCGATCTTGAACGAGAGTTCGTTGCTGTCGACGGTGTGGAACGAGCCGTCGTACAGGGTGGCCTTGAAATCGGACAGCGGATAGCCCGCGATCACGCCCTCGGCGGCCGCTTCGCGGATGCCCTTCTCGATACCGGGGAAGTAGCCCTTGGGCACCGAGCCGCCGACGATCCGTTCGCTGAATTCGACCCCACCGCCGGGGTTGGGCTCGATCTCGATCCAGACGTGGCCGAACATGCCGTGGCCGCCGGTCTGCTTCTTGTACTTGCCCTCCACCTGGGTCCGGCCGCGGATCGTCTCTCGGTACGGCACGCGCGGCGTGTGGGTGACGATCGCGGCGCCGAACTTGCGCTTCAGGCGTTCGGCGATGACGGCGATGTGGGCCTCGCCCATCGCCACGAGCAACTGTTCACCCACGGCGCTCCGTTCGACCCGGACGCACGGCTCCTCCTCGAGCATCCGGTTGAGGGCGGCGCCCATCTTGTCGAGGTCCGCCTTGGTCTGCGGTTCGATCGCCACGGTGAGCGTCGGCTCGGGGAAGACGAGCGGATCGAGCACGAGTGGATGCTCGCGGCTCGACAGGGTGTCGCCGGTCTCGCTGACCGCGAGTTTCGCGACGGCGCCGATCTCGCCCGCCTTGAGCTCGCCGACCGGCTCCTGATCCTTGCCGTGGACGAGGAGCAGCTGGCCGATCCGCTCGTCCTCGCCGCGGGCGGCGTTCCAGGCATGCCCTTGTGAGTGGACCGTGCCGGAGAGGACGCGCAGGTAGGTGAGGCGGCCGACGTACGGGTCCGCGGCGGTCTTGAACACCCGGGCGAGGAGCGGCCCAGCGGGATCCGGCGCCACCGCGATCGGGTCGCCGGTCCGCGGCTCCCGTGCCGTGACCGGGCCTTCGTCAGCAGGCGACGGAAGGTAGCGGATGAATGCGTCGAGCAGGCCGCGCAGACCGATGCCCTTGACCGCACTGCCGACAAGGACAGGAGCGAGGATGGACTCCTTCACCCCCTTCCGCAGGCACGACTCGAGCTCCGGGTCGGAGACCTCCTCGCCTTCGAGGTACTTGGTGAGGACGTCGTCGTCGGACTCGGCGGCCGCCTCGAGGAGCTGGTCCCGGCGCAGGGCGACCTCGGCGGCGAGCTCGGCCGGGACGGGGATCTCGACCTCCTGGCTGCCATCCCAGTGCCAGGCGCGACGATGGACGAGATCGACGTAGCCGTTGAAGGACTCCGCCGCACCGATGGCGAGCTGGAGCGGGGCGACCTTGGTACCGAACGTCGCCCGCAGGGCGTCGAGTGCGGCTGTCGGATCGGCGTTCTCACGGTCGCACTTGTTGATGAAGAAGCACGCTGCGCGGCCACTCGCCCGGCCGAGGGCCACGGCGTTCTCGAGGCCGGATTCGATCCCACCGGACGCGTCCATGACGAACAGGGCGCCGTCGACGGCGGCGAAGCCCTCGATCACCTCCGCCGCGAAGTCCGGGTAGCCCGGC
>Ga0307374_10009403_pt1 | contig 14405 bp, 15 predicted proteins | sample OX3MG_FD_202532 | JGI IMG/M metagenome (GOLD analysis project Ga0307374, IMG submission 202532) | Soil microbial communities from Risofladan, Vaasa, Finland - OX-3 | ecosystem: Environmental > Terrestrial > Soil > Coastal area > Acid sulfate soil | place: Finland: Risofladan, Vaasa | collected... | reverse complement strand
CGTTACTCGTCCACTTCCCGTCGACATTCGTTATCTGTGGGCGTGCCCGACCGTCTATAATTCCTGCCGAATGCCTCAATACCGTCAACGAGCTATTTTCAGGAGACCGATATGCGAAATGTGTTCGCTGTCCTCGGCGTGATCATGGGCGCGACCCTATTGACCGCGTTTACGCCGTCAACCCGAACGTTGGGACACGGACCAGCGCAACAGCCCGCTTTCACGCGCGAGAAAGTACTTAAGGCGTATCTCCAGCATTACGTTGGAGAGCCGAAGCTTTACGACAACGCGTCGACGCGCTACATCGATGCGTTTGCCGACCTTCGAGACAACGGGAATGAAGACGCAATCGTCTATTTGATGGACGACGGTTGGTGTGGAGCGGGCGGTTGCACGATGCTCGTACTCGCGCCTACAGCCTCATCCTACCGCCTGGTCACGCGCACCACGATTACGCGCACACCAATCCGTGTACTTTCCACCAAATCGCATGGGTGGCACGACATCGCCGTGTGGGTACAAGGAGGGGGAATTGAACCCGGTTACGAGGCCAAACTCTCCTTCAATGGCAAGAAGTACGCAAGCAATCCCTCTGTTCTTCCAGCGAAGCCGATAAAAGGAAAAGTGGCAGGGAAAGTGGCGATCTCAAACGACGACATGCTGCACGCCAAACCGTTGTACCCATAGCTTCGCCCTCGTTTTGAGCGATTGGACGGGCAGTCGCGTAACCGGACATGTTCCTTGCACCGGTTCAATATGTCTGTTCCCAGCTTTCATACGTCTAACAGAGGGTGTAGGGGCAGGACTTGCACGGTTCACCCCAAACGCGGACTGGAGAGCTTGCGATTAGTGACTTGGTGAGGAATCGTAGGAAATTCGTCGCAGTAATTGCGCTCATCGCGCTTTTCGTCGTCCTGGCTGGAGCTTGGTCAGCCGCAGCTCCGGCCCGGGGTCGGATGGCAGCCCATTTCGATGTGCGGCGTGGGCACTATAAGATACTCTTCTATCGGTTTACCAGTAGCCTGGCGTCCAGAATATTCTCGCCTGCTCAAAGAGCGGTACGGCATAGAGACGAGCACGGTGGCCTCCTGTGTCGTATCTCAAAGCCTGGTCTCCTACGTCGATAGTTACAATCGAATCAGCGCCTCTGCTGCCAACAGAAAGTTTGGGCACGACATTTTCGAAGAGTGTGCTGAAGCAGCGAAAGACTGCTGGGAACGTCAGAAACGTTTAAGCGGGTCGAGATAGTCATCTCCCTAAGTTACTTCACTGACTGTCACAGCCCGATTAGTCGCGTAATCGGAAACCAACCTACCACGTCAATCTGAGTCACTACCCCCGAGCCGCAGGGGGCGCTCACCATGCGGCCCAACGGCTGCCTTCTGGTAAGATAGAGCGTAATCTATTGATCCGATGCCCGCGCCGAATTCATCCTCGACGAAAAAAGAAATCTTCCTGCGCGCCGCGCGGGGCGAACAGCCAAATCAGCCGTTCGTACCATAGTTCTTTTTGAGGATGGCCACTAGAATCAGGAGAAATGCGATAAGGCGGACAATATACGTCCATGGGCTGCCTTCATCGGTGCGGGCGATGAAGAGCACCGCAAAACGGTTGATTCCTTCGATGAGGAAGGCGACCGCGAAGGCAAGGAACAGCGAATCTCGCGTATGCCTCCAGAATTTGAGGAAGAACACACCCGCGATCAGCGAACTAACGGCGATGACGCCTAACAAAAATCCTTCCACCATCGGAACATTCATTAGGTCATTCGCCTTCCCAAATCAACCCGTATAACAGCAAGATCATTGCGCTCGCGGCGGTACCCAGCCGCCAAAGATAAAGGTCCACGTTGGGCAACATCACCAGATCGATAAACACGAACAGATTCGACACCGCTAGTACAAAAAAACAGAGGCTGCTCCATAACAGTAGCCGCTTCCTGGTGCGCACATATCCACGCATCAACAGAAGACCGCAGGCCAACGTTACCAAAATGCCGAGAATGTAGACGGCCGGTCCCATTTCACTCTTTCTCTTTATCCTTTTCCTTCGTGAAGCGGAAGGCGCGCGCGAATTCGCGCACCGCCGGAGACGCTTTCGAATGGATCATGGTTGACACGCGCACAAGCTCCCGGCGATAGGTTGACTCGACGGCCCGGAGCAGCGCATCGCGGTCCGCCGATTGTGACTCGTAGCCGTACTGCTCAGCAGCGCCGGGAACAGAGACGGGAACGACAAGGCCCCGTTGCGCCACGTCTTGCAAGATCTTGTGGGCGGTTTCCGGAGAAACATACAATGCCTTTGCCATTCCCTCCACCGACCACAGCTTCGGCCGCGTGTTCCAGAGCATCAGCAACGCCTCGAGATGAGGAACGCTGTCAATCTCCTCGAGAATAAACTGATTTACCTCTCCTGGGGCTGGATTCTGTTCCGTCATCGTGAAGGAAAACCCCGACGAAAACCGATTCTTGAAAACAACATGCGGCAATCTTAACGCAGACCCTAATGACGCGACAAGGTGCGACGCGGACGCCGCTTCTGCTAAGATGAGGCAGCCGCTTCTATGCAGCAGGCCAATTCATCCTCGACGAAGAAAGAAATCTTCCTGCGCGCCGCGCGGGGCGAACGGCCGGAGCGCGTTCCCACGTGGATCATGCGCCAAGCGGGACGTTATTTACCCGGCTACCAAAAAATCCGCCGCCGCCATTCGTTTCTCGAAGTAGCGAAGACGCCGGAACTCGCCGCGGAAATTTCTCTCGAGCCGTACCATGTGCTCGACGTCGATGCCATCATCGTCTTCTCGGACATTTTGATCGTCGCGGAAGCCATGGGCTTGCCGCTCGAAATCAATGATGACGGGCCACGCTTGGGAAATCTCGTGCGTGACTGGAAGACGGTCGAGTCGCTCAAGGAGTTTGATCCCGAGCGCGAAACGCAATTCGTGGGCGGCGCCATTCGTGCCATCGTACGCGCCGCGGGACCCGATGTTCCGGTTCTTGGCTTCGCCGCCGCGCCTTGGACGCTTGCCTGCTATTTGGTCGAAGGCAGAACCCGAGGCGAGCTTTCGACGATCAAGCGCATGATGTACACGGAGCCTGCTCTTCTCCACGCGCTACTCGAAAAAATCGGCCATGCCACCTCGCGCTATCTCAAAATGCAGCTTAGCGCCGGCGCCACTGCCGTCCAGATTTTCGATACATGGGCGGGAGAACTTTCCGCGCACGACTACGAAGTGTTCGAACTGCGGGCGACCCAAAAACTGATCGAGGAATTGAACGCGGGCTCGGCGCCCGTGATACTGTACGCGAAGAACGGCGCGCACTTGCTTTCGGCGCTTGCCCGGACCGGCGCGAGCGTGTTGAGCGTTGACTGGCGCACTGACCTTGCCGAAGCACGCATGAAGATCGGCGCAAAAATCGCGCTGCAAGGCAACGTTGACCCCGCCATGCTTTTGAGCACGGAAGAAAATGTTGAGTGGGCCGTGCGCGAAGCGATAACGAAGACCAGCGGCACGGGGCATATTTTGAATCTGGGCCACGGGATTTTGCCAACGACGTCCGTCGAAAATGCGCAGGCGTTTGTCCGCGCCGCACGCGGATTTTCACAAGCCAAGCCGCAAGCCGCCGCGGCGCCGGACACGCACAATCGATGACCTCGAAAATGCAAACCGCGAACCAAATGCCGGACCTCGAAGTCAGCGAGGAGTTTCTCGCGAAATACAATCGTCCCGGCCCTCGATACACAAGCTATCCGACGGCGCCCGTCTGGGACGATAAATTTCATCAAGCCGACCTCGAGGAATTCCTTCGTAACGCGGATTCCGCCGCGACTCCCGTATCCCTTTATATGCATCTCCCGTTCTGCGAGAGCCTTTGTCTTTTCTGCGCGTGCAACGTTGTCATTCAAAAAGATAAGAAGGCCGCGATTCCCTATCTCGAATCGCTCAAGGCGGAAATCAATCACGTCAGCCGGTCTGTTTCGCGGCAACGCGAAGTTGTACAGTTTCACTGGGGCGGCGGCACGCCCACCTATTTGAGTCCCGCGCAATTGCAAGACCTGTTTGGCTACACGCGCGAGCGCTTCTCATTCGCGGCCGGCGCGGAAATCGGCATTGAAGTCGATCCACGCGTGACCACACACGAGCATCTGGCAACGTTGCGCACGCTTGGCTTCAACCGGCTGAGCATGGGCATTCAGGATTTCACGCCGGAAGTGCAAAAAACAATCAACCGCATCCAACCGTTCGAGCTGACGCGCGACTTGATCGTCGAAGCGCGAAGACTCGGATTCGATAGCGTGAACGTGGATTTGATTTACGGCTTGCCGTATCAAACCGCCGCGTCATTTGCTGAGACGGTCGACAAAGTCCTCGAGCTCAATCCTGATCGCATCGCGATGTTCAGCTATGCGCACGTGCCGTGGCTCCGCAAACAACAAGGCGCGTTTCAGGGGCATTTGCCCGAGGGCATGGAGAAGTTTCATATTTTCAAAACCGGCGTACGAAAATTCACGGACGCGGGCTATCTCTACATCGGCATGGACCATTTCGCGCGTCCGGGCGACGAGCTCGCCATCGCGCAAAGCAATCGAACTCTCCACCGTAATTTTCAGGGTTACACCACAAAAGCGGGCGCGGACCTTTACGGAATGGGCGTAAGTGCGATCAGCAGCATCGGCGAAGCATACGCGCAAAATGATCGCGCGCTCGCAACGTATCAATCGGCTGTCGCGCAGCGCGGCTTGGCGACCATGCGCGGCTACCGCTTGAACGACGACGACTTGCTGCGCCGCGAGGTCATCACCAGGCTTCTATGCCACACCGTCGTGCGCAAACGGGAAATCGAAAACACATTCCAGATTCACTTCGATGAATACTTTCACGCCGAGATCGCTGAATTGCGCGCCATGCGCGAGGATGGCCTCGTGCTTCTGTCGGACGATGAAATACGCGTCACTCCTCTGGGACGAATTTTCATACGCAACCTTGCCATGCCGTTCGACCGTTACCTCCGCGAACAGAAAATGGACTCGCGGCCGCTTTTTTCGAAGACGCTCTGAGATGTCCCTGCCCCGATGAGCCCATTACGTCAGGCAATTGTCGTTGGCGCGGGAATCTCTGGTCTTGCGTGCGCCATGCGCCTCGCTGAAATGGGCATTGGTGTTCGGGTGCTCGAAGCAGCCGAACAGCCGGGCGGAATGATTTCAAGCGTCGAGCGCGACGGATTTCTTTTCGAGTCCGGCCCGCAGAGCTTCCAAATGACGCCGGACCTGCAGGAACTGATTCGCGCGGCGAACTTCGAGAGCGAGCTGATCGAAGCGGATCCCAAAACCCCTCGCTATGTATTGCTCGGCGGAAAGCTGCGGCCTGCTCCGATGTCTCCTCCCACCCTGCTGAGCACTTCGCTGCTGAGCATGGGATCGAAGGTGCGAGTACTCAGCGAAGCGTTCCGCCATTCAAAACCGCCGGCGAATGACGAATCGTTTGCCGATTTCGTGCGCCGGAAATTCGGCACGGAAATTCTGGAGCATCTCGCCGGGCCGTTCGTTTCCGGCGTGTTCGCCGGCGATCCCGAGCAACTGAGCCTGCGCAGCACCTTTCCGACCATGGCGGTATGGGAGGAGGAATACGGCAGCATCATTCGCGGCGCCATGAAGTCCCGCGGCAACGCCCCCCGGACGCGGCCAACGCTCGCGGGCTTCAAGCGAGGCATGGCGAGTTTTGTCGGCGCGTTAGTACGGAAACTTGGCAGCGGCGTCACGAATGGCATTCGCATCGACTCGCTCGAATCGGCCGGGAACGCCGGATGGTCGATTCATTGCACGGGAACGCGCACCGCGGAAATATTGCCAGCCGATGCGATTGTGATTGCCACCCCGGCCTATGAAGCCGCGCGTCTGGTAAATAAATTTGCGAAAGGCCTGTCGGCCACCCTCTCGGGGATTCCCTATGCTCCCGTCGCGGTCGTCGCAGAAGGATACCGTCGCGAACATGTTGGGCATGCGCTCAACGGGTTCGGTTTTCTCGTACCGCGAAAAGAAGGCCTGCGCACGCTGGGAAACGTCTGGAATTCGTCGCTCTTTCCCGGGCGCGCGCCGGCGGGTATGGTCTTAATCACTAGTTTCATCGGCGGCGCGATGGATCCGCAAATCCTGGAGATGAACGAAGAACAGATTGCCAATCAGGTGCGAATCGAAATCGGAAAAGTGCTGCAAATCAGCGGACCGCCCGCCGCGCAGCACGTCTGGATCCATGCAAAAGCGCTGCCGCAATACAATTTGGGGCACGCGGAACGAGTTCAGGCGATTCAGGACGAACTCGAAAATCATCGCGGCATTTTTGTCACAGGGAATTACCTCGAAGGCCCTTCCATCGGAAGCTGTATCTCGCAAGGATTTCGCGCCGCCAAATCCGCCCTCGAACATTTATCGCGCTGACCATAAGCCGTCAGCTCTGTTGACATCATGTTCCCGGAAGCGCCTCGCCACGAGTTTGTCATCCCGAGCCGCCATGCGGCGAGGGATCTGCTTTTTGCTTTTTGCTCTTGGCGGCTCTCGCTCCGGATAAAACGGCCTTGGTCAGGGCACGGCTTCAGCCGTGCCGTTACCTTCCCGGGAATTCAGGGGTTTTAACCCCTGAGGTCAGAGCGGCGCTCGGTTAAGCGATTGATATATGTAAAGATGTGTGAAGTAGGTTCCGGTCGCGATAGCGAGCGCCAGCCGCCTATTCCGGCGGGAACGGCCGTTTGTAGCGATGCGCCAGGCGAATCTTGCGCCGCTCGCCCGCTTCGCGCCAATGCCGCCGATCGTCCTCGGTCTCCAGAATCAGCGGCGGAATCGCGTGCTTGCGAAGATCGGCGTCCACCGCGACGTAGGTAACGTAGGCGCTCGACGTGTGCTTGCGTTCGCGCGTCAAAATATTTTCGGAATATACCTTCACGCCGACTTCGAGCGACGTGTGAAACACGCGATTCACTTCCGCCTTCAGTACAATCAAGTCGCCAATGTGAATCGGGCTGCGAAAATCCAGATAGTCCACCGACGCGGTCACAAGATAGCTCCCTGAATGGCGATGCCCGGCAATCGCCCCGGCGATGTCAATCAAATGCATCACGCGGCCGCCCAGAATATAGCCGAGCGGGTTCGCATCGTTCGGCAACACGGCCTCGAGCATTTCGGAGCGCGACGCGCTTACCGGCTTGCCGGGAAGTCCTGTATCGGCAGGCTCCGTGATAGGCTCGGGGGAAGTGCGTGAGATAAACTTTGCCTTCGTCATCTTTTTCAAGGAATCGCCCTCACGTGAAAATTGGCGTCACGAAACGAGACGGCTATAATACGACACATCATGAATTCACCCCAAACTTCGAAGAGCCGCAGACAAATGCTCGAAGAATTTGTCGCCAAGAATTCCGCCGATGCATTCGGACGCTACGGGCTTGCGATGGAATGCCTGAAGACCGGAGACAGCGCAGCCGCCGAGGATAATTTCAAGCAGCTCATTGCCGCGCATGCCGATTACGTGGCGGCGTATTTTCAGTATGGACAGATGCTCGCCAAAATGGAAAGAGTTGACGACGCCCGCAAGACACTGACGGAAGGCGTGTCACAAGCGGTTAAGTCGGGCGAAGAGCACGCGCGGAGCGAATTGCAGGCCGCTCTCGACGAACTGGCTTGACGGCATTAAGGTATCTGCCCTAATTCCGGCTAAGGCGCTGCAATGAAATATTCTCTTGGGCGTTACGTCTACGGCTTGGCGACGTTTGGTTCCGGCATCTGTCTCCCCGGGGCCGCGGATTCTGCTATGCTAGGTGACGCGGCGCCGCCAAGATGAAGCCGAAGCGCATTCCGCTTTTTCCGCTTGATGTCGTTCTGTTTCCCGGAGCGGCCCTCCCTCTGCACATTTTTGAGCCGCGCTACAAGCAAATGATTCGCCGTTGCTTGACCATGAAACTGGAATTCGGCGTGATTCTGGCGCATAAGCAAGGTATTGCAACCATCGGCTGCACCGCGGCAATCGTCACGTTGGTGAAGCAGCACGCGGACGGCAAGATGGACATTTTGACGCGCGGCCACACGCCATTTCAGGTAAAAGAAATTTTCGACGACAAGGCTTATTACGAAGCTGCGATTGAATGTTTTGACGAACTGCCCGAAACCTATCCAGCTGCATCAAATGAATTGCTGGAACTTTATGAGCAGTGCTACTGGTTGCTCTTCAACCATGGACCGGAAGTGCTGCCGCCGAAGTCGAAAGTGTCCACGGCATACGCCATGGCGGGCGCGCTGCCGCTCGAACTGGATCAGAAGCAACTTCTGCTCGAGATGCGCGACGAGGCGGAGCGGCAAATGCATCTTTACGAACAACTGAAGGAGTGGCTGCCGCGCCTGGTCTATTTGAATGAGAAGCGCCAGCGCGCGCGCGGCAACGGACACTCGCTCAATTAGAGGCCGTCCCAGAATATGTAGCTATTCTTTTTATGTAGCGATTCTTTTCAGGAGGCCGGGGCTTCAGCCCCGGCGTAAATTGTCTGAAGGCAACGGGCTTCAGCCCCTGAAGCAAGGTTTCTGGTTTTGTCAGGGCACGGCTTTAGCCGTGCCGCAAAGATCCAAAATCTCAGGGGTTTTAACCCCTGAGGTCGGAACGATCTTCGGCCACCGCATTTACGAGATAAAGGATGGTTTCTAGTTGGCGCTCTCGCGGGGCTATCGTTAACAGGGAGAAACAATCGTGGCAAATGAGGCGGCACGGCGAACTTCGGAAAAGGAACTGCACAACATGGGCGCAAAACCAAATTTGCTCGGCGAATTGAGAAAAAGCCAGTGGAGCGAAGCGCGTTACGCCTCGCGCACCGTGAAGGACGAGCTTCGCGAAAATCTCTTGCGGAAATTAAGCGCGGGGGAAGAACTTTTCCCCGGAATTCGCGGCTATGACGATACGGTGATACCGCAGATCGTCAACGCGATTCTTTCGCGGCATCACTTCATTTTGCTCGGTCTGCGCGGTCAAGCAAAAACGCGCATTTTGCGCGACCTCGTGAGTTTTCTCGACGAGGAAATCCCCGTGATCCACGGCTGCGAGATCAATGACAATCCGTACCGTCCCATTTGCCGCGCCTGCCGCGAACGTGCTGCTCTCGAGGACGAAGCGATTCAGATCGCCTGGCTCCCGCGCGATCGCCGTTATGTCGAAAAACTCGCCACGCCTGACGTAACCATTGCCGACATCATCGGCGACGTGGACCCCATTCGCGCAGCCAAAGGCGGCCGCGATCTTTCCGACGAGCTTACGATTCACTACGGCTTGCTGCCGCGTGCGAACCGCGGGATTTTTGCCATTAACGAGTTGCCGGATTTGGCCGGAAAAATTCAGGTGGGCCTGTTCAACATCATGCAGGAGGGCGACGTGCAGATCAAAGGCTATCCTGTGCGCCTGCCGCTCGACGTGCTGCTCGTTTTCACCGCGAACCCGGAAGATTACACGGCGCGCGGAAAAATCATCACGCCCCTGAAGGACCGCATCGGCTCGGAAATTCGCACGCATTACCCCGCCACACTCGATGAAGGCATCGCCATCACTTCGCAGGAATCCTGGACCACGCGCGAAGGCCGGAGAATCGAAATCCCGCCGTACATTCGCGAAGTGGCCGAGGAAATCGCATTTCAGGCGCGCGAAGACAAGCGCGTCGACCGTCGCTCGGGCGTCAGCCAGCGCTTGCCGATCTCCTGCCTCGAAAATGCCGTCAGCAACGCCGAGCAGCGCGCCGTCCGCAACGAAGAGAAAGTCTCGGTCGCGCGCGTCGCGGATATTTACGCCGCGATTCCGTCGATGACGGGAAAATTTGAGCTCGAATACGAAGGCGAATTGCGCGGAGCCGACACCATCGCGCGCGAGCTGATTCGCGCCGCGATTGGCAAGACATTCACGAAATATTTCAAGGACACGAATCTGCAATCCATAGTGCAGTGGTTCGAAATGGGCGGCGAGCTGAAAGTCGCTCCCACGGCAAAGACAGCCGAATATCTCGCCGAGCTGAAAAAAGTGCAGGGGCTGTTTGACCATACCGCGGCACTCGGCGTGGGACCGAAGGATGATCCCGGAGTGCAGGCGGCTGCCGCGGAATTTGTTCTCGAAGGTCTGTGGGCGCACAAGCGAATCAGCCGCAGCGAAGAACGCGGATACTTCGCCGAGGCCAGGAAAGCGCCTGAGCAGCGCGAAGCTCCGGGACGCATGCCGCGCCGCCAGTTCAACTAAGCGCCGGGAGATAGAAAACTTTTGCCATGAGAACTTTGGCCGATGCGTTGCGCACCCTGCTTTACGCCGCCGGCTTTATTTTGTTTTTTGGATGGATGTCGCTGCGATTGCGCTCTTACGATCATAATTTCGGTTTCGCCTTCCCCAGCGGAGTGCGTCCCATTGGCGCCATATTAATGTCCGCTGGAGCCGCACTCGCCATTCTGTGTATCGCGACGTTTGTAATACGAGGGCGCGGGACGCCCGCACTGTTTGATCCGCCGCGTCAGTTTGTCGCCGTCGGGCCGTATCGCTACGTCAGGAATCCGATGTACATCGGCGGGTTTTTCTTGTTACTCGGCCTTGGACTGTACCTGCGCTCGCCCGCGATTGTGCTGATGGTGGCTGTGATCATCCTGGCGTGCCATCTTCTCGTGGTCTTTTACGAAGAGCCGACGCTGCGTCGCAAATTCGGGGAGAACTATCAAGCGTACTGCTCGACGGTCGGGCGATGGCTGCCTCGACTACCTCGCGTAAGCGCAAGAATGAATCCGGGGCCAACCGCATGAAATACGTACGCTACAAAAAATACACGGGGCAGGAAGCCGACGACATTGACTTGCAGGAATTGATGAACAGGCTGTCCGATTTTTTGCTCCAGAGCGGCTTCGAGTCGCAGTACTACGGCTTCCAGGAAATGGACCCCGAGCGTTCGATGGAGCAATTGCGGCAGGCTATTTTACGCGCGCTCGAAGAGGGCGACCTTCTGCCACCGGAAATGATGGAAGAGTTGCTCGAAAATCCCAACCTCGACCAGAACCAGCGCCTTCGCGAAATGATTGACCAGCTTATCGAGCGCATGACGCAAGAAGGCTACATTTCGCCGCAACCGCCGCAAGTCACTCCGCCTCCACAGCAGACGCCCGGCGGTCAAATCGGCGCGCCCGGAAAACAGGATATCAACGCGCGCTTCGAAATCACGGACAAGGCCATCGATTTCCTCGGCTTCAAAACCCTGCGTGACCTGCTTGCCTCGCTAGGAAAGAGCAGTTTCGGCCGGCACGACACGCGCGATCTCGCCACGGGAATCGAATCGGGCGGCACGTCGAAGCCATACGAATTCGGCGACACGTTGAATCTGGATATCCCCGAGACTCTGTTTCACGCGCTCCGGCGCCAGCAGGCCGCCGGCGGCTCCATGATCCCGCTCGAAATCGATTATCAGGATCTGATGGTCCATCAATGCGAATACCAAAGCTCGTGCGCGACCGTGCTGCTGCTCGATTGCAGCCACAGTATGATTCTTTACGGCGAAGACCGCTTCACGCCGGCAAAACGCGTCGCGCTGGCGCTTTCGCACCTCATCCGCTCGCAATATCCGGGCGATTCGCTGCACTGCGTGCTGTTCCACGATAGCGCCGAGGAAATCCCGCTGGGACAGCTCGCGCGCGTGCAGGTGGGCCCGTATTACACAAACACGCGCGAAGGCTTGCGCCTGGCGCAGCGCATTCTGGCACGGCAAAAAAAAGACATGCGCCAAATCGTCATGATCACCGACGGCAAGCCCTCCGCGCTGACGCTCGAAGACGGCCGCATCTACAAAAATGCCTTCGGCCTCGACCCGCTTGTCGTCACGCAAACGCTCGAAGAAGTTGCAAAATGTCGCCGCGCGGGAATTTTGATCAACACGTTTATGCTCGCCAGCGATTACAGCCTTGTGCACTTCGTGCAAAAAGTCACGGAGCTCTGCCGCGGCAAAGCCTACTTCACCACGCCGTATACCCTCGGTCAGTATCTCCTGATGGATTACCTGCAGAAAAAATCCAAGCACATTCATTGATCGCTGGACACTTACCGAACGCTTGCTGGACGCCTGCCGGACGCTTGCCGGGTGAAAGACCGATGTCCCCGCAAAAAGTTTCGCGATGTTTACTGCATCGTGAATGCTTTGTTACAATCCAATTACAATGAAGTTTCTGCGCGCTATTTTTGGAGGCAGGATTATGCCGAAGATTCAGGCAGGCGCCGCCGCGCCAGTGTTTGCGCTCGCCGGCGTCGATGGCCAGCAGTACTCGCTCACCGATGCGCTCAAAAAAGGACCAGTGCTCGCGGCGTTTTTCAAAGTAAGCTGCCCCGTGTGCCAGTTCACGTTTCCCTTCCTCGAGCGCATCTACGAAAGCTACGGCGACGGCAAAGTCAGTTTCTGGGGCGTTTCGCAGGACAATGCACACGACACGAAGGAATTCCTCGATGAATACGGCGTGAAATTCCCCACGCTGATTGACGCTGACGGCTACAAAGTGACGAAGCAATACGGGCTCACGAATGTCCCGAGCATTTTCCTGATTCAGCCGGACGGCAAAGTACAGACGGCATCCGCCGGCTTCGCGAAAAAAGATTTGGAGACGATGGCGGCGGAAATCGCAAAAGCATCCGGGAAAACGACGCAGGCGCTTTTTCGTCCCGGCGAAAAAATCCCGGAATTCAAGGCCGGTTGAGGCTCCAAAGGCTAGGCTCCGGTCGGAGCCTGCAATCGACTCACAGAAGTTCCTCGTCGAGCAATCGTTTCTTGTGTTTCGGCGGTTTTGTCCGGCGGTCAGGGATCACACGCGCAGCCGGAGGCGTGCCCACAGTTTCCCGCGCCATGCGCCGCGCTTCCGTTCCCTTCTCAAATTTCCGCTTTTTCTTTCGTCTCGCCACGGCTAACGTATTAGGCCACAGTGAAGCCGCCTCGGGCAAATCCGGCGTCGTCTGTCATTCGGCGAAAACTTCGCAGCTTTGCCACGTCGCTGACATTGATTGTTATCGTTGCGACCGGAGTGCGGCTGGCATTCGCGTGGGATTACACGCAACAAAATTCCAGGCAAGCTCTCAGTGTAATCCCCTTCACGTTTGAACCCGGAAATATTGCGGCCTCGCTCGCTCGCGGACAGGGCTTCAGCTCTCCATTGCGCGTGCCGACTGGTCCCACGGCGTGGATGACCCCGGTTTATCCTCTGCTGCTTGCAGCGGTCTTCCGCTACCTCGGGATCTACACCTTTCGCTCATTCGTCGCCGCCGTTCTGCTGAATATTATTTTCGCCGCGCTCACGTGCGTGCCGATCTACTACGCCGGCGAACGAATCGGAGGCGCGGGCTTGGGCGCGGGCGCTGCGTGGCTTTGGGCTATTTTTCCCAACGCGATTCTCCTTCCGTTTGAAAGCATGTGGGACGCGTGTCTGTCCGCTTTACTCGCGGCCACGATTTTATGGGCCACGCTGGCCCTGGCCGAATCCCGCCGCGCGCGCGACTGGTGCGCCTACGGCCTGCTCTGGGGTTTCACGCTGATGACGAACCCCACTCTCGCTTCCCTGCTGCCGTTCCTGCTCGCGTGGCTCGCGTATCGCGCTTATAAACACACTCATAAAGAAGTCCGGTTCTGGTTGCTGAATCCGTTGCTGGCGCTTGCCGTGGCAATTCTGTGCTGCGTTCCCTGGACCGTTCGAAACTACGACGTCTTCCATACTATTGTTCCGCTCCGTTCCACTCTCGGACTCCAACTCTCGGTGGGAAACAACGCGCAGTCAACCGACGCGCAAACGAATCTGGTGCACCCGCTCAACAATGCGAACGAACGCGCGAAGTACGTCGCGATGGGCGAAATCGCCTACATGCGCCGGAAGCAGCGCGAAGCGATTGCGTACATGGAGTCTCATCCACAACGCGTAGCAGACTTGTCGGCACATCGCTTCATTGCCTTCTGGACAGGAGGCACCCCTAATCCACTCAAGGATTTCGAGCAAATTCACTCAACATGGTTCCGCTACGTCTTGATTTTCAATATTTGTGCCGGCATCGGCGCGCTTGTGGGAATCGTCCTTCTTCTTTGGAGGCGCAGCATGTTCGCGTTTCCGCTCGCGGTGTTTCCGCTCGTTTTTCCGTGCGTCTACTATCTGTCAGTAGCCCAGCCGCGCTACCGTCTGCCGATTGATCCTGTTGTTCTTCTGCTCACGGCAATTGCGTTCGCTTCCGTCTTCCACTGGACCGCTCGCACTGGTGCGCCGAGCCCGCGAACCACTGCGCAAACCCCAAGTTTTTAGCTTCGCGTGGCACAGGCCTGCCTGCCGCAGGCAGGCTTCAGCCTGTGCGCACCCCTCACGCCAACCCAACGCGCTGTCATCCCGCCTGCCCTGAGGCA
>Ga0307374_10009401_pt1 | contig 14407 bp, 14 predicted proteins | sample OX3MG_FD_202532 | JGI IMG/M metagenome (GOLD analysis project Ga0307374, IMG submission 202532) | Soil microbial communities from Risofladan, Vaasa, Finland - OX-3 | ecosystem: Environmental > Terrestrial > Soil > Coastal area > Acid sulfate soil | place: Finland: Risofladan, Vaasa | collected... | reverse complement strand
CCTCGCCCCCAACACACACTGATACAAGGGTTCTCAGTGCAGCAGTTGCTGTATGGCGAGCAGGAGCTCATCCAGATCAAACGGTTTCTGGAGGAGGGGGAGGCCGAGTTTTCGCATCCTGTCGCGCGGAGGAAAAGAGGCTGTCAACAGGATGGCAGGGGTCTGTTCGAGTTCAGGAATCGCGTGCAGCCGTTCATAGAGTTCGATGCCGTTGATACCAGGGAGCAGGTAGTCGAGAAGCAGTAAGCTCGGTTTGAGCACCTTCACGAGTTCTACTGCTCGGAGCGCATCGGAGAGACAAACGACCTCGTAGGGCGTTTCTTGGGCCAAAGCCTGGACAAGAAAGTCGCCGATACTCTCATCGTCTTCTACGATGCAGATGGTTTTGACAGCGGGGCGCAATGCTGCCGGTGGAAGTGCTTGTTCGTCAGACATACTTCTCTTCCTGGTCAGACTCTCTCCACACCTTGCGACGGATGAACCTCTCTTCGGTAACAGCCGAAAGAGCGGCCCACGTCTCCTATCACGCACCACGGAGGCTAGGCGTTTCACGAGAATGTCAGTGGGAGAGACCTGATGGTACCGTTAGTCCACAAGATCCATCGACAGCAGGTCCTTGTTTGTTCAGATGCCCTGGTTGCGTGTCCAATCCTTCCTTCCCTGGTAACGAGCAGCCTGCCAAATCTGGGGTCCTCACAAAACTACCCATCGCATCGGTACGGTTGCTGCTGGAAGGGATACAAAGAATAGTGGTCTTCCTCCTTCATCCAGGATATTCAGGGGAGTACTCTTTTCACCAGCGGATTGCCCCGCTTTCCGCTAGCTCTGCTCGTGCCCCAACCCCGCCTCGCGCGCACGCAGGATGGCCTGCGCCCGGTCGGCCACCTGGAGCTTACTGAAGATGTTGGAGACGTGGTTGCGCACCGTTTTCAGCGAGAGATCCAACTGATCCGCAATCTCCTGGTTGCTCTTGCCCTGGGCCATCAGCGCCAGGAGTTCTGTCTCCCGCTCGGAGAGGTCCGGGAAGACGCGTTGGGGTGCGTATGGCCTGATGGTGGAGAAGAAGCGCAGCAAGCGTTTGGCAATGTTCGGGCCAAAGATGACCTCACCGCGGGCCACGGCGCGGATCGCCAGCAAGATATCGGCCTGGTTGGCGCCCTTGAGCACGTAGCCGCGCGCCCCGGCCCGCATGGCGGCAAAGACCGATTCATCGTCCTCGAGCATCGTGACCATCAGGATGCCGATGTGCGGGCTGGCCGCCAGGATCTCGCGGGTGGCCGCGATGCCATTGATGCCCGGCATTTTGATATCCATCAGGATCACATCAGGCTGGAAGATAGCGGCCTGGCTCACGGCCTCTTCTCCGCTGGTCGCCTCACCGACGACCTCGGTATCGGGCACCGAGTCCAGCAGCCCATGCATGCCGTCCCGAAAGAGGGGATGATCGTCGGCAATGAGGATACGTATGTCGCTCATGATGCCTCTTCTCCCCGCGGTATCATGCCTGATTTTCGGTCCAGCGTCTCGGAAAGCGGAGGCAGCAGGGTGGGCAGTTGGACCTGCACGCACGTCCCGCCTGTGGTCCCCTGCTTCATTTCACACGTCCCGCCCAGCTCTTCGGCGCGTTCGCGCATCGAGGCGAGACCCACGCCCGCGCTCCGTACCGGCGCAAGCCCGCGGCCATTGTCCTCGATCTCCAGCTCCAGCAGGCGCTCTTGTTCGTGCAGCGCCAGGCGCACGACGCATCGGCTGGCGTGTGAGTGACGCACGACATTGGTGAGCGCTTCCTGGGCGATGCGGAAAATCGCCACCTCCACCGCCGCAGGCAAGGGCGGCAGGTTCTCCGGGGCCTCCAGAGCGATGTGAACCACGTCGTGCCCCTGGTCGCTATACTGCAAGACCTGTTCCTGCAGCGCCGGGAGCAGACCGAGTTCGTCGAGGGCGGGTGGGCGAAGCGCGTACGCCAGGTGGCGAATATCTGCTACCGCTTCCTGGGTGCGTGCGATCAGATCGGACAGGAGCGTATCGGCCAACGGGTCGTGAGCCAGGCGGTTGCGCGCCGTCTCGAGCTTGAGCGTCAGGCCGGCGAGCCGCGGACCCAGCCCGTCGTGCAGATCGCGGCGCAGGCGGCGGCGCTCCTCTTCGCGGGCCGAGACGAGCCGCTCACGCGAGCGCTGCAAATCACTCGTCAGGCGCTGCAGCTTAGCGGTAAGACGCACGGCATGCACGGCCACCCCCACCTGGCTCGCCAGGTCATGCAGGATCCTCTGGTCAGCAGGAGTCAGTCCCTCGGAAGATCCGCGCGGCGCAAGCCACAATTCCCCCACCTGCTCCTGCCGGTAGACCAGAGGAACACGCAGGAGCGCCTGGTGCTCACTTGCTCTGCCGTAGGACGCGGCAATCACGGGTGAGCATTCGGCCGCTCCCTGCCCCCAGGTAATCGCTGCATAGGGGAGTTTCAGGGCCTGAGCCACCGTCTCAACAATGGTCGGCAGGACCTCGGCACTGGTCAGCGTCGCCTCCAGGCGGCTCCCCAGGCGCAAGAGGATGCGATAGGGCTCGTCGCGCTCCCCAAACATCAGGCGGTTGACGGCCTGTTGGAGCCGCTCGCGCAGGGGGTGAAAGAGCACCGCGACCAGGCCGGTGGCCAGCAGCGAAATGAGCAGGTTGCTCAGCTGCGAGAGCAGCGTACCGAGCAGGGCGACCACCAGGACGTAGAGGCCGATGACGCAGGCGGTGAGCAGGCCGTAGACCAGCGTGCGGTTGATGAGCACATCGATGTCCCATAACCGGTAGCGCAGCACGGCGAAGCCGATGGCGAGCGGGACGAGCAGAAACAGGACGAGGGTTGCCTCGCTGAACACGCTATAGAGGACGTGCGCGGGCCCAGGCTGACGCAGCGAGGGGACGACGAACGCGGGCAGGAGATTGGCCAGATCTGCCAGGGCTCCGAGAGTCATGCCAAAGACGATCCACTTGGTCTGCTGGCGCTCGAGCGCCGTGGACACCGACCGATAGCGGTAGAGTTGGGCGAACACGAGGGGGAGGAACAAGCCCAGGATGACGGACGCGAAGAGCAGGGGCGGCCACCGCACCACGGAGAACGGCCAGTTCGACGGCTCGCCCAACGGCAGTTGACACGCCAGGTGCGCCAGGATCACCCAGCGCGTCCAGCCGGGGACAAAGCGTCCGTTGGGGAAGAGCGCGAAGAACAAGGCCATGGAACTCCAGCCCAGCGCCTGCACATATGTGATCAGGATCCCCGGGATCGAGGTCGGACCCAGGACGATGAGCAGCACATAGCTCGTGGGAGAGAAGGTCGTCCCCGCCAGCACCAGCACGAGCGCGACGAAGAGCGCCATCCAGTCATCGGACCGGCGCCAGAAGATGACGAGACCGACCGCGATCCAGAGCGGGGAGAGGAGTGTCAGCAGCGCGACGCTGAGTGTGGCGGACGTTCCGGTGAAAGGGACGTAGTGGAGCACAATGGCGCTATACCCGTTGACGACAGCCGTCGTGGAGATGAGGTGCTCGTAGATGCCCGCGCGGAAGCCGTGCTGCCCGAGGTAATAGACCAGGATGGAGGTGATGAACAACCCGACCGAGAGGGCCGCCAGTGTCACCCATACACTCCTGGCAAGCAGAAGCCAGGCCCCATGCAGACGCGTCTCCGCAGCAGGTGGTGAAGAAACAAGTGGTGTTGTCTCTCCCGCCATTGAGAGGTGAGTCACTGGCCTCCTCCTTGCCCTGGCGAGCGTCTGCCTGGTACACAGCACAGACGAGACAGGGGTCGCTGACAGAAACAGATTCCCTGCACTCATCTTATCATACACGAGTCGTTTATGTTGTTGGCAAGTCCCGTTTGTTGAACACGATCAATCCGACACTTCCCAATGCGAGACCCGCCATGACCAGCACTCCTGGATACCACCAGATCAGTTGATGGTAGACCAGCGGATCGATACCCGGCGCGTAGTAAGAGGGGTTGATCTTGAGGAGCCAGCTATACTTGTCAGAGAGTCCGCCGAATGTATTGAGCAGGTAGCCCAGGGCAATGATCCCCACGGCAGACCAACCGGCAGTCCGGCTGGCATGCAAAAACGAACCGAGTAGCATTCCTAGTCCTGTTGCGAAAAAGAGGAACGCTGACTGCACACCCTGCGTGATCCAGAGCCATTGCCAGTCTATATCAGGATGTGTGAGAAAGAGTGTGGCAAACCAGGCTGCGAAAACGGTCAAAAGGCTCAAGAGAACGGCACCGAGCAGCATGGCTCCCCAGTTTTCCAGATAGTAGCGTGTGCGACTGATGGGTCGTGAGAGAGCCAGATCGAGCGTGCCATTTTCAATGGTGAGCGGGATGGCCACGCCGCTCACATACGCCACAATCCCACCGAACAATAGGCCGTAGAAAGCACTGTAGAGGTAAATGGCCAGGGTGACGGTAATGCCGCCAAGATGGGCGAGATGGCCGCCCAGCACGCCGGCTAACACGTTCGAGGAGAGGTAGGCACCCGTATCGGCCTGAGCCAAAGAAGGAGCGAGCGCACCGAGCAGTAAGGCGATCAAGATGGCATACGCTCCCCCCGAAGCGATGGGAATGGTTGTGTGAGCAAGAGATGCTCGCGCAATGGTCAGTCCTCGCGCGCACTTTTTGGCTGGTGGAGTGTGCTTTGCAAGGGAAGATGTCGCCATAGGAATACGCTCCTGTTCCTGCGTACGAGTACGCGACTCAGCGAGTCACGCTCGCAGTTTTTTCGGGTCCTTCGTAAAACTTCAAGAAGACTTCCTCGAGGGGCGCTTCTTCGACAAGCAGGCGGTTGACCTCGTGGCAGCTCAAGGCCTTGATCAGGGCAGTCATGCTGCCGCTCACATGCAGATGATAGGAGCCATTGCTCTGGGTAACGTCGCTCACGCCTGGGACGCGGTCCAGGTCTTGCGGCGCCACCGCGTCGCCAAACTCGACGGTGACCAGTTGTCCCGCCTTCTGGCGCAGGGCTTCGACCGCTTCCACCGTGACCAGCTCGCCCTGACGGATGATGGCCACACGGTGACAGACCTTCTCTACCTCACTCAGAACATGTGAACTCAGAAAGATGGTCTTGCCGCGCGCCTGCTCCTCGATCAGAAATTCGTTGAAGATCTTCCGCACGAGCGGGTCCAGGCCGGAGGTTGGCTCGTCCAGAATCAGTACCTCGGGATCGCACATGAAGGCCAGCACAATGCCGATTTTCTGGCGCATGCCCTTGGAATATCCCTTCAAGGGACGCTTCATTTCGACGTCGAAGCGGGCCACCAGGTCGTGCAACAACACCGGCTCGCGACCCTGGAGGTGTGAGAAGTAATCGATGATCTGTTTGCCTGTCATCTGCCCTGGGAGGCGTACATCACCCGGAAGGTAGCCGATGTGCTGGTGCATGGACAGGGTGTCACGTTGCGCATCCCATCCGAAGACGCGAATGGTGCCTGCGGTAGGGCGAATGACATCCAACATGCAGCGAATAGTGGTGGTCTTCCCAGCGCCATTCGGTCCTAAAAACCCAAAGATTTCCCCCTGCTGCACACGCAGAGAGATGCCCTTAACGGCCTGGATGGTTCCATATGATTTCTGGAGTCGCTCTATCACGATAGCCGGCTCTTGTGTCAACATGACGGTCTCTCCTCCTGATCCTGTTCTCTTCCTCTATCGATGACGCGATCGTTCTGCTTCTATGCAAACTTCCTACCTTCAGTGTAGCAGGTGAGGTGTTCCCGTGTCATGAGACGCATTCCCAATTGGACGGGAAGGTGTTCCCGCTCAGATCGGGACTGTTCGCTTGCTTTGAGGGGACTCATCACTCCAGTTGAGGAACCCAGGGTGACCTTGGCCAGTTTTAGTGGGGCAAGCTCATTTTCGAGTATGTCGAGTGCTTCTACAACCGGGTTCGGCGGCACTCCTCACCCGGCTATATCAGTCCGGTTGCTTGGTCCAACTGGTCTCTACCAAATTTCCCAGCAGAGTCATTGATGTGTTAATCCTAATGTTTCGGGGCTTCACAAAAGCGGGTCAACCTCATCTCCTCAAGCCACAAATGTTTCTAAAGCATGCAGCAGCACCAGAAACAGGCGCAAAGTCGTGTTTTCGCCTGTTTTTGGGAGATAAGCAGCAGAAAGATACGCTCAAGCGCACCCCTATGGTATACTGCTAACGGCACAAAAAAACAGGCGAAAAAACAGAAACAGGTGAAAAAACACGGAAGGAGGAGCCGATGAGCGCACCCTCACCCGAAGTGATTCTGGAACAGTGGCTCCAGGATCTCGCGAGCGACGACCGTGCCCCCGGCACGATTCGCCGCTATAAGAGCGCCATCACGAGCTTTTTCGTCTGGTATGCCGAGGTCGAGCATCGTCCGCTTGCTCTTGAACATCTCTCCGCCATCGTGCTCGTCGGGTATCGCAACTTTCTCCAGCAGACACAGGGCCGCTCGACCAGCACAGTGAATGGACATGTCAGCGCTCTGCGCGCCTGGTGCGCGTGGCTGACAGAACGCTGGCACCTGGAGTCGAATCCCGCCAGAGGCGTCAAGCTGGTGGGGCGGCAAGCGGCCTCGGAACGTTCTGGGCTGGAGCCAAACCAGATCCATGCGCTCTTGCGCCAGGTAGCAACGTCGCGTGATACTCTGCGCAATAGCGCCATTGTGCAGCTCCTCTTACAAACCGGTATGCGGTTGGATGAGTGCAGCCACCTGCATCTCGAAGATATTGCGTTTGGCGAACGGAGCGGACGGGTCACGATCCGTGCAGGCAAAGGCAACAAAGCGCGTGTTGTTCCCCTCAATGCCTCAGCGAGGCTCGCTCTGGCCGACTATCTCGCCCCTCGATTCGGATGCGATCCGACACTCAAAGCGGTCGCGATCGCCTGGCCGCGCTCACAGCCAGGAGCCTCGCGCTCACCGTTATGGCGCAGTCAAAAAGGCGGGGCGCTCACCACGTCTGCCATGCGTCAGATGATCGATGGGGTTGTCCGCGACACCAGCCGCCGTGGGCTGGTTCCGCAAGACACCAGTGCGCATACGCTGCGTCATACCTTTGCCCACACCTATCTCGCCGAGTACCCTGGTGACCTTGTTGGACTCGCCACGCTCCTCGGACATACCTCCCTCGATACCACCAGAATCTACAGCCAACCCTCTGTCGAGCAACTGGCAGGGCGCGTAGAACATCTTCGTCTCAATGCCTACTCCCAGCGTACCTAAAGCGCACTGCGGATTAGGGGTCATAACATTATTTCGTACAATTATTCCAGGATGTCAGGCCACGCGACGCTTTTACACATCAAGAAGAGGACGCTGAGTAACTCTCACCCGTATCTCCTTACACATACGCTGCTTCAGGTCACACGCGTCGGTTTTGCCAATGAGCAAGAATACCAGCACTCACTAGCCAGTTGGGAACAGGTCTGAGAGAAGATCAAAGCAATCACAGAACAAGCATAACCCCGGCCAATAACCGTCGTTGCGAAGAAAGCAGCGGACGTGTGGAATATCTCATCGAACACTGACGCGCGGAAGTGAGAAAGGAAGCAATCCGATGAACCAGGAAGGTCCACTGACCGTTGGTATCCTCATTTTTGATGGTGTCGAGGTCCTGGATTTTTGTGGCCCCTTTGAGGTGTTTGCCGGAGCCAGCTCGGTTGGCGATCCCAGTGAGCATCGTCAGCTCTTTCAAGTCGTGACCATCGCTGAAGAAGACAGACTCATTACCTGCGCAGGGGGACTGCTGGTCAAGCCTCATGCTACCATCAAGAATCACCCACCCTTGGATATCCTCGTGGTGCCTGGCGGGGACGTCTTCCGCGAACTCTCGAATCCCCATCTGCTGGAGTGGATTGGCCGGCAGGATCAGCAGACCAGGCTCACCACCAGCGTCTGCACTGGGGCTTTCCTGCTTGCCGAGCGCGGGTTGCTGAACCAGCGCCGAGCTACTACGCACTGGACCGCCATTGAGATGATGGGCCAGCGCTACCCTGCCGTACAAATGCTGGCGAATACCCGCATCGTCGACGAGGGGCATATCATCACCTCGGCGGGGATCTCTGCTGGCATTGATATGAGCCTGCACGTCGTCTCTCGCCTCTATGGTGAGCAGGTGGCGGCGCAGACGGCACGCTACATGGAGTATGAGTGGAGCGCTCGTGGCAGGCTTTGACCTCCTCAGAACGCAGGAGTGTCACGCCAGGCTCGACAGCTCATGAATTCACCATGACTATCCAAGGGTCCCTTTCACTTGAAAAGGGGTCCAGGGCAATATTCCTGAGAAGGCAGCAGCAACTGACCTGTCTCATCAATGATCCTGCTCTTCCCATCAACGCATGCCATCCGGGTCCAGTTCTACTTGAGCAAAAACGTCAAGTGGCCTGACTCCCTGTATTCCCGCTAAGAATCTCTTTCTCTGTCTAGTGGAGCAGGAGATGAGCTGCCTTAAACAAGAGGAGGTCAGCCTCCATATCGGTGAAGACATTATCCATTGCGTACTCCAATGGACACGCCTCTCCTCCAAGTCGTGAATCTCGCCTGTTCACGAGGCGTGCATGGCCCGCTCGAAGGCGGCGGAGAGGTCAGCCTCACGGATGAGTCCATCGAGGCGTTCCACTTCTTTGCCTGCACGTAGGACGAGCACTGTGGGGATACTCTGGACCCCAAAGCGCTCCGCTACTGCAAGATCGCGATCGATGTCCACGCGATAGACAGGCACGCGACCGGCGTCCTGTTGGGCCACTCGCTCCAGGCGCGGAGAGAGCGCCCGACATGGGGCACAGCTCGCTTGGTAGAAGTCGAGCGCCACTGGTCCTGGAACTTGCAGCACTTTGGATTCCAGCTCACTGTGTGTGAGTACTTCAATCGTTGCCATCATCGCTCTCCTTCTGTTCACTCATCGTCAACACATCTGAGGCAGAGGAAACGCATCTCGCGAGGGAGGCCACGAACCCAGAGGAAGACGACGGCCCAGCCGAGCAGGCCCAGCGCCATCGTAACGTACATCACTCACGATCCGCTTCATGCGTTCCCTTCCTGATCTTCATGCACGCTTACGCTACGGGCAGGTGCTCCTCGGCAGGAGCCGTCCGACCGACACTGCCGATGGCCTCAAACAACAGGTCGGGCCGCCCCCACAGCGAGTTCACGAAAATCGTTGTGACAGAGAGCGCCATGGCGACCATCGCCCACACCGGGTACACCAGGCCCGTCGTGGCCAGGGGCACGCCGATGCCATTGAAGAGGAAGGCCAGCACCACGTTTTGCCTGGTTTTACGGTAGCTGCGCCGACTGATGTCACGGGCGGTGAGTACGGACATCAAGCGGTTGCTGACAATGATGATATCGGAGGACTCGATGGCGATATCGGTACCACTGCCCATCGCCACGCCCACATCCGCCTGCATCAAGGCCGGGGCGTCGTTGATGCCGTCGCCGACCATGGCGACGCGCCCGCGCACCTCTGCCTGCAACGCGCGCACGATCTCGGCCTTCTGCCCCGGCAGGATACCCGCTCGCACGTCCTCAATACCCACCTCGCGTCCCACTCGACTTGCGGCACGCGGGTTGTCCCCGGTCACCAGGATGGGCGTGATACCAGCTTGCCGCATGGCAGCGACAGCTTCAACAGCATCGGGCCGCAACTCGTCGCCCAGGGCGATGACCCCAAGGAGGTGTCCATTCTGGCTTACTGCGATGACGGTGCGTCCCGCCACCTCCAGTGCCGCGATGCGCTGTGCAAGTGGTGCCAGATCGATTCCCCGATCTTCGAGGAACCGAGGACGCCCGACCAGCACCTGGGTGTTTTCAATGCGTACTTGGACGCCAAGCCCGGTAAACGACTCGAAGTCCGAGACTGCGGGCAGACGCAGCTTCCGCTCAAGCGCCGCAGAGAGTACAGCCTGGGCCAGCGGATGCTCCGAGGAAGATTCGGCGGCAGCCGCCACCGCGAGCAACGCATCAGGATCGCCTTCGGCCTCAATCTCCTGAATGGTGGGTTTGCCTACGGTGAGCGTCCCCGTCTTGTCGAGCACGATGCGCGTCACCTGGCGGAACGACTGGAAGGCCTCGCCTGTGCGCATGATGATGCCCTGATCGGCGGCCAGCCCCGCGCCTCTCACAATGGCAAGGGGTGCGGCAATGCCGACGGCACAGGGATAGCCCATCACCAGCACCGAAAGACCCGCGAACACGGCCCGCTCCACATCGGGGTGACCCGTGACCAGCCAGGTACCCAGAATCCAGCCGACGACGGAGAGCAGCGAGAGCGCCAGCACCATCGGCGTGTAGACGCGCAGGATGCGATCCACCAGGTGCAGAATGTCAGGTTTCAGCGCCCGCGCGTCCTCCACATGGCGGATCACCTGCGCCAGGAAGCTCTCCTCCCCCACCGCCGTCACTTTGACCAGCAGGGTCCCTGTGCCATTGATCGAGCCGCCGATGACCGCATCGCCCAGCTGTTTCTCGAGAGGAACCGGCTCACCGGTGACGAGAGCCTGGTCCACTGCCGAGCGGCCGGAGACGACCACACCATCCGCCGGAATGCGCTCACCTGGCCGCACGCGCACCAGATCGCTGACCTGGACCTCGCCAATGGGCACCTCGCGCTCCAGGTCTTCACGCACCACGCGGGCTGTGTCAGGTTGCAGGTCAAGCAGCCGTTTGACGGCCTGCGAACTGCGCGTTTTGACCAGCAGCGAGAGCCACTCCGAGAAGATGTGGTAGTTCACGATCAGCACCGAGACGGCGAAGAATGGGGCCGTCGGATAGCCTGCGGGCCGGGCGATGAGGCCAATCAAGCCACCGATGATGCCAGCGAAGGCTCCTGCTTCCAGCATGACGTGCTGGTTGAGAATGCCGCGCCGTAAGGACTGCCAGGCCATAAGCAGGATATGGTGTGCGACGCCGAAGACGACGATCAAAGCAAACGCGCCGACCACCCAGGGGATGGCAGCCCGTGCTAGCCCCAGGGCGTTGGCCACCAGCGCGGCGGCGATGAGGAGACCCAGGACGGTGACGCTCGCGATGGCTCTCCACAATCCCTGGCCGCGCAGGATGAGGAAGGCGGTCACCAGCAGGCTGAACCCAATCACCACCGGTACGATGAGGGACCAGATGCCCGTGATCTGCAGGATCAGCGCGATGGTGAGCAGGCTGAAGCCGATAGCGGTCAGCAGCCGCTTGCCCTCGCGCACCAGGGCGGCCTCTTCCTCCTCAAACGGGCGCAGCTTGCGTGGGTCCCAGATTTGATAGCCGATGTCGCGCAGCGTCTCCAGCAGATTATCCGGGCGGATCACGGTCGGGTCGTACTCGACCAGGGCCTGTTCGTGGGTCAGGCTGACAGCAACTTTCTCGACTCCCGGCAACCGCCCGAGGGCCTTTTCCAGAGTGCCTGTGCAGAGCGAGCAGTGCAGCCCGCCGATCCTGGCGCGGAAGCGTGCGTGTCGTGGGTCAAGCTCCTCGGCCCAATACGGAGCGGAGGAGGGGGGTTCAGTAGTAACTTGTGTGTTCTTTTCAAGTGTGTCCATAGGAATACCTCATCGCTCGCCTGCACCGGACAGGTGCAGGCGGCATGTGCTCTTGAGCGCAGTGGCTTGCATGCCTTGCGCTCCTGCGCATGGGAAGCAGAGAAGCGCCTCTGCCGTGTGTGCCTCGTCATTCTGCCTGAGGCGCGGCAAGCTGGTTTGCCTGGTAGCCGGATGCGGCTACCCTGGCTTTGATGGCCTCAGCATCGGTTTGGGCAGTGTCGAGCTGCACCACCACATGCTGGGTGTGATGGTCAGCCTGAGCCTTTCGGACACCTGGCAATCGGGTGAGTGACCGCTGGACAGCGTGCTCACACCCCTCGCAGTTCATCTTTTGTTCTCCGGTGACCTCAAAGGTCCATGTTTTTATCATGATCGCTTTGCCTCCATAGAAATGTTGCTGAGCGACGGTTCTCGTCGCTATCTCTGACTACGAGAAGCATACACCTTCCAGTCGAATGGAATGTCAAGGGGTGGAGAAGAAATTGTTAGAAGATGAGGAGCAGAGAGCCATGGAGGCCAGCTCTGCCTTGATCGGAAGCGAAAGCGAGGATGCAAGAAGGCGGAATCTCATGGGATGAGTCTTAGACCAAACGCAGCCGAGTGCTACGCTGGTCGGTTAGCGATGCGAAGCTCTCTCGAACTCGCTCGCCGCGTGTGGGTGTGCTTCTACCTCGGTCTGTTGTTCAATGATGGGGCAAATGCACGTAGGAGATGCCCCACGCCGGAATCCCGTATCCTCGTCCGTCCAGGTTGCTCGCAGGGTCGCCAGTTCGGCGCGGAGGGTCGCCAGTTCGGCCAGCCGCTGGTCAATGGCACTGATCTTCACATCGATGAGGTCAAGCACCTGACCACAGGGCAGCTCGCCCTCCTGCTGCACCGCGAGAATGTCGCGGATCTCAGAAAGCTCCAGGCCAAGTGTTTTTGCTCGCCGGATAAAGCCGAGTCGCTCGACATCCCGGCGCGTATAGAGACGGTAGCCGGATTCACTGCGGTCTGCCCTGGGCAGCAAGCCGATCTCCTCATAGTAGCGGATTGTTTTGGGGTTGAGTTGCAGATGCGCAGCCAGTTCGCCAATGCGCATAGTGTTACCTCCTCTTCAGCTGCCCTCATATGAGACATCTTTCTCCTTCATGATAGCACAAAAAGCATACACCTTCCAGTCGAGTGGAAAGTCAAGGGGGGAACATGGAAATTGCAAAATCCCTCGGGAATGTCTTCACCGATATGGAGGCTGACCTCCTCTTGTTTAAGGTAGCTCATCTCCTGCTCCACTAGACAGAGAAAGAGATTCTTAGCGGGAATAATTGGGCTCACCCTCAATTTCCGTGAATCGGAAGCAGGGGATGGCACGCAGAGAAGAGATAGCTCCGATTGGAGCTGATCTCTCTGCCATCACTTCTCATATATGCTAGAGCTTTCACATCAAGTGCGGGAGAGCCAATAATTGTACGAAATAATGTTATGACCCGATTAAGGAACGACGAACGACGGTAGGTGTTTGATACAAGAATTGCCCCCGGCCGTAACGCGCAATTGCAGAAGTCGAAAGAACAGTTATCGCGAGTGACGCGTTTGATGCTATTTTCACCGGGCATGCTGGCACGCCCCTTCTGTAGAGTTGAAAGAACCGCTATCGCGAGTGACGCGTTTGACGCATCCCACCAGGCTCGTACTGGGAGAGGCTCCTGAGCGGGTTATAAAGAACAGTTATCGCGAGTGACGCGTTTGCTCTCCATAATTGCCAGAGAAATCGCTGCATTGCGCTCCCTGCTTTTCCAGGAAAAGCACACATGGGAAACTGGACTTTGTACACATTTACAATGCGGTTTCGTATGAGGAGCGGCGTTTGAGCGCGTCTCTGCCCGGTTCACACACATTCATGCTGGTAGTTTTACAACAGGTGTCCACTCGCAAAAAAACTGTTCAAGTATGTTCAGGGCGCTTTTTATGAGCATTCAACATGGTACAAGATCCAGGAAATAGTGTACGGCTCAACTCTTCCACTTGACCCCCAACAGAGCATATAATGCTTCAGAGCGACATGTTGAGGGTTCTTAAAGATAGTGAAAAGCACGCTCCTGAGCAGCACTGGCTCGCAGGAAGCAAGAGGCGTACGATGGACAAAGAAGAAGCTGAACGCCTCGCCAGGGCCATCCGCAAGGCTCCTGTGGATTGGATTCAGGTGAGTGAAGTGGCACAGAATCCCACAACGGGCAAGTACGAGGTGAAATGTGCGTATAAGCAATCTCAGAAGGGACTGTTCCATGCCAGGGAGTCTTGGACGATGCTGCTGATCAAAAGCCCCCGCCAGTGGATCGATTTACTGACACAACGCGGTGGCGGCTTAGAGCTTCCCTGAGCACGCTTTCTCATCGTGCTGCGGGAGTTCACCGACCAGCCTCACCACTTTTTTAATGCTCATACGAAAGCGAAGAAGGGACACAAGACTTTGAGAACGACGAGTTGTGTTATTGACAAAGCTCAGCAGCGTTCTGATGAACCATCCTTGGCAGGGAAGGGATGTCCGATGAACCACCCTTCATAAAAACGATTCTTCTTGTAGAAGATGACAGTGCCATAGCCTCAAGGCTGAGTGAGCTTCTTGTACAGCAAGCGGCCTCTCAGGTTCTCCTCGTTTCTGATTGCTTGACAACCTTAGGCAAGGTTCAAATGAACTTGACACTTTTATGCTCGTACAACGCAAACATTATCAAGCAAGATTGGCTTTATTTGAACCTTGCCTTAAAATTTCTTCATGATTGCAAACCCGACCTCATTCTTCTCGATGATCGCCTACTCCATAGCAATGGCATCGAACTCGGTCCTCGACTCGTCGTGATGAAAGACCTCCAGGAAATTCCTATCTTT
>Ga0307374_10009400_pt1 | contig 14407 bp, 9 predicted proteins | sample OX3MG_FD_202532 | JGI IMG/M metagenome (GOLD analysis project Ga0307374, IMG submission 202532) | Soil microbial communities from Risofladan, Vaasa, Finland - OX-3 | ecosystem: Environmental > Terrestrial > Soil > Coastal area > Acid sulfate soil | place: Finland: Risofladan, Vaasa | collected... | reverse complement strand
GGTCCTCGCCGAGGATTGATCTGTGTCAATGCGCCATCCGGCAACTAAATCGATATTGACTCAGGCTGGCGGCGACGAGTCGCGCCTCGGCCATCGAAGGTGACGGGACAAGTCCATGAAGGTAACAGACGACTTGATGTCAATGCCGGCCGCAGCAAGGAACCCGTTCGGCCTCGCGTTGCCGTTTCTTCCGAGTCGCTCCGCGGCGGCGTCCGGCACTTTTATGACGGCGTGGCCGGAATATGTGGTCGATGCCTTTCAGCGCAGCGTTCTCTTCCTCGATATGCTGCGGCAGCGTGGCAACGAAGAGATCGAGATCACGGCACGGCCGATGGCGACCGTGCTGCGCTTCGGCCATGAGATTCTTATGAGCGGCCGGTCGCTGCCACGGCCGATCAACTACGCGCTCTCGCGTATCGTCCCGCCGCCAGGGGTCACGATTGACCCGCGCAAGCGGCCGGTCGTGGTGGTGGACCCGCGCGCCGGCCAGGGGCCCGGCATTAGTGGCTTCAAGGCGGAGAGCGAGATCGGCGACGCCCTGAATGCCGGCCATCCGGTCTACTTCATCGGTTTCGGGGCCACGCCTGCGCCCGGCCAGCAGTTCCTGGACGTCGTCGAGGGGCAGGTGAAGTTCTTCGAGCGGGTGGTCGAACTCCATCCGGACGCCCCGCGTCCATTCGCCATCGGCAATTGCCAGGCGGGCTATCAGACGCTGATGGTGTCCATGCTGCGGCCGGACCTGTTCGGGCCGTGCCTGGTCGCGGGCTCGCCGATGTCGTACTGGCAGGGCGTGCACGGGAAGAATCCGATGCGCTATTCCGGCGGCCTCCTCGGCGGCAGCTGGCTCACCGCGATGACCAGCGACCTCGGCAACGGGAAGTTCGATGGGACCTGGCTGATCCTGAGCTTCGACAGCCTGAACCCGGCAAATTGGCTATGGGGCAAGCAGTACGAGATCTATGCCAACATCGACACCGGGGCGGAGCGCTTCCTCAAGTTCGAGAAGTGGTGGGGCGACTTCATCGAGCTGAACGGCGACGAGCTGCAGTTCCTGGTGGACAACCTCTTCATCGGCGACAAGCTGACCCGCAACCAGTTGCAGTCGCGCGATGGCACGACCTTCGATGTCCGCAACGTCACTTCGCCGATTATCGTGTTCACCTCGTCGGAGGACAACATCAGTCCGCCACCGCAGACGCTCGGCTGGATCCTCGATCTCTATCGGGACGTGGATGACATTCGCGCGACCGGCCGGACGATCGTATATTGCTTGAGCCACAAGATCGGGCATCTCGCCATCTTCGTCTCCGCCAAGGTGGGTGCGAAGCAGGATGAGGAATTCGTGCAGTTGATGGACGTCATCGATTGCCTGCCGCCCGGTCTCTATGAGATGGTCCTGTCGCCACGGCCCGTCGCCATGCCCCCGGGCGGCTTCGTCACCGGCGACTGGATCGCCCGCTTTGAGGCCCGCTCGCTCGACGACATCCGTGCGCTCGGGCGCAACAGCCCCGAGGATGACCGCGCCTTCGCCGCTGCAGCCCGGATGTCGGAACTGAACCTCTCGGTCTACCGTACCCTGATGCAGCCCTTGGTGCGCGCGCTCGCCAACCAGCCGACGGCGGATCTCGGCCACGCCCTGAACCCGCTCAGGCTCGGCTACACGATCTTTGCCGACACCAACCCCTGGATGCAGGGTGTGCAGAAGCTGGCTGAGGACGCCGCAGCTTCCCGCAAGCCGGCGGCAGCAGACAATCCGTTCCTCGCACTGCAGAAGCAGGTCTCCGACCAGATCACTGCCGCCCTTGACGCTTATCGCGCGGCGCGTGACTACCTGGAAGAGCAAATGTTCTTCGGATTCTATGGCTCGCCATTCGTGCAGGCGCTCCTCGGCATCGACCACGACAGCAACGTGCGGCCATTCCCCGGCACTTCGCCCGAAAAGCTGGCGGCACGACAGGCCCGATCGGACGCATACGCGGCGATGCTTCAGACCGGCGGATTCGACGAAGCGCTGACCCGAGCGGTGCTGTACGTCACCGCGGCCGAGCGGATGCTCGACCAGCGCTGCGCGCTCGCGTTGAACGCCGCGCGCCAGACGCTCATGCATCTATCGCTCGCCGCGTTCAAGGTGCTGGTGCGGGACCAGTTCTTCGTGCTGCAGCTCGAGCGCGAGCGCGCGGTGAAGGCGCTTGCCTCCCTGGTACCGGAGGCGGACGCGCGGAAGGAGCTGCTGAAACAGGTGAATGCGATCGTCGGCGCGGGCGATCCCCCGAACGCCGCCGAGCGCGACCGCGTGGCTCAACTGTCGCAGGTGCTGGCGGCGCCGATCATCAAGCCGGTGACACCTGCAACGCCCGGCCGAACCACCACCGCCAGCGCGACCGCCCAGCCCGCCACGGTGTCGCGCTGAGCGGAAAGCCGTTCGGCCACGCCGTGCGCCGAGCACGGCAGAAGCGGAGAAAATATGCCCTTGGTCCAAGTCGTCATTGTGTTGATCGTGGTCGGCGTGCTGCTCTGGCTCGTCAACAACTACATACCGATGGATAGGAAAATCAAAAATATCCTGAACATCGTTGTCGTCATCGCGGTCGTTTTATGGTTGCTTCAAGCATTCGGCCTGTTGGGATCGCTTGAGAATTTCCGTATCGGCCGATAGTTTTTTGCAATCCCTTGCCCGCAACCGTCAGCGCGTCGTGCCGGCTTGTCCGCAAGGCCGAATAGGAACTTCATTCCAAGCTACCCCTGATCACCGGGGAACTATCGCATTGAGTAGTTTCCGAGTCTGTCACCGGCGGCATTACTGCTGCATTATGTTTCCGCGTCAAATGCTGTGATGAATCCTCGACCCCGGCAACGTGATGAGGCCTCGATCCGAGGCTTCCTAGCGTTGCGACAGCGAAGAACCGCGTCATCGACACCGCCATGCATCCATTCGTCGTGATCTCGCACGTTGACGATCACTCTCACTTGCGGAGACGATCATGAAACTACGACTTCTTCTTGTTCTCGCCTGTACTTTGTTGGCGGTCTCCGCCTGTGTGGTCGTGCCCGACGGCGGCTGGGGCGGCGGCTATTATGACGGCGGAGGCGGCGGAGGCGGCGGAGGCGGCGGCTATTATGGCGGCGGCGGTGGCCGTTACTTTGACGGCAGCGGGGACAGAAGCGACGACGGTGACCGCCAGCACGATCATGGGCGCCCCGGATGGCAAAAATGAGCTTTGGCGGGGCTGTAACATCCGTGCTCTGAGCACGCCAGACGCCACGAGGCGACGCGCCCACGGCATGGACCGATCACGCGCGAGGAGACCGTCATGAGCACGCTCAGCGGCAAGAAGGGCCTCATCATCGGCATCGCCAACGAGCACAGTCTTGCGCATGGCTGCGCCCGCCAGTTCCGCGCGGCAGGCGCTGAACTGGCAATTACGTATCTCAACGCCAAGGCGGAACCCTATGTGCGTCCGCTGGCGGCAGCGCTGCAAAGCGACATCTTCATGCCATGCGACGTCACCGTGCCAGGCCAACTCGAGGCCGTTTACGAGCGTATCGCGAAGGATTGGGGGCGCGTCGATTTCGTGCAGCACTCGATCGCTTATGCGCGCAAGGAAGATCTGCACGGGCGCATCACCGACTGCTCGACCGAAGGGTTCGCCGTCGCCATGGCGGTGTCCGTGCAATCCTTCCTGCGAATGGCCAAGCTCAGCGAACCGCTGATGACGGCGGGCGGCTGCTTGCTGGCGATGAGCTATTACGGCGCCGAGAAAGCGATCGCGCATTACAACGTCATGGGCCCGGTGAAGGCCGCGCTGGAGGCCGCGGTTCGTTACATGGCCCTCGAGCTCGGGCTGGCCGGGATTCGCGTCAACGCGCTCTCGCCGGGTCCGGTAAAAACCCGCGCGGCGTCAGGAATCGAGCATTTCGACGAGCTGTTGGAGCGCGCGGTCCGCGAAGCGCCTGAGCACAGGCTGGTGACGCCCGATGATGTCGGCGCCTACGCCGCGTTCCTGGTCAGCGACGCCGCCAAGGCGGTTACCGGAAACATCGCCTATGTCGACGCCGGCTATCACGTCGTGGGTTGAAGCTGGAGAAAGTCATTGTCCTTGATCACGAACCGCACCTTCGACGAAATCAAAATCGGCGATACCGCATCGGTGCAGCGCACCCTGCAGGCGCGCGATGTCCGTGCCTGGGCCGCCGCCTTCGGCGATGTCGGACTGCTCGCCGAGGCCGGCGATTTGCAGGGCGCGGCGGGGATCGTCACCGCGATCCTGGCCGCGCTGGTCGGGTCGGCCCTGCCCGGCCCCGGCTCGTCCATTCGCTCGACCGCGGTGCAGGTACGGGCGGCCCTGCCGATCGATGCTGTCCTGACGGCGCAAGTAGTGGTCCGAGAGAAGCGAGCGGACGAGAATCTCGTGATCCTCGCAGGGCAGTGTACCGACCCGGCAGGGCAGATGGTGGCCACTGCGGTGCTGGAAGTCGTCGCGCCCACGGCGCGGCTGCGGCGCGAGGTGCCGGAGCATCGGCTGGAGGGGCTCATGGAGCGCTGCCGCGGGCTCAAGCCGATGCTCACCGGCGTGGTGCACCCGTGCAGCGCCGAGTCACTCGCCGGCGCATTGGAGGCGGCCGAGGCCGGGCTGATCGTGCCGGTTCTGTTCGCGCCGGAGAAGGAACTACGCCAAGTCGCCGCGGCCGCGAAGCTCAACCTTTCCGGCTGCCGCATCGTGGCGACCGAGGGTCCGGAGGAGTCGGCACTGAAGGCGGCGATGGCCGCCGGCGCCCGCGAGGTGCAGGCGCTGATGAAGGGCAGCCTGCACACCGACGTGCTGCTGCATGCGATCATGCAGAAGGACGCGAAGCTGCGCACCGGACGCCTGCTGAGCCACTGCGCCATGATGTCGGTTCCGACCTATGCGCGCCGCGTGGTCATCACCGACGTCGCCCTGAACATATCACCCGACACCGACCAGAAGCGCGACATTTGCCAGAACGCGATCGGCTTTGCACGCGCGCTCGGCATCGCCCTGCCGAAAGTGGCGGTGCTGGCTGCGGTGGAGACGGTGAGCACCAAGATGGCGGCCACGCTCGACGGCGCGATCCTGGCCAAGATGGCCGATCGGCGGCAGATCGTCGGCGGCATCGTCGACGGGCCGCTCGACCTCGACGCGGCGGTCGACGCCGCGGCGGCGCGAACCAAGCACATCTCGTCGCCGGTCGCGGGCGCGGCGGACGTGTTGGTCGTGCCGAATATCGAAGCCGGCAACATGATCTACAAGAACCTCGCCTTCATGGCCGACGCCCAGACCGCAGGTCTGGTCGTCGGCGCGCTTGTCCCGGTGGTCCTGACCAGCCGCGCCGATACCGCAGCCGCGCGCCGATTCTCGGCCGCCGCTGCCGTGCTGTATGCCGACGCGCTGGCGCGCGATCCCGGCAGCATCCTGCCCGAGCCTGCGGAGTGACCGGCCATGACCAACGCCATCATCGTGGTCAATGCGGGCTCAACTAGCCTGAAGTTCGGCGTCTATGCAGTGAACGCAGCCGGTTCGCTACCCCTCCTTTGCCGCGGCCAGATCGACGGCATGCAGGACGACCCGCATTTCGACGCCACGAACCCGGCCGGCGAGCCGTTGCCCGGGCATGAATGGGGCAAGGGCCACGCGATCGACCACGAGACGGCGCTGCACTTCGTCGTCACTTGGCTGGAGGCCAACGTCGCCGCCATGAAGGTGGTGGCGGCCGGTCACCGCGTGGTGCTCGGCGGCACCCGCTTCGAGGCGCCGGTGCGGATCGACGGCGACGTGCTGGACTACCTCGAGTCGCTAGCGGCGATGGAGCCGTCGCACCAGACCTACAACGTGCGCGGCGCGCGAGCCCTCGCCAAGGCGTTTCCAGGCCTGCCGCAGGTCGCCTGCTTCGACAGCTCGTTCCATCGGACGATGCCGGAGGTGGCGCAGATCTACGCACTCCCAAAGGACGTGCGCGATGCCGGCGTGCGCCACTGGGGCTATCACGGTATCTCCTATGACTACATCAGCCGGCAGGTGCCGAAGTTCGCACCGGAGGCGCGGCGGGTGATCGCCGCGCATCTCGGCGGCGGCGCCAGCATGTGCGCCATGCTGGACGGGCGCAGCGTCGAGACCACGATGGGCTTCGCCGGCGTGTCGGGCCTGCCGATGGCGACGCGCTCGGGCGACGTCCCGCCGGACGTGCTGTTCTATCTGCTGCGCCGCAAGCTGTTCGACGACGCGTCGTTGGAGAAGATGCTATACAAGCGCGCCGGCCTGCTCGGCCTGTCCGGCAGCAGCGACGACATGCGGGTATTGCAGGAGAGCACGGATTCGCCGGCGGTCGCCGCGGTCGAGTATTTCGTGTACGCGATGATGAAATACGCGGGTGCCTATGTCGCCGTGCTCGGCGGGCTGGATGCCTTCGTGTTCACCGCCGGCATCGGCGAGCACTCGGCCCCGGTGCGCGCGGCGCTGTGCCGCAAGCTCGCATGGCTCGGCGTGACGCTGGACAAGCAGGCGAATGCGTCCAACGGACCACGCATTTCCGCCCCGGACAGCCGCGTGTCGGTCTGGGTCATTCCCACCAACGAGGAACTGATGATCGCGCAGCACACGCTCGCACTGGTTCGCCCTTCGCTGGACATAGCGAAGGGAATGCCGGGATGAAATCGAAATGAACATGACATCATGTATCCCGCGCCTCGCAAGACGCGAGGCGCAGCAACGACAGAAAGATTAAGGTAGATCATGGCTACGACCGCTCCGCCGTCCTCTGCAAGTGCCTTGCCGGCCAAATCGCCAGCCGCGGCGAAGGATGAACTGCCGAGCGGCCTGACGAGCGATGAGGCTCGCCGCCGGCTGGAGAAGTTCGGCCCAAACGCGATGCCGGATACGAGCGTCCACCCGTTGCGGATGGCGCTCGAAAAATTCTGGGCGCCCGTTCCGTGGATGCTCGAGGCGGCGATCGTGCTCGAGCTGGCGCTCGGCAAGTATGTCGAGGCCGCGATCATCGGCGGCCTCCTGGTGTTCAACGCCGCCCTTGGACTTTTCCAGGAGAGCCGCGCCCAGGCGACCCTTGCCGCGCTGAAGTCGAGGCTCGCGCTGACCGCGTCCGTCCGACGGGATGGCGCGTGGAAAACCATACCCGCGGCCGAGCTTGTGCCGGGCGACGTGGTCAAGCTTTCGCTCGGCGGCGTGGTTGCCGCGGATGTACACCTCACCGGAGGAGAAGTCCTGCTCGATCAATCCATGCTCACCGGCGAGTCGGTGCCCATCGAAGCCGGCGCAGGCGTCCAGACATTTGCCGGAGCCCTCGTGCGCCGGGGCGAGGCAGTGGCGGAGGTCACGGCAACCGGAGCGCGCACGAAATTCGGCCGCACCGCCGAGCTGGTCCGCACCGCCCACGTCGTGAGCTCCCAGCAGAAGGCAGTTCTGCGCGTGGTGCGCAATCTCGCCGCGTTCAATGGCGTCGTCATCGTGATGCTGATCGCCTATGCGTGGTTTCTCAAGATGCCGTTCGCCGAGATCATCCCCCTCGTCCTGACGGCGGTCCTGGCATCGATACCGGTCGCGCTGCCGGCCACGTTCACCTTGGCGGCGGCGCTCGGCGCGCGGGCCTTGGCAAAGCTGGGCGTCCTTCCGACTCGCCTATCCGCGGTGGATGAAGCGGGAACGACGGATGTCTTGTGCGCCGACAAGACCGGCACGCTGACCCAGAATGCGCTGACGGTGACGACTGTTCATCCCATGCCCGGCTTCGACGAGGCGCAGGTTCTGGCGCTGGCCGCGCTGGCGAGCGCGGACGGCGGGCAGGACCCGGTCGATGCGGCCATCCGCTCGGCCGCATCGCGCAAGGGCGTCTCCGATGCGCCGAAATTAATCAAGTTCGAGCCGTTCGATCCGGCGAAGAAGATGTCCGAAGCGACCGCAACCGATGCGACCGGGAGCACGCAACGTATCGTGAAGGGCGCCTTTGCCGTCGTCACCGGGCTCGCACAGCCGTCGCCGACCGCGACAGAAGCGGCGAACGAACTCGAGGCGCAGGGCTTCCGGGTTCTGGCGGTGGCCGTGGGGCCGCAGGCGGCGATGAAGCTGGCAGGGCTCATTGCACTCAGCGACCCGCCTCGCTCAGACTCCGCGGCGCTCGTTACCGAATTGCACGGGCTAGGCGTTCGCACCGTGATGGTGACGGGCGACGCGCCGGCAACCGCTTCCATCGTCGCTCATGCGGTGGGACTCGAAGGTGCCGTCTGTCCGCCCGGTCCCATCCCCGACAGCGTCCACCCCGAGCAATTCGCGGTCTTTGCCGGCGTCCTACCGGAGGACAAGTACAAACTCGTCAAGGCGTTCCAGAAGGGCGGCCATACCGTCGGCATGTGCGGCGACGGCGCCAATGACGCGCCGGCGCTGCGCCAGGCGCAGATCGGCATCGCCGTCTCGACGGCGACCGACGTCGCCAAATCGGCCGCCGGCATGGTGCTGACCGAGCCTGGACTCGCCGGCATCGTCGCCGCGGTCAAGGAAGGGCGGGTGACGTTCGAGCGCATCCTGACCTACACGCTGAACTCCATCATCAAGAAGATCGTGACGGTGCTCCTCCTGATCGTCGGCCTGATCATGACCGGGCACGCAATTCTCACCCCGCTGCTGATGGTCATTGTGATGATCACCGGCGATTTCCTCTCCATGTCTTTGACGACGGACAACGTGCGGCCGTCCCCGATGCCGAATGCGTGGCGCATCGGCCGCTTGACGATGTCAGGCGTCATCATGGGTATCTGCCTGCTGGCCTTCTGCACCGGCGTCCTCGCCATCGGCAGATTTGAAATGAAGCTCGGAACCGAGGCGCTGAGAACCCTGACTTTTGTCGTCCTCGTGTTCGGTAGCCAAGCGACGCTCTACGCCATTCGTCAACGCCGGCACTTATGGGGCTCTCGTCCAAGCGTCTGGCTTGCGGTGTCGTCCGCTGCCGATATTTTGATCGCTTCGACATTGGCTATCGGCGGAATCGCAATGACACCGTTGCCGGCCTCGGTGGTGGCCGGCACGCTTGGCGCGGCGGCTGCCTTGGCGCTCGTCCTGGATTTAGTGAAGATTCCGGTATTCGCTCGTCTCGGGATCGCCCAGAGCCGGCGCTATCGCCCGTCGACTCACGAGCCCTTGGGCATCGGAAAGACGGAAGGAACACCCATGACGGAACCCGGTGCCGGCCAGCCCACGGCTTCCGATTCCAAGACTGAAGCCAAGGTCGAGCCCAATCCCGAAGCCAAGGCCGTGGCCAAATCGGGAGGGAGGCCCGATGCGAAGGACGATCTGAAATCCCTGCCCCTGGCGGAGGTCGAGAAAAAATTGGGGTCGTCGCCGGACGGCCTCACTCAAGCCGAGGCGCAGAAACGGCTGGCTCAATATGGACCCAACGAGATCGAGGAAAAGAAGACCAATGAGCTCCTGAAATTCCTCGGCTATTTTTGGGGTCCCATCCCGTGGATGATCGAAGCGGCGGTGATCTTGTCGGCGATAGCCCGGCATTGGCCGGACTTCGGCATCATCCTCGTTCTGCTTCTGGCCAACGCAATGGTCGGATTCTGGGAGGAGCATGAGGCAGGCAATGCCATCGCCGCCTTGAAGGCCACGCTGGCGATCAAGGCCCGGGTGAAGCGCGATGGGAAATGGGTCACCCCCGCGGCGCGAGAGCTGGTGCCGGGCGACATCATCCGCGTCCGTATGGGCGACATCGTGCCGGCAGACGCGCGCTTGCTGGAAGGCGACCCGGTTGAGGTGGATCAGTCCGCGCTGACGGGAGAGTCGCTGCCCGCCACACGCAAATCCGGCGAGGCAGTGTTTTCCGGTTCGATCGTCCGTCAGGGCGAAATCGGCGCACTCGTCTATGCGACGGGTGCGAACACCTATTTCGGCAAGACGGCGGAACTGGTGCGGGGGGCGCAATCCGTCAGCCACTTTCAACGCGCGGTACTCAAGATCGGCAATTACCTGATCATCCTCGCGGTGGTTCTGGTCGCGACGATTATTGGCTTTGCGATCTTCCGCGGCGACCCGATCCTCACCACGTTGCAGTTCGCCCTGGTGCTGACCGTCGCCGCGATTCCCGTGGCAATGCCCACGGTGCTGTCGGTGACGATGGCAGTCGGCGCGCGCCTGCTCGCGAAGAAAAAGGCGATCGTCACCCGGTTGGTGGCGATCGAGGAATTGGCCGGCGTGGACGTGCTGTGCGCGGACAAGACCGGTACCCTGACCCAGAACAAGCTGACGCTGGGCGACCCGTTCAGCGTGGACAAGATCCCCACCGAGCAAGTGATCCTCGCTGCGGCGTTGGCGTCGCGCGCGGACAATAACGACACCATCGACTTGGCCGTTCTGGGCGGCCTGAAAAACGATCAGGCCTTGAAAGGCTACAAGGTAACGCACTTCCAGCCGTTCGATCCGGTGCATAAACGCACCGAGGCAACCGTCACGGGCACGGACGGAAAGGAGTTCAAGGTAACCAAGGGCGCACCACAGGTGATCTTGGCGTTGTCGGCCAATGCCGGCGAGGTGAATTCTGCCGTCGATAAGGCGGTCAACGAATTCGCGTCGCGCGGCTTTCGTTCATTGGGCGTGGCGCAGGCCGACGGAGGCGGCAAATGGCAGTTTCTTGGTGTGCTACCGCTCTTCGATCCACCGCGGGAGGATGCCAAAGCAACGATCGCGACCGCGCGGCAGATGGGCGTGAAGATCAAGATGGTGACGGGCGATGCGCTGGCCATTGCCCAGGAAACCGCCAAGAAACTGGGGATGGGCACAAACATCCTCGATGCGAGCGGCTTCGGCGACACCAAGCATCAAGAGACGGCGCAGTTGGCAGAGTCCATCGAGAACGCCGACGGTTTCGCCCAGGTGTTCCCAGAGCACAAGTTCCACATTGTAGACGTCCTGCAAAAGCGCGGCCACATCGTCGGCATGACGGGCGACGGGGTGAATGACGCCCCCGCGCTGAAGAAGGCCGACTGCGGCGTCGCCGTCTCGAGCGCCACGGACGCGGCGCGCGCGGCGGCGGCCATCGTGCTGATGACGCCCGGCCTGTCGGTGATCATCGATGGGATCAAGGAGAGCCGCCGCATCTTCCAGCGGATGAACAGCTATGCGATCTACCGCATCGCCGAGACGCTGCGCGTGCTGCTGTTCATGACGCTGGCGATCCTGGTCTTCAACTTTTATCCGTTGACGGCGGTGATGATCGTGATGCTGGCGTTGCTCAACGACGGCGCCATCCTGTCCATTGCCTATGACAACGTCCATTACAAGGACCAGCCCGAAGCCTGGAACATGCGCGTGGTGCTGGGGATCTCCACGGTGCTGGGCATCATCGGCGTCGTCGCCGCGTTTGGCCTGTTTTATCTTGGCGAGCGCGTATTCCACCTCGACCGCGCTCACATCCAGACGCTGATGTACCTGAAGCTGTCCGTGGCCGGACATCTGACGATTTTCCTGACGCGCACGCGCGGCCCGTTCTGGTCCATACGCCCGGCGCGGATCTTGTGGGGCGCAGTGCTCGGTACGCAAATTCTCGCGACTCTGATCGCGGTTTATGGGTTGTTCATGACACCGCTCGGCTGGGGCTGGGCACTGTTCGTCTGGGGCTACGCTCTGACCTGGTTCCTCGTGAATGACCGCGTGAAACTGCTCGCGTATCGGATTTTCGATCCCGTCACAGCAGCGCTCCAGCCTGAAGGCAAAGCCGAGGCCAAGCCAGACGCTAAGGCCCAGCGCAAACCCGAAACCAAAGCCGCACCTCAGCCGGGAGGCAAAGCTGAGCCTCAACCCCAAGCCGCGCCCAAACCGGTGGCCAAAGCCGAGCCTCAGCCCGAAGCCAAGGCCGCGCCTCAGCCGGAAGCCAAGGCCGCGCCTATGCCTGACGCCAAAGCCGCGCCTCAGCCCGAAGCCAAAGCTGAGCCTCAACCCCAAGCCGCGCCCAAACCGGTGGCCAAAGCCGAGCCTCAGTCCGAAGCCAAAGCCGAGCCTCAGCCCGAAGCCAAAGCCGCGCCTCAGCCGGAAGCCAAGGCCGAGCCCAAGCCCAAGCCGGAAGCCGAGCCCAAGCCTCAAGTAAAAACCGTCGCCGCAACGCTGCTCAACACGTCGCTAGGTGACCTCCTTCTTGCTGGCCTCGTTAAAGACCCAGAGGACGCTGGGCGTATGATCGCCGCAGCTATCGCCCAGGCGAAGGCGCCTGAACCCGAAGCCGCGCGTCAGCCCGAGGCGAAAGCCGAGCCTCAGTCTGCCGCCAAAGCCGCACCTGAGTCCGAAGTCGATGCCGAGACACCGTCCGCTTCGACTCCGCAGGTCACTAAGCGAGCCTGAGGACTAATCAGGGACTCTAACCGCCCCGAAGATGAACCGGCCCGGCCCATGCGGCCAGCCGCGCCGAAAGGATCGAAATGAAAATCAGCTCAAAGCACTTTCGCGTGCAGGAGGGAGACGAGGTCAACCTCGCGAAATGGCCGACGACCGTAACGCCCGTGTACAAGTCTAAGGAGCAGTATCAAAAGCTTCTGGCAGAGCACGTTGCGCAATTGAGCTTGCAACAGCAGCTTCTCTATGCATCCAACCGCCATGCCGTCCTGCTGATTTTCCAGGCGTTGGACGCGGCCGGAAAAGACGGCGCCATCAGGCACGTGATGTCCGGGGTCAATCCGCAAGGCTGCCAGGTGTTCAGCTTCAAGCATCCCAGCCCCGCCGAATTGGAACACGATTTTCTCTGGCGCACCACCCGCGATCTGCCGGAACGCGGGAAGATCGGCATCTTCAATCGGTCCTATTACGAGGAAGTGCTGATCGTCCGCGTACATCCCGAGATTCTCCGCGGCGAAGGAATTCCGGACGCGCCGCGCCACGACAAGAAGGTCTGGTACGACCGGTATCGTTCGATCGTCGACATGGAGAGGCACCTGCACGCCAACGGAACCCGCATCATCAAGTTCTACCTCCACCTCTCGAAAGAGGAGCAGCGAAAGCGATTTCTGGCGCGTATCGACGAGCCGGAAAAGAATTGGAAATTCAGCCTAGCCGATATCGAGGAGAGGAAATTCTGGAAGCACTATATGACAGCCTTTGAGGAATGCCTTCACGCGACAAGCACGAGTGACGCCCCCTGGTATGTCATCCCCGCCGACGACAAAGAGAACGCGCGGTTGATCGTATCCCAAATTGTCCTCGATACGTTCGAAGGACTCAAAATGAGCTACCCCAAAACGAGCGCCAAACGTCGGCAAGAATTGCTGGCGATCCGCAAGCGGCTCGCGACGTGAGATCTGGAGCGCCCAGGCGCGAATCACATGAAGGATCGTAAAGCACCGCAAAGCACCGTCATGTGGACGCCGTCTTGCGTGCCTCCAACGCCATGGCGACGAGCGAGGCGCCGCCAAACACCATGTCGATGCCGACGAGAAGGCCAAGCGCCCAGGCGAGCGTACCCGGCAAGCCGGAGATGACGACACCGGCGAGAACCAGATCGATGACGCCATTCACCATCATCCACTCCCATTTGCCCGACAGCGCACGGCGATGGGCGACGGCGAGGATGATGATCAAAATGCCGTCGATAATGAAGAAGGCGATCATCACATAGGTCAAGGTGACCAGACCTCGAAGTGGATTCCACACCAACACGCCGCCGGCAATCATCGCCACGAGCGCCGAAAGCAGCGACCATCCAAAACCCGGAGCCTGCTGCGCCCTCAATGTGGTGACGAGGCCCACGATCCCCGCCATGAGGAACAGCCATCCCAGGAAGACAGTGACGACGAGGCCTGCGATGGGCGGAACGATAATTGCCGCGAGCCCGAGCACGATCAAGACGATCCCCTCGGCCAGAAACAGGCGCCAATGGTCGTGCATCGATTTGCTCAGAGCGGCTGACAGGTCGGGAATGGTCGACGGCTGCGTCTGGGACAAGACTCGCGCTCCTTCGTTTCCTCACCGTGCCGGAAGAGACTTCGTTCGACATCCATCCTTCGGAGCCAATTGAATCCGGATATCCCAATTGTGAAAATCTACAAGGAACAGCGCCAACCCGCATTGATCTACGTCAACCATGTCCGATATCAGAGATTTCCCTTGCCGATCCGGCAGAACGTAAAGCGACGGCAACAGGCCAAGAGGCGACGTGATTGATTTTCAGTAGGGAAGGCCGCTATTTCGGCGCTACCTGGAGAAGCCGCTTCAGGTTTCGTCGATTGTCGAGGCTATCCGGTGTTACACTTTGACCGTGCTCAAGAGAGATCGTCTATTCCGCGACGCACGCTCCTGATGGCCGGGTGCGCCGCGACCGTCAGATGCGCCTTTCCTCGCGTCGCTCAAGCCGCGACGGCAATCGTCCTGCCGGCTGCCACCGGCAATCGACGGTTCTCGGT
>Ga0307374_10009398_pt1 | contig 14412 bp, 10 predicted proteins | sample OX3MG_FD_202532 | JGI IMG/M metagenome (GOLD analysis project Ga0307374, IMG submission 202532) | Soil microbial communities from Risofladan, Vaasa, Finland - OX-3 | ecosystem: Environmental > Terrestrial > Soil > Coastal area > Acid sulfate soil | place: Finland: Risofladan, Vaasa | collected... | reverse complement strand
CGATCCCCTCGACCGCAGCCAGCGCGTCGCCCCACGGCCAGGAAAACGGCGCTGGCCGTGGGATCGGGCCGTTCTTGGCTTCGGCCAGCGACACATACGTGCGGGCGTCGCCGATGTGAGACTCCCATAGCCGGGGATCACCGGGATAGGGAAGGATCTGATCCACGCCGCGGCCGGTCATCACATCGCCACCCAGGAAGACGATCAGCGCTCCGCTCCTATCGGATTCCTCGTCGGGGCGGTCAGCACACGGAGCGGTAGGCATGTCATCGTGTGGTGGCCTGAGCCTTGCTTGCCCTGGCCGGGTGCCGTGTCAGTGGAGTTGCTCGATCCTGTCGACGCCGGGCTTCGGCTTGAACCTGTGTCGTGAGCGTCTGCAGCGCCGGTGTGATCCTGGCGACGGGAGCGGACGGGTGGTTGAGATCTTGGGCGGAGCGGGGGAGTTGATCGAGGTCGGCTTCGAATCGGGCGCGGGCGGCGGACAGTGGTTCGGTCAGGCGGGATCGGTGGCCACCGCGCATGGCCGGTTGGAGGAGCTTTTCGGCGCCGGCGGGAGCTGGTTCGTCTCGCAGACCGATCCAGTCGGTAACAGCGTGGCTTCTGAATACCTGTTTGGGGCCCGGCAGGGTGGCTTTGGCGACGGAGACCTTGGTTACCGGGCGGCCGTTGTAGGCGACGAGCTTGTAGGCGCTATCCAGGTAGGGGGCGTCGGCGGATACCCCCATGCGGGTTCCGACGCCGGCCGCGTCGATCGGGGCGTCTTGGGCGACGAAGCGGGCCAGGTCGTGCTCGTCCAGGCCGCCGGAAGCGAAGATCCGTACTTCGGTCAAGCCGGCTTGGTCGAGCAGTCGGCGGGAGTCGAAGGCCAGCTGCGCGAGGTCTCCGCTGTCGAGGCGGACCCCGGCGCTTTGTTCGAGTCCGAGCCGGCGGATCACCTCGATGGCGTGACGGACGCCTTTGAGGGTCTCGTAGGTGTCGACCAGGAAGGTGGTGCGGGCCGGCAAGTCCTCGGCAAAAGCGGTGAAGGCATCCATTTCGGTGGGGAACGCCTCGATGTAGGAGTGGGCCATGGTGCCGGCGGGCTGGAGCCGGTAGCGGTGGGCGGCTTCTACGTTGCTGGTGGCCGAGAAGCCGACCATGGCCGACAGGCGGGCGGCGGCTAGGCCGGCTTCGATGCCCTGGGTGCGCCGGAAGCCGAAGTCGACCAGCTCGATCTTCCCGGCGGCGGCGATCTGGCACCGGGCGGCTTTGGTGGCCAGGGTGGTCTGGAAGGTGACCTGGTTGAGCAGGTAGGTTTCGATCAGCTGGGCTTGGGCGATAGGTGCGGTGACCTCTAGGATGGGCTCGTTGGCGACCACGATCCTGCCTTCCGGTACCGCTTCGACATTGCCGGTGAAGCGCAGAGCGGCGAACCCGTCGAGGGTGTCGTAGTCGAAGCCCAGGCTGGCGAGGTAGTTGAGGTCTGCCGGTTCGAAGCTGAACTGCTCGAGCCAGTTCACGCAGTCATTGATGCCAGCGGCTACGAGAAAGCCGCGGCTGGGCGGAAGCCGGCGGACGAACAGGCTGAAGGTGGCATCCTCGGTCATGTCCCGGCGGAGGTAGCTGGCGGCCATGTTCAGCTCGTAGAGGTCGGTCAGCAGCGCGCCAGGCATGAAAAGAGCGTGCCTCACACGGCGCAGTTCCGGGAGGGTCCAAGGTCACATCGACCTGGGCGCGCCGCAAGATCTGGGATGGGCGCGGGTGTACATGACCTTGGACCTTCGGCGCCGGGCCGACCGGGGGTTCAAGCCGGCTATCGACACGCCGAGCGTGGTGCTTGGGGGGGGCGTCACCGAGTTGTTGCCAGGTCCGGGTCTCGCCGGTTCAGAACTCGCAGGCGTGGCCCGCGCACCCCCCGCTGTAGGTGTCGGCGATCCCGACCGCCGCCCCAGGCGCCCCTTGCGGTGCGGCTAGGGACAGGACCTGTCCTGGGCGCGCCCCGTAGCGGTAGACGGTGATCCCTTTCACCCTGGCCTGCCAGGCCGCCAGGTAGATGGCGCTGACGTCGGCGACGGTGGCCTCGGACGGCAGGTTGATGGTCTTTGCAACCGCGGCGTCGACGTGGCGCTGAATGGCTGCCTGCATCCGCAGGTGCCAGGACGGTGGGATCTCGAGGGCCGTGACGAACGCAGCCCGCACATCAGCGGGCACCTGCGGTTGCTGACAGGTGCCGCTACGGTCGACCTCGGCCATCAGGCGGTCGGAGTAGAAGCCCCGCCGGCGGGCGACTCGTTCGAAGAGAGCGTTGGTTTCGGGGAACTCGCGGCCCAGGACGTGTCGTACGTAGGAGAGGGCGAACATCGGCTCGATGCCCGACGTGGTCCGGGCGATGAGCGATATGGTGCCAGTCGGGGCGACGGAGGTGAGCTGGGCGTTTCGCAGCGGCGCGACGCCGCGTCTGGCGAAGACGCTCTGCTGATAGAGGGGGAACGGGCCGCGCTCACAGGCGAGCCCGGCGGATGCCTTGCGGGCCTCGCCCTTTATGAAGGCCATGACCCGGGACGCGAGGCGGACGGCGGCCTGCGAGCCGTAAGGAATGTCGAGAGTGGCGAGCATCTCGGCCAGTCCCATCACCCCGAGTCCCACCTTGCGGGTGGCGTGCGCGGGCCCTTCGAGTTCGGCGAACGGGTAACGGCTCACGTCGATGACATCGTCGAGAAAGCGCACCGCCAGCGCCACCGCGGGTCCGAGGCGCGCGTAGTCGACTTTCGCGGCCTCCACGAAGCGGGCGAGGTTCAGCGAGCCCAGGTTGCAGGATTCGTAGGGTAAGAGCGGCACTTCCCCGCAGGGGTTGGTAGCGTCGATACGCCCGAGTGAGGGCAGCGGGTTGTCCCGGTTGATGCGGTCGAGGAACAACAGTCCGGGGTCGCCTCCCTGCCAGGCGGCGGCGCAGATCCGGGTGAACAGCTCGGTTGCGGCGAGGCTGCCTACGACCTTCCCGGTGCGGGGGCTGACCAGCTGGTGCTCTCCGCCTCGCTGGACTGCTCTCATGAACCGGTCGGTGACCCCCACCGAGGTGTTGAAGTGCTCCAGTGCGCCCGCGGCTTGCTTGGCTTGGATGAACTCGACGATGTCGGGATGCGAGACATCGAGGACGGCCATGGATGCACCCCGGCGACGCCCGCCCTCGGAGACGATGCCGGCCGCCGCGTCGAAGATCGGGAGAAAGGACACTGGCCCGCTGGCCGTCCTCTCGCTGCCTGCGACCGGATCGCCCCGGGGCCGTAGGCGGGACAGAGAATAACCGGTTCCTCCTCCCGCCTGATGTACAAGCGCGGCATGTCCCAGGGTCTCGAAGATGGAGGCGAGTGAGTCTTCGAGCGGAAGTACCACGCATCCCGACAGCAGCCCCAGAGTGGTCCCGGCGTTCATCAGCGTGGGCGAGTTCGGCAGGAACTCCAAGCGGCGCATCGCGGCGGCGAACTCCTCGGCCGACCGGGGGGCGCTGCGGGCCCGGAACTGCTCCTCGGCCTGGGCCACATGGGCCGCGGCGCGGTCCATCATCTCGCCGGTCGACTCGACCGGCTGGCCGTGCGCGTCTTTGCGCAAGTACCGCTCCTTGAGCACTGCGACAGCGCCCATCCCCAGCTTGAGCTCGTCGCGAACACCGAGAATCTCTTTGGCGTTGCGTAACTCCGCGCGCCGTCTCCGGTAGACGACGTATGCGCGCGCCACATCTACCAGGTCGGCGGCCATCAGAGCGCGTTCGACCGTGTCCTGAACGTCCTCCACCCCCGGCGGGCGGCGAACGAAGCGCCTGCCCAGCTCGGTGACCACGTCTTCGGTGATAGAGGCGGCGATCTTCGGGCCATCCTGGCCGACCTCGCACGCAGCGTTCGAGACCGCCGCCTGGATCCTGGCCGGGTCGAACGCGACGACCACTCCGTCGCGTTTGCGCAAGCGCGTGGGTGCGGCAGCAGTCGCCATGGGGCCCAGCCTTCCCTCTCCCGGGCCCTGCTACCAGGGTCCAACGCCTCTGGCCGGCTGGCGGACGACACCGTAGCTTCAGTCTTGGTGGCGCGCTCCAACGACCTGGTCGCCCAGATGCTTGACGAGTTCGCCGATCTTCTGGCCATCTCCGCTGGTGATCCGTTCAAGGTTCGCGCTTATGAGAAGGCGGCCCGGGCGGTAGAGGGTTATCACGTCGAGGTGGAACGCCTCGACGAGCACGAGCTGGACGCCATCCCCAGCGTGGGCAGCCATATCGCCCGCAAGATCGCCGAGTTCCTGAGGACCGGGACCGTTGATGAGCTCGACGGCCTGCGATCACGGGTGCCGGCTGGTCTGAGAACCCTGCTGGCGGTCCCCGGGCTCGGCCCGAAGCGGGCCCGCCAGGCCTACGACGAGCTGGGCGTCACTTCGCTGAGCGAGCTGCTCGACGCCCTGCACGATCAGCGGCTGCGCCATCTGCGGGGATGGGGCGCCAAGAGCGAGGAGAACCTGGCCAAAGCGATACACGAGGCTCAGACCGGCGGGGGGCGTATCCCGTTGGGAGTCGCCCTGGGCCTGGCCGAGGATCTACTGGAAGACCTGTCTTCCGTGGACCATGTGTCCAAGGCGGCCTACGCCGGATCGCTGCGCCGCATGCGCGACACGATCGGCGATGTCGACCTGCTCGTGGCATCCGACCACCCCGAGCCGGTGATGCAGGCGTTCACAGAGCTGCCGCTCGTTGGGCGGGTCGTGGCCCAGGGTCCGACCAAGTCGTCGGTGGTGACCACCAAGGGTGTGCAGGTCGACCTGCGGGTGATCAACCCTTCAGTGTGGGGGGCGGCGCTCATGTACTTCACCGGTTCCAAGGCCCATAACATCAGGCTTCGCTACCTGGCCGAGCGGGCCGGGTTGAAGCTCTCGGAGTACGGCCTGTTCGAAGCCGGCACTGGCCGTCTCCTTGTGTCGCAGACCGAGGAGGACGTGTACGGCCGGCTCGGGCTGCCGTGGGTCCCGCCGACCATCCGGGAGGATACCGGCGAGATCGAAGCGGCCGTCGCCGGCCAGCTGCCACAGCTTGTCGAGCTTCGCGACATCCGCGGCGACCTGCACACCCACACCAACCTCACAGACGGCGTAGCCGCTCTGCCGGAGATGGTGGCGGCGGCCAAGCGGCACGGCTACCGCTACTACGCCATCACCGACCACGCTCCGCTTCTTTACATGCAGAGGATGACCGCGGACAAAGCTCTCGAGCAGCGCCGCCAGATCCGCCAGCTGGAGCGCCAGACCGGGATGGTGCTCCTGCACGGAAGCGAGCTGAACATCCAACCCGACGGCACTCTCGACTGGGACGACGACTTTCTTGCGGGCTTTGACATCGCGGTGGCTTCCGTGCACTCCGCGTTCCGCCAGTCGCGCCAGGCGATGACCGCCCGGCTGGTGCGAGCCGTGGAGAACCCCTTTGTCAACGTGCTCGGGCACCCGACCGGCCGCACCATCGGCCACCGCCGCGCAATCGACGCCGACTGGGACGCGGTTTTTCGGGCCGCCGCCTGTGCCGGCGCCGCCTTGGAGATCAACTCCTTTCCTGACCGGCTTGACCTGAGCGACGAGCTGGTCCGCCGGGCCCGCCACGCTGGCGTCAAGTTCGCCATCTCGACCGACGCTCACGCGGTCCCACACCTGGACTACATGAGATTCGGGGTCGCCACCGCCCAGCGGGGGTGGGTGGGGCCGGCCGAGGTCATCAACACCTGGCCGCTGGACAAGCTGCGCCGGTTCCTCGCCAAGCGGCGCCCGGCCCGTCGGCGGACCGGGTAGTTGTCGCCCGGCGCGGACGGTTGAGGACTTTGGCCCCTGGCGCCCGGCCTGACTCAGGACGAAGGTGGAAGTTGACCCGCGGTGTCGAGACCGGACGCGGGGATTCGATCAGAGGAGGAGACAGACATGCGTGCTGCAGTTGGCGACCGCATCGTGGTGATGGGCCACCATGTCGGCGAGTCGAAGCGGGAGGCGCTGATCCTCGCGGTGCAGGGCGAAGACGGCGGCCCGCCCTACCGGGTTCGCTGGGATGACACCGGGCATGAGGGGCTGTTTTTCCCCGGTCCCGACAGCGTCATCGAGCACTACCCGGCGACCACCTCGAGCTCCAGCGCGGCCGAGTAGTGCGTTCGACCCTCAACCAGGGGCGGACGATCACTGAAGAGGCCGTTCGCGCCCTGGCTGCCCATGTTGGTGACCCCGCTGTGTCCAGTGTGTACCTGGACATGGACGGGGCCCGCCGGCCCGTCCGGGTGCAGGTGGAGGCCGCCTTCGAGCACCTAGCCGACAGCCTGATGGCCCGGGCCAGAGCCCAGGGGAACCGGATCCTGGCGAAGGCGGTTGAGGGCGACCTTCAGCGGATGCGGGACTGGCTGGGTACCGGCTGGGACCGCAGCGACATCCGGGGCCTGGCCTTATTCTCATCGAGCCGGCAGGGGTGGTTCGAGGCGGTGCCGCTCCCGTGGCCAGTGGCCGACGCCGCAGGGTTCGGGCCCCGGCCCCACGTCGTCCGGCTTGTGGCCGCGCTGGATGCAAACCGCGCGCTGCTGGTAGCTCTGATCGACCGCCGCCGCCTGCGCCTGTTCGACTTCGAGGAGGGCAACCCCCGCGAGCTTCCTGGGTTGACCGACCTCGAGCCCCGAGCGGTGGACACCGACGTCGAGCTGGGCGGCTTCGGCCACCAACGCGAGGAAGCGGCCCGTGTCCACTACCGGCGGGCGGCCGAGCGGATCGATGCGGTGTTGGCCTCCCGGGGCGCCGGCCAGTGGGTGGTTGGAGGCCCGGACGAGGCGGTCGCCGGCCTGGAAGCCCGGCTCCAGCCCCCGGCCAGCCGGCGGCTGGCTGGCCGGGTCTCGGTGCGGGTGTCTGCTCCCATCAGCGAGATCGCCGAGGCCGTGCGCGAAGCCGAACAGTCCGTGAAGCTGCGGCGCGAGACCCATGCCGTGCGGACCCTTGAGGAGTCGACCGGGCCCGGGCGGGCCGGCTCTATAGGTCTGGACGCGACGCTGAAGGCGCTCGGCGACCGGCGGGTCGGGACCCTGTTGGTGGCAGAGGGCTTTGCCGCGCCCGGCGCCCGCTGCCCGGCGTGCGGCCATCTGGGCACGAACGTGTGGCAGTGCCCGCGTTGCGGGTCCACCCCCGTTGCGGTGGACGACGTCGTCGAGTTCGCCGTCGATGAGGGGGTAGCCCAGCACGCCGCGGTCGAGTTCATTGGGGCCGGCCGGCTCGACCAGTTCGGCAAGATCGCCGCCATCGATCGGTTCCAACCCCCCACGCCAGACTGATCGCAGGTCGGACCAGCCAGCTGGAGGCTGATGGCGGGCTTTGCCTGAGGATCGTCATCGTCAGGCCACCCCGCAGCAATGCGCCGGCCGAGTTCGACGTTCCCAGGTCTATTCCGATCATGGCCGTCGCCACGGCCTCCTTTACTCGAGGGTGGTCAGCCCGTAGTGACCGTCGTAGCGGCGGTAGACGACACATCCCTGCCCGCTGCAGGAGTCGGCGAAGAACACGAACCGGCCGGCGCTGGCCGAGAGCTGCTCGATCGCCTCCTCGACCGTCAAGGTCGGGGCCGGGCGATCGTCCCTCTCGACCTTGTAGACGCCAGATGTTCCTTCCCGTTCGGCTTGGCGGACGTGCTGGAGCCGGAAGATCCGGCCGGGAAGACGCTCGACCAGGCTGTCATCGCCGCTGTCGAGATCGCGGAAAAGGTAGAAGTCGTGGTCGAGCTGGTCCATGTCGAAGATGGCCTCCTCGACGGTCTGCTCGCCGGTATAGAAGGCCTTGTGGCGGACCAGTCGGCGTTCCTCGGGAGGCCGGTCGAAGTACTCCGGGCGGATAGCAGGCAGGTCGGCGTGATGCCACTCACCCGGCCCCGCCTGGCCGGGGCTGTGGCGTCGCAGCGCCTCGATTCGCTGCGCCCGATGCTCGAGCTGATCGGCCAGGCGCCGGGCCAGGAGATCGACCGCCTCGTGCATCTCGTGGGCGGCCACATGTGTCCCGACGAAGCTCCCGTCGATGTTCAGGCTGGCCTGGGCCAACGCCGGCCGGGTCCGGGCCGGGTCGGGAGCGACCGACAGCTTGACCGAGGCGGACAGGATGGGTTCGTTGATCCGCTCGGTGACCTGACCGAGCCGCCGGAGGGCGTAGTCGACCGAGTCGGCTGTCACGTTGCCGTGAGTGGTCGTTGTGACGCGCAGCGGACGGGCGGCGCTCTCGAGAGCCGATGTGGTCAGCTCCGGCCCGGGGGCTCCGATCCACTGCTCGGTTATCAGGCCGTGCCTCACGTGGCAGCGGGCCTCCAATGCCTCGTCTTTTACGCTGGGCGCATCCCAGCGGGCGATGACGAGGTCGTCGACGCCGCGCACGGTCGGGAGGCGGCGGGAAGCGAAGACGGGCAGCGATTCGAGCCGGCCCCGAATGTGACGGTGCGAACCCAACGCCACCCCGTCGAGATGCACCACCGCATCGGGGGTGTACAGGGCGAGGGCGTCATCCAGGTCACCTACGGCTAGAGCCTGTCCCCAGGCGCTGACAACCTGGAGAGGGTGCAGGCCCAGGTGGCTGCCGTACTCGGCGTGGCGGCGGGCGAACGGTGCTGCAGCCTTCTGTCCGGGATCGTGGGCTCCCGCCAGGGTGCCAACCTGGCGGTGGTGGCGGGCGGTGCGCATCCCAGCCCGCAGCTCGACGTCGACCGCCGTGTCTGTCCCCTCGGCTCGCCGGATCGCGAAACGCACCCGGGCGCCCACGTGGCGAGCACCGGGTTCGATGTCGGCCAACCGGGCCACAAAGGTGCGCCCGCCCTGGACGATGCCGGCTTGGTCAACAGAGGGATCGATCCAGCTGATCTGGCCGTCAGGCATACATGCCTCCCTTCCCTGTGCCACTACTAGTGTGCGCCCTCGTCGGCAGATGCCCCCAGGGTCTAAGGTCACAGGCACCGACTCGCCGGTAGGGTGATCCTCGTCGGCGAGCGCTTCTTATTCGTGGCGGCGCAGGCACTCTTGTTTGTAGGGGCAGCCTGGGGCAGGTCAACACCGGCACCGGTTCCATGTAGCCGAGCTCCGCATGCCAGCAGCTCCAGCATTGGCGGCACAAGAAGTTGGTCTGGGTCCGTCGGTCACAGCCTCGAGCATGTCGTTGCCACAGCGTGGGCAAACAAGTTCGCCGCCAGGAGATGCGACCGCGCTGATTCAGTCGACCCTGTCATCGTTCGTCCATCTGGCTGCGCCGATCGATGGACAATCTCCGTCTAGTCCGACCTTCGGGCGGGGCATTCGTGCGGCGCGTGCGGGGGCGGACCTGGCGCTCGGGGGCGCCGGTGGGCCAGTGCGCTCGCATAGTACTTCGTCGATGATGCTAAGGATCTTGTCGCAACGCTGACTTGGTGACATCCTGCTCACCTCACGGCTCGTTGAAACAGAGTCTGGGTCTCGCATCCCAGGTGAGCCAGGGGCTTTGGTCACACCATCGAGATCCGACTGGCCCATCTCTCCTCGTCGACGTCCAGCGGGGCCTCACCCAGAGCCGGGGCGGGATTCCGGTTTGGCGTTGTGGTCTTGGTGGGGCCGGTTATGCGTGATCGGAGTAGACAGGGAGACGCGCGCGTGTCTGCAGAGTGGGTCGCTGTTTTCACGTTTGTCTGCGCTTGTCACACGGGTTGGCGCAGGCGGATGGCGTCGCTGAGGGCTTGGCGGGCGGCGGCAGCGGAGGTGGAGCCGGCGCGCAGGTCGGCTTCGATGGTCGATACCTGAGCGGCGAGAGGCAGATCGCCGAGTACATCTGCGATCCAGCGGGAAAGGTCGCCATGGTTGCTGTGATGGCTGATGACGTCTTCGCTGCAGACGAGCAGTTCGTGTTCAAGTTCCTCGATGCTGCCGGCGGTCCTGCCGGTGGCGGCGTCCCAGTCGGCGCGGAAGTAGAACCGCCGCTCCCAGGCCAGCCTTCCGGCCGAGTATTTGTGCCAGTGGCGCAGATGGCTGGTGTCGCGTGGGGCGATGGCGAAGACCAGCCCGGTACCTGGCCGGTTCCGGTCGACCAGCACGGCGTGGCCGGGACCGGCTTGCTGGACCAGCCGGCGGGCCGAGGCGCGGGGCATTGCGCCGGTGGCGGCGATGAGGCGGACGGTAGGTTCGACGGTCTGCCCGCCCGGAACGGCGATGAGCACGTCGATGCCGAGCAGCGCCTCGGGGCAGAGATCTCCGGGCTGGTGGGTTACCAGGCAGTAGCCAGCGGTGGCCGGCTCCAAGAAGGCGTGGGCGGCGCCATCACGCCCGAGCGGGTCTTGGGCCTCGTCGACGATCACCCAGTGGGGCAGGCCGGTGCGGGCCCGCTGCGCCTCGACGGCGGCGGGGGCGACCCGCAGGTAGTCGGCCCGCTCTTCGGCCGACACCCCGGACAGGTCAATCACCACGCTGGCGAAGCGGTGTGAGAGGAGTTGGATCAGCTCGTCGGCGGATGGCAGGCGGGAGCTGCCGCCCACGACCAGCACGCCGCGCAACGTCCCCAGGCTGGTGTGGTCGCCTTCGGGGTCGAAGACCAGCACCGAGTAGCCCAGGTGAATCAGCCGCTCGGCGATCAGCCCGGCCACATACGATTTGCCACGCCGGGGTGTGCCCGTGACCAGCAGGTTGATCTGGGACCCCGGAATCGACACCGCAGTACCGTCAGGGGTGGATCCGAGTTCGATCTGCCATCTCTTGGGGTGGATTCGTTGGCGACCGGCGATCACCGGCCCGCGCAAGAAGGAGGCCACGCCTTGGCCGTCGGGCTGGTCGAGGACCAGGTCGGCGTGGGCTTTGAGGGCGTCCACGGCGTTGGCCACCGCCACGCCGACCTCGGCCACGTCGAGCAGGGAATGGTCGTTTTCGGCGTCACCGATGGCGACGGTGTTGTGATGGGAGACACCCAGTTCGCCCAGACCCTCGAACAGGCCGGAGCCTTTGGAGACACCCGCGGGGAGTACCATCAGTGCCGCCCGGTTGCGCAACAGCTCGCACTCCAACCCCAAGCGGCGCACCTCGGCCAGTACCGCCGTCTCGTCGGTCGAATGGCAGGCCAAGAGCACCTGTCCTCGCTGGAAGGTGACACCTGCGGCTTCGAGAGCGGCGGCCAGCTGGTCTGGCACGGGCGGCACGACCGGTCGGTCCGCACCGTCGCGAGACACCACCGCGCCGTTCTCGGCCACGATCAGGTCGAACCGCTCATCAACGGTCGGAAACACCTGACGCAGCTCCGCGAGAATCCTCCCCGTGACCAACACAACGTTGATGCCTCTGGCACGCAGATCGGCCAGCGCAGCCAAGCCGTCAGGATCTGGGACATCCGTTTCGGCCAGAGTGCCGTCGTAGTCCACGGCCACGGCGTGAAAGAAACCGCCCTCGGAGACACCGACGACGGTATCCGCCGCCACAGCTTCACCCGTCGTGCCCATACGTCCCAGCCTCACGCACCCGCTGCTTGTCCGACAAGAGTCAATCGGCTCTTGAGAGCCCGGACATCGTCGGGGGCTTGGGCCACCCGCTGGGCAGTCAGCCGCGGACGTGCTCGTTCAAAGCTGCCTCCACCCTGGTGACCCATTGGGCGGGGGACCAGCCGGAGACCTCTGGGCGGGATGCCAACTCCAGCTCTAGTAGGACGGGCACATCTCGCTGCAATTCGGCCAGCGGCGAAGATCGTTGGGCCAAAGCCAGAACTTCTACCGCCAGGTACGAGCGGGCCTGGTGCCACTGGCGGTCGAAGAACAACTGGCGCCCGGACACGGACCGCTCGGAACGCAGATCCTGCTCGGTCCCATGTGCCAACAGGTTCGTCCAAGCCCACACCGGCACGCTCTGGTGGTTCTGATCGAAGCGCTCGGCCAAGCGCGCCAGGAGATAAGCCCTGCAGTCGTCGACCAACTCGCCGGCAAGCCGCTTGGAGAGCCAGTCGGCATGCCAGCCTCGCTCGGACCCCGAGGGTTCAGCCGGTGGTGGTTGCATACGGCTTCGATAACGTGGAAGCCGCGGCCTTCTCATGACCGGCCCCCGGTCCGCAAACTGGGCGCGACCCTATCTCGTCTATCTGGCGGTTGATCCGAGCCAACCACCGACGTCTGTTTGCTTGGCGTACCTAGCCCATCTCGGTCCACCGCGTCGAATCCTCCACGGCGACGTTACGCCCGCCGGCGCTCACCTGACAGGGCCAAACGTCCCCATGATCATCGTCGGTATCCCGGTTCTGTTCAGAGCCGGCTGCTACTGCCCGGTCTTCTTCGATGCCTTCTCGGCGGGAGCCTTTGTTTGCGCTTCCTTACCGAAGCATGTCCCACCCCCAATGGGGACCTTTGCCCCTACCGGCGAGGCGTCCTGTACGTGAGGCTACATCTGGTGGCTGAGGAGGCTGTGGTTAGCCGGTTGGGCAGGTTGGTCCTATTTGGAGGAACGAGACACGTTCCCGGCGCCGCCGACTGATGAGCACCCGGTTGTCCTCTCGCGGCTGGTGGGTAGCCGGCAGTGTGCTGGTGGTCTTGGGCGCGGGATGTTCGAGTAGCTCGCAGCCTGTTACGCGGCTCGGCCCGACCACCATTGCTCCTGCCATCACCAGTACCGTGCCTACGACCGCTCCGGCCACTACGGCATCCGCCGCGACGACTCAGACGGTCACGGTGATTCCGAGCAGCGGGCTGAAGTCTCCCCAGACCGTGCTGGTGCAAGCGGCCGGTTTCTCATCCGCAGAATCGCTGGTCATCACCGAGTGTGCCGCCAAGGGCGCGGCCACCGGCCCGGGGGATTGCGATCTGGCCAACATGCAGAGTGTCACCTCAGACGCCAACGGACGGGTGTCAGTGCAGTTCACCGTAAGCAAGGGGCCGTTCGGCGCGAACAACGTCATTTGCGGTCCCATCCAACCCTGCCTCGTGTCGGTGACCCAGGCAACTCTGTCACCGACCCAGGAGGCGGACGCGCGAATCAGCTTCGTCTAAACCACTGGTCGTGAGGCTAAGGAGGTTGCGTGCTCAAGATCCGCCAGCACAAGTGGGCTGCCGGGTATGCGATGGTATGCCCCGAGGGTGAGCTGGACGCCTTCACCGTCGCTCCGTTCCGCCGGGCGCTGGCCCAGTTGGCCGATTCCGACGGGCTGGTCATCGATCTGTCCGCTGTCGTGTTCATCGACTCGGCCGGGTTGGGTGCCTTGATTGGTGGCATCCGCGGCACTCGGGAGCTGGGCGGACAGGTGATCGTGGCCTGCAGCCGGCCCGGCCTGGCCCGAGTACTTCGCAGTACCGGATTCGACAAGGTCGTGACGGTAACGGCCAGCCTCGCTGAGGCGGCAAGAGCGCTAGGCAGCCCGGTCGGCGGCGCATTCGATGACAACTAGGGGATGGTCGGTTCGTAAATGCAGTAAAGGAGGCACACGGGCCGGTCGACCAATCTGGCGGCCGGATGGCTGTTTCGACCGGGGTGAGCCTGCCGCCAGCTCGGCGACCAGTGGTTTAGGTGAAGGGCACCTTCGTACTTCCGCGACAGCCCTTTCAGGTGGTAGCAGAAGGCGTGCCATGGACGGTGACGTCGTACGGGCCGGCGGTCGACGGCAGGCTGACGGCGGTGGCGTCGATCTGCAGTCGAACGCCGGCGGGGTAGCCGAGCCGTAACCACAGACCGGGGAGAGCATCGAAGCTTTGATGGTCGCCCGAGGTGAGGATGCCCTCGAAGACGATCGGACCGCCAACCGAACCGGAGCGGAGCTCTATCCAGCACCGGCCGGTCGCTACCAGCGACAGGTCCACCGGCTCGGAGGTCACAGCGTATTCGGCCGCCGACGGGTTGGTGCTGACCAGCGTCACGCCGATCGGGGGTGGGGTCGTCGGGGGTGGTGAAGGCAGCCGGCTGACACTGCCTCCCGGGGTTGCGCCGATTGGCGCGGAGGCGTGCTCGGCCTGAGGACGTCGTTGGTGTGCACCCCCCGGCAAAGCCAGCAGGACGGTCATGGCGACCAGCCCGGCCAGCACCGTCGCTGCAGCCCAGCGCAGCGGTTTCATGGGCATGACCCTGGCCTTGAGACGGAGACGACTCGCCCGCCGGCTCGCCGAGACGGCGAAGAGTCTTGAGATAGCTCTGCCGGCCACGAGGACTCGCAGCACTAGGCCGATTCGCGCCATGAAGCGCTCCCGCGGGGTCATCGGCGTGCCCGACGCGGATCGTATGGGCGTTGCGGCCGACAGCGGGACGCCGCTGACGACGGGCTCGTCGACGAAGACCATCGGGGTCCGAGCAGGTGAGTGCGGCTCGGGCAGGGCCGGTGTTACAGCGACAGGTTCGGGGGCCGGTCGGTTCGCGTCGGACCGTTCCGTCGCAGGGTCACCTTCTGCCAGCAGGTTGCGTGCAGGCTCTATCGGGGTTCCCGGGACGATCCGCACGT
>Ga0307374_10009397_pt1 | contig 14413 bp, 13 predicted proteins | sample OX3MG_FD_202532 | JGI IMG/M metagenome (GOLD analysis project Ga0307374, IMG submission 202532) | Soil microbial communities from Risofladan, Vaasa, Finland - OX-3 | ecosystem: Environmental > Terrestrial > Soil > Coastal area > Acid sulfate soil | place: Finland: Risofladan, Vaasa | collected... | reverse complement strand
CGGCTCGGGAAAGCTCGGGAGCAAAATAGATACAAAAAATTACAAAGATGAACTAGCCGATCTGGGCCACGCGATTAACTCCATGTCGGATCGGCTTTCAGAGCTGGACGAAACGAAGAAAAATTTCGTCTCGTCGGTGACCCACGAGCTGCGCTCCCCGCTGGGAGCGATCGAAAGCTTCCTGGGACTCATTGAATCGAAAGTCAAGGACGGTTCGTCCCAGTCCATGAGCGATGCCGTCGAGTACATCGAGCGCGTCAAAACGAACACCCATCGCCTCGGGAAATTCATCAACGAACTCTTGGACGCCGCCAAGTTCGAGAAGGGGCAGATGATCTGCGTTTTAAATCCCATGGATTTTGGCAAAACGGCGAATGAGGCTTGCCAACTTTTCCAAGCCAAGGCTCAAAAACAGGGAGTCCGCCTTGAAAACACTATTCAAGCTCCGCTTGAAATCATCGGCGACGATGAAAAACTCAGGCAAGTCCTGAGCAATCTCATCTCCAATGCCATCAAGTTCACGCCTTCCGGCGGACAAATCGCCGTATCAGCCGAACGTTTCCGCGCCGATTCTGGACGCTGGGCCGAAATCTCGGTCAAGGACACGGGTTCCGGCATTTCTGGAAATGACGTTCAAAACCTTTTCGCCCCGTTCTCACAAGGAAAGAATGCCGCGCACATCAAGGAAAAAGGCACCGGACTCGGACTCTATATCGTCAAGTCCATCGTGGAGCAGCACGGCGGCAAGATCAGCTTTAACTCGAAGCCGGGGCAGGGAACGACCGTGTCTTTTACAGTCAAAACGCAGTCTTGAGACATTTTAAAACCAAAGAAATTGGAGGCATGATGGCGACTCGAGTTCTGGTGGTGGACGACGAGGAGGATTACCGGATTATCGCGGAAGAAATCCTGAAATCCGCGGGCATGGAAGTCAAAACGGCGGAAGACGGCGAGAAAGGCCTCGCGGCCTTAAAGGAGTTCTCACCGGACGCTATTTTAGTCGATTGGAACATGCCCAAGATGGACGGCGAGGATTTCTGCCGAGCGCTGCGGGCAGACCCGCGATTCAAGGGCGTGCCCGCCATCATGCTGACCGTCAAGGGAGACGTCGAATCGGAGCTGGAAGCCCTGCACTTCGGCGCCGACGACTTCCTGACCAAGCCCTTCGAGCCCAAGGAACTAGTGTCCCGGGTCAAGGCCGTCCTGCGCCGGACCCGCCCAACGGCGTCCAATTAATCGCACTCAACCGGAAGCGGTGGAGCGTGTGACTTGAGGAGTCCATCAGCCACAGGTTGCCGCCTTCCACGGCGAGACCCTCGGGGCGCGCCCCGCTCCCCAGCGAGGGCTTGAGATCAAAATAATCCAGGGGCCGGAGCACGGCACCGGATTCCTCGTAGCGCCGAATCGCCGGAGCGGCTTGGTCCAAAAGCCAAATATTCCCATTTGACTCGTAAATTCCGCTTGGCACCACTCCCACCGGCAGCGGATACGAGCCCAGCAAAGCCAGGCTCACCCCGGTCAAAGCTTGGCTAATCAGGTATCTATCGATGCGCTTCCCCGCTTCGTCAAAGGACACCAAGCTGTCTTGGCTGATGGAAAGCAAAGTAGGAAATCGATGGAACTGCGGGTAGCGTTGCGGACCCGTGCCGTTCGGAACCGACGCGTACCGGTAAAGAAGGCCGCTGCGTCCGCCCGCAATCCATAATCCGCTGCTTCCCCAGGCCAATCCCCCCGCATTGGGAACTACGATACTCATGACGTCCTTGAGCCGGGCTTTCCCGTCTTCAGCGCGAATTGCCACCACGGCGCCGCGGCTCAGGTCCATTGATAAGAGCCCGCCTCCCGAGGAAATCGTCAGGTCCTTCAACGAATCCGTCGGCAGGGTGAAAATCCGCTGCGTGGCGCGCAGCCCGCTCGCGGCCCACAACAAGACCACGATAGCTCCGGCTAAAAGGACGCCAACTGCGGGCCTCTTGCAGCGCTTGGGAATCGTCCAGCGCCAAAGAGCCGGCCATTGAAAAATCTTTTCAGTCTTTTCTGGTTTTTCCTCGGCTTCGCCGATGGGCGGCATGGAGGGCGCGGGTGGAGTTGGTTGCGGCGCGGGTTCAAGCGCCGGCTCCAGCGATAAGGATGCGTCCTGAGATTCGATCTTGCTATCAGCGTCCGCGGCAGGCGCCACCCGAGGCTCTTCAATAATCGACGGAGGGGCCGCTTCCTGCGCCGGAACCGCGGGAGGCTCCGGTTCCAGCAGCTGCGCCACCCGCTGGGAAAGGCTTTCGGACGGCTCCTCATACTCGGGCAGGCGCAGCTCGATTTTTGAAATCTTGAACTCGCACTCCTTCAAAAGGCTGTCGAGCCTGCCTAGAATCTTATCGTTTCCACCCATAATATAAGGAAGCCGCCATTTAAGGGGCTCCGTGGATGTATAGCAGGAATAAATTTCATTTTCAATACCAGGATAATTTCCTATAATTAGGTTGCTTGGCGCGTCTTACTCCCGAGAAGCACCTCCCCCATTGCGCGGATAACGCCGCGGCCTTTAGTTCGTTCAAAATCGCCATCGTCTGCGAGGACAAGCTCAGAAATGAAGTCCTGGAGCCCCTGCAATCTCAAGGCTACCAAGTCGGCATGACCGATTCATTGCCGGCGCCAAATCACCCAGCAGCTAACGTCGCCGGCCTTTTTATCCTGGCGCGGACCGCTCCCATCGTGAAAATGGCCGAAGAAATCGCCTTGTGGCGGCGCAATGGGCCGGCCGCCGGCGCGCCGCCGCTTCTCTGCGTCAATCCCAAAATAGATCGGCTCTCATCAGTGGAACTGCTCGACGCCGGGGCCGACGACGTGGTCTACAACCCCTTCAATGCCCGTATTTTCCTGGCCCGCATCGGCGCGCTTCTGCGCCGGCACGCGTGGACGGCGCCGCCGGAATCAAAACCCGCCCATCGGCTGGAAGCCGACTCAATTTCCTTGGACCTGCTCTCCCGTTCCGCCAGCCTGTCCGGCCGGCCGCTGCCCCTGTCCCGGCTGGAGTTCGATCTCTTGGCCTATTTTCTGCAAAACTCCGAAACCGTCAAGCCCAAAAACGACATTTTAAAGGCCGTCTGGGGATATCCCGAGGGCGTGCAGACCCGCACCCTCGACAAGCACGTGGAAAGCCTGCGCCGCAAACTTAACGGCCTGGGCGACAGGATTCAAACCGTTCATGGCGTCGGGTACCGGTTCCATCTCCCCTCCCTTTCCTGAGATTTCCCTGGATTTTTACGGCGTCGGCGTCCGCGTCGCCGGCGCCGAGGCGGGAGTTTTAGACGATCTGCGCCGCGATTTCTCCGGTTTCGCGGCGCAGACCCCAGGCGCGCCGGCTGTTTTTTCATGGTTCCTGGAACCGGATCCGCGCTCAAGAATTCCGGACATTGGAACAAAATTTCCCCTTCTTAAAACCAAAAACTTCACCGTTTATCAGCGCCGGAATCTTCGGCTCATCCGCTACCACGACGGGCCCGCGGCCAGCTTTGACTTCAAAAGCGGCGAGGGACGCATCGCCGGCGCGTCGAAGGAACGCCTGCGCGAGCTGGCTTTTCTCGCGATCTTGTCGCGCGTGGGGGAAGCCTTGGACCGCAGAGGGCTTCACCGCGTGCACGCGCTGGGGCTTGAACAAGGCGGCCAAGCCGCCCTGGTCCTGCTGCCTTCGGGCGGCGGCAAAAGTTCCCTGGCCCTTGAAATTTTCCGGCGCTCGCCGCGAACCCGATTTCTTTCGGAAGACGCGCCGCTGGTCTGCGCCCACGGCCTCGTCCATCCCTTCCCCCTGCGCTGGAGCCTGCGCCCCGAGGCGGATTTAAGCGACGTTCCGGAGCGTTTTATCCGGAACTTCAGGCGCGAGCGCTACGGCCCAAAACGGCTCATCGACGCTGAGTTCTTCCAGGAACGGCTGGGCGCCTCGGCGCCGCTGCGTCGGATTTTCCTCGGCCGACGCGCCGATGGGCGGCCCGCCGAGGCCGCGGGGGCCTCCTCCTGGCGGGCGGCCGTAGCCTTGGCGGAGAATATGGTCGCCGGCCGCGGCATCCCGCAGATGGCCGAGTACATGGCGGGTCTTGGCCCTGGGACGTTCAAGCGCCTGGCGCCCATCGCCTGCGCCCGCGCCAAAACCGCCCGGCTGCTTTTGCGGCAAAGCTCTTTTTTTTCCCTGGATATTGGGCGAAACCCTGCGGAAGGCGCGCAAATTTTGCTAGATTGTCTCAAGCCTTGAAATGAACGAAAAAATAGACGCCCAGAATAAAAGCGCCTCGGCGGAAAGGCAGTCCGCCCTCTATTTCAGCCGCTTGAAGGAAATGGCCCTCTCCGAGTGGAAGATGCGCGAGCAATCCACCTTCTACGGGTTCCTATGGACCCTGCTCAACCCTATCCTGATGTTCGCCGTGCTCTATATCGTCTTCACCAAATGGATGGGAAACAGGACCGCAAACTATCCCGCCTACCTGCTCATCGGCGTGGTGCAGTACAATTTTTTCCAGATGGGCACTTCCTACGGCCTGAGTTCTCTGCGGCGCCGCAGCAGCATCGTCCAGAACTTCGTTCTGCCCAAGGAGCTCATCACTTTTTCGGCCGTCTTGAGCGGGGCCATGTCCTACTTCTTCGAGTTCTGCGTCATGTTGGTTTTTCTCGTTGTTTTGGGAGTTCATCCAAAGTGGTCCTGGATCGCGTTCCCGGTCGTCGACGCCCTTCTTGTGGCGCTCGTCGCCGCCTTCTCGCTTTTCCTGTCCGTCTTCGAGGCCCGCTACCCCGATTTTGAGCGTATCTGGGCCATTCTCACCAACGTGGGATTCTTCCTAACGCCCATCTTCTACACGCTAGACGTCATCAGCCCGGCCAAGCGGCGCCTGCTTTGGCTCTTCAATCCCATGACCGCGGTCATCGAGATGACGCGCCAAATCCTCATCGGCGGCAAATTCCCCGGGCTTCTGCCCTTCGGCGGAATTGCCCTCTTGACGGCGGCGCTATGGTGGGGCGGCCTGGCTTTTTTCCGAAAGAAGGAGCCTAAGATCGGGGACTACTTGCTGCTCTAGGCCGAGGCAATTCTAATAGCATCTAGTCGTCGCTGGACAAGCCGTGACGTTCGAGATACTCCCCGATGACCGCCTCCGGATCGCCGTCCTTCTGAACCTCGCCTCTCTCCAGATAAACAACGCGGGTGCAATAGGACTTGACGAAGTCCAGCCCATGGGACGCCAGGATGATGGTCGTGCCCTTTTGCCTCAGGGAATCCATGACCTTGATGCATTTAGTCTGGAAGGCCGCGTCTCCAGCGGCGAAGATTTCGTCGATGAGCAGAATGTCGATGGGAGAGTAGAGCGCGGCTGAGAAGATGACCCGCCCTTGGTAACCGGAGGAAAGTTCGCTCAAGCGCGCATAAAGGTAATCCTCGATTTCGGCGAATTTCACGATGTCGCCTAACCGCTCCCGCATCTCGCGGGACGTCAGCCCCAGAAGAGAGCCGATGAGCCGCAGGTTGTCCAAGACAGGCAAATCGGAATAAGCCGCCGCGCCCAAACCCAAAAACGGCGTGATGCGGCCGCGCCGCTCCACCACTCCCTCCGTAGGAGTCAGGAAGCCGCCCAAAACCTGAAGCAGCGTGCTTTTCCCGGCGCCATTGGGGCCGATAAGCCCCAGGCATTCTCCGTGCTTGACCTCAAGGTCGATTCCCTTGAGCGCCCACAAGGGCTTGCGGGCCGGGCCTTGGCCCATGAAGGAAAGAACTTGGCGAAAAACCGTCTTGTCCCGGTAGGTTTGAATCCTGTACTGCTTCCCTAATTTTTCGGCGCGAATCGCGACGCCGTTGCCATTGGCCGTTACTCCGCTATTTTCCGTCACCTAAACGCTCCTCCAGACGATTTAATTGCAGGCGCAAATCTGAAATTACGCCATTCTGCGCGTTTATTTCACTCTGTTCCTGGTCCAGCCGTTCCTTATATAAGGAAGCGTCCTCCCCCACGTGCACGAAGCAAAGTATCTTTCCTGTCTTTCCGTTTCCTTCCGTTTCATCCGTTCCAAAGTTCTCCAGCGCGATGCCCACCGTGGCCCCCGGCCCCGTCGCCTTCATCGCGTAGCCCGGCCGAGAGGAAGACGTCAGATAGTCTCCAATTTTAATGGGGCCGCCTTCAAGGTCCACCTTCACCGGCACGCGCCCCGTCAAAGCGATGGGAGGATTGCTCTCGTCCTTTGGGTCCGAGAGCTCGATGCCCGGCGCCGTCGAGACTACGCCGAAGATGTCCGCTTGATAGGGCACGTTTGATTTCTCCACCGCCACCGGTATTGACGCTCCCGCGGGCGAATCATGAGGCCCCACGCTCGACTGGTCCAAGACCGTGGCGTTTTTCTGCGGCTCGCGGCTCAAGACCACCACGTCGCCCGGCGCCACGTCTCCGGGATATCGCTCGGCCAGGTCGGGCGCGCCGGGGTGCATGTTGCCGTAAATGTCGTAAGCGTAGACGCTGGCCCAGGCGTCCGGTGCCGAGGTGCCGATGGTGCCGTGGTTGTTGCCGTTGCAAGGCACCAGGCCGCCCGCGGCCGTCGTGCACACGTCGCCGGCCAGGGTCGCCGCGCCGCCGCTCGTCACTTGATAAGTGCTTCCCGTCCCGAAGAAGGTGGTGCCCGCGACGGTCAGGTTGCCCGCTCCAGCGTTCGGCGCGGTCGTGCCCACTCCAATGGCTCCTGCGGAATCATAAAGGTCAATGGCGGGAGCCGACGCATCCGCGATATTGCCTTCCGAAGTTAAAAACGCCGCCGACCAGCCGCTTCCCCAACTCGTCTGGTTGCTGTAGCTGGCCACGAAGTCCGCTACGTCGATGGCCGGGTAGGCCCAGACCGTGCTCGTCGTGCCCAGAAGGATGACGTTCTTGCTGAGAGAGCTGTCGTAGGCCAGACGGACCTCGTTGAAGGGCGCGCGCCCGCTGATGTCCGCCGAAGTGTTGTACCACGCGGGAGTGGAGGCGTAGTTGTAGCCTCCCGTCCGGACCTCCCAAGCGCCGTTTGCCGTGTAGTCGTAGCCGCGAATCGTGGCCTGCAGCATCGTGTTGGTCCAGCCGTTGGGCATGATGATTTCCAGCGTTCCGGTGACGGACGCGGTCCCGTCATAATAATGGAGGACGTTGCGATAGTGGTAGACGCTCCCGCCGGAAGAATCAAGCATCGAGCCGCCATGGACCTCCAAGTCCGCCACCGGACTCGTGGTCCCGATGCCGACGTTGCCGCCATCGAAGTAGGAATTGCCGCTTCCGGTAAGATAAGTGTTGCCGTAGACATTAGAGCCGCTGCCGTCGATAACGACGCCGTTGGCGCCCGTGCAGGCAGCGGTGGCATTCCCGGCGCAAATGAGGCCGTATGAATAAATGCTGCTTCCGGCTCCGACGGTGTTCACCCCCAAATCGTATTGATTGAGATTGTTATTCCCATTGTAGGCCGCCATATTAATTATCTTACCGTTGACTTCTAGGGTAAAAAGAGGGTTCGTCGTTCCGATGCCGACGTTTCCGGAACCGCTGATGACCACGGGAGTCGAGAGTACGACTCCGGCGCTGTTTGCATTGAAAAAAGCGAATCCGCCTGAGCCTCCGCCCTCATTATTCAAGAAATCCATTTCCCCCTGCCCGGTCAAGTTGTCCCAGCTGATGTAGCCGCCCTGGGATGTTTTTGACGGAAAGCCGTAAGTCCCGCCTCCTATCGCCCCAACTTCACCGCTAAATGACTGAGTGCCCGTCCAGGCGTTGGCGTTGCCGAGATTGAGGCCCAAAGGACTGCCGCCCGTTCCATTGCCAGCCAGCGTCGCGTTCGTGGTTACGGACGTTAAGCCGGTCCCAGGCGGCACCGTACAGGTAAGCGTCCCTCCCGAACCGATGCCGCTTACGTAATTATTAGCGGAACAATTGACAGGAAGCCCGCCCGTAAGCTGCCCCCACTGGAGATTCGTGAGGTTTGTCCCGGAAAGCGCCGGCAACTGGCCGGAGCCGTTCAACTGCACCAGTTCGTTGGTCCCGTTGAAAGTATTGCCCTGCAAGGTCAGGGGCGCGAAGCCGCCCGCGCCGTTGTTCTCCGCCTCCAGTGCATTGGCGCTTTGGTCGTAATAAATCGTCCCCGTTCCGGCGTAAGCCGTAGGGGCCGTCGTGGCCACGAAGAGCGTCGCGCCCTTGAACGTGGAGGAGCCGTCCACCAGCAGCTTGTTCATGATCTCGAAAGTTTGCGCCGCGGCGTCGGGCGGACTAAGCAAAGCGCCTAAAAGCGCCGAGGCCGCCGCCAGAGGGCCGCGGGCGAACAAGCCGGCTGTGGCGCTCATCGAACCTTGGGAGCCCCGGTTCAAGAGCCAGTAGGGCGCGGGACTTCCCATGTTCAAAAGCCCCAGGCTCAGAACGGCGCCTAGGACCTTTTTCGCGCGGCTCTTGGTCTTCATAGAGGAACTAAAGAGCGCCCTCCATCTTTAAATATCTTCGAATATTATAGAGGGAAGCTGTTGCACCACCGTTTCACTAATGTAACATTATTGACGCGCGCCGGAAGCTGTTTTACGGCTTTTTCTGGAGCTTCTTCTCGTAATAGCGCTGGTGATGCTCTTCCGCGCGGTAAAACTCGACGGCGGGAGAGATTTCCGTCACAATCGGGCCGGAATAGCGCCCGGATTTATCCAGCTCTTTTTTCATCTTTTCCGCGGCCGCTCGCTGAGCCTCGTCGTGGTAAAAAACCGCGGAGCGGTACTGATCGCCGACGTCGGGCCCCTGGCGGTTCAAGGTCGTCGGATCGTGGTTGGCCCAGAACACCTCCAGCAGCCGCTCGTAGGAAACCTTAGACGGATCATACTCCACTTGGACGGCCTCCGCGTGGCCGGTCGTGTGCGTGCAGACCGTCTCGTAAGTCGGGTTCTTGACGCGGCCGCCCGTGTAGCCGCAGGCGGCGTCCACGACGCCCGTCTCCTGCCGGAAAATTGGCTCCACGCACCAAAAACATCCCGCGCCGAACGTGGCCAAGCGCGTTCCCGTTTCAGAGTCTTTGTTATTTGCGTTCATGCCAAAATTTTACCATACCGGCTATTGAATTTAGGCCCGTTTCCTGTTAAACTGGAAAGCGGCGCAGCAGGCGAAATCATGGCCGAACTCGACATCCATATCCGGATTACCCCCCGCGTGGCCCGCTGGGCTATGGCCGCCGCGTGCCTGTGCCTCATGGTCATGGTCGTGAGCCCGGAAGACATCACGCTCGACACCTACTATCCCGCGCCGACCGGGGTTTACACGAATATGATCACGACGCAGCAGACCATCCTCGCGCGCGATTCGGGCAACGTCGGCATAGGGACGACTAATGCCGGAACGGCCAAGCTTGAAGTCCATGGCCCAGGTACAGGCGCGCTGGACCTCTGGGTAAGCGGAAAAATAGAAACCGGGGGAGATGGCAGCGGGACGGGCGAAATTTATCTTAACAACAACCTAGCGAATGGGCCGGCCATAGGCCAGACCGGAAACAACCTGGGCTTGACGAATGGCGGCGGCTGGAATTTCCAAATGGATCAGAACGGCGATGTAGGAATAGGCATAGCACCAACCGCGAATGCTGAACTTGCCGTTGGCGGCAATGTCGGGATAGGCAATTCAAATCCCAAGGAGCAATTGGACGTGACTGGAACTATTAGGGCGACGCCATCTCCTGGTTGCAGCCTTATACACTACACCCCCGGTGGCCTTACCAAAATATGCCCTGGATATGTCACCCTAGTCGCAGGCATTTATTCCCCTGAGATAGAAACAAACGCGGCAGATGGCTGGGCGTTGTGTTGCCCGTAGCGGAACTCTGAACCCGTCTCTAAATTAAAAATAGTATACTCACGCTATGCGTTTTCAACTTGACCAGAAAAAAAGCGAAATCAGCTTTATTTTTAACGTAAAAACCTATCGCAAAGAGGCACTTTACGGCGCGGGGCTCGTTTTCAGCGACCGAGCCTTCGTCTTCGTTGAACCGAATGGCCCCTATCACCTTAGAATCACGCTGCAGTCCAAAAAACCTACGGGACGGGAATCCCTTTACGGCCTGGCCGGCGAATTTCACAATGAGCTTCTAAGTCAAACGCTGCGCTGGATGGTCGCTCGCCACAATAAAAAAACCAAGGAGGCCATCCAGGCCCAAGCGCTTTTTGCCGCGCACGCCCAGCCGCAACCAACGATAAGCAACGGAAAGAAATCATGAGCAGCGAGACCCTGGAAATTCCGGAGGCCCGCACGCGCCTTCCCTCATCCAGGGCGCTGCGGACATTAGGTGATTTTTACGCGCGCCGTGTCGGGAGCCGCATACTGATCTCCAATGATTGGGGCCATCACGCTTCTCTCGAGCCGGAACAATTCGAGAACTTTGTCCACGGCCGCCTAAAAACTGATGAAACTCTGTGGCATGAACTTAAAAACAAGGGCTTCATCAAAGGCCAGCAGGATTTCAAGGCGCTCGCCGAATTATTTAAAAGTCATAATGCCTATCTATGGCGCGGCCCGAGCCTGCACATTGTCGTACTCACCCTGCGCTGCAATTTAAAATGCGTTTATTGCCACTCCAGCGTCGTCGGCGCCGATCAAAAGCAATTCGACATGTCCCTGGAGACGGCGCGCAAGACCGTGGACTTCATCTTCAGCGGCCCAGCGAAAAGCTTCACGATTGAATTTCAAGGGGGCGAGCCTCTTTTAAATTGGCCGGTCCTTAAGTTCATCGTTGAATACGCCCGCCAAAAGGCGCCCATTACCGGAAAGAAGGTTACTTTGGCGATGGTTTCCAATTTCAGCTTGATGAATGAAGAGAAACTCGACTTCCTGCTCCAAAACGGCGTCTCGCTTTGCACCTCTCTTGACGGACCGGCCATCGTGCACGATCGAAACCGCATTTACCTGGGCGGCAACAGCCACCAAAGCGTCGCTCATTGGCTCAAGGCCGCGCTGGACCGCAAGAACCGCGCAGGCGCTCTCATGACAACCACAAGATTGTCTCTTAAGCATCCCCGCGAAATTGTGGATGAATATCGGCGCATGGGACAGACCCAAATTTTTCTCAGACCGCTGCATTACTTGGGTTTTGCCAAGAGATCCTGGAAGACCATTGGCTACACGGATGAGGAGTATATGTCATTTTACCGCGAGGCCATGGACTATATCATCTCCCTGAACATGAAAGGCCACGCATTCCATGAAACGGCCAGCACAATGCTGTTGAGCAAAATTATCAAGCACGCGGATCCGGGCTACGTTGATCTGCGCTCTCCTTGCGGCGCAACGCTCGGCCAGGTCTCCTACAACTACAATGGAGAGATTTACACCTGCGACGAGGGCCGCATGGTCGCGGCTGATGGAGATAAACTTTTCAAAATAGGCCACATTGATAAGGATTCATTCAACGATATCGTCGATCACCCAACAACTAAAGCCTGCTGCACCGCCTCGGATACTGAAGGGCAGCCTTTGTGCCAATCCTGCACATACAAGCCCTACTGTGGCATCTGTCCGGTTCTCAATTACGCCACGCAAAACACCATCTGGGGGCAAATGCCCACCAATTCCTATTGCTATTTGTTCATGCACATGTTCGACTATCTTTTCGAGCGCTTGGCGGAGCCGGAATCGCGGCGCGTCCTAGAGTCTTGGGTTGGAATCAAGGATTCAGGCGCCAAACCCGCCTGCCTTGGCGACATCAAGGTATAGTCGAACTGAGGAGAAAACACATGGAAGAAAAAAAACCCGCCAAAAAGAAAAAAAAGAGCGTCAAAAGAAAAATGCTTTCGGCCGTCCGCAAGGACGCCAGCGTATTCCTCACCAGCGAGGAAGGGAAGATCATCAAAAAGGACGTCGTAAAAATGGCCCTGGCCATGGGCCTGACCGCCGCGTCCCTTGGTGCCGCGCAGGCTCAAACGCATACGGACGTCATCAATGTAAACCACACCGATACCCCGGGCACGCACACGGATAGTGCCCAAAGCGAACTTACCAATAACGCTGGAGGAGGCTACCACAACAGCGCCCACACGGATAATTACAGCGCCACCTCCGGCCATACCGACAGCTCGCCCGCGACTCACACTGACGCAGTCAGCCACGGCAGCCACGGTTCCGGAGGTTGGTGTTGAATCATCCGCAGCATCTGCAGATATTCCTCAGCAATCGCTGCAATCTAGCCTGTAGTTACTGTTATGTCGCCGTCAATAAAGGCGAGCCAAAGAAACTGGAATTTTCACAAATAGCCAAGGCTGCTGACCTTCTGCTTAGCTCCCCGTCGCAAAAGAAAAAACTCATCAGCTTCCTCGGCGGAGAGCCGCTTTTGCAGTTGCCGCTTGTCCTGCAAACAGCGGACTATGTCCGTCGGCGCGCAGCAGAACCTGTTGCCATCAATCTCTACACCAACGGCACAGGGTTGGATCGAGAAACCCTTGAACAACTGACGGGGCGCGGTATTTTCACCATCATAAGCTTGGACGGAGAACGTTCCGTTAATGACAAAAGCCGCGTATTTGCAAACGGCCGCGGTTCCATTTTCGATGAAGTCATGATGAAGATCGCGAAATTGCCCGATAAAAGAAACTTAGGTATCAACATGGTCGTCACAGCGAACGGCATAGAGAGCCTAACGCAGAATGTAGATTTTTTCTATCGCATGGGATTCCGTTCCATCAATTTTTATCCAGAGGCCTATTCCACCCTGTCCCGCGAGGAATTAGCGGCCCTGCGGAAATCACTTAAAAAGTTCGCTGATTATTATGTATTTCTCTTTGAAGCAGAACCCTGGCCATTTAGCATCCCCGCTTTCTCCAGCTTCCTAGAACGCAGCGCCACTTCGAAAAACTCTAATTGGTGGCACTCCTGCGGCAACATCGTTCTGGGATTCGACGGAAACTTCCACGCCTGCGACAAAGCTATGAGCTTTCCTTCCGAACATCCCAAGGATAGCATCGTGGGCTCGCCGGAGAGCGGGATGGATTGGGACAAACGCGAAGCCTCCTACGCCCAAGCGCGAAGCGTCATCAGCCGCGGCTCTCAGCGCAATTTCACCTTCTGCCCAATGGGCGTTTATTTCTACAGCCAATGGTCTAACAAAGAGCGAAGGCCGCTGGAAGATAATTTCCGGGAAATCGATTCCATGTTTTCATCCACGTTTGAAGACATCCTGACCCGGACACGCGCATTTAAAAATTTCCGCGCGATATATTCCATCCCGGTCTGCAAAACTCCTGAGTCATTGGGCATTTAATTCGGCCTCAACGGGAAGAACCATGTTCAGATTGGAAACCCAAGTCATCCCCGATGAAGAAGTCCTGAAGCGCTTCTGGAACCGCAGGGCGAAAGGTCCGCGTCTCAGCGCAAACATAGCCAGCCTGCTTCGTCACGGCATTGCCAGCGTAGGGGAAGGACAATTCCATAAGGCCATGGCTCTCTTCACAAAAGCGACCCATGCGGATCCCGCTTGCGCCCTGGCCTACGCCTGGCGTGGAGAAGCCCGGCTTAATTTGAAGTATTATCAACGCGACGTCCCGAAGATCCTGTGGAAAGAGCACCGCAAGAAATATCCCTATCGAAGGCTTTTTTTCGTGGGCCGCGTCCCACGACCCGAATCCTATCCCGAACTGTCCTCCGATTTTTCACGCGCCATAAAATTAGCCCCCACATGCCCATGGTTTTATTCCCATCGAGGAGAAACCCGCTACCTGTTCGTTGATTATCTTGGAGCGATGGAAGACTTCAACCAAGTTCTCCGTTTAAATGGAGATTACGGCTTCGGGCATCTCTGGCGGGCTGAAATATACTTCAGGACTCAGCGATGGGACCTCGCAGCTTCCGAGGCAAAACGAGGACTAGCTCTCGCCCCGCAAGCCGCCTGGGTTCACGCTTTCCTGGCGAGAATGCAGGACAGTTCCGGCCACAGAAAAGACGCCCTCCAAAGCATGGAGCGCGCCATCTCGCTGGACCCCTCCATCGGATGGTATCGCGCCTGGCGCGGAGAGACTCTGCGCAAACTAGGGCGGCTCAACGAAGCTTTGGATGAATTCGAGGCCGCAATCTCGCTTGATAAGGCCGATTCCCTAGCCTATGCCTGGCGGGGTGCAACGCTGCGCCGCCAAGGGTGCCCCGATAAGGCCGTGGATGATCTAAAAAAAGCCGCGGAGTTGGACCCGGATTACGCTTATACCTTTAGCGAGCTGGCCCATGCCCAACGCCAGACCAGGCGCATGGGCGCGGCCCTCGAGAGCATGACGCGCGCCCATGTCATCGACAACAAGTATCTCTGGGCCTACCGCAATCCAAACTTTCCTCAAGATTTCCACCAAGCCATCGCCGATTTGGACGCCGAAATACGAGCGCGCCCCTCGGCGGCGGCGCTGGCTTGGCGCGGGAAAGTCGCGCTCGAATAC
>Ga0307374_10009396_pt1 | contig 14413 bp, 11 predicted proteins | sample OX3MG_FD_202532 | JGI IMG/M metagenome (GOLD analysis project Ga0307374, IMG submission 202532) | Soil microbial communities from Risofladan, Vaasa, Finland - OX-3 | ecosystem: Environmental > Terrestrial > Soil > Coastal area > Acid sulfate soil | place: Finland: Risofladan, Vaasa | collected... | reverse complement strand
AGGTCGGCGGTATTTTTGCCCGATAAACAAATGCTTGCGCAATCGTCACATCCTATGGCCGGGCCACCATGCAACTCCGCGTGTTGATCGCCGATTTCGATCTTTTCTCCACGGTCGGCGGCGGGCAGACGTTCTACCGCGCCATCATCGAGAAGAACCCCGAAATCGACTTCCACTACCTCCGGCGCAGCGAACCCGCCGTCGCCCAGCGGCCCGCCAACGCACACCCCGTCGCCTACCAGGAACATTACCTCGACCGCGAGTGGACCCACTACTGTGACATGCTTCCACCCCGCTGGTCCTTGCGCAGCATGCTCTTGGCCAGCAACATCGCCTACTCCGTCCGGGGCATGCAGTTCGACGTGGTCGACATGCCCGACTACGAACAGCTTGGCTACGCCTTGCGTCCTGCGCTCGAGCGTCATGAGGTGGACGTTGGAAAGCTGGCCCTCTCGCTGCACGGCACGATCTCGACATCGATCAGCCTGAACTGGGGGGCCGATGGGACACTCGACCATGCTTTAACGCTGCAAGAGGAGATGCAATATCAGTCGGTCGACCTGCGCTACGGACTCAGTGCCGCCTATCTTGACGAGTGGCGTGACCGGTCCGACCTGGAAGGCCATTACCTCAGCCCGCTCCGCTTTCTCGATTTACCACAGCCGACAGGCACGCGCCGTTCGCATCGGTCGCCGGATCTGCTTTTTGTTGGCCGGACCGAAAAGCGCAAGGGTCCCGACCTGTTTATTGAAATGGCCTGGTGGCTGCGCCGCGGCGCCTATGGCACGGCCCGCATTATCGGTCCGGCGAGCCACGACGCGAACAGCAACAGCTCCGAGCACTATCTTTGCGACTTGATTCACCGAAGGCTTGGCCCTGGCGAGGTTGAGTTGCAGCCGGGCGCTACGCCGAGCGAGCTTCGCCAACGGTTTGCGTCGCGGTCGCTGGTGGTGCTGCCTTCACGATATGACACCTTCAATCTCGTCGCCGTCGAGTCGCTGTTTTCGGGCTGCCCGACGGCGATCGGGAGCGGCGCCGGCGTCTGCCGGTTTCTGGACGAGACGTTCCCCGGCGTCCCTTATGTCCGCATCGACATGGACAAACCGCTGGCCTGCTTACCCCAGATCGATAACTTGCTGGCCGACTACGACAACTACCGCGACAGACTTGTCGACTCTCTGCTGGCGGCCAAGCCGGAAATCGTCGGGCCCGACCTCGCGCAGATTTACGCCTCTCAACCGCAATTCGATGCCGATGTGCGGCACGAGGTGCATGGCTGGTACGGCCAGTTGATGGACTACAAGCCCCGGCTTACCCGCCTTGGGCAGATCCACCGCAAAGCGCGACAGATCGCCCGAGAGAAAACCTCGCCTGAGTTTCGGCGGACCGTCAGGTCGCTCCGGCCCCAGCGCGTGGTAGGCAACATCAAGCAGGCCCTCAAAGAACGATTTCGGGGCAGCCCCCTTCATTACCGCGCCCAGGCAAAGGCCCTGCAACTCCAGTCGCGTAATTTCGCAGCCCGCTACCACGCCATCGGTTGGATGCCCGAAGCGACCGAGCGGCAACTGGAACTGAAGCTGCACCATACCGGACAGTTGCTGTCGGACTTGCGTATCGATCGCATCCGTCTGTGGCGCGAAATGGCCCGGCTCGAACACCTTCGCGGGAACGACCTGGTATCGGCCACGTATCAACTGCGCGCCATGCGGCTGGCAGGAGAAGACCGCTTTCACGACCTTCCACGGGCAACACACACGCTCAACGAGCATGGTTATACGCAGGAGGCCGAGGCGGCGCGGGCCATGTATTCGGCCGGTGCCGAGCGCGAGGCGCGCTGCCAGGAACTGCTGGACCGGGCTTTGGCAACACACCGCAACCATGCCCACGGCGGGTTGGAACTCGTTGACGACCGCCGCGAACGCTCCTCGTGTCGCGCATCCGTCATCGTGTCCCTCTACGACGCGGCCGACAAGCTGCCGCTGTTTTTGGAAACGCTGAGCTTGCAAACGCTTTTGCGTGCCGGGCAGGCGGAGGTGGTGCTCATTGACAGCGGCTCGCCGGCAGAGGAGTACCGGGTGTTCCGGGCGTGGGCCGAGAACGCGCGCATTCCCACCGTTTACGCGCGATCGGCAACGCGTGAGTCGATCCAGTCGGCCTGGAACCGCGGCATCGAGCTGGCACGTGGCGACTACCTGAGCTTCCTGGGCGTCGACGAGGCCATCTTGCCCCAGGCGTTGGAGATTCTTGCCGGCGAGCTCGACGCGGACCGCTCGCTCGACTGGGTGCAGGCCAATAGCCTGGTAACCAGCGTCGATCGGCGCGGCCACTGGCTTAACGACATCATGACCTACGACCGCACCGACTACGATCAGCCGCTGGTCTATCTTGAAACCTGCTACCTCTCGTGGGTCGGCTCGCTCTACCGCCGCCGCATTCACGAGCAATTTGGCTACTACGATCCCACGTTCGGCGCCGCCGGCGACACGGAGTTCAAGAACCGCGTGCTGCCGTTCATCAAGTCGCGGGTCATTCCGCAAACGCTGGGCGTGTTTTGGAACTATCCGTCCGGGCAAACCACCTGCAGCCCGCGGGCCGAAATCGAGGACGTGCGGGCCTGGTATCTGCACCGCAGTCCGGCCGGCGTCCGTTACGCATTGCAGCACTCCGACTTGCGCGTGGCCGAGAGCCTGCTCTTTTCCGCCCTGCAATACCGCAAGTCGTACTGCCGGCACTGGAGCACCGACATCGAGTATGCCCACAACCTGGCGGAGTTTTTGCGGGAAGAACATCCCGACGCCTCGGCCACGCAACTCTTCGACGGCATCTGCAAGTTATTGGAGACGTACCGGCTGCTCGACTGGTTGCCGCACATCACGCCGCACTCGCTGCGTCATTCTTTGGACGAGGCCAACCGCATCGCCCGTGAGGTCGCCCAACAGCACCGGCAACTCAGCGCTCAACGCATCGAGCCGGTGTACGGTGTGTTCAACGATAACCGCCACGAGCAACACAACCACGTTTGGCGGAGTGCGGCGTAACGAAGCGATCATTCCAAGGAGGTTTCACCATGTCGTCTCTCCGCTCAGTAATGCCACCCCGAACGCGCCAATTCATCAAAGAGGCGATTGGCGTGCAGCGGATCAACGAGCAACTCGAAGGGATTGAAAGCAGCATCACAGCGATTCGTGCCGACGGCGCCGCACGCAACGCATTGGAGGCGCAGATCAACGATCGACTCGCCGTCACGGAAGAAGCGGGATCGACCTTGGCGGCCCGCGCGGCTGCGCTGGAGGCCATAACCCGCGACCCGCGCAAGGAGTTTCCGACCGCCTATTGGTACGACACGAGCTACGCCGAGCCCTGCGTCGCACTGGCCTTGCGCGACTTTTGCCGCCCGCGTGATGTTGTGTTCGACGTTGGCGCCAACTGTGGCGCGCTGTCGCTCATGATGTCCCGGTTGGTCGGACCGCGCGGCTTGGTTTGCTCGTTCGAAGCCAGTCGCCGAATCGTGGACAAGTGCCAGTACAATCTCGTGGTCAATGGCTGCCACAATACGCAACTCTTCCACCGCGCCGTCTTCAGCCGCTCGGGCGAGACCTTGAAAATCTATCACGGTAGCCACCTTAACGACACCGTCGTGGCCAGCTTGGCCAACACCGCCGACTACGATACGGTCGAAACAATCGCATTGGACGATTTCGCGGCCCACCTCGACGAACACCCGACGTTAATCAAGATGGACATCGAAGGAGCCGAGTACGACGCACTGCTGGGCGCCCAAAAGATCCTTTCCGACGACAGGCCGGTCCTGATCCTGGAACAGCAACCCAACGACATGCGATGTTGCGATATGCTGCGGACCTTGGGATACGTCGGCATCGATCTGGCGACGTATCAAGAAGTCAACTCCGCGGCCGACTTCCCGCCCGGCGTCGATTTGGCCAATGTTCTCTTCATCCACCGCCAATCGCTCGACCAGACACTCTACCGTCTGCCGATCGCGCGGCGCGAAGTTCGCCGCTTGGCGAAGTCGGACTTTCGAATTGCAGACGACGGCAGTGTGGATCTCCAGCGGCCCATCGAGCTGGATCCTGGCCGGTACTTGGTCCGCACCGAATTCAGCGCACAGGGCAGCGATAACGAAGCGATGGCGGGCGTCGAGGCCGACGGCGCCACGATCTTTCGCTATCACACCAACACCCGCTTTTTATCCACCGCTTACCGCGATTGGGTCATCGAATTGCCGCGCCGGCAGTCAATCAACCTGTTTCTGCATTTCCTCGGCGGGACGCGCGATGCGACGCTCGACTTCTCCGGTGCGATTGTGTGCCGTCTCGATGCGCTGTCGAGCGGCACCCGTTTCCGGTCCACATCCCGCGAGTATCGCGCACAATGATGGAGGAGCTGACAAGCGAGCGCATCGCCGTAGTCATACCATGCTATCGCGTGGAGCGTCATATCGCGCACGTGATCGAAGGCATCCCAGCCTTCATATCACTGATCGTGGCGGTTGACGATGCCTGCCCCAACCGCTCGGCCGCGGTCATCCAAAACCTGCGAGATCCGCGCGTCGTGCTCGTCGAACACGCTAAAAACCAAGGCGTCGGCGGTGCGATGATCAGCGGCTATCAAGAGTGCCTGCGCCGAGGAGCCGACATCATCATCAAGATGGACGGCGATGGCCAGATGAATCCGGCCCACCTGCCCGATCTGATCGGGCCGCTCGTCGCCGGAAACGCCGATTACACGAAAGGCAACCGCTGGCACGATAGCGCCAACCTCACCAAAATGCCGCGGGTCCGCCGCATCGGCAACCTCGGGCTGTCGTTCTTAACAAAGCTGGCCAGCGGCCAATGGAACATATTCGACCCCTGCAACGGCTACACTGCAATCCATGCACACGCATTGCGGCAACTTTCGCTGGAGCATGTTGCCAGAGACTACTTCTTCGAGATCAGCGTCCTGGTCGAGCTCGGAATCAGCGGCGCCGTGGTGCGCGACGTTCCCATGGCGGCGATTTACGGTGAAGAGACGAGCTCGTTGCGGATCGGTCGCATCTTGCGCTCCTTCCCGCGGCGGCTGATGGCCTCGTTCGTGCGTCGGGTCTGGGGCCGCCACTTCATACGCGAGTTTGGACCGGTGGGCTTATTCCTCGCCTCCGGAAGCGTGCTTTTCGGTCTCGGTGGGCTGTTCGGCGCGTGGGCCTGGATCGAATCGCTGCTCAGCGACGTGCCGGCCACATCGGGCACCGTGATGCTCTCGGCACTGCCATTGTTGGCGGGCTTTCAACTGTTATTGCAAGCGCTGGTGATGGACATCTCCGCTCAGCCGCAGCACCGCCGCGCCGGAGCGGACCAGCCCTGGCAGCCAGAAATCGCGACGCTGGCCTTTCCCGCAGAATCGACCGCGACGCTTTACACCGACGCGGAGGAACGCAAGCCGGCAAAACTGGCCGCCTAAGCAACCCGTCCGCAGATCCTCGTACAAAGGAACCCGATCTATGGAGCCACACGCGTCACTCGATTCTTCTCTCAGCCGGGAGGCGGCGGTCCTGGCACGATATCTCATCGGCCGGGAGCCCGCGTCCACCTTGACGGCGCGCTATATCAATGCGGAACAGACCGTCGGCCGCAAGGATGCGGACCGGCTCGATCGCCAGATCGTCGATTTCGCCGTTCAACACTACTGGGCCATTGCCGGCCTGGATACGGCGTGCGCTGTGTTGCGGCCGCAAGCGGTCTTGCGCGAGAAGCTGCTGCGCTTGGCCGCCGTCTTGGAAGCGTCGCCCGAAGGCGCGCAAGACTTCCTGCCCAAGTCAGCCGGCCCGGCCGCAACGTTGTTTTGGCTGGCTGCGATTGCGGCCAGGTCGGCGGCGCAGCTCGCCGTGGGTGCGGCGCTGCTCAAGGGAATTGAACTTCGTGACCGTTTAGAGAGACGCGGCCAATGAACTACGATGCAATCGTCGTGGGCTCGGGCCCCGCCGGAGTGAACGCCGCCGTCCCTTTAGTCGAGGCAGGGTGGAACGTGGCGCTCGTCGATTATGGAAACCGCGACGCGACCTACGCTCCGCTGATTTCCGAGGCCCCTTTTTCTCGATTGCGATCGACTGACGCGGCGCAGCATCGCTACTTCTTGGGCGACCGCTTTGAGGGCCTGCCGTCGGGCGAGCTCCGCGTGGGCGCGCAATTGACTCCGCCTCGTCAATATGTGTACGCCGACGTCTCACGTTGGATGCCGGTGGTCTCCGAAACCTTCTCGGCAATGGAAAGCCTGGCGCAAGGCGGACTCGGAAATGCCTGGGGGGCCGGCGCCTTTTGCTTCTCGAGCGGTGAACTGGCGGAGATCGGTCTCGCCCCCGCTGTGATGCGCTCTCACTACGAGCGGGTTGCGGCGCGCATCGGAGTTTCCGGCATGCGAGACGACCTGCTCCCCTTTTTGGGCGACAGCGAGTGGCTGATGCCTCCCCTGCAACTCGATTCCAATGCCGAGCGGCTGCTGGCGCGCTACGTCGCCCGCCGGCGCAAATTACAGGCCGCGGGTTTCTATCTTGGCCAGACGCGACTGGCGCTCTGTACGCGCCCGCACGCGGGCCGGGCCGCCTACGGCTATCAAGACATGGACTTCTGGGCGGACCCCGGCCGCAGCGTCTATCGGCCGCGATGGACGCTTGAAGAACTCGCTCAGCGACCCAACTTTGCGTATCTCGATCGACGCTTCGTGCTCTCGTTTGCAGAGACCGCCGATGGCCAGGTGCGCATTGAAACGCGGCACGCCGACTGCGACCGTACGCAGATTCTACAGGCGGGAGTGCTGGTACTTGGCGCTGGCACGCTTAGCACCACGAGAATCGTGTTGCGCTCGCTGCGCCGCTACGGGCATCCCGTGCCCCTGCTGTGCAATCCCTACACCTATGTGCCGGTGGTCAATCTTCACAGTTTGGGGCGCGCGGCGCGCGACGAACGCTGCAGCCTGGCACAATTGACGGCGATTTACGCACCGGCAGACGGCGGCGATCTGGTACAAACGCAGTTTTACTCGTATCGTTCGCTGCTGACGTTCAAACTGATGAAAGAAGTGCCGCTGGGCGGCCGCGAGGCGCTCCGCGCTTTGAGACTGCTGATGAACGCCTTCGGCATTCTCGGCATCAACCATGCCGATCGACCGGCGCGGACCAAGTCTTGCACGTTGCAGCCGGGGCGCCATGACCGGCCCGACGAGCTCCACATCGAATACAAACCGACGCCCGACGAGGAGTGCCGGAGGATCGAGCACGAGAAGCAGGTGCTGCGATGTTTCAGGCGACTCGGTTGTTGGCCTGTGAAGCGCGTCGCGCCGGGAGAAGGATCGAGCATTCACTATGCCGGTACGCTGCCCATCGACCTCACGGACCGCGAGCTGACTTGTGATCAAGAGTGTCGCCTCCGCGGCACGAGCAACGTTTACCTGGCCGACGGATCGGTGTTCGGGTATTTGCCGGCCAAGGGGCTGACCTTGTCCATCATGGCCAATGCCGACCGCGTCGGCGGCGTTGTTAGCGCGCGCCTGGCCTCTGGAATGCGGAGGGCCGCCGCATGAAGCGCTCCGAGACGTTCAAACGCGTGGCCGTCACGGGAGCAACCGGTCTCATCGGCAGGCATCTCTGCCGCCACTTCGCTGGACATGGCTGGCAAGTCCGTGGACTGGTGCGCGACCTGAAAGATCTTCCGCCGTCTCCGCGCGTCGAGTACTTCCACTGCCATCTTCCGGAACGCATCGACCCAGCCGGACTTGATGGCGCCGACGTGCTTGTTCACGCCGCATATACTACGCGCTTCCAAAGGCCCGACGAGGCGCGGCGCGTAAACGAGGAGGGTAGCCGGCGGCTGTTTGAGTTGGCACGGCGGCTGGGTGTCGGTCAGATCCTGTTTCTCTCCAGTTTTTCATCGCATCCGGATGCCCGGTCTTACTACGGCCGAAGCAAGCACGCCGTGGAACGGTTGCTCGACCTCGACCGCGATCTCGCGCTGCGCGCCGGCCTGGTGCTGGCTGCCGACGGCGGCCTGTTTTGCCGCATCGTCGGCATGCTGCGTTGCGCGCGGCTGGTTCCGGTGGTCGGAGGCAACCGGATCGTACAGACCTTGCACGTCGACGATCTTTGTCAGGTTTGCCGGCGCGCAATCGAAACGAGGGCAACTGGATTGCTGCACGCGGCGGAGCCGCAAGGACAAGCGTTTTGCGATCTACTGCGGCTGGTGCTCGAACATTTGCAGCGCCGTTGTGTGCTGCTGCCCGTCCCATTTGCGCCGGTTTGGGCAGGTCTGCGACTGGCCGAGCGACTGGGCGCCAAGCTTGGGGTGAGCTCGGAAAACCTGCTTGGAATACGGATGCTGCGCCACATACCCGTCGAGCACGATTTGGCCCGCCTGGGAGTGGAGGTCCGGTCGTCGGCCCAGAGCGTTGCCGCACTGATGGCCCCTATTATCCTGCGAGAGGCGCCCAACGACAGGAGGTCGAAACCGTGTTGTTGAAACGATTGAGAGAGACGCTCACGGAGCCGGCCACGCGCACGCTCGACGTCGATACGTCGGACATGACCTTGGTGCATCGCAAAGTGTTGTTGAACAAACGCATGCTGCGCCGCATGTTCGAAGAGTTCTACGCGCAATGCCGTCGGCTGGACGAGCGATTCTTCGCCGGATGCGCCGGCCCGCGTTTGGAGATCGGCAGCGGCTCAAGCATCATCAAGGAGTTCTGGCCCGATGTGCTCACCAGTGATATCAAGCCATTACCTTTCGTCGACCATGTGGTCGATGCGCAAGCGATGCCGTTCGCCGACGCCAGTCTGCGCGCCATTTATGGCATCAACGTGTTCCACCATCTTCCCCGGCCGCGTCTGTTCTTTCGCGAGGCGATTCGCGTACTCCAGCCGGGCGGCGGCGTCGTCTTCATCGAGCCGTACCACGGCGTCTTCGCAAGATGGTTGTTCCCGCGTCTACACGACAGCGAAATCTTCGATATGACCGCCCCTGTTTGGGAAAGCGATTTGCAGTCGGGTCCCTGCTCGGGAGCCAACCAGGCTCTCTCCGGAATCATCTTCAATCGAGACCGCGATCGTTTTTGCAGCGAGTTTCCACAGCTCGAGCTGGTGCTCGACCGGCCGCACACCCACCTGTCTTATGTGTTGAGCGGCGGCGTCAACTTTCGCCAGCTTGTGCCAGGTTGGGCCGACGGCTTGGTGCCCCTGATGGAGTCTGCTCTGTCGCCGCTCAATCGCTGGATCGCCTTGCAGCACACGATCGTACTCCGCAAACAACGGCTGCCCGACGACGGTGGCCTGCGACTTCCGCGCGCCGCATAAGCCAATCGCTCGTACTGTAACTTGTGAACATCTCATCTAAGACTGCCGGAGTCTCGTTCCGATGATCCGTGGACGATGGATAATCCAAGGCGTCAACTTCGCCAGAGCTTATGCTGCGCCGATCGCAGGCATCTTGGGTGTGGCGCTGTTTCTGGCGATCGTCGCCCGCCTCCTGCTTCAGTCGCCGCAGCTCAAGCCGCATTGTTTCGACCAATGGGACCCATTCTGGCTTAAAACCTACGCCGTGGCGACCGGTAGCATCGGCATCCTGGTCTGGTGCCGCCGCGGCAAAGTCTTGTTGCTATTGGCGGCGGGGGCCGGAGCCGCGCTGTTCTTTCTTCCCGTGCTAAATGGGGCGGCAGGTTGGGCCGTTCCGAAATTGGCGATCATCACTGCGCTGGCGGTGGGGGCCGGTCATCGCGGGCTTCAATGGCTACGCGTGCCGGCGAAAGCGCCCCTACTCGATCGCCTGCTGCTGTCGACGTTGTTGGGCTACGGATTTTTGAGCCTGATGATGCTGGCCCTGGGCTTGCTTTACCTGTGGCGTGCCGGCCCGGTGACGATCGTGCTGTCGCTCGTCGGGGTGGCCGTGTTTCGTGATTTTATCGCCGTTTGCCGGCGGCTCATCGACGAAGGTGTCCGGCCGCTGTGGCGCGATGGGCATGGCGCGCATCTGCGTCTTCCCGCCCTGGCGCTGTCCTCGGTGGTACTTTGTGCCTCTGGCTGCTACGCGTGCTCGGTCTCGCCCTGCGTCCATTGGGACGTGCTGCACTATCATCTCGGCATCCCCACCATTTACGTCGAGCGCGGCGGCATCGTTCCCTTAGAGCACACCTACGCCGTGCATTTGCTCCGCAACGCTGAAATGCTCTACGGGCTGGGGCTGCTGGTGGAAGGCCAGCCCTTGCCGACGTTGTTCAATTTCTTATTTGGTCTGCTGGCGGCCGGCGTGGTGGTCAGTCTCGGCACGCTCTTAGCCGACCGTCGTGTGGGCCTGTTGGCAGGCGCGATTTTCTTTGCCGTGCCGCTCGTATCCTACGTGCTCACCGAAGGACTGATCGACGTCATCCCCGCCGCTTATGTGCTGGCGGCCACGTACGCTTTTTTTCAATGGCAGCGCGAGCGCAGCGCCGCCTGGACTGCTGTCTTCAGTGCCTTCGTAGGGTTGGCAGTCGGCACGAAGCTGAATGCGGCGATCTTCCTTTTGCCTCTCTGCGTAATGATGCTTGCTCGCAGCTTTCGCTCGCCTCTGGCTGGTCGGGCACGCCTCGGCGATGCGCTGTGGTTGCTTGCGCCCGGACTGGTGGCGCTGAGTCCCTGGCTGGCCCTGACGTGGCTCCGCACCGGAAACCCATGCTTTCCCTTTCTTAACAACATTTTTCACAGCGCCGCATGGCACCAGAATTCCGCGGCTGACGGCGTCGACTGGTCAGAGTTTGGAGTGGGCAAAAGTTGGTGGTACGCCGTGCGACTTCCCTGGGACCTGGCTTTTCAGGGCGAGCGATTTGGCGAGCTTGGCTGGTTCGCGACGGCCGGGATCGTCCTCTTGGGCCTTCCGTTCGCTTACTTTGCCGTGCCCAAACGTCAGCGACAAGCGATGCTTGCGCTGGCCCTGCTCACTGCATTCTCGCTGGCGGTTTTTTTCAAGGTGGCCCAATATGCGCGCTACATGTTGCCAGTGACCGCCTTTTGCGCGGTGGTGGCAGCCATGAACTGGCAAGCCGCTTGGCGCCAGGCGGCGAGGTGCCCGCGGGCCAAGTGGTTGCCGTTGGGCGCTTGCCTGGCGCTGGGGCTGGGATGGCTTTGCTTTACGCGTGCCGTACACCTTTCGACCCTTTCGCACTTCCACCCGGGGCGCTACCCGTGGAGGTTCGTTTTAGGAAAACAGTCGCCCGACGAGTGCCTGCGGCAATCGTCGTTGACAGATTATGAGTTTCTCAAATTCCTCAAAGAACAGATACCCGAGAAACCCGTCGTGTTCGTGGGCGCCGGCCTGGGCGCCGGCACCTATTGCGGCGATGCAATCGAATACTCGCGATGGCACTCCCTGGCGGGTAAACGCTTGATCGAGGAGACGGCGCTGGAGCGACTGCTGCCGATGATGCGGGAAAAGCAGATTCGCTACCTTGCGATCAACGAGCCGTTGGTGCAAAACCAGCCGATTTGGCAACGCCTGATGCGCGACTCCGCGGCCTTGCGCCCCCAGTTCCGCAGACATTACTGCGAACCGCTCTTCGGGCGGAACGGCGTCGTCTTATACCGCTTGAACTTCGACGGCGCCGACGTCGCTGCCGTGGACCGAGCGCCGTCACTCTTCGCCAGCGAGTTGCGAGTGGCCCCCGACGGGACTTTGCCCGGATGGGGCCTCGCCAGCGGAAAGCTGGCGGCACCGCCGAGCACGTGCCATCCAACCGATACCGAGGCCTTGGTGCTCGTGCTGACGCACCTCGATTGCATCTGCCAGCGGTGTCCGGTCCGCGAGAATACGCTCTATTCCTTGTCCGCCGATTCTTGGTCGTTAGCCGAGAAGCAGGGCTGTATGCTGCAGCTCATCTGGCGCGATAAGTCAGGAGAGTTCATCCAAAATGAATTCTCTCAGCAAGAAGTGGTTTCTATGCCGGACCGTTACGAACTAGTACGAACGTCAGCCGCCGATGCGTGCTACGCCGACGTCTACTTGCGGGCCCGGGACGGGAATGTGGTGTTCATGTCCAGACCCCGCTTGGTCGAATGCCCAAGCGCGCCGTCCCACTCGACTCGGCCGCCGGCCGTGGCGTCGATCAACCAACGCTAGGTTTTCGGAAACCGGTCCCTCGGCCTGGCGCCGGTCGAACGCTGGGGTCAAATGGTACATCGAAAGGAACCGAAATTGTCTAAGAGCCTATCCGAGAACCGGCATTGTGGTGTAGGCGTCCCGCCTGCCCGCCGGTTCTCGGATAGGCTTTAAGCCGCCAAGCCCGGACGGTTTGTTTCGTGGCCCGTATCGTTGCCGAGGCGCGCGAGAAGGTCCTCGATCCGTTTGAGCAGCCAATCGAAGCATCCCCATTCGCTGGCCGTGCCACAGTAGACGAGCGTCTGTGGACAAAAGCTTTGCCGCAGATCCTGGTAAATGCCGCCACACTCTTCAAGCTGGCTGGCCATCGGTGCCAGCAGGCCGGGCACCTGGCCCTCGCCGGTGCGGGTGTTGGCGTTGATTGTGTCGATCGCACCACCGGGCATCCCTGATCTCCTTTTGCTGTCTTGCCGCACCTCATGCTGGTTGCCTGAGGCGAACGCAGCCGCGCCCGGTAGACGGCTGAGCAGTACGACATTGACGCCATCGGTCGGACCGCGACCTTCTCCAAACGGCGTCGTGATGGCGACAGGCTACACCAAATGCCGAGATAAGGGAACGGAGCCTTCCTGGGCGGTCGCTGACCTGGTTATTGGAGCCACACGGTGGCGGGCCGCCTCCTGCGAAGGCCTACGACGTCGCTGCGGCTTGACCAGCCCCAACGGCAGAGGGACAATGGTTTGTGGTTGCAAATGGAGCCGATTGCGAAGGTGATGATTCTATGGCCAACGTCATTGCGAAGCCCCGGCATCCAACGGACAACTGGGAAGCCAAGTTAGATGAGTGGCTCTCCGAAATGAATTCGGTTGTCGAGGAGGCGACGAAGTGGGCCGGAACGCGCGGCTGGAGCACGAATGCAGATAACAAAACCATCACCGAGGAAGTCATCGGAACCTACGCGGCGCCTCGACTGCTGATTCACACTCCCGGCGCGCGGTTCTTGCTGGACCCCATCGCCAGGTGCGTTGTCGGTGCCGAGGGTCGATTCGACCTCTGCGTGATACCTTCGTACGATGCGGTGCCGCTGGTGAAAATCGACGGCGGTTGGCGGTTTCTCTCCAACGGCAGTGACGGGCTCGATCTTGCCTGGTCGGAGGAGGGGTTCGCCAAAATCTGCGCGCAGCTCGTGCCGATGCAATGAGGCGGCGCGATCACTGGATTGAGTGGATGCGGGCCGTAGACCGTGAGAGTATCGCGGCGGCTTACGCGATCGAGTTGCTCGACGAGCGCTTGAAGAGCGATCCCTCGTCGCTGACCGCCAGGGGCTTGGAGCGGCGTGATGCCGATCACGTGAAGGCAAATCGCGAAGCCACCTACCTCGTCCGTTTGTTCGCTGTCTTTGAGAGCGGTCTCCGCGAGGCTTGGGAGAAGGCAGAGAAACGGCGCACGCATCCAACGGCGGCGGATCTGTTGGATGCCTTCGCAGCGAGAACCAAGATGCCAAGCGATCGGCTGAACGATGCCCATCGTGTCCGCGTGTATCGCAACAGCATCGTCCATGACGTTACGGCAACGCCTCAACCGACATCGCTGGCTGAGGCGCGGAGATTCCTCTGCCGATACTTCAGCTTTCTTCCGCCCGACTGGTGAGTCTGGCGAATGCCGCACCCGCGGCGCCATGCAAGTCCTCGCGATCATCCAGTTGAAAGCTCGCCGGGCATGACGGGAAGCCGGTCCCTCACGATCGTGCTCGATCTGTCGTAAATGTGTCCACCGACCCGTCAGGACATAGTGAAATACTCGTCGGAAGCGGCGATCACGGCGCTCACCTGTTCGTCGCTGGCGCCGCCATCGAGCTGTTCGGCCCAGAAAGCGTCGCCGGATGCGTCGGCATTGCGATCGAGCAGATCGAGATAGATGCTCTGCACCAGCTCGGCATGATATTCGTGGCTGCCAAAGACGATGGCCGCGATTTGCGCGCGGTCCGCGCCGGCGGCCAGATATTGCTCGAACGCCGCCTTCGCGGCCGCGTCGATCGGCCGGTCCAAGGCGTCCTGGAACAGCGCGGCCAAGAATCCGTCGTTCGTGCCGCCGTGCAGAGCGAAGTATTCGTCGGAGCTGACGATGATCGCCGCCAGTTGCTCGTCGGTCATGCCTTGGGCCAGCAGTTGGCCGTCGGCTGCCAGCGCGGCCGGCTCGGCGGGCCGGTGCAGGTATTGCTCGTAGAGCGACTCGACCTCGTCCTGCAGATATTCCTGGGTCGCCTCGACCTGCAATACGAATTGCAGGCGCAAGAGCCCGCC
>Ga0307374_10009394_pt1 | contig 14414 bp, 10 predicted proteins | sample OX3MG_FD_202532 | JGI IMG/M metagenome (GOLD analysis project Ga0307374, IMG submission 202532) | Soil microbial communities from Risofladan, Vaasa, Finland - OX-3 | ecosystem: Environmental > Terrestrial > Soil > Coastal area > Acid sulfate soil | place: Finland: Risofladan, Vaasa | collected... | reverse complement strand
AGGGCATTGGCCAGGCCTGGGCCGGCGGTTACCGCCGCTACCCCGGGGCTCCCGGTGGCGAGCGCCCACCCCTCGGCCATCAGCACGGCGCTCTCCTCGTGGCGACTCATAACCACCTGGATCCCGACTTGTGGGGACGCGTCGAGCACGGGTGCGATGTGGCTTCCAGGAAGTGTGAAGAGGACATCCACGCCCTCGGCCTTAAGCGCCCGCGCTATCAGCATCCCTCCGGGCAAGGTTGAGTTCGTCACCTCAATCCCTCCGTGCAGCGGTGCCGTCTACCCGCGGCCGAGCCCTCCTACCCAGCATCACTTCCCGGCTTCTTGGAGCCCGGGGTAAAGGTTGGCGCGGCCGAAGGCGCTTCCGACCTCTTCCCGCGAGTCCGTGTGTCCCAACGTCTCCTCACTCTCTGAAGATCGAACCAAGTCGCCAGCGGGTCGCCGGTTGAGGCGATTGCCAGGTGATCCCACCTGCGATGCGCTAGAACCAGCGTGGCCCGGGAACGATCCACGCTGCCGGTCGCGTCGTCCACCCGAGTTGAGCTGGCTTGGAGATCTTGTCAGGCGGGGGTCACTGTCACCGCGCCTTCCATGTAACCCGGCAGCGCCATGGCGCCGGTCGTTCCGCTGTCGCCGGAGCCGCAGGGATCGAAGCACTGCCATCCGTAGGTGCCGGGCTTGGCAATACGGATAGTGAAACTGATCTTGGAATGCGCCTCGACGGGGACATTGATCCCCAGAGCGGGGATAGTGAAAGTGTGTGAGACCTGGTTGGTGTTGATGGCGCGTACCAGTCCCTGCTTGCCCTTGGATGAGTTCGGGCTACCGGCGCTGATAGGCACCACCGTCTCTGAGCCTCCCACCACTCCCGTCACTTTGGCGTGGGAACCCAGCGCCGGGGGTAGTGGTGTGGCGCCGTCGAGGTTGGTCACGGTGATGGTTACCAGTTGATTGGCGGGGATTGAAAAGCTTGAGGGGACGAAGGCGGGCCAGTCGCCCTGGGGGCCGGCGTTGGTGACAATGGTGAGATTCATGTTCTGGCTGCCCGCCGACAGCGCCGCGACCGGGCTCGCTTTCTGCAAGGCTGTGAACCCTGGAGCGCCGCTGACGAACAGTCCGGCCAGGACAATAGCGGCGACCACCAGTGCCCCGCAGGCCGCCGCTAGCGTCCAGATGCTCACCCCTCGGGTGTCCTCCGCGAAGCTATCGCCCTGACTCATGGTTCATCCTCGGCTAAGTAGTCCTACGTATAGAACTATACTCTATGTAGTGAAACGTGGCAAGGTTGCCCTCGGAATGATCATCTGGGCCCTTGAGGGCTCTTCTTCGGGGAGAGCGGAGTGGACCTGACCCTGTCGAAGCGCGGAGATTACGTGGTGAGAGCTGCCCTGAGCCTGGCAGATGGGTGGCTGGCCGGGACTCCGGACCGTAAGGCTCGAGAAGTGGTGGAGGAGATGGGTCTACCCGTCACCTACACCTCGCAGATCTTCGGACTCCTCATCCGCGCTGGCCTGGTAAGCGCCAGAGCGGGCAGGGCCGGAGGCTACCGGCTGACCCGACGCCCCGACTCGATCACCCTCTTGGAGGTGGTCGAGGCCGGCGAGGGCCCTCTGGCTCCGGACCAGTGCACCCTGCGCGGCGGTCCGTGCCGGTGGACCGATGTCTGTGCCGTCCATCCCGCTTGGGGCAGGCTCACTGCGGCGGTGCGGCAAGCTCTGAGCGAGACTAACCTGGCCGCCGTCGCGCTAGCCGACCAGGCCATAGCCGAGGGGACGATGGCAATCCCCGCTGACGCTCACCGCAAGAAGCGGGCTGACGCCGGCCGGGCCAATCGCCAGCGGGGGTCCGTCAGCGTCGCCTAACCACCACTTGGCGGGTCCGCTAGAGCTAACTCAGCCGCTCCCCAATCGAACTCAGATAATCACCAAGAAGAAGGTCGCGGTGAGCTGACAGCGACGATGATGGAGAGCCCTCTCCCGGCCTGACCCCTGATCCGAGAAAGTGAGTGACCGTTAACCTGCCCGGCGCCCCTGCCTGGGCGCCAAGCCCAGGACCCGTCTCCTGGTGAGCCTGGGCGCGGGGAGCCGCCCGTCACGCAGTCCCAGCCGATATGCTCGCTGGGGCGCTCGACTCAGCAGACAGGACGGAATGATGCGAATTGGGATACTTACTGGCGGAGGAGATGCGCCGGGGCTGAATGCAGCCATACGCGCGGTAGCCCGCTGCGCTTTCGCTGACGGAGCCGACGTCCTCGGGGTGCGCAATGGGTGGGCCGGCCTGCTCGATGCCGGCGACGTCAGGCCGCTGCATCCTATCGACGTCTCGGGGATCCTGGTGCGGGGTGGCACGATCCTGGGGACGTCAAGGGCCAACCCCTTGGCAGACCCCGGTGCGATGGAGGCTGTCGCCGCCAACCTCGACCACTTCGGGGTCGAGGCGCTGGTGGCGATGGGGGGAGACGACACGCTGACGGTGGCCGCATCGCTGGCGGAACGGGGAGTGCCCGTGGTTGGCGTTCCCAAGACCGTGGACAACGACCTTCAGGGCACCGAGTACTGCATCGGCTTCGACAGCGCGGTAGCCGTGGTCACCGAGGCAGTGGACCGGCTGCATACCACCGCTGCCTCGCACCACCGAGTCATGGTGGTCGAGGCGATGGGCCGCGAGGCCGGGTGGGTGACGCTTATGGGTGGCCTCGCCGGAGGGGCCGACTTGATCGTCATTCCAGAATTTGCCGTGGAACTGGAGGCGGTCATTGACCATCTCCACCGGCGCCACGAGCAAGGCAAGACCTTCAGCATCATCGCCGTGGCAGAGGGGGCGGATGTTGCCGGCCTGCCCGCCCCTTCCGTCGACGGGGCGCCTCTCGATGCCTTTGGACACCCCCAGCTCAGTCGCCGTGGAATCGGAGAGCGATTAGGCCGCCAGCTGGAGGCCGCGACCGGCTTTGAGACCAGAGTCACCGTCTTGGGCCACACTCAAAGGGGCGGCACGCCGACCGCATACGACCGGATCTGGGCGACCCGGGTAGGCGTTGCCGCCTACCAGCTGGTGAGCGTCCGACACTTCGGTGCCATCCCCGTCAAGCGCGGCGACCAGGTGGAGAGCGCCCGGCTCTCCGAGGTGGTCGCTCACCCCCGCCGGGTGCCGGAAGACTTGTACCGCCTAGCACAGGTCTTCTACTAACCAAGCCCACGCGTTCCGAGGCGGCCTACCGGAGGTACTTACCGCGCCTGCCGCCAGGCGGATCTCCGAACGAGGAGTTAACCCCGGATGCTGCCAGCTCGGATATCGGCCGCGCCGCGATCACCCTGGGATCCTCGCCAATGAGAAGGTCGCGGGTTCGACCCCGTCAACGGTTCTACTCAGTGCCGAGTGGCGGGCTGGGCGGTACCCAGCAGGCCTGAGCCCGGCCTGACTTGAGGCCGACCAGGGTCCCAGTCGGATGCTTCGGCGCGACCGTGAGCAGAGTTGATCCGAGGGCTGACGAGGGATTCGTCAACCCCCGGACTGACGCCTCCCGGAGCAATCCTGCTGATCCTTGAGCTGGAGTACATTGGGACTGCTGGCGAAGCGTCAGATGGACTGATGGTGTCGGTGCCGGAGTGGCGAGGGCCGCCCGGATCACCGCCTGATTGGCGTTCCGCGACGGGGGGCCATCACGGAGATGAGGAAGATGGTGGACACGGTGAGATGGCCACACCAGTGACGTCCCCGTTGGTGATCGCACGTATTAAACGCACGATGCTGTGGTGCCTCGCCGTACTTTGGCTGCTGGATGCTGCGCTTCAAGCCCAGCCGCAGATGTTCACGATCGACTTTGTCAGCAACATCATGAAGCCCTCGATCGCAATCGTTCCCTCATTTCTCGGTTCGCTATCGACTTGGACCATGGAGTTCGTCAGCCCTCATATCGCTGAGTGGAACTGGCTCTTCGTGGTCGTGCAACTTGTGATCGCCCTCTCGCTGATCGCCGGCCTGCTTCGCCGCGAGCGGAGGCTGATCAATGCCGGTCTGGGCGTGTCGATCGTCTGGGGCCTGGGAATATGGGTGTTCGGCGAAGGTACCAGCGGAGTCTTCACCGGCAACGGGACGCTCCTCACCGGGGCACCGGGGTCTATTTTCCTGTACGTTGTGATCGCGATCTTCTACTTCCTGCCAGATCGCCGGTGGCAGCTCTCCCGCCGCTTCTGCCTGCCCCGAGATTTTCTCGCCCTAGTCTTTCTCTATGGTGGCCTAGCCCAAGTGCTGACTCCGGGCTTCTGGGGATCGCGGGGCATCGCGGTGCTCGTCGAGGGACAGGCGAGCATGGCGCCTTCGTGGATGGTGGCATCGATGACCCCACTGGTTACCTTCACCCATGCATATCCCGTGGTTTCCAACGCTGTTCTCTCCGCGACGTTGTTTGCGGTCGCCGCCCTGCTGTTTGGCCGAAAGCCCAAGGTCGCGGGATTTTTGTTGCTGGGCTTGGCCCTGCTGGTCATGTGGTATTGGGGACAGGCCTTTGGCGGCATCTTCTCGGGCATGGGGACGGATCCGAACACGCCGCCCCTGCTGGCCCTGCTCGCCATTCCGGCCGGCGTGGCCTGGCACCAGCGCCGGCACCGCGTTGATGCCAGGGCGGCCGTTGAGAGTGGCTCTCCCAGGTCGCCTGAGATCGCGCAAAGTTCCTTGCGACGGACCTAGGAACTTCCCTGGTACGAGGAACGGAATCAAGCGGCTGTCGCCGCCTGGGGGGACGCGTGGCCGGGGCGGCGAAGGACCGGCACCCGGTCAAGTCGGCGCCGCCCTCGACAGGGAGACCAGCGAGAGCGGTTGGAACCCGCTTATGCCAAACTTGTGGGCTGACCGCTCGAGAATGGCGTTGGCACTGGCCAGGTTATCGGCCGCCCAGCCGGCCAGCCGTCTGAAGTCGGCCTGAGCCGAGCGATCGCCTGGGTTGCCGACCAGTATCTCGGCGTCGATCATGGCTGGCCGCACATCCTCCTCTGCCCACACCCCGAGACAGCTGACCGCGTAGTTGAGATCCCGGACTCCTAGCCAACTCGGTACGGAGTACAGGCTGAGGTTCCAAATCGCATTGGCGCTCTCCGGCGCGCAGGCACGGGCTGCCATCTGCGCGACCTGATGCGCGTCGCTCTCCGGCAGAGCACCGTCCCGGAAGAGGCGCAGTGCTGAGACGGCCGATGAGGCCCGGGCATCGCAGCTGGCCAAGTCGCGCCGCAGCGTTTGCACCATCGCCGTGAAGGCGACCCGTCGCTGGGCGGCGCTGGCGCCGGCTCCTCCCGCAGCCGCAATGAAAGCCACGGTCGCCAGCCCGGCAACAACTGCCGCAATCGCCGCGAATCGGACCATTTGTGGGCAGCGTCGTTCCTGGAGCGCTGCTGGAACGGGCTCCTTCGCCCGACCGGTCATCTCGCCGATCTCGCCTGCGACTTGGCTGCCTCCCGGTGGTCCGACCCTGGCCGATCTTCGCACCGCTGCCAGTCGACTCGCCGCCGGAGCTTGCCCTGGGAACTCGGCGTCTGATTCATGGCTCACCCGCAGCGGCGATCGGATCGCAGAGGGCCCCGCCCCGATTGGTGCTCCCAAACCGGGCTCTCCGGCCTGGCCTACTCGGCGAACTCCGGGCTCGGTTGGGGGAGAAGGGCGGACGGCTTGGCCGAGCGAGGGGAGAGAGGTGGAGTCTGTGAACCCTTGAATCCGCGCAGCCGTGAGCTGTTCCACACCACGAAGGCCGAGGACAGCGCCATGGCTCCCCCCGCAATCAGCGGGTCCAGTCGCCCGAGCGCGGCCAGGGGGATGGCCACGACGTTGTAGCCGAAGGCCCAGAGCAGGTTCCCGCGGATGGTCCGGATGGTGCTGCGGGCCAGCCTGATGGCGTCAGGGACGACCCCCAGGTCGTCGCGAACCAGAATCAGGTCGGCGGCGTTGATGGCCACGTCGGTTCCCGAACCCACCGCCAGCCCCAGATCCGCGGCCACCAGCGCAGGGCCGTCGTTGACTCCGTCGCCCACCATCGCGACGGATCGACCCTGCGACTGCAGATCCCGGATCAGCTGGACCTTGTCTTGAGGCAGAGCGCCCGCCACCACTTCCCGGATCCCGACCTCGGCGGCCACTGCTCGAGCCGTGGCTTCGTTGTCCCCGGTCAGGAGGACGCAGCGCAGCCCGAGGCGGTGCAGTTGCTTGACCGCCGCTGCGGCTGATGGCTTGACCGCGTCGGTGACCGCCACCGCGCCGATGGTCTGGCCGTCCCGGGCCACCAGCACCGCGGTGTGGCAGAGCACCTCCCAGGCGGTGCATCGGCCCGCGATCTGGGCCGGGACGCTGATGCCGCGCTCCGCTAGGAGCTTGGTCCGCCCGACCACCAACTGATGCCCATCGACGGTACCACTGGCGCCCAGCCCGGGCAGGCTCAGGAAATCGGTCGCCTGGGGCAGCCGACCGAACTTCAGCTGGGCTGCCGCAGTGATCGCCGAGCCCACCGCGTGCTCGGAAGCCTGCTCCAACGACCCGGCGTCGCGGAGCAGCTCGTCCGCCGCGACTCCCGGAACCACCTCGATCCCGGCCAGCTCCATCTTTCCCCTGGTGACGGTCCCCGTCTTGTCCAGGACCACGGTGTCGACGCTCCTTGAGGACTCGAGACCCTGATGGCCCTTGAAGAAAATCCCCAACTGGGCCCCGCGTCCCATGGCGACCCGAAGGGCGGCCGGGGTGGCCAGCCCCAGCGCGCACGGGCAGGCGATGATCAACACTGCCAGCGCCGCGCTGAAGGCCTGCTCCACCGAGCCCACCAGCAACATCCACCCGGCGAAGGTGAGCAGCGAGCCGGCCATCACCAAGGGCACGAAGACCGCCGAGATCCGGTCGGCCAGGCGTTGGACCGCCGCCTTCTGCAGCTGGGCCTGCTCTACCAGCTCGATCATGTGAGCCAGTTGGGTATCGCCGCCAACCTTGGTGGCCCGCACCATCAGCCGGCCACTGACCACCACCGACCCGCCCAGGACCTGTTGGCCCTCTCGCAACTCGACGGGAACCGACTCGCCGGTCATGGAGCTGCAGTCAACCGCGGACTGGCCCAGCACCACCTCTCCGTCAGTCGCGATGGTCTCACCCGGCCTCACCACGAACCGGTCCCCAACTAGCAGCTGGGTGACCGGTAGTCGGCGCTCGGAGGAGTCGGCCTGGATGATCGCCACGTCCTTGGCCCCCACGGCAGCGAGTGAGCGGAGCGCGTTCCCGGCACGGCGGCGGGCCAGCGCCTCGAAGAACCTGCCGGCCAGCAAGAAAGTGGTCACCCCTGCGGCAACATCGATGTAGAGGGCCCCGCCGGCTTGATGGAACAGCACGTAGAGGCCAGAGCGGTTCGGTTCGCTGACGTCGCGGAAGAACATGGCGTACACCGACCAGCCGGTGGCGGCGAGGATGCCCATCGACACCAGGCTGTCCATGGTCGAGGTGCGGTGCCGGGCGGCTCTAAGGGCGGCCTTGTGAAAAGGCCAGGCGGACCAGAGCACCACCGGAGCTCCCATCGCGACGAAAAGCCACTGCCAGTAGGGGAACCGCAACCAGGGGAGGAGAGAAAACGCGGTGGACCACTCGCCCAGAGGCATGAATAGCAGCGCCGCCACCAGCAAACGCCGTCCCAGGTAGCGAACCCTCCGGTCGTCCTCGGCGGCCTCGGCAGCCTCGCTGTGGCTGCTGCCGGCCAACTCAGCCCCGTACCCGGCGGCCTCCACTCGTTTGATCAACACCTTGAGCGGCACGTCGGCCGACAGCGTGATGGTCGCCCTCTCGGATGCGTAGTTGACCTGGGCTCTCACCTGGGTCAATTCATTGAGGCTCTTTTCGATCTTGGCCGCGCAGGCACCGCAGCTCATCCCGCGAATTGAGAGCTGAATCTGCTTGGGCTGCTGGCCGCGCTCCGCCATCGGGACGGTCTGAGGCGGCTGGGTCCCAACCGCTTCAGCGCGCTGGTCGCGTTCGGGCTGGGCCGAGAGCGGCTCCGTAGGGGCGTCGGGCCGGCCCCCAGAGCGCTGGCTCACAGGAGTGGTCCCCGCCCCGGCGCGGGTGAAGGCCGCTCCCAGACGCCGGGGCTCGACCCGGAAGAGGCGGGAGCCGTTAGACCGAACACCTCGAGAGCGCACCACCCGGCCGTCCCGGCACAACCGCGGGAGCAGCAGCTTCCCTCAGTACAGATCACCAGGGGATCTACTCTAGCGAGCTCGCTCTCGAAGCGCGAGCCTTAGGAGACGTGGGCAGGTCGGCCTGGGGATCTGGCCGAAGACCTCTCCGAGCGACTCGGCCGCCGTGGCTGGAACGCCGGCGTCCCCGATCCTGGGCAAGATCAGGTGAACAGGTTCGGCCATTGATTGAGGGCGAGCATCAGCATCATCGAGAAGGCGATGGTCAGGTCGCCGTTGATCTCCAAGATCCGCAGCGATCTCCGCTCGCCGCCAGCCGGCATCCCTGATCCGCCGCGCCAGCTCGACTTGCGCAACTCACTAGCGACGAACGCTATGTAGAGCAGTAGACATCCGACGGTCACCGCTGACAGGTCGGTGGCCGAGAACATGTATGCCATCGAAGCGCTGATGAAGACGTGCCATAGTTCAATGCGACGGTTGCACGTACTCCATTTGGTGATGAGACGAAGTAGAAAAACCAAGGCAAAAAGACCAAATACGACCATGTACGCCCGCAGCGGTCCGATGTAGCGGATGGTTCCAATCATCAACAGGGCCATGGCGATCATGCCCAGGGCATGGGCTGTGTGTCCAAACCAGTCGGAGAACGCGCTGTAGCTGGAAATGCGTCTGCGTCTGATGAAACGCCAAGTGAAGATCAGCACTACGTAAGCGGAAAGGATGATGATCAAGATCAGGGCCAGCTCGATAGTCGGTGGTCCCGATGTGGTGCGTGATGGAGGCGTAGAAGTCGCACATCCGGGCATGACCATGCCAGGCATGCACTCGGCTTTCATCGGTCACCCCTCCACAGACGCTGCATGCTCCCTCGACGTCATCGCTTCGAGGTGACCATCGTGGTAGAGCACTGCAATGTTGCCTCTACCAACAATCGGCGGAGCTCAGAGAGGGGCCGCAGTCTCGCCCTTCGCCTTCGCTCTGCGAACTAGGACCGCTACTATTATGGCGGTCGCCAACCGGCGGCGCACTCGAACAGATCGGGGACCGCTATGCCTGGGATGGGAAGTTACGGCGCGGAGACGATAGGGGGCTTTTACCCTTACCTTTTCATTGATCTCTTGATCGTCGTCGCCCTGGTGTGGGTCTGCTGGGGGGCCCGGGTCGGCTTCAGCTACTTGGAAGAGCACGATGGAGGCTCCGCCCGAACGCCGGCGTCGATCGCGAGCCACATCGTGCCGAGGATCCCTGCCAGAGTCTTCTTGCGCCGCACCTTGGGGATCATCTGGATCATCGACGGGCTTCTCCAGGCCCAGCCAGCGATGCCCGGTGGTTTCGCGAAGCAGATCGTGGCCCCTCTAGCGGCGGTAGCTCCGCACTCGCTGGCCAACCTCCTCAATTGGGAGGTCTACTTCTGGCAGGCCCATCCGCTGGACCTGGCGGTGGCCACCGTCCTCGCCCAGGTCGGCATCGGAGTCGCCATCTTGGCCGGAGGCGACTCCGTATTGGGGAGGGCTGGGCTCTGGGCGTCGATCGGCTGGGGGCTCTTTGTGTGGGTGGGCGGGGAGGCGATGGGTGGACTTCTCAGCCCCGGCACCACCGAGTTGATGGGCTCTCCAGGGGCGGTCCTGGTGTATGTCACAGCTGCCGCCTTGCTGCTCGCCCCAATCCGGATTTGGACCAGCGGCCGACTGCCCCGAAGGATCCGGCTCTGGGTCGGACTGCTCTTCATCTTTGGGGCGATCCTTCAGGCGATCCCCGGGGAGGGTTTCTGGACCGGCAAGGGACTCAGCGCCATGTTCTTTGCCATGGCCAAAGTGCCTCAACCGGGGTTTCTATCCGCCCCGGTCGTCGGTATGGGCCATCTGGCTCAGGCCCACCCGGTCCTGCTCAACTCGGTCCTGATTGCGATCCTGGTCATCCTGGGGGCAGGTTTGATCTCGGGCAGGGCTCCCAGGCGTTGGACCATCGCCGCCTGGGTCTGGCTGGGGCTCACCTGGTGGGTCGGTCAGGACTTCGGAGCCTTGGGTAGCAAGACTGCCACCGATCCCAACCTGTCACCGCTGGTGGCGGTGATGCTGGTATGCGCCTGGATCGGGATGCAGCCGGAACCCGAGCGGATGCCTGCGGTGAGCCCGATTGCCCGATCCCGCAAGTACCTCCGGCAGACCGTAGCCCTGGGAGGGTTTTTGGCCATCGTGGTGGGTTTGATCCCGGTTTTGCTCGGTCTGCCGGTGGCCTCGGCCCAGTCGGCGACCATCGAGGCGCTCACCACGGGCGGTCCGGTGTCGGCCATGAATGGCCAGAACTTGCCGGACTTGACCCTGGTTAACCAGATCGGGCGCCAGGTCGACCTTCGCCAATGGCCCGGCAAGGCGCTGGTGATCACCTTCCTGGACCCGGTCTGCTTCGACCAATGTCCAGTCGTCGCCGAACAGCTGGCGACCGCGGACCGCCAACTGGGGGTGCTGGCCAAGAACGTTGAATTCGTCGCCATCGTGGCCAACCCGATTTACCGCAGCCTCTCCGTGGTGCAGGCCTTCAACTCCGAGCTTTCGCTCAACCACCTCAACAACTGGCAGTATCTGACCGGTTCCCTGCCCCAGCTGGAGCGAGCCTGGGCCGACTTCTCGATTCAGGTGGAGATTCCTCGCCTCCAGATGGTGGGGCACCCGACGGTGCTCTACTTTGTAAAGCCCGGCAATCGGGAGGTCAGCCTAGCCCAGGATTCGGCCCTGAGCGACTCCAGCGTGATTAGCTCTTACGCCACATTGGTCGACCAACAGCTGCGCGCCGTTCTGACTCAGTGACCCCTCGCGCGGTCAGCGCGAGCTGGCGCCTGTGGGCACTGACCGTGTCAGCTCTGGCGGCCGCATTACTGGCACTTTGGGTCATAACCAGCCTGCCGATCGCGCCGGTCGCGCCCAACCTGAGCTCCGCCCCGGACACCACCGCCGGAGGGGTGGCCCGGAAGATTGACCAGGTCAGTTTTCCCACCCCCGAGGTGGGCTGGGCCGTGGTCCCGACCCAGCCCTTCTGGCGGCTGGTGCGTACCACCGACGCGGGAAAGCGATGGCAGGATGTCACCCCTCCCGGCAACGGGACCAACGGGGGGATCGCGGTGACCGTGCTGGGTCCCCAGTCGGCGATCGTTGTCTTCCTCGCCTACCAAAACAACCGGGACTCCGCCTTCGCGGTCACCAGCGACGGAGGAAGCGACTGGACGGCGGGGATTCTGCCCCATGGCGCCTCCTTCGGTCCCGATCCGATCTTCGCGGTAAGTTCCCAACGGCTCTGGGCGGTGCTGGGCAGCGGTGCCTTCATCTCTAGTTCCAATGGGGGTGGCAGCTGGGCCCCGACGGCGCTGCCCGCGCTGACTTCGGGCAGCTGTTCACCGACCTCGGTCAATTTCACCTCAACCAGCACCGGCTGGATCAGTGGCAGCTGCCAGGGAATCGCCGCCCTGTGGGAGACCACCGATGCAGGCCTAGCCTGGCGGCCGGTGGTGCTGTCCTCCGACTACAGCAGGTCCGCCCGAATCTCAGTCGCGCCGCCGCGGACGACAACCTCGGGCGGTGTCGTCACCACGGCCGCCACACTGGGCCAGAACAACGTCGCGCTCCGCGTCTTCACCGAGTCCGGCACCGTTTGGGGTTCGGTACCGGCGGTCTCGCTCCCGGCGGGCAGACTGATCGTCTCGTTCGCCAACGGGACCGATGGCTGGGTCGTGGACGCCCCTGCCGCCAAGGGAGCGCTGGCGCTTGCCTATTACACCTCGGACGGCGGGGTGAACTGGTCCTTCCGCGCCACTCCTATCCCGGCGGCGGAGGTCGCCGCTCTGGACTTGCTTTCGTCGCAGCGCGCGCTGGTGATGGCCCAGAACGGGAGGCGTAACCTGATCTGGTCCACCGCCGACGGGGGACTGCACTGGACCGACGCCAGCGTCAGCATCTTTAGCGGGCCAACCCCCCGGGTCAACGGCATTTCCGGCTGATCGCCCGGAGTTAGGTGGGGACGCGTCATAGCCGCCTTGTCCGGCGGCCATCCCTCTCGATGCTACAGGTCAGCCCGCCTCGCCAATCCCCGGCGGCTAGCTAATCGCCCAACCTCAGGCTGATCAGGAGTTCGGGCAGGGCCGGCTGTGAGCTGCGCTTGTCCCTCAGGGCCTTGTCTCCGCCTGGGTACCGAGGCGGAGCTGCCCCCCGACCGGATGTGCGGGGGGCAGCTGCTGGCTAGCGCAGGGAGTCGGCCCGAGGTTAGCCGGCCGGTCCGGTGATCAGAGTGACGCTGGCGGTGTGGCTATTGTCTGAGGAGTCGACCCAGGTCAGCGAGATGCTCTGACCGGGGCTTTCGCTGGCCAGCGCGGAGGAGAGGGTTGCCGCCGAACTTACGGTGGTGCCGTTGACCGCGGTGATCACGTCGCCCGCGACCAGCCCAGCCGATGCGGCCGGCGTGTTGGGCACCACGCTGAGGATGAGGGCTCCCGAGCTGACCGGCGGCGTGTAGCCACCGAAGCCTCCTCCGAAACCGCCGTTGCCGCCGGCGCTACTTGCGCTTTGCACGTCCACCCCGAGGAAGGCGGGCAGACCGATGCGGATGGTGGAACTTCCGACCCCCTGCTGAATCTGGCTGGCGATCGAGAGCGCCTTGTTGATGGGGATGGCGAAGCCCACCGTCGATGCTGATTGCGAGGAGTTCGAACTGGCCGCCGCCGTATTCATCCCAATGACCTGGCCGCCCGAGTTCACCAGTGGGCCGCCCGAGTTGCCGGGCTCCAGGGGGGCATCGATCTGTAGCAGGCCGGTGAGGTTCTCGCTGCTACTGCCGCTCCCGTCGCTGGCTGTGATTGAGCGATTCAGAGCCGAAATGGTGCCGCTGGTCACGGTCGGCTTGCCGGGCAGATTGAGAGCGTTGCCGATGGCCACCACCGGCAGGCCCACGGTGACGTTAGACGAGTTGCCGACGGTCACAGGGTGCAGCCCCGAAGCATTCTGGAGCTGAAGCAGGGCGACATCGTCGGTAACGTCGTAGCCCACCACCTTGGCAATGTACTTGGTGCCCTGCCCATCTATCTGGGCGGTGATGCTGGTGGCGCCGGAGATGACGTGGTTGTTAGTTAACACCTCTCCATCTGAGGTGAGAATGATGCCCGTGCCGGCCGCGGTCTGGTTCTGATAGCTGTCGACCGCAGTGATGTCAACCACCCCGGGCTCCACCTTGGCGGCGACCGCCGAGACGTTGAGGGTGGTCGACTGGGAGGTCACCCCTGACGAGGAGGCGGGGCTGGGGATGGGCTGGGTGGCGGGGCTGTTGAAACCAGGGGTTCCAATCTGGTGTCCGGCGAAGCCTACGGCGGCGAGAACGACTACCGCGGCTCCGGTCGCGGCAAGGCGCTTGCGCCAGCTGAAGCTTTGCGGAGGCGGATTGGAGCTAGCCTGGGGCTGACCGTCGCCAGCAGGGATCCATCCAGCTGGCGGAGCCGACGACGCCGCTGCCGGCTCCGGGCTCGAGCCGGGCGTATTGGCCGTGTCGGGGGATTCGCCGCCCTCCTGGCCGGGAAGATCGAGGTCGTTATTGCTGTCCACTTCTCCTGCACCTGTACATGCGGGCCCCGACTGCGTCGGAACCTCGCTTTTGGTTGGCCACCTCCGCAAAGCTGACTATGCCTGCCTGCTCTTGGAGTTGTTTGGGAGAAAGCTGAGAAGACGACGTGAATACTTGCCCCGACCGCATACATTGGACTTAGTCGGCCCATCGAGGGCCCCCAAATCCGGCAAGCTGGGAAGACGCGTCCATGCCCGACATCCAGGTATATGGGGCTCCCTGGTGCCCCGACTGCAGGCGCAGCAAGCAGTTCCTTGCCGAGCACCGAGTCGCCTACAAGTGGGTCGACGTGGACCAGGACCAGCAGGGGCTGCGCCTCATCGAGAAGCTGCAGGGCGGAGGTCGCACCATCCCCACCATCGTGTTCGGGGAGGGAGATTACCTACTCGAGCCGACCGATGAAGACCTGGCCCGCAAACTAGGCCTGTCGCTCAAGGCCGATCTCAACTTCTACGACCTGGCCATCGTCGGAGGCGGCCCGGCCGGGCTGGCAGCCGCCATCTATGCGGCCCGCGAGGGGATGAGTGCCATCGTGATCGACAAGAGCGCCCTCGGAGGCCAGTCCGGAGTCACCGAGCGGATCGACAACTATCCAGGCTTCCCGGACGGTGTGGGTGGGGCTGAATTAGCCGAACGCTTCATAGCCCAAGCCCGTCGCTACGGG
>Ga0307374_10009392_pt1 | contig 14418 bp, 16 predicted proteins | sample OX3MG_FD_202532 | JGI IMG/M metagenome (GOLD analysis project Ga0307374, IMG submission 202532) | Soil microbial communities from Risofladan, Vaasa, Finland - OX-3 | ecosystem: Environmental > Terrestrial > Soil > Coastal area > Acid sulfate soil | place: Finland: Risofladan, Vaasa | collected... | reverse complement strand
CAAATAGGCGAACAAAAATTGCTTCCCAAAATCCGCGCGACGCCGGAAGATCATCTCATCATCGCCGATGGTTTTAGCTGCCGCGAACAAATCGAACAGGCAACGGGCCGAAAGACGTATCATCTGGCGGAGGTGCTGGATGTTTAAGTAGTGGCCGGGTTCCCTGGCCCGACTCCGATATTTTTTTTCGCCGGGAGGGGGGGCGGGAACCGCGCCACTACAATAAACAAAAATTACGCTGATCGATCCGAAAATCAATCAGCGTAATCATAAAAAAATCAGCGCAATCCAGGTTAAAGCCCGGTTTTATTTATGGTGATGTGGCGGCATCCCGTGCGGCGGCATCCCGTGCGGCGGCATCCCGTGGGGCGGTATCCCGTGGGGCGGTATTGCCCCCGGCGGCATTCCACCCGGCGGCATAACTGGCATTCCGGAGGATGTTCCGGGTGGAACGGGATCCGGCACTTTATTCGAAATCGGCGGGATCGAGCGGAGGTACATATAGATGCTCTGCAAATCCGCGTCATTCAAATTCTTGAGCCAATTCCATGGCATCGGCGGCAGAATATCGCGGCCTTTGCCCATGTGCTTGCCGGTGCGAATCGCCTGAATGAATACATCCTGCGACCAGGCCCCGATGCCGGTGAGCGAATCGGGCGTCAGGTTCGCCGAAAAGCTAACGCCCCACGGGCCGGAAAAGGCAGTCATGCTCATATCGCCGGCCCACGCCCACGGCGGTGTGAGCATGGCCGGTTGGTCGATCGTCATCCCTGCCGGATGGCCGGAGAGCATGAGTGACATATCCGGTTCTGGCCCTTGCGCGCCCATTTTCCATGGTGTGTGGCAATCGTTGCAGCCGATGGCCGTTACAAGGTACTTGCCCTGATCGACGGAAGGCATGGCCGCCTGAGTCGTGGCTATCGTGGTATCGGTCCCGGTCTGGTTTTCGTTCTTCGCGGTACACCCAGCAAAGAGTAATGCCGCGAAAGCCGCGGCGAGAGCGGTATTCAGAATTTGGTTGTTCATGGTGGTTAAGTAAAGTTGAATTTTTCACAAGCCAATCTTCAATGAATTGGCGACAAGTAACACTTTCAAAAATAATACATTTTTAGGCGGCGTTCGAAAAAAGGTAAATTCCCACGGAGATTATCGGTGTTCCCATATTGGGAACCACCCATCTGAGCAAACGGTTGAATTAATGTGCGCATTATTTCGCCGAAGCCGCTGCGTGAGTTTTATGCTCGGCATCCAGATGCGGAGGGACCTCTTCGAGCGTGGCTGCGGATCGCTCGGAATGCAGAATGGAACGACATGCACGATGTCAAACGGCAATTTGGAAATGCGAGCGTTATTGGAATCAACCGTGCCGTGTTCAATATTAAGGGAAACAATTATCGGCTGGTGATCAAGCTGGACTTTGAATGGCATGCACTTTATGTTCGGTTCATCGGGACTCATGGTGACTACGATAAAATAGATGCGGGAACAATATGAAAAAAGCGATAAAACCCATCCACTCCGAAAAAGACTATGATGCCGCCCTCAAGCGGATTGAAGCGATTTGGGGAGCCAAGCATGGCACGCCAGAAGGCGATGAATTGGAAATTTTGTTTGCCCTGGTCGAGGCGTATGATAAAGAGCATTACTCCATTCCCCCGCCCACGCTTCAGCAGGCCGTCGAATTTTACATGGACCAGCACGGCCTCACGCGTACCGATCTTGCAAAAATGCTCGGTGGAAAAAGCCGCGTTTCCGAACTGCTCTCCGGCAAGCGCACGCCAAGCGTTCGCATGATGAAAGTGCTTCATCGTGAGTTGGGCATCCCGGCGGACATACTATTAGGAGATTGAAGTCATAAATTGCACCTTCCGTGACCACCCTCGCAGAAGTATTTCTCGTTTTTATACTCGTTTTGCTCAACGGCTTTTTCGTCACGTCCGAATACGCCGCCGTGAAATTGCGATTAGGGCAGATCGACGATCTCGTGCAGCATAAGGATATGCGCGCGCTCGCCGCCAAGCACGTGCAGGATAATATCGACACATTTCTCTCGGCGACGCAGGTGGGCATCACCTTAGCGAGCTTGGGCCTTGGCTGGATCGGCGAGCCGCTCATGTCCGGCCTGCTTCGGCCCATCTTCGAGTTGTTCGACATTTCCTCTTCCGTTGCGGCTTCGATCAGCTTTATCGCCGGATTTCTGCTGCTTACTTCGCTCCATATCGTAATCGGCGAGCAAGTCCCGAAAGTGTTAGCGATCAATTACGAGGCCGAGGTTGCGCTGGCGACGGCGCGGCCGCTCACGATGTACTATCGGATCTTTCTGCCGCTTATATGGTCGCTGAATAAATTGGTGAATATTGCGCTCCGTATTTTCGGTCTGCCGAAAGCGTCTGAAGAAGCGGCCCACACGCGCGAAGAATTAATGGGCGTGATCTTAGAGAGCACGCGCGAAGGAGTGGTCGAGCGAAGCGAGAAGAATATGATCGAGTCGCTTTTCGAATTTGGCGAGACCGTCGTGCGCGAGATTATGGTGCATCGCTCGGAGGTCATCGCGCTCGATCTCGATCTCACGCCGCGCGAAATCCTACGCATTATCGAGGATGAAGGTTATTCGCGATTACCGGCATTTCGAAATTCGCTCGATGAGATCGCGGGCGTGCTTCATGTGAAGGACATCCTGCCGGTCATCTCCCAACTCGAACGTTTGAGCGTCCCCAGCCGCGAGAGTGAGGAGGAATTTTTCGCGCTCTTGAAACGCGCGATCCGGCCCGCGCTCTTTGTGAGCGAAACGCAGCCCATCGCGGACTTGCTCGTCGAGTTTCAGAAAAATCGCGTTCACATGGGAATCGTCGTGAGCGAGCATGGCGGTGTCGAAGGGATAGTCACGCTCGAAGATATTTTGGAAGAATTGGTGGGCGAGATTCGGGACGAATCCGACACCGGCGAGGCGGATGAAGTGATCGAAAAGGAGGGCGCGCTCTATGTCGATCCGACGATGACCGTCGCCGATTTCAATGCCCGCTTCGAAAATCGCCTGCCCGCCCTCGAAGAGAGCGGCGATTACCAGACCGTCTCCGGCTACGTACAAAAACAAGCGGGAAGGATTCCGAACATCGGGGATATGGTCGAAGCCGGCGGCCTGCGCTTTACTATCACTCGCAAGACGCGGCATAAGCTGGAGCAGATCAAGATCGAGCAGTCATTACGCCCCGAAGGGGCGAGCGTCGTTAGCCAGGGTTAAAGCGAAGCGAAACCCGGGGTCTGATTCTGGCCCCGAAGGGGCAAAAGGAAATAGCCGGGGACGTGAGTCCCCGGTAATTGTCGTAATTTTGTGCGAAAGTCCCGAAGGGACGAAAGATCCCATAATTTCATGGAATTTTCCATTTTCTTTCGTCCCTTCGGGACTCTTATCACGGGCGTCAACACAACCGGGGACTTACGTCCCCGGCTATTTCCTTGTGTCCCTTCGGGACAAACCGAACTTCACCCTATTGAATCACCAGCTTCCGCATCGCGCTTGTTCCATTGGCTTCCACGCGAATGAAATACGTTCCCGGAGCGAGCGTGGAGGGATCAATCAAAATGGAATGCTCGCCGGATGATGCGTGGTCATTTTCGAGCATTCGCACGCTTCGACCCAGTTCGTCCATCAATTCGACCTGGACTGCGCCTCCGGTTTGCAGGGTGTAAGTCAAGTTGGTTGCCGAATTCGAAGCGGGGTTTTGGGTTAGGGAGAGATGCAACTGGTCGCCCGGCAAGGATGGGAATATGTTGACGGAACCCGCGCCAGAGGGCGCCCAGTAATTCGCTCCATTAATGGTTCCACTGGAATCGACACCATACGCGGCATCGAAACCACTGTAAGCAATCGTGGCGGAGTATAGGCCTTCCGTGAGCCATTCGTAGCTATAACCTGTATCGGAGGCGCCATGACTTCCCTCATGAATCGTTGTAACGGTCTGTATCTTGACGCGGAGCGCAGGGGTCGAAGTCGTTGGCGAGGGAGTAATGAGAGTCCCCCAGCCATCGACGATCGCGCTCACGGCGATTTTCGTCTTAACGAGCGAATTCGCAGGGACATCCTCGTTTGAAGCGCTCTGCCAGGTCGATTGGTAATTCATTGGGAAGGTTGCAATTTGCATTGGCGGATTAAGGCCACTCACTTTTATAAGTACACTTGAGCTGTCTTCGCTTTCGCCGAGAATCCATTCGCCGCTACTCGTGAGCTTTATGAATTCGTATGTCGTGGGTGACGAGAGGTTAGTTGGAACGGTCTCGATTACGTTCGTCGCCGCCTGGAAATCGGTATCGTTTGCGAGCGGAGCAACACTGGGATCTGTCAGCAAAGTAACGGTCCCAGTGCTGGCATTCTGGGTGTACGACGCGGGTGTAAAATCCCAAGTCTGGCTACTGGTGCTGGCAAGGGTTGCCAGCGTCGGCAGGGACGCTTGAGTTGCGGTAAAAGCCGCACGGTTATTCCCTTGGTTCGCAATTCCGAGCCAGTCTGCTTCCGTGATGGTAATTTGCGCCCACGCCGGGCTGGTGCAAAGAAGCAAAAGAAGTGTTCCAAGTAAAGTTTTCATGATTGTTTGAGATTAGTTGTGTGTGAAAGCTCTATTCAAAAATACGATATTTTTGAGGCTGCGCCCTGAAATCGTCGGGTGGGGGAAGCCGAAGGGATTCTTCGCGTTGACCCGAGTGTTGCAAATCAACTTCCGATGGGGGTGTTCGCTAAAAAAATAGCGAACTGAGAATATACCCCGTGGACCTGATCTGGATAATGCCAGCGTAGGCAAAGCGGAAATGAATCCTTCTAATTCTCATTCAACTTTTTCGCGAAACGGGCGCTCCTCTTCCGAGCGGCCGCCTGTCGTGCTTACTATCGGCGGCTCCGATCCGACGGGCGGCGCGGGCATTCAAGCGGATATAAAGACTTTTCAGCATTTCGGCGTTCATGGGTTGAGTGTTATCACCGCGGTCACGGTGCAAAACACGCGCGGTGTTATTTCCACCAATCCTGTTAGCGCGGAATTGGTGGAAGCGCAGCTTAATGCTCTTTCAGAAGAGATAGCAATCGGTGCAATTAAAATTGGGATGCTCACTACGGCTGATGTGGTGCTCGTCGTTTCCGATTTTGTAAAAAAGCAGCAAGTTCCCGCGGTGCTCGATCCGATCCTTGCTTCCTCCAACGGCGTTCGCTTTTTAGAGGAAGGGGCATTAGAAGCACTCAGGTATACACTAAGTCCACTTGCGTCCATACTAACGCCGAACCTTCCCGAAATTTCCGCGCTGACTAGAATCCCGGTCCACTCCGAAGCTGAAATGCTCCAGGCAGCACTTCGTTTAATGGAGTCTGGTGTAAAATCCGTGCTCTTAAAAGGCGGCCACGCCGCCGGGCCGGATGCGCGAGATCTCTTTTTCGATGGCACGGAGACTGAATGGATTTCCGCTCCGCGAAGTACTAAGCAAGTTCATGGCACTGGATGTGTACTTTCCTCCGCCATTGCAAGCGGCCTCGCGCTCGGAATGCCAATGCGCGAATCTGTTACCGCAGCAAAAGATTTTATCACCGAAATGATCGAAGAGGCCGTGCCGCTTGGGCATGGTCAGGACATTTTTCAATTCACGTCGTCACTTGTTGTATAGTTATGGAAGAAACTGCATTACGGCCTTTTCCGAACAGCCGAAAAATCTATGAGCAAGGCAAGCTCCATTCCGATATTCGCGTCCCGTTTCGCGAGATCGCGCTGACGCGAACGAAGCTCGCACATGGATTTGAAGAAAACCTGCCCGTGCGCGTTTATGACACGACCGGCCCCGCTGCCGAGCATGGCGTTGCAGCGGATGGGACGCTCACACTCCACGATATTCGTTCCGGCCTTGCTCCGCTGCGCCGCGAGTGGATTCTTCGCCGCGAGGATGTGGAAGAGTACGAAGGCCGCAACGTTCGTCCCGAAGATAATGGCTATTCGAACGAGGACCAGCTTGTCCGCGCTTACGGAAAAGAAAAAGCGAAGCTCGAATATTTCCCAGGCTTAAAGCGCAAGCCACTTCGCGCGAAAGCAGGTGCCGCCGTTTCGCAAATGTATTACGCGAAGCGTGGCATCGTTACGCCGGAAATGGAATTTGTTGCGATTCGGGAAAATGCGGGTATTGGGTATGGGGTATCGGGTATGGGGAATAATGTATCACGAAATGATTTGCGATTTCAGCATCCGGGAAATTCTTTTGGCGCGTCTATCCCAAAAGTCATTACTCCTGAATTCGTGCGAGATGAAATTGCTCGTGGCCGCGCGATCATTCCCTCGAACATCAACCATCCCGAGTGCGAGCCGATGGCGATTGGCCGAAATTTTCTCGTGAAGATCAACGCGAACATTGGCAACTCTGCTATCGCAAGTTCGATCGACGAGGAAGTGGAAAAAATGCTCTGGGCGATTCGCTGGGGTGCTGACACGGTGATGGACCTCTCGACCGGCAAGAACATTCACGAAACGCGCGAGTGGATCATCCGCAACGCGCCGGTGCCTATAGGAACGGTTCCGATTTATCAGGCGCTCGAAAAAACGGATGGCCGCGCGGAAGAACTTACGTGGGAAATATTCCGCGATACGCTGATCGAGCAAGCCGAGCAAGGCGTCGATTATTTCACGATTCATGCCGGCGTTCGGCTGCCGTTCGTGCCGATGACCGCAAATCGTATGACGGGCATCGTCTCTCGTGGCGGAAGCATCATGGCGAAATGGTGTCTCGCGCATCACGAGGAGAGCTTTCTTTATACGCACTTCGAAGAGATTTGTGAAATCATGAGATCCTACGATGTTTCCTTCTCGCTGGGAGATGGCTTGCGCCCCGGTTCCATAGCGGACGCGAATGACGAAGCACAGCTTGCCGAGCTTCGCACACTTGGTGAGCTTACCAAAGTGGCATGGGAGAATGATTGCCAGGTAATGATCGAAGGCCCCGGCCACGTGCCGATGCAGCTTATCAAGGAAAACATGGACTTGGAACTGCGCGATTGTTATGAAGCGCCGTTTTACACGCTCGGTCCGCTCACAACGGACATCGCGCCCGGCTACGATCATATCACGTCTGCTATCGGCGCGGCGATGATCGGCTGGTTTGGCTGCGCGATGCTCTGCTACGTTACGCCGAAGGAGCATTTGGGCTTGCCGGATAAGAATGATGTGCGCGAAGGGGTGATCGCATACAAGATTGCCGCGCACGCCGCCGATCTTGCAAAGGGGCATCCCGGCGCGCAGCTACGCGATAACGCTCTGAGTAAAGCGCGATTCGAATTCCGATGGGAGGATCAATTCAATCTCGCGCTCGACCCCGAACGCGCCCGCTCGTACCACGACGAAACACTCCCGCAAGAAGGCGCGAAGACCGCGCACTTCTGCTCCATGTGCGGCCCGCATTTTTGCTCGATGAAGATCACCGAGGACGTGCGAAAGTACGCGGCGGAGCACAAGCTTAGTGAAGCGGAAGCAATTTCGGCAGGTTTTAAAGAAAAAAGCAAAGAATTCGTCGAAGCCGGAAGTGAAGTCTATTCCATAAATGTCGAGGCGCTTGTCCAATGAGTCCACTTACGTCCAATAGCACCGATTATCCTCACGTCATCGTTGGTGCCGGCATCATCGGCCTTTCCATTGGCTGGCGGCTGCTGCGAGAAGGCGCGGAGCATGTCGAGATTTTCGAAGCTGGCGAAGCCGGGCGCTCCAGCGCCGCGTGGGTAGCGGCGGGGATGCTTTCGCCGCGTGCTGAAGCGGGATTCGAAGATTTGGATATTTACGAGGAAGGCTTAAAAAGCCTCGATCTGTATCCGCGATTTTTGCACGAGCTGAGTGAAGATGTCGGCGAAATGACGCCGAATATCGATCGCTGTGGCACGCTGGTGTTGGCCGTGAATGCCGACCAATCGCGGGAACTCGATCGCCAGTTCGATTTTCGAAAACGCGCAGGCATTCCCGTCCAAAAACTTTCGGGAGATGAAGTCCGGGAACGGGAACCGCTTCTCAGCACAAAAGTTACTCGCGCATTGTGGCTCGAAGCGGACGCGCAGATCAATAATCGAAAACTTCTGCTTGCGCTGAAAGCAGCATTCCTGAAACGCGGCGGCATCCTGCGGGAAGCTTCGCGAGTTTCGGAGATCGTCATTCGGGATGGCCGAGCGGTTGCCGTTCGATTTGGCGATGAAGAAGCCGCCGCGAGTAGCATTACGATTGCGGCCGGTGCGTGGTCTTCGAAGATTGGTGGGCTTACGCCGAGCATTCCGGTTCGGCCTGTAAAAGGGCAAATGATCGGTTTGCGCATGACGCCGCAGTCGCGGCTTCAGCAGCCGGTTCGAACTTCGAGTGTGTATCTCGTGCCCAAAGACGATGGCCGCCTGCTTGTTGGAGCAACGGCGGAGGAAGTGGGATTCGATAAGCGGATCATTGCTGGGAACATAATGGAGCTTCTCCACCATGCGTGGGAGATCATGCCAGCAATTTACGAGCTCGAAATCGAAGAACTGCTCGCAAGTTTTCGTCCCGCGGCGCGGGACCACCGCGCGATCGAGGGGCCATCGGAAATTAAAAATCTCTTTTACGCCACCGGCCATTGGCGCCATGGCATTCTCATGGCGCCGCTCGCGGCGAAGACTCTCTCAAAAATAATACTTGAGAAATACAATGCTGATGGGCCGCTCCTGAAGGAGGAATACGTCCAATGAGTCCACAAAGTCCACTGAGTCCAACAAGACTCATAATTGCCGGGGAAGAGAAAGAGATAACAGCGCGCTCCGTGAACGATCTCCTGGGCGAGTTGCGCTTGCCGGAAGATGGCCGAGGCATTGCGATCGCAATAAATGATGCGGTTATTTCCAAATCGCGCTGGACCGAACATGAACTTCGCGATGGCGACCGGATCGAAATTGTTCGCGCAACACAGGGAGGATAATAGCAATGGAAGATTATTTACAAATAGCCGATCGAACGCTTACTTCGCGCCTCATTTTAGGAACCGCACGGTATCCAAATCCCGAAACAATGCTCGAATCCATCGCCGCAAGCGGGACCGAAATGGTTACCGTTGCCGTGCGGCGCTATAATCTGGAGGACCATTCGAGCGAAAGTATTCTCGGACTTCTTCGAAGCGGCGCATTTCATATTCTGCCAAACACGGCCGGATGCTACACAGCAAAGGAGGCTGTGCTGACGGCGCAACTTGCCCGCGAGGCGCTCGAAACGAATTGGATCAAGCTTGAAGTGATCGGCGACGATGAGACGCTCATGCCGGACGTGACCGAATTATTGAAAGCCGCTTCACAGCTAATTTCTCTAGGATTTACCGTGATGCCCTATACCAATGACGATCCCGTGACCGCGCGCAAGCTTGCGGACATGGGCTGCGCCGCCGTGATGCCGCTGGGCGCGCCGATCGGTTCCGGTGGCGGCATTCGCAATCCGGCGAACATTACTATTATTCGGGAACTCGTTTCCGTGCCCATCCTCCTTGATGCCGGAATCGGGACTGCTTCCCACGCGGCGCTCGCGATGGAACTTGGCGCGGATGGAATTCTGCTCAACACTGCCATTTCCTGCGCGGAACATCCCGCGCAAATGGCACGCGCGATGAAACTCGCCGTCGAAGCAGGGCGCGCCGCCTATCGCGCTGGGCGCATTCCGGAACGATTGATGGCGCAGCGTTCCAGCCCGATCGGCGGGATGATCGATCATGGAGGGATGATCGGTCATGGAGAAATGATTCATGCTTGATTTCAAGCTCTATGCGATCACCGACCGGTGGCTCGTCACGAATCTAAAACAATTCGCCGCGGAAGCCGCGGGGCACGGCCTACGCGCGCTACGAATGCGCGAGACGGACATGGACCCTCTGCTGGCGCTTCAACTCGCGAAAGATTTACGGAAAGCCTTTTCGAAGTCCAAACTCTTTCTAAGCGCGCCGGAAGAGACCCCAAAGCCGACTCGCGTGGCTGGTGGATTCGCCGCCACCGTGGGCGCCGATGGCATTCACGTCCCGGAGCGGGTTTTGGATAACGAGTGGACGCCGGAGCGTTTGCGCGATGCGCTGGGAAGTATTCTGTGGGGGGCCAGTGTGCATTCGGTGGAAGCCGCCGTGAAGGCGGAAGTTTGGGGCGCTGATTTTCTGACCTTCGGTGCCATCTTTGAAACGCCTTCGAAACGCGCCATGGGATTCGAGCCGCAAGGTTTAGAGAAGTTGAAAGAAGTGGTGAATGCGGTGAAGCTTCCGGTTTTCGCGATTGGTGGAATTACGCCGGCTGGTGCTCGCCTGTGTCTGGATCAAGGCGCTTGGGGCGTGGCCGTCGTCCGCGATCTTTTGGTTGCGCCAGATTTGGGCGAAAGACTCGCGGAGTATCGGGAAATACTGGGAACTCTATGAAGCGCGTCACGGGACTTCATATTATCCTTGGCTCGACGGATGACGAGCAAGCGATCGAACTCGCAATGCTCGCGCGCAAGGAAGGCGCGGCTGTCGTGCAACTGCGTGACAAAGTTCGCGGCGATGCAGAACTGCTTTCACTTGCACGAACGCTACGCGCGATTCTCGATGATGTCACCTTTATCATCAACGATCGCGTCGATATTGCTCGCGAAGTAAATGCCGACGGCGTGCATCTCGGGCAAAACGATATGCCTATTGCCGAAGCGCGTGCGTTACTTGGGACCGATGCAATCATTGGTATTTCGACATCGAATCTCCAGGAAGCTCTCGAAGCCGAACGCGCTGGAGCGAATTATCTTGGCTTTGGCCACCTCTTTCCTACGAGATCGAAGATGAAGGAGTCCACGCCGAAAACAGTAGAAGAACTTCGAGCGGTTGCTGCGGCGGTCTCGATTCCCGTCATTGCGATCGGTGGAATTACGGAATCGAATGTCAACGGTATTCTAATTCCTGGCTTAGGCGGTATCGCGGTAATCGGCGCCGTGAATGAATCGGAAAATCCACGGAAGACCATTCGGAACTTTGTGAAAATGTTGGAGGAGCACCATGCCATTCACACCTAAGGAACGCGAGCGATACTCGCGGCAAATGCTGCTGCCGGAGTTTGGCGAGCACGGGCAGGAGCGCCTGAAAGCCGCGCGCATATTGATAGTAGGAGCCGGTGGCCTCGGCTCGCCAGCCGCGCTTTATCTCGCCGCGATGGGTGTGGGAAGCATCGGCATCATCGACGACGATTATGTGGCCGCCTCGAATCTTCACCGGCAAATTCTTTATCGCGAAGCGGATATTGGAAGGCAAAAAGCGGCTCTTGCGGGCGAGCGCCTTTCCGAAATCAATGGAAGCGCAAATATCCAGATCTACACTGAGCGGCTCAATGATGAAAATGTGCTCGATGTGTTGCGAGATTCCGACCTCGTGCTCGATGGCTCCGATAATTTTGCCACGCGCTATCTCGTGAACGATGCATGCCTCGTACTTGGCATTCCATTGATCTCCGCGTCCATTCTGAGATTCGAAGGTCAGCTTTCAGTTCTTTGCGCCGAGGATGGTCCCTGCTACCGCTGCCTTTTTCCCGAACCGCCAAGTGCCGCACAAGCGCCTTCGTGTGCCGAAGCCGGGGTGATCGGCGCGCTCGCAGGCGTGATGGCGACGATGATGGCGATGGAAGCGGTAAAGCTTATTGCAAAGATAGGCGAATCATTCGCAGGCCGGCTCTTGCTGTATGATGCGCTGGCTGGGAACTTCCGAACAATTCGTGTTGAGCGGGATTCCAATTGTTCCGCGTGTAGCGTGCCGCACGGCAGGCGAAAGCTGGCTGAATCCTATGAGATGGATACCTGTTTAATCGATGTGCCGGAGATTTCGTGGAAAGATTATGGACGCACTCCGATGCCGCTCATCGACGTTCGGGAAGAGTGGGAATTTTATGGCCAGCCCTCGAAGGGTAAGCTCATTCCAATGGGATCGCTCGCCGAGCGCATCGCGGAATTACCCCACGAGAAATTCGGTATCGTCTGTGCTTCCGGCATTCGAAGCTTAGAAGCCGCTTCCATGTTGCGGCAAAAAGGATTCGATGCCGTGAGTATTCGGGGTGGCATGAACGCAATCGAGTAATGTCAACTTTATTTTTAACCGGTGTAACCGGCGCGCTTGGGCTGGCGATCCGCGAGAAATATCTCGCGGAAGGCTGGAATGTTGCCGGCTTCGCGCACAAGGATGACGGCTTCACGCAGGAGCATTATCGCTTCTGGCCAGTGGACGCAAGCGACGAAACAAGCGTCGAGCAAAGCTTTTCGAATGCAGCGAAAGCACTTGGCGCGCCGCGAGCACTTATTGCAACTATCGGCGGGGTTCGTCCATGGAAGACGGTCGCGGAAACATCCATCCAGGATTTTCGCGCGCTCTTCGAGCTTAATCTCGCCAGCTTCTTCTTATCGGCGAAGTACGCGCTACGATCAATGCAGGGTGAAGGAACGATTATTTCTATTGGAGCGGAACCGGCGCTCGAACCTTCGGCAAAAAAGGGCGGGTATGTTGCGGCGAAATCCGGTGTGATCGCGCTCACGAGAGTGATTGCGGAAGAGGGAAAAGCAACTGGAATTACCGCGAATTGTATCGTTCCCACCGTCATTCATACGAAAGCAAATGAAGAGTGGGGCAAGCCCGATGATTTTTCGAAGTGGACGAAGCCGGAGGACATCGCGGCGATGTGCTTTTTCCTTACGAGCGAGGTGGGGAAGGCCGTGAACGGAGCGGTGATTCGAATGCCGAACCGCTTATGAACCTAAATCTGGATTACGCTGATTTATTTCTGATTAGGTTGATTATTTTGTCATTCCCGCGAAAGCGGGAATCCAGGTTCAGGTAGTTGCGCAATCTGGATTCCCGCTTTCGCGGGAATGACAGTGTCCGATTGTTGTTAACCAAATCCTGAATTTATTTTCTATTATGGCATTAAAAGACGAAATCAACGAAGACTTAAAAGCCGCGATGAAGGCGGGCGACAAAGTGCGGACGGAAACGATCCGCAGCATTCGCGCGATAATAATCGAGTTCGATAAAAGCGGCGCGGGTCGCGAGATGACCGTGGATGAAGAGATCAAGGCGCTCACCAGCGCGGCGAAAAAACGGAGGGAAGCAATTGAGCTTTACGATAAAAATAATCGTCCCGAGCTTGCCGAAAAAGAGCGGCAGGAACTCGTCATCATTCAGGAATATCTCCCGAAGCAGCTTTCGCGCGAGGAAATTGCGGAGCGCGTGCAAGCCATCGTTCGCGAGGCCGGCGCCGCGGGTCCGCAGGATACGAATAAAGTCATGCCGCTTGTGATGAAAGAGATGAAAGGCAAAGCCGATGGAAAGCTTATCTCGGAAATTGTAAAAGAAGCACTCGCCATTCCTTCGTGATTCTCGACATTATATTAATCATCTTGCTCGCGCTGAGCGCGCTCGGCGGCTGGCGTTCCGGCGCGTTCGCAATGCTTGTTTCGATCGCGTTGCTCGTGGTTGCGTTGCTTGCTGCCTCCGCGCTTGCTCCGAAGGTCGGAGGGCTGCTCCATTTGGGACCGACATGGGCATGGCCGGTCATCGGTTTTTTCCTGACGTTCCTTTTGCTGATGATCGTGGGAGGTTGGGTGAAGGGATTTTTACGCCCTAAACATGGCTTGCTGCGAGGGCTGGATGGACTTCTTGGCGCAGTGCTCGGTTTGGCGCGCGGCGCGCTCATTCTCGGAATCGTGCTCGCGCTGTTCCAGCTTATCCATTTACCGCCGGAGCATCTTATCGAACATTCGCATCTCTATCCATTGCTACTAAAGTTAACGACGATGTTCATTGCCGTGCTTCGACCTTATCTGCACGTCCCGGTTCACACTCCGAGCATTGTTGTCTGAACCAGGATGTACAGGATTGTAAGGATTTTCAAGATAAGATTCAGAATATTCAAGTGACGCTCGACGCAGATTTTGCCCAGTCGGAATTCGATCCGGAAGAATCGCGCGTCTCAAATGACGTGCTTGTCGAAGAATTTCTCGCGGCGATTCCTCCTCACTTTCGTCATGCCGCGCGGGAACTGGAATTCCATAAAGTATTGCTTTTGCATTTGCGTCTTGCGAATACTTCCATCGGCAAGCACGCGCTCGTGCGGGAGCTTCAGCCTAAATCAGATACGCTCGCTGTCGATCGGTCGCTCGCGGAAATTCGGGAGTTGCGCGGATTTCTTGCGGCGGGCGAAGCGCCGCGCTTTTCGGGACTTGCCGATATTTCTTCCACACTTCGCAAATTAGAAATCCCCGGCAGCACGCTTTATGCCGACGAAGGCTCGCGGATGCTCGCTGCGATGAAGGCGATGCGCGCCATGCGCGAGTTTTTCTCGCGCCGTGCCAGCGAGGCTTCAACACTTTGGAAATCGGGCGTCCAGCTTTTTGAAGACCGCATTTTGGAGTTGCACTT
>Ga0307374_10009391_pt1 | contig 14418 bp, 17 predicted proteins | sample OX3MG_FD_202532 | JGI IMG/M metagenome (GOLD analysis project Ga0307374, IMG submission 202532) | Soil microbial communities from Risofladan, Vaasa, Finland - OX-3 | ecosystem: Environmental > Terrestrial > Soil > Coastal area > Acid sulfate soil | place: Finland: Risofladan, Vaasa | collected... | reverse complement strand
CGGATTCCAGAACTCCGGGTTGTTCAGCGGTCCCGCAAACGCTCTGCCGACTGCGCACACGAAACCGTTCTTGCCTTTGACCGCGATTTCGAAGTTCTTCTCACCCAGCACCATGACCTCGGCATCGCGCGATATCGACGCCGGGGCCGCCGTGCGCGCCAGCGCGATTTCCGCATCACGGTCCATCCGGTATTGCGCGATCGGAGCCATGCTGGGATATGGCGATTTGGCATCGTGCGCCTTTGTGTCCTGTGCCTGGATCGGCCATGCAGCGCCGAACACGGCGACCAACATTAGGATCCCCCCGCCGATCGCTTTGCCTGTGCTTCGGAGCATTGACCGTCTCCTGTTCGATGTGAACTTCGCTCATGGCGCGCCCTTCGCGGTGCCGAGGGCCGCTTGGAAATGGGTGTTCCCACACGTGGAAAGGGTTGGAATGGCGCTCGCGTACAGCCGTAGCGGGCCACCGAAATCGCATTCCAACCTTTTGCCGGTTGAACGCGACTCATTGGAGACCTCAACGCGGAGTGGCGTGCAATGCGTGCATGGATCGTCGCGTCGTTCCGGGTCCCCGCCGCGATCGCGCCCCAGCAGGCTTCACGGCCAATGGCTCGGATGAATCCGTCGCGCGATTGGGTGGACTCCACCGAGAATCAGTGAAGGACGACCTCGTGCTCATCGATCGGTTTCTCCGCGGGCGCGGCGAAGACGCCTTTCGCGCGCTGTATCGCGCGCACACGCCGGCGCTCTACGCGCTGGCGATGCACCTCACGGGCGGCGATCAGAGCGAAGCGGAGGATCTGGTGCAGGAGAGCTGGGTTCGCGCGCTCACCGCATTGCGAACCTTTCGCGCGCAGTCGGCGCTGCGCTCGTGGTTGTGCGGAGTGCTCGTGAACGTCCGGCGCGGACGCATGCGCACCGATTGGCGCATCGTCGACGCACCGGACGTCGAGCCGATTGTCGAGACGAATAGCGCCGAAGACGCGATCGATCTCGAACGCGCGATTGGCACGCTCCCCGAAGGCGCGCGCGACGTGTACGTCCTTCACGACGTGCACGGGTATACGCATCGAGAGATCGCCGAGCTGCTCGGCATCGTCGAGGGCACGTCGAAGAGCCAGCTCAATCGTGCCCGGTTCCTGCTTCGGAGCGCGCTGCCATGACGAATCTTCCGCGGGAAATGCAGCCGGACTCGGCGCTGGAGGAACGCGTCGTGTCGACGCTGGTCGCGGCCGGACTCGTCCGGCGGCGGCGTATGTGGCCGGCGTGGGTGGCGGCTGCGGCCGCGGTGATCGTGCTGGCGGTCGGCGTCACGATGTTCCGCCCGAAGCAGATGCTCGTGCAGGGCAAGACGTACGTGGTGCTGCTCTACGAGGACTCCACGTACCGGCCTGCGCCCGCGGGGCATGACGCGGAGCGTGTCGCCGTGCTGTCGCGGTGGGCGGACAGTCTGGCTACGGTCGGGGAGTTCGAACGCGCCGGTCGTCTCGTGGGGCCTGGGCCGCTCGGCGGATTGTTCATCGTGCGGGCCGCGGATGCCGCCGGAGCGGCGCGGATCGCGGCGTCGTGTCCCTTCAGACGGTGGGGAGGCCACATTGAGGTCAAACGTTTCGACCCGTGAGGTCGCCCGGCGGGACAATCGATACTTTGCTCAGCTGCCCGAAGCGTGACTGCCGCTCGGCGAGCGTCGCGACGTGCGTGTGCTCAGCTCCCGCGAGCAGTCGCGAATAAGCACGAGGTCGCTGCACTCGCACGACTGGGCGCGTTCCCCACGGACACGCCGAGTGAGTCCTGCATTCGGATGTGGCGATTGAGGAACGCGCGGGGGTTGGTCAGCTTTCCTGTCCGTCTCTTCGTGCGGTACGCGGCTTTCGCCTTCCTGGGACCCAGGCCTGGGGTTGGCGTGGGACATCATCACCGGAGCAGCTTACGGGAGGGACGCCAGCGTGGCTTGTCAGTGCTGGCCACACAAACCCTTGAGACCGCAACGGAGGCGCTTCGATGAACGGGCGAAACAGGGCGGGGCAGATTGTCGTCGCGGTCGGTAGCGGTGTGCTCTTCGCGGCCGCCGCATTTCATGTCCTCGCCGGACACAGCATTGGCTTTCCTGCGTTGGCAGCGTCCAACCTCAATGGGGGGCTGCAATCGGCATTTCGAGTTGTGTTTCTGTCGGTGGGTTGGGATTGGGTCCTGCTCGGTACCATCGCCGTGGTGGCCGCGTTCAAAGCAGGCGCGAGCCGAAGAACGCTGGTCCTGATCTGCGGCTTCGGGATCCTGACCGAGGCAGTAGCTGGCGCCGCCGTCATGGGCGTTTTCATCGGTAACGAGATGATCGCGGCGGCGGCGATCCTCACGATTATCGGCGGCTACATGCTCGGAGGCGGCAACGGCTAGGTAGTGCACCTGAGCGGTCCTGGGCTTCCCATACTACGCCGTCCATCGTCAGACCACGGCCACCTTTACGTTGTGAATGGGCGGCAGCGCATCGAACAAGCACTCCCATTCATCACCCCCATCGCGCCCGATCCAGAGCTGCCCCGTCGTCGTTCCGAAATACAACGCCGGCGACTTCAGTTCATCGATGTCCATCGCGTCGCGCTGGATTGTGAAGAAAGTCTCCTTCTTGGGCAGTCCCTTCGCGAGTCGCTTCCACGAGTCGCCGCCATTCTCGCTGCGCCACACGGCCGGTGCGCCATCGGGACAGGTGCGCGTCGCCGGCGCGAGCGGCATCACGTAGACGGTATCCGGATCGTACGGATGCACGACAACCGGAAATCCAAAGTCGGATGGAAGCCCTTTCGCGATCGACCGCCACGTGCGGCCGTAATCATCGCTGCGCAGCACGCCGATGTTGGGACGTCGGCCGCCGGGTCCGTCCCATTCGCCCCAGCCGCCGTGATTCTGCATGTACAAGCGGCCGGGTGCGTCCTTGTGTCCCACGATCTTGTGCACGCACTGGCCGAACTCCGGATACGGATCTGGCGTGAATCCCGCTCCAACGCCCGAGTTCGACGCGTTGAATGTCTCCCCGCCATCTTCGCTGACGTAATGGCCGCCCGTGGAAATGCCGAGGTGCATGCGGTTGCCGTCGCGGAGAATCGTGTGCAGGCAAAGTCCGCCCGCGCCGGGGTTCCATTTGCGTGCGTGTGGATGATTGCTGATCCCGTCGACCATCTGCCACGAGTCGCCGTTGTCGCGACTGCGGAACAGCGCTGCCGGCTCGACGCCACACCAGATCTCGTTCTTCGCCGCACCCGGCTCGAGCGACCAGATGTTGGCGAGCGCGCGACCGTCATCCTTCGGGAATGCCGGCGCCGACTTTGTTTCCTTGAATGTCTTCCCAAGGTTGGTCGAGCGGAGAACCTTCATGCCGAAGAACGGATTGCAGCTCGAGGCGTATATACTGGGCGCGCCACGCGTGTCGATCATGCTCGAGTAGACGGCGACGCCACTTGCGAACGGGCCGCGCAGCGCGAACTTCCCACGCGCTTTCGCCGATTCGGCTACGAAGAGGCCCTTGCGAGTTCCGATGGTGAGGACCACACGATCTGGCATCGTCAGCCTCCAGAGACGGCGGGAAGGATCGTCACGACGTCGCCGGCTGCGAGCGCGGAATCGAGGCCGTCGAGATCGCGCATGTGCGATTCGTTGACGAAGATGTTGATGTGCCGGCGAACGGCGCCGGTCTCGTCGCAGACGTTGACGTAGAGCGACGGGTAATCGCGCGCGATCTCCATGAGGACCGCGCGAACCGTTCCCCCAGACACGTCGAGCGTGCGCGCCTTGCCGCAGTACGTGCGCAGCATTTCCGGAACAAAGACTTCGACACCGATCGTCGCGGGCATATGACTCGCTAATCTACCGGGATCATGGCGCCCGGCGGAATAGGCGAGCGAATGGGTTGTCCTAGGTGAACTGTCCTGGGATCCGCTGGACACCGTCCTTCGGGTGCCTTGGGGCCCGGGCGCCCCTGCCTGAACGCCGGATCAGCTTCTGGCGGTCACGTCAGTCTCAGTCCCTACAATTGCGCCCTCCGGCCCGTTGGTCTGACGTCCCAGCATGGATGACCGGGACCGCACCACCATCGAGCCAGGGAAGCGCGGAGGCAAGCCGTGCATCCGTAGGCTGCGAATTAGGGTCTACGATGTCCTCGAGTACCTGGCCGGCGGGGTGTCGGAGCAAGACATCGTTCGTGACTTTCCGGACCTGACCATTGAAGACGTCCGCGCTTGCCTCACGTTCGCCGCGGACCGGGAACGCCGGCTGGCCACCTTCCCGGCGGCGTGAAACTCCTGTTGGATGCGAACCTCTCGCACCACCTGGGGCCGATGCTCGAAGCGCACTTTCCGGCGTCGACGCATGCAAGGAAGGTCGAGCTCGCGCGCGGTACCGACCACACCATCTGGCAGTACGCTCGGGATCACGGTTTCACCGTGGATTCGAAGGACTCCGATTTCCACCGCCGCAGCTTGACGCTCGGAGCCCCGCCGAAGGTCATCTGGGTTCGTGTCGGGAATGCGCCCACCGCCATGATCGGCGCGCTCATCGTCGAGCGACGAGCCGAGATCGAGGCGTTCTTGCAGAATGCCGACGCCACGTTCCTCCCCTTGTCGTACCGGCCCGCTGGTCAGCTTCTATGTCAGTTTCTCCCGTCAGAATGCTCTTTTCGCCTTGTGAGGACCCGCCACCGATAGCAACGGTACCGCCGGCCGGGCGATCCGGCCCTCAGCGATCCCGCGGCTGCACTGCCGTGTTGTGGCACGCCGCGATGCGCCAGCGACCGTCGCGCATGGTCAGGACTTCGAGCATCCGGGTCACCAGGGTGCCATCGGCCGCGCTCCGGATGCCGGGAGGCAGCGCGCGAAAGCCGGTGAGCGTGGTCCGCAGTTCCACGATCGCGACCTGAGGGATGGGGAATTGCAGGCGTTCGATCTCCATCACCAGTCGGCTGTCCGCAAAGATGCCGCGAAACATCTCGGCGTGGCGTGCCACCATTCCCGTCTGCGTGTCCCATCGCATGCCGAGGATGTTGGTGAATCCAACGCCGGGTTCGCAGTCCGCGCCCCAGGCGGCCGCGTCGCCCCGATTCCACCCGTCCACCTGGGCCGCCACGATCCGACGGATCTCGGTTTCGTTCGCCGTCATCGCTCCTCCTCCGCTTCCCGGATGCTGGCGGCCAACAACGTGCGCGCCGTCCAGCGGGTTATCCGCTCGGCCGCCGCCGCCGCCAGCCCGCGCGTGTCCTGCAGCAGGAACAGGGAATCCATGCCGACGCACGCGGTCAGCGCCGATACCAGGCGTTCGAATCGCTGCCGGCCGAGCCGCGCCTTGACCGGCGCCACCGCCGAGGTGAGCCACTCCACCCGGCGATAACCCCGCACAGGCCGTGCGTCGCCGGTGCGGCCCGCCGTTAGGCGGATCATGGTGCGCAACAGCGGTTCGTTCTCGAGCGCCAACCGGTGCATGACGGCGACTGCGGCATCGAGGCGCGCCTCGGCCTGCGCCACATCGTCCGTGGGGCCCGCACTTGCGGGGAGCGCCGCGGCGAGGGCCGCCTCCACCTCCGGGCGCAGCACCTCGAGCGACGCCTCGACCAGCAGTTGGTCCTGCGTCGGGAAGTAGCGGTACGCCGTGCGCCGGGAGACGTCAGCGGCGTCGGCAACCTCGCTCACCGACGGCGTGGGGCCCTCGGCCATGAGTCGAGCCGCGGCCGCGAGCAAGGCCGCCCGCGTCCGTCGTTTCTGCTTGTTGCCACGGGCCCCGGCGACCCCGTCGGCGTTGGTTGGGGCCCGTTTCCTGGGCGCTCGTAGCGATTGCTTGACACTCATGGAGTGAAAGATAGATTGTCCCTTTGTGGCACACCAGTGTCACGCTAGCACACATGTGTCATTTGGGTGCGCAGAGGCCACCCGGGGAGGTCATCGTGTTTCAGCGTAGCGGTGGAAGCGTCGCCAGGTTGTCAGTCAGCGCCGTCATCGTGGGGATGGGAGTACTGGCCGCCGCATGTTCCAGTGACAGCATTGGGGCCGGCAGCGAACCGGCGACACAGTACGGCGCCGCGGTGGCGGTCGGGAACGGCACCGCGCGATCGTACGAGGTGGTGCAGAACGGCTCACCGACCGAATTGGGTGTGGCGCTGAGTCAGGGGGCGCTGGACAGCCTGCCTATGACGCCCAAGATGGGCGGGTACGAGTATCAGCTGCCGCTCCCAGCCGGCAATCTCACGCAGTATCAGATCATTGGATTGAACTGGAACCCCACCGGTCACCCACCCTCGATGGTCTACACGGTGCCGCATTTCGACTTCCATTTCTACATGATCTCACCGGCGGAACGAAGCGCCATCGATCCTTCCGATCCGGCATTCGCCACGAAGGCCGCCAACCTCCCCACCGCCAACTTCAGCCTGACCGGCTACGTCGCGGATCCGCCGGCGAATGCGGTGCCGCACATGGGACTGCACTGGACCGATTCGAACTCCGGCGAATTTCACGGTCAGCCGTTCACCCGGACATACGTGCTCGGATCGTGGAACGGGCAATTCATCTTCGTCGAGCCGATGGTGACGCGGGCGTATCTGCTGACTCACCCCGACGAGGTGGTTCCGGTGGGAAGCGCGTCGCAGCGAGCGATCAGCGGCTACTATCCGACGGGGTATCGGGTGAGTTGGGATGCCGCCGCTACCGAGTGGCACGTCGCGATCAGCGGATTGACCCATTGATGGCGGCATCAGACGGCCCTTCCGCCTCATAGCGCCGGACCTATTTGCGAAGGGTCCGGCGCGCGCCATGGGAGGCGCGTGGCAGTGGACGCCGGTTCGTCTGCAGGTGCATCGTACGGCGTACCAACTCCGCTGGCATCTGCGGCGTGCGCAGTGCATTTTTGTGCCTGATTGACTACAGCCGGCCTACATTCGGCCGGCGCCGCTCGACTACCGCGTCGATTTCCTTCGTTGACGATATGACGGCATGGCCTGGCGCGTGGGTCGCGGTGTTGATAGGAACGGCGGCGCTTGCGGCGGCGACGCTCGCGGCAGTGACCGGTTTTGGCGGGGCCGCCGTACTGTTGCCGGTTCTGGTGGGGGTGTTCGGCATTCGGGATGCGATCCCGATCCTGACGGTAGCGCAACTGATCGGCAACGGGAGTCGCGTCTACTTCAACCGTCGGGAGCTGGATCTGCGCGTGGTCGCCTGGTATTGCCTGGGTGCCATTCCGCTCGGGCTCCTCGGTGGGTTTCTCTTTGCCGGGGCGCCGCTGCGCGGTCTCACGCGGTTGCTCGGGGTGTTTCTCATTCTGATCGTGGCCTGGCGGCACCGACCGAGGCGGTCGGCGCCACGTACGTTTCCGGTGGCCACGTTCGCGGCGATCGGCGGCGGGGCGAGCCTCTTGTCGGCATTGCTCGGGAGCGTGGGGCCCCTCATGGCCCCGCTCTTCCTGACGTACGGGCTGGCCAAGGGCGCCTACATCGGAACCGAAGCCCTGGCCACGGTCGTCACGCACGTCGCGAAGCTGGTCGCGTATCAGCGCGCAAACGTGTTCTCGTGGCGCGAGGCCACGATCGGCCTCGCCCTCGGGCCCGTGATGGTGCTGGGCTCGTACTTCGGCAAGCGGATCACCGACCGGCTGCCCGTGCGGACGTTCACGGTACTGATCGAATTGACCATGCTGGCGGCGGGGGCCACTTTTGCCATTCGTGGGTGAGCGTCGCGCGGGGTACGCTGCGGAGGGGCGCGGCCGCTGAACCCATGGCAGACGCCCCGCGTGTTGTTGCTGCGAGACTGGGAGTCGTGCATCATATAGAAGAGGCGAATGGAAGATGGCCCCCGTCCAAGTCCGCTACATCGTTCACGATGTCGACGCTGCGATTGCATTCTACACGACGCAGCTAGGTTTCACGCTCGAGATGCACCCGGCTCCAGCGTTTGCGATGCTCTCCCGAGGTGACCTTCGCCTCGTCCTCAGCGCACCCAACCCTGCAGCCGGTGGGGGCCAGCCGATGCCTGACGGCACACATCAGCAGCCCGGTGGCTGGAACCGCTTCGCGATCGAAGTCGACGATCTCGCCGCAACCGTCGAGAGGCTGCGCACGGCTGGCGCTCGCTTCAGAAACAGCATCGTGAGCGGCGTTGGCGGTCAGCAGGTCATAATCGACGATCCATCGGGCAATCCAATAGAGCTGTTCCAACCGACCGTGCCCGAGGCTCGCTTGAGTGCGCGCTAATGGTGATGTCGGGAGCCGGAAGGACGTGGGGAGCGCCGGGGTGCGCGATCGACGAACCGTGCCAAGGACGACCAGCACATGAAATACTGTCCATTCTGCGCGGGGCAGGTGCAAGACACTGCACTCGTTTGTAGGCACTGCGGCGGTGATCTGACAAAGCCGGATCTCCTCGGATCGCCAGAGCCGGATCGACGCAGAGAACCGGAACCACAAGGCGTAGCCCCGAGCCGGTCCGCGAGGTCGAAAAAGCGGACCGGCGGCCTGCTCGTTCTCGTCGTGATTCTCGCATTAGGAATTATCTATAGAGTGAGCCAGGGGGCAGGCTCCGGCGGGCCGCTGGCGCTCTTCATGGTGCCACGAACCGTCGTCATTGCGGAACGCCAGGACTTCGACGTGCCGCCGGGAAAGCTCCAGACCTGGCAGTGGGTCGCCACGCCGCGCCAACCCCGATGCCACGTCACGGGCCGCTTCGACGTATTGAACGGCGCAGGCACCCCTGTCCGCGTCTACGTGCTCAGCCAGGGCGACTTTGCCAACTTCATCAACGGGCGCGTGGCAAGCGCATATTTTGAATCGCCCCCGGAAACGGCAACCACTCTAGACGTGACGACGACGGCTCCCGGCCCCATGGTCCTCGCGGTGCTGAATGCCGCTTCCGTTGACACCGGCACCCGGGTCCGCGCGACGGCTGTCAAAGCAGTGTGTCAATGACGCGCCGCCGTTCGGCTCATGGAACGCGGGAGGCCGGCGCGGCCGCGACCGCGGGGATCCAGACGGGTAGCGTGAATACACTCAGCATGGCTGCTTCGAGTGCCGCAGCCGGATGTATCGAGGGCACGATCTCCGTCCAGCCTGAGATCACGCGTCTCGATCGGCGTTACCGGCGGCCAGCGTTCGGATGAGCCTGGCGACCGCAAGCACCGCCGGACTCCGCTCGTCTGCTCGACGGACCAAGTCGATGCCCCACGGCATGTCGAGGCCGGCCACGGGCACGGCCACAGTGCCGGAAGGGGGCCGCGCACGTTGGGAGCGAAACCCCAGGGCCCATCCCTTGCCCTGAGCGGCCATCGCCCATAAGGCCTGCAATCCGTCATACGTTCCTTCGGTGTATGGCGTCAGGCCGATCGCCGTGAGCGACGCCATTACGGCGTCGTAGAACGGAGGGTAGAACGAACGCTCGACGAACAGGAACGGCACGCCACCGAGGTCGCCCGCCCGGAGGCGTTTGCGGCTGGCGAGAGGATGGTTGCGGCTGAGAAGCGCGGCGTCAACTCGATCGGGCACCAATGGTTCTCGTATCACTCCAGCGTCGGCGCCGGGTTCGAGGTAGGTATGACCGAGCCCCAGGTCGATTTCGCCGCGTGTAATCGCCGTCAACTGATGCGGAGTCGGCATTTCCTCGATCAAGACATGAACGTCGGGGCAGCTGGTCTGGCATTTGGCGAGCACTGGAGTCAGGATGGCGCTCGTCACACTGGTCGCCACGGCGCCGATCACGCATCGCCCCTCCATTCCTCGACGAGCACGGGTCACTCCCTGCACCAACCGTTCGATCGACTGCAACAGCGTCGGACATTCACCTGCGAACGACACGCCGGCGGGTGTGAGCCGAACCCCTCGAGCGGACCGCTCCAATAACGGCACGCCGACGTCGTGCTCCAACTCCTTCAGTTGCCGTGACACACTTGGCTGTGTGACCCCAAGTTGTTCGGCCGCTCGACCGATCGTCTGCGTCGCCGCAACCGCGACGAGCGCGCGAAGGTGGCGGAGTTCCAGCGATTGCGGCACGGTCCCCGGCTGGCGGCGGCGTCGCGAGCCGGTCGCCCGCGGGAGATTCACGGTTTCCGCCGCGACGCGATGCGCGGGCTCTCGGCGAGCGACCTCCAACACCTTCTCGAGGACGGTGCGCACGACCGGGCGGTGCTCGGCCCGCCGCCACGCTACGGCGGCGCCCACCCTTAGACCAATTCCCTTCACCGGCACAGCCGCCGTACCCTCCGGGAGCGCGCGTGCGCGGACCCCGGTGATCATCGTCCAGCCGCGGCCGGCCGCGACCGCCATGTGTGCCGCTTGGAGACCGGCGTCGACGACGACCACTGGCGAGCGAAGTCCGTTAGCACGAAGCGTCTCCAAAGCATCCTCGAGCCGCTGGGCCGAGGACCCACGTCGGGCGACGACGAGCGGAAGGTCGCCGAGATCCGACACCATCACAGACCGGCGCTTGGCAAGCTGGTGACCGGCCGGCACGAGTGCTCGATCCAGCGCGTCTTCCCACAGAGATGCAACGGCGAGCGTCGAATCGAATGGGTCATCCAGCGTCAAGGCGAGATCGACGGAGCCATCGTGCAGATGTTCGATCAGATCGGGGGGATCGAGGTCCTGCAGCACGAGCGTAATTTCGGGGTGTTCCCGCCGCAGCTCTTCCTGTACGGTAGCGGGGAACCCGCGCGCGACGAACGCCCGCATGGAGCCGAGCACCACGAGCCCCCGTCGGCCCGCCGCGATGGCCTCGGCCCGATCGATGGCCGCCGCCAGGTCGGCGAGGATCTGCGGCGCGGCCTGCGCGAGCGCCTCGCCGGCCGTCGTCAGCGCGACGCCCTTGGGGTGCCGCACGAACAGCGGTACATGCAATGTCCGTTCGAGGTCGTGAATCTGGCGCGACATCGCTGGCTGCGCGACGTGCAACTTCGCTGCGGCGCGACTGAGGTTTTGCGTCTCCGTTACCGCCACGAAGTACCGCAAGTGACGCAGCTGCATGGGCGCCTCTGCGAGCGGTATGCATCGCCGCTATGCAAGCCCTAACGAACGAGTATTGGAACCGAGCCCCGCCAGGGCGTAGACTCTCGGGTTCATCTCGGGCGATTGGCCGCACGGTTCGCCGGCCGGTGCCGACCATGGAAACTGACCACACCGGCGCAGCTTCGCCGCAACCACGAGCAACCATACGATGTCACGCGGTTCTGCGCCAGACGCGGTTTCCGGAACCATACTCATCCGTGGGATGGGACCGGCCGCCGTAAGGGCTCCCGTCCATTGTCTATGGAAGGGCTCGGCGGCGCGCTCGGCGATTGCGGCCTCGTCCGGCGAGCCGGTCTGATGCGCCGACTCGAGCCCCGGCCATCGGCACCGCGACCGGGCGAAATGCTTGCCGCGATCATGGCGTCGTCCGACGACTTCATCACAAGCGAAGCTCCCGACGGCACAGTGCTCAGCTGGAATCCGGCTGCGGAGCGCATCTTCGGATACACGGCCGAGGAAATGATCGGACACTCGAGCAAGCGGTTGTTCCCGGGGAGCCGCACGGACGAGATGCGGGACATCTTGAATCGGGTGGTGGGGGGCGATCGGATTGACCATTACGAGACCGTCCGGATCCGGAATGACGGGACCGCCATCCCGGTGTCGCTGAGCTACTCGCCAATCGCGGACGCGCACGGCACGGTGGTGGCCGTGACCGTCATTGGCCGCGGCTGCGCGGTCCGGCAGGGAAACAACCGAGACGACGGCGTCGCAGACGTCGGTGAGGGCCGATATCGGGCGCTGATGGAACAGGCGGCGGACGCGATCCTCGTCTCGGATGCGAGTGGGAACCTGATCGACGCCAATGCCATGGCCTGCCAACTGACGGGCTACACCCGCGAGGAACTATTGAAGCTGAACGTCGCGGATACCTACCCGCTCGACCAGCGGCAAGTTGCCACGGGCCGGATGGAGGCGTTGGCCCGCGGCGAACGGTTGGTTGCCGAACGACTGCTCCGGCGAAAGGACCAGTGCGACGTGCCCGTCTCGATCAGCGTGCGTCGCCTGTCCGATGGACTCATGCAGGGGATCTACCACGATCTCACGGAGCGGAAGCGAGCTGAAGAAGCGGTCCGCAGGTCGGAGGAGAAATTCGCGAAGTTGTTTCACGCCTCCCCCGTCGGGATCGCGGTCAGCGGGTTGCGCGACGGCGTGCTCCTCGAAGTCAATCGAGAGTTCGAACGGCTCCTGGGATTTGGTCGTGCCGAGAGCGTAGGCCGGACCTCACATGACCTCGGGCTCTGGGTCGATCCAACACTTCGCGACCAGATCGTCACGCGAGTGTTCACCGGCGAAGGGGTGAACGACGTGGAACTCGACCTACGGGCGAAGGACGGTACGGTATTGGCCGCCCGCAGCTCCTTCCAGTTGTTGGAACTCGACGGGGAGGCGTACCTCCTGTCCGCGTTCGTCGATGTCACCGAGAGTCATGTGGCGCGAGAAGCCCTCCGCCGCAGCGAAGAGTACTTCCGGTCGCTCATCGAGCAGGCACTGGACATCATCACGGTTCTGAATCCCGACGGCACCATTCGATACTCGAGCCCTGCGAATGGGCGCGTCTTGGGGTATCGACCCGACGAACTGCGCGGACGCCTCGTTTTCGACCTCGTTCACCCGGACGATATGGCGGCTGCAGCGGGGACGTTCTTCGCAGGACTCCAGCGGCCGGGGGCGGTGGGTGCGCTCGAGCTTCGCTTCCGGCACAAGAACGGTTCGTGGCGCAACCTGGAGGTGGTGGGCCGAAACCTTTCCGATGATCCGGTCGTGGCGGGAACAATCATCAACGCCCACGATGTCACGGCGCGGCGAAGTCTGGAGGCACAGCTGATCCAGGCGCAGAAGATGGAAGCGGTGGGAAGACTCGCAGGAGGCGTCGCCCACGATTTCAACAACATGCTCACGGCCATTTCCGGATTTGCCGAGCTCTTACGCGGCGACCTCTCGCCGGGGCACCCGAGTCTCGGCTATGTCGAAGAGATCCGGAAAGCGGCCGATCGGGCTGCCGGACTGACCAGTCAACTCCTGGCATTCAGCCGCCGGCAGGTGCTCGCGCCGCGTGTGCTCGACCTGAATGAGCTCGTGCGCAACCTGGAGAAGATGCTCAACCGACTGCTCGGGGAAGATGTCCAACTCGTGGCCCAACTCCAGGAGCCTCTCGGAGCCGTGCGCGCCGATCACGGTCAACTGGAGCAGGTCCTGATGAACCTGGCAGTGAACAGCCGGGATGCCATGCCGGAAGGTGGAACGCTCACCATCGCCACCGGCCTCGCCACGCTATGCGAAGTGGCTCATCTCAACGCGCAGACCGCGCTTGGCCCGGGGCCATACGTCACCCTTGCCGTGACGGACACCGGCGTCGGCATCGACGCCAACACCAAGGCGCGACTGTTCGAACCATTCTTCACGACGAAGGAAACGGGCAAGGGAACCGGCCTTGGTCTGTCAACGGTGTATGGAATCGTTCACCAGAGTGGAGGAGGTATCCGCGTGCGCAGCGAGCCCGGCTGCGGGGCGACGTTCACGATCTACTTGCCGCTGGTCGCCGAGTTGCCGGAGTCGGTGACGGCCGCAGCGGTCCCGGTGGAGTCGTCGTTCGGGAACGAAACGCTGCTGCTCGTGGATGGCGATGACAGCGTCCGTCGGATTGCCTACGAGGCGCTGCGGAGGCAGGGCTACCGGATTCTCGTGGCGCCAGACGTCCCGGCGGCGCGCGCCGCCGCGGATCGACACGGCGGCGTGATCGATGTCTTGGTGACGGACCTCGTGGTGCCCGGCGGAAGCGGCCGGTCGCTCGCGGCGGAGCTGGCCGCCCGGCGGCCGGGGCTACGCGTGGTGTACATGTCAGGGCACGCCGACGAGCCGATCACGCAGCTCGGCGCGCTCGACACCGGGAGCGCCTATATCGCGAAGCCCTTCGCTGGCGGCGCTCTGGCGCGGAAGGTGCGGGCCGTGCTCGACGCTCCTCATCCATCGTCCGCAGCCGAGCAGACGGGGTAGGCTGCCGCCAGTCATTTCGTTCGTCATGTCTGCCGGGAGCGGGCCGTCTCGGGCGGGGGGCAATCCCGAGTCCGAGAGCGGGAGTGGCGCCCACCCACGCCAGGGCGACGCCCGCGACCACGGCGGGAATCGCCGCGTGATACCGCCGCTCCAGCCAGCCATCAGAACTTCTGCATACGAAGCGCATCGCCGCCAACCCTACGAGCTGAAGCACCATCACCAGGATTCTCACCGCGAGGCCGATGTTGATCCGGTGGAGGTAGGCGATGACGCAGCCGGCCTCGCCGTCGCCGCGGTGACCACGGCCAGTGCCGCGCAGTTCACCGCCAGTGCCACGATCCCCACATTGAGATCCTTCACCGCCTGAGGCGCCCACGGCGCGAGCGTGGCCACCGACGCAC